>Ga0208113_1000186_pt1 | contig 31434 bp, 33 predicted proteins | sample Knorr_S7_td_NADW_FD_185598 | JGI IMG/M metagenome (GOLD analysis project Ga0208113, IMG submission 185598) | Marine microbial communities from Southern Atlantic Ocean transect - Knorr_S7_td_NADW_ad_2505m_LV_A (SPAdes) (version 2) | ecosystem: Environmental > Aquatic > Marine > Oceanic | place...
CCTTGCCCCGAGACGGCCCCGCCGGGGACGGCGAAAAAGGCCAGGATAGCCAGGACAGTGAACAGATTTATGATTTGTCCGGCGCTGGGAAGGAAATAATCAACCAAGGTCATTGTACTGTCGGCCTAAAAAAACCGGAGCCAGCCTAGCTTTCCCCCTTGTCGTTCAAAAGACCGGGCCTTTTCCGGAAGGCCCCCGGCCGGACCTCGCCTAGCCTTGACAGCAAGACCCGCCCGGTCCCAATATCCGCCGCGTCGGCGGAGGCCTAAGCCGGCACTTGATCCGGGGCCGTAGCTCAGTTGGGAGAGCGTCGCGTTCGCAATGCGAAGGTCAGGGGTTCGATTCCCCTCGGCTCCACCACCCTTCGCCCAAGCTTCAGCGAAGGGGGCCATCAAACCTCAAACTCCTCGCGGACGAACCCCTGATTCTTGTTTCGCCTTCGCTGGGCGCACTTTATGGGCCCATCGGCGCTGCGTACCTGGGGGTTCGATTCCCCTTAGGCCACCACCATCAAGCCGTAAAGAATCAGCCCCGGTGGGGTGTTTTCGCGTGCGGGTCGGTGCAATCGGAATCGTTATGGCTTGACGTACGACCAGCCCTGCTCCTGCAGTTCCATCAGCCTGACCACGCCGGCCGTCACCCGCTTGGCCTCGGAGATCAGCGGAATTGCCTTTTTCTCCTTCTTCTTTTTAGTGTCCTGGGTGTTGCGGCAGGCGGTGAACGAGACGTTGTCGTATTCCATGCCCATGGCGGCGAAGTCCTGGCGGACGGGCAAAGTGTCGGCGCGCAGCAAGTGCAACCCCGGCCCATAGGCGACGATCTCGATGGCCACCTTCTCGCCCTTGGACAGGTAGTACTTAGTGACGTTCTTGGCGTTGTTGAGCGCCATCTTCATCTTCTTGACGTCATTCTCGTCGACGTGGATGGCGAGCCTGTGGTTCCTTTCGTCGGCGAAAGACGGCGTCTATATAGCCGACGCCGTCAACACCGACAACGCCAATGCCAGCGACGGCAAGATCATGGCAATACGTTTCATTTCGTCCTCCTCGGTCCGGAATGTTGGATTGGGGTGAGCGTAGCACCCATCCCCCCCGGCGAAATGGTCGAAGCCCGGACTTCACGCACACGTGAACCCGGGGACCTGCCCCTCCTTCTCAATCCGTTCCATGTCGGCGTCGGAAAGGCCGATGTGGTGGCCGATCTCGTGGATCAGCACATGGCGGATGACGTGGGCCAGGTCCTCGCCCGTTTCGCACCAGTAATCCAGGATCGGACGACGGTAGAGGAAGATCATGTCGACGTCCGGGGTCGGGTCGGAAACGCTTTTGCGGTCCAGGGACACGCCCTGATAGAGCCCCAGCAGGTCGAACGGGCTCCCGAGTCCCATGTCGCGCTCGATTTCCAGGTTGGGGAAGTCGGCGATGCGGATGACCACGCCGGTGATGTGGTGGGCCAATTCGTCTGGCAGGGTCTTGAGCGTCGTTTCGGCGATGGCCTTCAGTTCGTCCAAGGATGGGGGCGGTGAGGGCGTTTTCGTCATCGCCGGACCTTAACGCCGCTTGAACCCAACACCAAGCGCGCTTAAGTCGAAGAACGAAACCAGGGAAGGGAAAAACGCCATGGCCGAGAAACTTAGCGAAGCGGAACTGAACGGGGCGCTGGAGAAGTTGTCGGGCTGGACCCGTGTCGACGGCCGCGACGCCATCCAGAAAACTTACAAGTTCGACGATTTCGAGGCCGCCTTCGCCTTTATGACCAAGGTCGCCCGGAAGGCGGAGGAAATGAACCACCACCCGGAATGGTTCAACGTCTATTCGACCGTCGAGGTGACGCTGGCCACCCACGATTCCGGCGGGGTCACGGCGCTCGACATCACACTGGCCAAATTCATGGACGAAACCGCCGGCTGAGGGCCGGCGGCCCGGCTTGCGCCGGGATACCCCCCGATTCCATACTGCCGCAAGGAGAGGACACCGATGAGCGAACCCTTGTGGCAGCCGACGGACGACCGGATTCGCCAATCCAACATGGCGGCGTTCATGACCCATGTGGCGGAACAATGGGGCGCCGACGTCCCTGACACCGACGCACTCTATCGGTTCTCCATTACCGAGCGCGAGAAGTTCTGGCAAAGCGTCATCGGCTTCGCCGGCATCACCGCCGAGACGTGGGAGAAAACGGTGTTGGTCGACGCTGACTCGATGCCCGGCGCCCGGTGGTTCCCCGACGCCAGGCTGAACTTCGCCGAAAACATGCTGAAACGCCGGGGAGACGGCGAGGCGCTAGTTTTTTGGGGCGAGGACAAGGTCAAACGCCGTCTTACCCACCGGGAACTTCATGACCGGGTCTCGGTGCTGAGCCAGGCGCTGGCGGGCGCCGGCATTAAGCCCGGCGACCGGGTCACCGGGTACCTTCCCAACATGCCGGAAACCATCGCCGCCATGCTGGCAGCGTCCAGCCTCGGCGCCGTGTGGTCGTCGTGCTCGCCCGATTTCGGCATCAGCGGGGTACTCGACCGCTTCGGCCAGATCGAGCCGAAAATCCTGTTCGCCGCCGACGGCTACCGCTACAACGCCAGGCGCCACGACTGCCTGGCCAAGACGGCCGAGATCGCCGCCGGCTGCCCGAGCATCGAAAAGGTGGTGATCGTGCCTTATGGCGACCAAGACGTGAGCACCGAGGCCGTTTCCCAGGCCGTCCCTGGGGCGGTGTCGTGGGACGATTTCACCGCCGGGTTTACCCCCGGCGACATCGGCTTCACGCAATTGCCGTTCGAGCATCCGCTCTACATCTTGTTTTCATCCGGCACCACGGGGAAGCCCAAGTGCATCGTTCATTCCCAGGGCGGCGCGCTGTTGAAGCACGCCTCGGAACAGATCCTCCACTGCGACATCCATGAAGGCGACCGGGTGTTCTTCTTCACCACCTGCGGCTGGATGATGTGGAACTGGCTGGCGTCCGTGGTCGGCTGGGGGGCAACGGTGCTGCTCTACGACGGCTCGCCCTTCTCTCCCGACCCGAACGTGCTGTTCGACTACGCCGACGACGAGGGGATGACGCTGTTCGGCACCTCGGCCAAGTTCATCGACGCCATCGCCAAGGCGGGGATCGAACCGGCCAAGACCCACGACCTGGGCGCCCTGAGGATGATGTGTTCGACCGGCTCACCGCTGGCACCGGAGGGTTTCGACTATGTCTACGCCAAGGTTAAGGCCGACATCCACCTAGTATCGTTTTCCGGCGGCACCGACATCATGGGCTGTTTCTGCGGCGGCGATCCGACCAAGCCCGTATGGCGGGGCGAGATCCAGGCGCCGATGCTGGGCGTCGCGGTCGACGTGTTCGACGCCGACGGCAAGCCCCTTGTGGGCGAGAAAGGGGAGCTGGTGTGCACAAAGGCGTTTCCGTCGATGCCGGTCGGGTTCTGGGACGACGATGACGCCAGCCGCTACCACGCTGCCTATTTTGAAGCTTTCCCGAACGTCTGGACCCACGGCGATTACATCGAGATCACCGGCCACGGCGGCTTTGTCATACACGGCCGCTCGGATGCGACGCTGAACCCGGGCGGCGTGCGCATCGGCACCGCCGAGATTTACCGCCAAGTGGAAAAGCTGCCGGAAGTCATCGAGAGCATCGTCATCGGCCAGGAATGGGACAACGATGTCCGCATCGTGCTGTTCGTGGCGTTGAAGGAAGGCCTGGAATTGACCGATGGCCTGACGCGGAAGATCAAAGACCAGGTGCGCGCCAACTGCACGCCGCGCCACGTGCCGGCGGTCGTCGTCCAGGTCGCCGATATCCCGCGCACCAAATCGGGCAAGATCACCGAGCTGGCGGTACGCGATATCGTTCACGGGCGCGAGGTCAAGAACTTGGACTCCCTGGCCAACCCGGAGGCGCTGGAGCTTTACCGGGATTTGGAAGTGCTCAGGGCGTAACGTCTTCGGCCTTCCCCGCTTTTTGTTATTTTCACCACAGATACACAGAGAGCACAGAGAGGATTCAAGAAGAAATATTCCACGCATACGTGGCGGCAGTAATTTTAAAATTTTCTTTCCCCGCTTCTTCTCTGAGTTCTCTGTGAACTCTGTGGTTCATCTTCTTTTCCCGCCTCTTGCGAAAGCCCTTCCGGACAGCCTGAGACTCCATATATAAAAGACCCCGGCCCGGCCGGACGCGCCGGGGAGCCCACGAACAACCAAGACCCGAGGACTAAGCCGATGAGCGACAACGCCAAGCGCATATTCTGGATCGTCGTCATCGCCGGGGCGCTGGTTTCCAGTCTCGGCATGGGCATCCGCCAGAATTTCGGCCAGTTCCTGCCACCGATGACGGCGGACTTAGGGCTCGGCCGCGAGGCCTTCGCCTTCGCCATGGCGTTGCAGAACATCCTGTGGGGGATATTCACGCCGATCACCGGCGCACTGGCCGACAAGTACGGCTCCGGCAAGATGATCGCGCTGGGCGGCGCCGTCTATGCCGGCGGCCTGGTCATCTTGGCCAATGCCACCGGGACCACGGATTTAAACATCGGCGCCGGCCTGTTCATCGGCTTCGGCCAGGCGGCGGCCGGTTTCGCCGTCGTGCTGACCGCCGTCGCCCGGCGGGTGTCGGCTGAAAAACGCTCGCTCGCCTTGGGCATCGCCAGCGCCGGCGGCTCCTTCGGGCAGTTCTACATGGCGCCGGTCAGTTTGGGGCTCATCGAGGCTATCGGCTGGCCGACGGCACTTCTGTACATCGCCGGGCTGGCGATGGTGATGGTGGCCCTGGCGGTGGCCTTGACCGGCAGTTCGTCCGACACTTCCGAAGGCGACCCGGCGCAGACCTTGGGCCAAGCCGTGCGCGAAGCCGCCGGGCATAAGGGGTATCTGTATCTGACAGCCGGGTTCTTCGTGTGCGGGTTTCAGATCTCGTTCATCGCCGTTCATTTCCCGGCCTATCTTCTGGACGCCGGGTTCACCGCCACCACCGGGGCCATGGCGATCGCGCTGATCGGTTTCTTCAACATCATCGGCACTTCCGGCTGCGGGGCGCTGGGCGGGCGGTATTCGAAGAAATACCTGCTCAGCACCCTTTATTTCCTGCGCGCAATATTGGTCGCCGCGTTCCTGATGGTGCCGCTGACGGAAACCGCGGTGCTGGTGTTCGCATCCGCGATGGGCGTTTTGTGGCTGGGTACGGTGCCCTTGACCAGCGGCCTGGTGGCGCAGATCTTCGGCGTCCGCTACATGTCGACTCTGTTCGGCATCGTTTTCTTCTCGCACCAGTTAGGAAGCTTCATCGGCGTTTGGTGGGGCGGCTGGTCGTACGACGCCACCGGGTCCTATGACCAGTTGTGGATAGCGTCGATCGTGCTCGGCCTGCTGGCGGCGTTGCTGCACCTGCCGATTCCAGAACGCCCGCTTCGCTTGGCTGCGCAGGAGACTTGAAACCGGGCGCCTGAGCCCCGAAGCTACCCCGATGCGCGGTTATTTCGCCATCGGCGTCGAGGGCATCTCGAAGGCCATGAACGTCGGCAGCCTGTTCCGTTCGGCACACGCCTTCGGCGCCAGCTTCGTGTTTACCGTCGCCGCCTCCTATCCCAGGGGCGAAGGGGCTAAGTCGGACACCTCCGACGCGCCCGGGCACGTGCCGTTCTACAGCTTCCCCGACGTTAAATCCCTTCTGCTGCCCAAGGACTGCACGCTGGTCGGCGTCGAACTGACCGACGACGCGGTCGAGCTGCCGGCTTTCCGCCACCCGGCCCAGGCGGCCTATGTGTTGGGGCCGGAACGAGGAGCCTTAAGCCCCAAACTTAGCCAACGCTGCGAGTTCGTGGTCAAAATCCCGACACGGTTTTCCCTCAACCTCGGCATCGCCGGCGCCATCGTTATGTACGACCGCCTTGCGTCGCTGGGCCGCTATCCCCGCCGCCCCGAACGCCCCGGCGGGCCGACCGAGGAATTGGCCGAACACGTCTTCGGGGACCCGAAAATCAGAACAAAGATGGAGAAGTTCCGGGATAAGCCGCCCCTTGGGGAGGAGGAAGGGGCGGAGAAAACCGACTAACCCGCCCAATCAGGGGCCATGCGGATTTCGCCGACGCGCTCGCCCTTTTCATTGAGGACCGGCGTTTCCAGGAACCCCGCCAGCGCGACTTTCGCCTCCCCGTCGAGAACGCCCAGGTAATCGAGGATCGCCGCCATCGCCACCTGGGCGGCACGCCTGGCCCCGTCGTCTATCTTCACCGCCACCCCCAGCCCGAGCTCGGGCAGGATCGCCCCGTGCACGCCCTCGGCCCCGGTCTTGACGGCGAAGGCGCCGTTCGCGGCCTCCATAGCAATGGTGTCGAAACGGCCGCGGCCGCTGACCAGTAAGGGATTGGACATCATCGCGGCGACGATCCGCCCGGCGGCTTCGGCGCGGCCGGCTTCCAGGCCGCCCGTATCGGCCATGCGGGCCATCGCCCGGGCCATCGCCGGCAAGGGCATGCCGAAGACGGGAATGCCGCAGCCGTCGGTGCCTTCGGGGGCCTGGCTCAGGTCGGCGCCGCCGATGTCGTTCAAAATCGCTCGCAGCCGTTGCTGCACCGGGTGGCCGGGCCGGGTGTAGCCCGCCGTCTCCTCGCCCAGATGTTTGGCCGTGGTCAGCATGCCGGCGTGCTTGCCCGAACAGTTGTTGTCGGCCGGCCCCGGGCTTTCACCGGCCCGCACTCTTGCCTTGGCGGTCTCGGGGTCGAGCGGCTCATGGGCACCGCATTCCAGGTCATCGGCGCCGAGGCCGATCCTCTCGAGCCAGGCAAGGACCACGTCCATGTGTTGCGGCTGGCCGCAGTGGGAAGCGGATGCCAGCGCCAGTTCGGCGTCGGTGACGGCGAAGGCTTCCGCCGCCCCGGTTTCGACAACGGCCAGGGCCTGCAGCGGCTTGATCGCCGAGCGCGGATAGACGATGCGTTCGATTTCGCCCCAGGCGTGGACGGCGTTTCCCTTGGCGTCCATGACCACGGCGGCGCCCCGATGGCGGCTTTCGACCATGCCCCCCCGGGTGACTTCGACGGTTAACGGATTTCTGGAGGCCATCGGCTATCTGTGCCACCGGCTTCGGTGGTTGGCAAGAGGAGCGGCCCGGATTATGAATGAGGTCATGGAAATGCTTCGCCCGGCCCCTGCCGCTTTCGCCCTAATCCTTATCGCCGCCACGGCCCCGGTAGACGCCCAGGACACCGCCCCGACCGGCAATTTCGGGGACTGGGAGGTGTACAAGGAATCCGAGGGCGGCAAGGCGGTCTGTTACATGGGCTCGCAGCCCAAGAAGGCAAAGGGCAAATACAAGAAACGCGACGAGACGTATATCCTGGTCACCCACCGCCCGGCGGAAAAGAGCCTCAACGTAATCAGCATCAAGGCCGGCTATGCCTACCAGTCGGGCAGCGAGGTCGAAGTGGTCATCGGTGAGACGACGTTCAAGATGTTCACCGACGCCGGCCATGCCTTCGCCTATGACACCGAGACCGACGGGACCATCGTCAAGGCCATGATCCGGGGCACCAGGATGATCATCAAGGGAACGTCCAGCTTCGGCACCCAGACCACCGACACCTATTCCCTGAAAGGTTTCACCGCCGCCTACAAGGCCATCAACAAGGCGTGCAAGGTGAAGGCCAAATAGGGCCGCCAGACGCCATGACCGACACCGAACCGGAAGAAAAAGCCGAGGAAGGCGGGGGCAACTTCATCCTCGACATCATCGCCGAGGATGTCGCCTCGGGCCGTGCCAAGGAGGTCGTCACCCGCTTTCCGCCGGAACCAAACGGGTACCTGCATATCGGCCACGCCAAGTCGATCTGCCTAAATTTCGGCGCCGCCGAGACTTTCGGCGGGCGCTGCCATCTCCGCTTCGACGACACCAATCCCCTCAAGGAGGAGATGGAGTTCATCGACTCCATCATCGAAGACGTCCGCTGGCTTGGCTTCGATTGGGGCCAGCACCTTTATTTCGCGTCGGATTATTTCGAGCAGCTATATATATGGGCCGAACACCTGATCGAGGCCTCCAACGCCTACGTCGACGATCTCACGGCGGACGAAATCCGCGAGCACCGGGGCACCCTGACCGAGCCGGGCCGGCCGAGCCCCCAACGCGACCGCGGCAAGGAAGAAAACCTGGACCTGTTCCGCCGCATGCGGGGGGGGGAATTCGCCGACGGCGAAAAGGTACTGCGCACCAAAATCGACATGGCGTCGGGCAACATCAACATGCGTGACCCGGTTCTGTACCGCATCGTCCACGCGACGCATCCGCGCACGGGAGACGCCTGGTGCGTCTATCCCACCTATGACTTCGCCCACGGTCAGTCGGACGCCATCGAAGGCGTCACCCATTCGCTGTGCACGCTGGAGTTCGAGGACCACCGCCCGCTCTACGACTGGCTGATCGACAACCTGGCCGTCCCGTCCTGCCCCCGCCAGTACGAATTCGCGCGCCTCAACCTTACCCACACCGTGCTGTCGAAGCGCCGGCTGACGGCGCTGGTCTCCGGCGGCCACGTCGCCGGCTGGGACGACCCCCGCCTGCCGACGATTTCGGGCCTCAGGCGGCGCGGCGTCCCGGCCGCCGCGATCCGTGATTTCTGCGCCCGCATCGGGGTGACCAAGAAAGACGCCGTGGTCGAGATGGCGGCCCTGGACCATTGCACGCGGGAGCTCCTGAACAAAACGGCGCCTCGGCGCATGGCCGTGCTCAGGCCCCTAAAGGTGGTGATCGAGAACTATCCCGAAGGCGAGACCGAGGAACTGAACGTCGTCAATAACCCCGAAGACGAGGCCGCCGGCACCCGCAAGGTGCTTTTTTCCCGCGAGATCTATATCGAACGCGAAGACTTCATGGACGACCCGCCGAAGAAGTTTTTCCGCCTCGCGCCTAAGCGCGAGGTGCGGTTGCGCTACGCCTATTTCATCACCTGCACGGACGTCATCAAGGACGCGGATGGCACCGTCACCGAGCTTCGCTGCACCTATGACCCCGAGACCCGGGGCGGCAACGCGCCCGACGGCCGCAAGGTCAGGGGCACGCTGCATTGGGTTTCGGCCGCCCACGCGGTGGCAGCGGAAGTCCGGCTCTATGAACACCTGATCGCCGAGGCGGACGCCTCCGGGGACGATTTCCTGGACCGCCTCAACCCCAACTCCCTCGAGGTGCTGGACGGCTGCCTGTTTGAGCCGGCGCTCGGGGACTTAGGCCCGGGCGAGACGGTGCAGTTCGAACGCCAGGGCTATTTCTGCCCCGATCCCGTTACGACGCCCGAAAAGCCCGTTTTCAACCGCACCGTCGCCTTGCGGGACAGTTGGGCCAAGAAACAGAAGAAGGGTTAGCCCTAAGGAAACCGGTTCGCCATATAACAAAAGGAAAAGGACCCTTAATACAACGCCGACAACGAAGCGGGTCGCGGCAAATGTAGCCGCAGCCCGTTTTCTTTTCCCCGTTGGCTCCTAAAACGGCGGTTCGGCGCCTTCCGGCGGCACGATTTTGAACGTGTTGAGGACCATTGAGATCAACGAGTAATAGCCCATCACCGCGGCCAGTTCCGCCGCTCCCGCCCGGCCCAGGGCGTCGACGACCACGGCAAAGGCGTCGTCGCCGACCCGGCGTTGTTCCAGGGCTTCCCGGCAGAAATCGTACACCGCCTTTTCCTCGGCCGATTGGAATTCCGGCGTTTTTTTGTCGCCGATGGCGGTAATGACTTCCGGCGCCAGCCCTTCCTTTTCGGCGATGGTTACATGGGCGCACCATTCGTAGGCCGCGGTCCAGAACCGGGCCGTCATCAGGATCGCCAGTTCCCGCAAAGGGCCCGGCAAGGCGCCCTCGAAACGAAGGTGGGCGCCCAGCCCCTGAACGTAATCGGCGATATCGGGGCATTGCAGAAGCGCCACGAACGGCCCCCGGACCCCGCCGCGCGGTCCACCCGCGATAGTGTCGTAGACTTCCCTTTTCCGGCCCGCCAGGGTCCCGGGGTCGAGTTTGGGCAACCGCTGCATGTTTCAGGTTCCTTGTTGCTGGTTCAACCGACGCGGCAGCCACGGCCGCCATCGACGGGAAGCGCCGCGCCGGTGATGAAGTTGGCTTCGTCGGAAGCCAGGAAAAGCGCCGCATAGGCGACGTCCCAGGCGGTCCCCATCTTGCCGCGCAGCGGTATCTTGGCGTCCCGTTCCCGGGCCACTTCTTCGCGGGTGCGGTCCCAGGCCTCGGCCCGCCGGTCAACCGCCATCGGGGTATCCATCAGCCCCGGCAGGATGACGTTGGCGCGGATGCCGTATTCGGCGTTCTGGATCGCCAGTTGTTCGGTCAGCGCGATCATCGCCGATTTTGTCGCCTTGTAGGCGGCCCAGGGGTATTCCTCCCTGGCCGCCATGGAGGAAATGCTGACGATGACGCCGCTTTTCTGTTCGCGCATCACCGGCAGCGCGTGTTTGCAGGCATAGACCATGGACCGGAGGTTGACGGCGACGATGCGGTCGAAGGCTTCCGTTTCGATCTCGGTGATCTCGGCGTCGCCGCCCTCGACGCTGATGCCGACGTTGTTGTGCAGGATGTCGATGCGGCCCCATTTGTCGACGCAGGCCCGGACGGCCGCCTTGACTGCCGCCTCGTCCGTCACGTCGGCCTCAACGGCCGCCGCTTGGCCGCCTTCATCCTCGATCATCCGCACCGTTTCCTGCGCCGATTCCAGGTTGCGGTCGACGGCCATGACCTTGGTGCCTTCGCGGGCGTACAGGATCGACGTGGCGCGGCCGTTGCCGATGGCCGGGGTTGGCCCCGGGCTCTGGCCGGCGCCGAAAACGAGGGCAATTTTGTCCTTGAGACGCATTGTCTTCCTCCCCATTAAACTTGACGGGGGGCGAACTGTACCTTCATTTTCCCACCATAAGAACCGCCTTCTCCCTGCCCTTCCCTCGGCAAAGCCGGAGAATGTTAAGTTTTTCCTATTCCCCAGGCGTGTTATAGGGTCGCCGATGATGACCGACGAACATAAAAACCTGATCGGGCTTGAGCGCGACGAGCTGGCCGCCGAGCTGGCCGCTATCGGCGAGAAGCCGTTCCGCGCCAAGCAGCTTTGGCATTGGATCTATCACCGGGGCGAGGGCGATTTCGCCAAGATGACGACGCTATCTAAGGAAGCGCGGCCGAAACTCGCCGAGCGCTTCCGCATTACCCGGCCCGAAATCGCCACCGAGCAGAAGTCCCAGGACCGGTCTCGGAAATGGCTGCTCAGGTTCGACGACGGCAACGAGGCCGAATGCGTCTTCATCCCCGAGGACGACCGCGGCGCGCTGTGTATCTCTTCGCAAGTCGGGTGCACGCTGACGTGCCCGTTCTGTCACACCGGCACCCAGAGGCTGGTCCGCAACCTGAGCGCGGCCGAGATCGTCGGCCAGATGATGATCGCCCGCGACGCCTGTGGCGAATGGCCCAGTCCCAAGGGCGGGCGGATGTTGTCTAACATCGTCATGATGGGCATGGGCGAGCCCTTGTATAATTTCGACAACGTCGCCAAGGCCCTTCGAATCATCATGGACCCGGAAGGCATCTCGGTGTCGAAACGCCGGATCACGCTGTCGACCTCGGGCGTGGTGCCGATGATGGCGCGGTGCGGCGACGAGCTTGGCGTCAACCTGGCGGTCAGCCTGCATGCCTGCACCGACGACCTGCGCGACCAGTTAGTGCCGATCAACCGCAAGCATCCGATCAAGGAACTGTTAAAAGCCTGCCGCGCCTATCCCGGTGCCAACAACGCGCGCCGCATCACTTTCGAATACGTGATGCTGGAGGGCGTCAACGATTCCGCCGCCGACGCCAAGGAGCTATTGCGGCTGGTTCGCGGCATCCCGGCCAAGTTCAACCTGATCCCCTTCAACCCGTGGCCGGGGGCACCCTTTGAATGCTCGAGCCCGGCAACGATGAAGCGGTTCGCCCAAATCCTCAACGACAGCGGCCTGTCGGCGCCGATCCGCGCCCCCCGGGGCCGCGACATCATGGCCGCCTGCGGGCAGTTGAAATCGGCCAGCCAACGCCAACGACGGAAAAGCACCACCCCGAAGGACGCCCCAAAGACCGCCATTATGGACGCCGGGGAATAATCACCCTACCAGCCGTTGCAGCGCCCCCAGGTGGCGATGACCTCGGTGCCGCCCTCGCCTTCATCGCTATCGATGACGTTATAGGCGTCGTAGGCCGCCGCCGTCATGCAGACGTGGTTGGGCAGCACCCGCACCTTCGAGCCGACCGGCAAATCGTCGAACGCCACCGGCCCGTCACCGGTGACCTGACCGTGCTCCTGGTGCACCGAGGCGACGCGAAGCCCGGGGATCAGCTCGGTGGTCCGGGCGTTGCACACCAGCCCATAGCCGCAATCGTCATCGAGCGCCGCCGTGGCCCGGTCCTTCGACAGCGCCAGCCCGCCGGCGTCGATATAGACATGGTTCCGGTCGCGCCCGTGGGCCATTACCGTGGCGAGGACGGAAATGGCGATTTCGCCGATCGCCCGGGTGCCGAGGCCAGCCTGGAACATGTCGCCGAACATGTAGACGCCGGGGCGGACCTCGGTGACGCCGGTAACATCGCGGGCGAACATCACACAAGGCGTCGACCCGGTGCTGACGGTGGGGCACGGGATTCCGGCCCCGGCGATCCTTTCCGCCGCCCGGACGGCGCCGGCCCGTTCCTCCTCGGCGACGGCGGCTATGTCGTCTTCGGTCCGGCAGTCATAAGAATGCCCGGCGTGGGTCAACACGCCCGTGAACTCCGCCTTTTCGGCCGCCGCCAGGGTGCCGGCGATGTCCAAAAGGTCGGGTGATTCGGGCACCACGCCGGTACGGTGCTCGCCGCAATCGATTTCGACCAAAACCTTGAAGGCGCCGTTCCTGGGGCCGGGATGGGCGGCAATGGCCTTGGCGACGTCGGCGTTGTCGGTGATCAGTTTCAGGTCTGCCCCTTGGTCTATGAGCGCCGCCGTCTGGTCGAGCTTCGCCGGCACGATGCAGACGGCGTTGGTGATGTCGGTGATGCCGTGGCCGAGGAAGTACTCGGCTTCATTGAGGGTCGAGACGGTGATGCCGCCGAAATTGCCGTCTACCGCCAGCCCGGCGACGTCGGCGGATTTGGCGGTCTTCATGTGCGGGCGCAGGCCGACGCCCAGCGCCTTGACGCGCTCGGTCATCGCCTGGGTGTTGCGGGCGAGGCGGGCCCGATCGAGGATCAGGGCCGGAGTCGGAAGGTCATCGAGGTCCATGGCCCTGACTCTAGGTACTTCCCTAGCCTTGCTCAAGAACCTGTTTTCCCTATACTCAGGCCGCTTTTTCGGGCGCCACGATAATGGATGCTCCTAAAAGCCAAGGATTTTAGAGCCATGAGCGAAACCGTTAAAAAAGTCGTGCTCGCCTATTCGGGCGGCCTCGATACCTCCGTCATCCTGTGCTGGCTGCAGGATTCCTACGGCTGCGAGGTGGTGACCTTTACCGCCGACCTGGGCCAGGGCGAGGAGCTGGGCGAGGCCCGGTCCAAGGCCGAGACGCTGGGGATCAAGGAGATCTTCATAGACGACCTGCGTGAAGAGTTCGTCCGCGACTACGTATTTCCGATGTTCCGGGCCAACGCCGTCTACGAAGGCACCTACCTTCTCGGTACCGCCATCGCCCGGCCGCTGATCGCCAAGCGCCAGATCGAGATCGCCGCCGAGGTCGGCGCCGACGCGGTCGCCCACGGGGCCACGGGCAAGGGCAACGACCAGGTGCGGTTCGAGCTCGTCTATTACGCGCTCAATCCCGATATCAAGATCATCGCGCCGTGGCGGGAATGGGACCTGGACAGCCGCGCCAAATTGATCGAGTACGCGGAGAACAACCAAATCCCAATCCCCAAGGACTCCGAAGGCGAGGCGCCCTATTCCATGGACGCCAACCTTCTGCACGTCAGCTACGAAGGCAAGGCGCTGGAAGACCCGTGGGCGGAGCCGGCCGAAAGCATGTTCACCCGCTCGGTCAGCCCCGAGGCGGCGCCCGACCAACCCACCACCGTCGAGATCGAATTCGTCGGCGGCGACCCGGTTGCCGTCGACGGCAAGAAACTTATCCCGGCGGAATTGCTGACGGTTCTAAATACGCTCGGCGGCGACAACGGCATCGGCAGGGAAGACATCGTCGAGAACCGCTTCGTCGGCATGAAATCCCGGGGCGTCTACGAGACGCCGGGCGGCACCATCCTGTTCAAGGCCAGACGCGCCATGGAAAGCATCACGCTGGATCGGGCCGCCGCGCACCTCAAGGACGAGATGATGCCGCGCTACGCCGAGACCGTCTACAACGGGTTCTGGTTTTCACCCGAGCGGGAAATGATGCAGGCGGCCATCGACAAGGCGTCGGAAAAGGTTACCGGCACGGTGCGGCTCAAGCTCTACAAGGGCAACGTCATCGTCACCGGCCGCAAGTCCCCGGTCAGCCTCTATTCCGAAGAGACGGCGACTTTCGAGGCGGACCAGGTCTTCGATCAGCGCGATTCCGAGGGCTTCATCAAGCTCAACGCGCTGCGGCTCCGGCTGGCCAGGACGCGAGGCGATTAGTCGCCTTTCCTATCCCTTGGGATGGAAGTTGCGCAGCGTCGGGTCCCGCTGCAACCAATAGGCATAGAGGCTCAACGGCGCCATGGTGATGTCGAGCCCGCCCATGGCCGCCGGCCCGGCCGTGGTCCGGGTAAGCACGATGGCCTTCGCCGCCGGGTTGGTCCCGTCGACGAAACCGGCCAATTGCTTCGGCCCCTTGCCGCCGCCGGCATGGGCGTCGGCCCAGTCGATTTCGTAGATGTGGTTGGGCTTATTGCTTTCCGGGCCGATGGAAAGCAGGTCGATGCCACCGCCCCGCCAACTGGCGTAGGCCAGGTCCGCCATGGCGCTTGAGCCCAGCCACTGCCCGACCAGGGCGGTCTCCGCCAGGCGGGGAAAGACCTCGCTTTCCGGGGCCACCGGCCCGAACAATGCGGCGTAGAGGCACGGCGAGGTCAGGTAGACCTTGAAGGCGACGGCGCGTTGAAAACGCCTGCCCTGCCGGTCGACCCGGGGAAGGCGGCGGATCAGGAACGCCGATTCCAGGTAATCGAGATATTTGCGCAGCGTGTTCTTGGCCGTGCTGGTGGCCTTGGCCAATTCCTCCATGGTCACTTCCAGGCCGGTGTTGACGGCTACAAGGGCGAACAGCCGGTTCAGTTCGCGGGCGTCGTTGACCCCGGACAGGCTGGCCAGGTCCTTGTGCAGCACCCTATCGGCGACCCCGTCGCGGATGAAGGTGGGGGCCGGGTTGCCCCGGGCCAGGGGCAGGACGGCCTCGAGGAAACCGCCGAAATTGACGTAACGGTGGAACTCGGCATTCAGCGCCCTGAGCACGCCCTGCGACACCGCCAACGACTGTCCGGCTTGGCCCCCCTCGGGACCGAAAAGCTTTTCCTCCGAGCCCCTGAAACGTAGGAACTCGATAAACGTCAGCGGCGGCAGCACGAACACCGAAATCCGGCCCTGGGACGAGACTTCGCCGGTGGTCAGGGCCGGGGCGGCGGAGGAAACGGCGCCGACGACCCGCGCCTTCGGCCATGCTTCGGCGATTTCCAGCAGCGCTTCTTGCCAATTTCTGACGTACTGGACCTCGTCGAAAAGGAAAATCAGGTCGCTTTCGGAGCCGTGGCCATGGTGGGTGGTAAAAAGTTCGACCAGTTTCCCGAGCTCGGCCGTGGTGGTGCTGGGCGCCGTCAACGAACAATAGAAAACCGATTTCGGATCGGCCCCTTTTTCGATCAACGCCGCCACCAACTGGCGCAGCAACACCGTCTTGCCGGCCCTGAGCGGCCCCGCCAACACCAGGGCCTGGCCATCGCCGGCCTTCATTACGCAACCGAAAAAAGCCGGGAAGAAGATTCGCTTCGGCGGGTGGCGGAACCTGATTTCCGTTTCCGGGGTAAAGGACCACCAGGGATTCTCGAAGCCTAAGCGCTGGAAAAGGCCGTCTTCGGATATGGTTTGCACGGCGTTGGTCCCCCAAACCTCCCCGAAATCTGCCTAAACAAACAAGATCAAATAAATAATCTTGTTTGTTTATATTTTTAGGATCAATTAAATGATCTTGAATTGGAAACAGGGTCGCGGATTTTCCCGCTGATTGTCAAGAAGTTATTGAAAAAATGAATGAATCTTCAAACCAGCCGGCGCACCCGTTGGCGCAGTTCCGGCACTACCTCGGCTTCGAACCAGGGGTTTTTCTTAAGCCAGCCGGTGGTCCGCCAACTGGGATGGGGGGTCGGCAGGAACCAGGGCAGGCACTCCCGCCAGGCCCTGACCGTCTCCGTCATCGTGCTTTTGCCCGCTGGGCCCAGATAATGCTTCTGCGCATAGAGGCCGACCAGGAGCGTTAGTTTCACATCCGGAATAAAATTCAACAGCTTTTGATGCCATTCAGGTGCGCATTCTGGCCGCGGCGGGTTGTCGCCGCCCTTTTCGTCGCGGCCGGGATAGCAGAACCCCATGGGCACGATGGCGACGCGGGCCTCGTCATAGAAGACCTCGGGCGTCATTTCGAGCCAATCGCGGAGCCGCTCGCCCGAGGCGTCGTTCCAGGGAATGCCCGATTCGTGGACCTTGGTGCCCGGCGCCTGGCCGACGATTACCAACTTCGCCGTGGCCGAGGCCTGGAGCACCGGTCGGGGCCCCAGGGGCAGATGTTGGGTGCAAAGCCGGCATGCCCTGATTTCCGTTAACAGGTCCTCAATATACGGCATGCAGGCGGTCGTTTCACCCCAGAGTCAGGTAATGCAGGGAAAACAGGCCGTCGCCATCGACCCAGGTCCTGGCGGAGCGAAACCCGGCCCTAGCGGCGAAACTCGAGAATTCCTCAACGTGGTATTTATAGGAATCCTCGGTGTGGATGGTCTCGCCTTCCGTGAACGTGAAATCCCGGTCGTGGACCGTCACCGTCTGGTCCTTTTCGCTGACCAAGTGCATCTCGATGCGCCCTTCGGCGCCGTTGTAAAGCGCCCGGTGACGGAACGTTTCTATATCGAAACAACCTCCCAACTCGCGGTTGATCCTCTCAAGCACGTTGCGGTTGAAGGCCGCGGTCACGCCCTGGGCGTCGTCGTAGGCGCGAACCAGGATATCTTCGTCTTTTTTCAGGTCGACCCCGATCAGCAACGCCCCGCCGCCGCCGACCATGTCCGCCACCGTGGCCAGGAAATCCGCTGCACCGGCGTGGTCGAAATTGCCGATGGTCGAACCGGGAAAGAACCCGATCCGGTTTTCACTGGCCTTTCGGGCCTTGTCCGGTAACTTCACCGGGCGGGTGAAATCGGCGACCACCGGCAGTACCTCCAGATTTGGATAATCCGCCGCCAGCGCCGCCGCCGATTGCAACAAATGGTCGGCCGAAATGTCGATGGGCACGAACGCTGCGGGACTTCTCAGCGCGTCCAGCAACAGCCGGGTTTTCAACAGCGACCCGCAGCCGAACTCGATCAGGCAGACGCCGGGGCCGATGAGGTCCGCCATCTCTCTCCCATGGGCCTGCAGCAGCGCCGTTTCCGTCCGCGTCGGGTAGTATTCGTCGAGGCCGCAGATGGTGTTGAAAAGTTCAGACCCGCGATCGTCATAGAAATACTTGCACGGCAGTTCCTTCTGCTCCCGTGACAGGCCTTCGAAAACGTCGTCGCGGAAGGACTTCAAACGGTCCGGCGAATCGATGACCTGAACGGTCGTGTCCATGGGATCAAATCCGGTTGTCAGGGCCCGGCTTCCAGCCGCAATCAAGCGTCTTCGGCCAGGCGCAGGCCGCTGAACTGCCAGCGGTCCGGCGGGTAAAAGAAATTGCGGTAGCTGGCCCGCATGTGGCCCTCGGGCGTCGCCGCCGAGCCGCCCTTCAGCACCATCTGGCCGCTCATGAACTTGCCGTTGTATTCGCCGATGGCGGCGGCGGCGGCCTTATAGCCGGGGTAGGGCGAATAGGCGCTTCGGGTCCATTCCCAGACGTCGCCGAAGACCTGGGCCGCCCGGCCTTCCCCGGCCCGGCCCGGGATCGGATGTAAATGGCCGCTGGCGGCGAAATTGCCCTCGACCGGACAATCGGCCGCCAAAAGTTCCCACTCGGCTTCCGTCGGCAGCCGCTTGCCGGCCCAATTGGCATAGGCGTCGGCCTCGAAAAAGCTGACGTGGCAGACCGGTTCCGCCGGATCCAGGGCCCGCACCCCGGCCATGGTAATGATCCGCCATCCGCCTTCGGTCCGCCGCCAGTAAAGCGGGGCTTCCCAACCATCGGCCTGAACGGCGGCCCAGCCTTCCGACAGCCACCCTTGCGGCCGCCGGTAGCCGCCGTCGTCAATGAATTCCAGGAATTCCCCGTTGGTCACCGGCCGGGACGCGATGCGGAACCCGTTCAGCCACACCTTGTGGCGGGGGCCTTCGTTGTCGAAGGCGAAGCCGGGGCCGTCAAAGCCGGTCTCGACAAGCCCTTCGGGGAACTCGATCCACTCGACCGGTTCTGAGTCCTCGATCCGGTGATCAGTCCCCGGCGGCTTCAAGGTCCGATAGGCGGGGGCCAGGGGGTTGCACGAAAACACGTGCTTGATGTCGGTCAGCATTAGCTCCTGATGCTGCTGTTCGTGGTTGAGGCCGAGTTCAATCAACGGCGTGATCCTGTTCCAGGCATCGTCGCCGGCCCCGGCGATCAGCCGTTCCATGGCCTCCTCGACGTGGCGGCGGTAGGCGTGGATGTCTTCCAGCGGTGGCCGCGACAACAGCCCCCGCTTCGGCCTTTCGTGCCGGGGCCCGACGGCTTGGTAATAGGAATTGAACAGATAATCGTAGTCGGGGTGGAATTCCCCATAACCGCCGCCGAAGGGCTTGAGGATGAAGGTCTCGAAAAACCACGACGTGTGGGCCAAGTGCCACTTGGTCGGGCTGACGTCGGCCATCGACTGGATGCATTGGTCCTCGGCCGTCAGCGGCGCCACCAAGGCGACCGAGCGGGCGCGGATATCCCGGAACAGGGCTTCGATGTCGTCCCGGGACGGGCCAAGGTTTTCATTGGCGGAGAGTTTTTGAAGTCGCCCCCACATGTGTCACCTTCACAAATAGTTGCCGCCCGATCAAGGGCCACCCTTGTTTTTCCTAAAATTGGCCGGGGGTTTTATTGTTTTGATATCGAAATAATTACCGGCGCCCATCGTTTCAACCCGCCTGCCAGCCGCCGTTCAGAATCTTGTCAACGTAAGCCGGCACCAATTCCGTTGCGGGACCGTAACGGGCTTCGGCGAACCGAGTCGCCCCTTCCGACGGTTCCATGTTGAGCTCCACCGCGTGCGTCCCGCCGCCGTTCGTCACCTGGGCGACAAAACCGGCCGCCGGATAGACGTTGCCCGAGGTGCCGATGGAGATGAACAGCCGGCACCGGTCGAGGGCCTGATAGATGCGCTCCATCTGCAGCGGCATTTCACCGAACCACACCACGTGCGGGCGCAGCCACCCCGCATCGCCGCAATCGGCGCAGGGTTGGTCGAGGCTCAAATCTTCCGTCCACCCAGCAATGGCCTGACAACGATTACAGCGGATCCTCAACAACTCGCCGTGCATGTGCAGCAGGTTGCGGCTGCCGGCCCGTTCGTGAAGGTCGTCGATGTTCTGGGTGACGACAAGGACGCTGCCCGGCCATTCGGCTTCCAGCCGGGCCAGGGCCTTATGCGCCGCGTTGGGCATCACCCGGCCCGATGCCAGCCTGGCCCGGCGGGTGTTGTAGAAATCGTGCACCCTTACCGGGTCGCGGGCGAAGGCTTCGGGCGTCGCCACGTCCTCGATCCTAACCCGGGCCCAGATACCGTCGGGGTCGCGGAAGGTGTCGAGCCCCGATTCCTTGGAAATACCGGCCCCGGTGAGGACGACGATGCTGGCTTCGGCAGTGTCGGTCATATTTTTCACTTCTCGTCTTGCCGGACGGCCAAGGGCTCATGATAATCCAACGAATGCCCTGATGGCCAATAGGGAACGTTTTTGGAGGGGATGCCTTGGTCAAGGTACTGTTCGTCTGTCTCGGCAATATCTGCCGTTCGCCCACCGCCGAAGGGGTGTTCAGGTTGCTGATCGAAAGGGAGGGCCTGGGCGACCGGATCATCGTCGATTCCGCAGGCACCGGCGCCTGGCACGTCGGCAGCCCCCCCGACCGCCGGGCCCAGGCGGCGGCGCGCCATCGCGGCATCGATCTTTCCGGCCTGCGCGCCCGCCAGGCCAAGAGCGGCGACTTCCAGCGTTTTGATTACGTCCTCGCCATGGATGCCGACAACCACAGCGAGCTCGCCGGGTTTTGCCCGCCGGGCGAGGAGCACCGGCTGCATATGTTCCTGGATTTCGCCCCCGAGCTCGGCAGAAGCAACGTCCCCGACCCCTATTACGGCGGCGACGGCGGCTTCGACGCCGTGCTCGACATGATCGAGGCGGCCTCGGTCGGATTGCTGGCCGATATCCGCGACAAACACCTTTAACAGGGTCCGGCCATGCGGCGTCGGATAGAGGAAACCATCACCGAGGCCGCCGGCTCGCCGCCGGTCCGCATCGAACCCATGGGCGGCGGCTGCGTCGGCGACGTCAGCCGGGTAATGCTGGAGGACGGCCGCACCGTCGTCGCCAAGACCGGCGATAAGGGAAGCGGTCTCGACATCGAAGGTTTCATGCTGCAATACCTGCACGAGAAGGGCGGCCTGCCGGTGCCGGACGTGCTTTATGCCGCCGACGACCTGCTGCTAATGAGCTGCCTCGAAACCGCGGGCGGCATTTCCCCCGGCGCCCAGGCGGAGGCCGCCGACCTGGTGGCGGCACTGCACGGGGTTAACGCCGAAAATTTTGGGTTCGAGCGCGACACGGTGATCGGCGGCCTGCATCAGCCGAACCCGGAAACCGCGAGCTGGATCGATTTCTTCCGCGACCACAGGCTTCTCTATATGGGCCGCCAAGCTCTCGACTCCGGCCGCCTGCCGGCAACATTGATGGAGCGCCTGGAAAAACTGGCCGGCAGGCTCGGCGAATGGATCGACACCCGTGGCGCGCCGTCGCTGATTCACGGTGACATGTGGACCGGCAACGTGCTCTGCAACCACGGCCGCATCTCGGGCTTTGTCGATCCGGCCGTCTATTACGCCGACGCCGAGATCGAGCTCGCGTTCTCGACGCTGTTCGGCACCTTCGGCGACGCGTTCTTCGGCCGCTACCGGGAACACCGGCCGATCAGGCCCGGTTTCTTCGAGGAACGGGTCGACCTCTACAACCTCTATCCTTTGTTAGTACATGTGCGGCTGTTCGGCGGCTCCTACGTCGGCTCGGTGGACCGCACGCTCAACCGGTTCGGCTGTTGAGGGCTAATCCGGCGTTCCGTTTTCTTCGCCGATCCGAGTAAGGTCGTTTCCATGCCGCGTTTCGCTGCCAACCTAAGTTGGATGCTTCAGGAAATACCGATGCTGGACCGCTTCGCCGCCGCCCTCGGGCTGGGCTTCGAGGCCGTCGAATGCCAGCTTCCCTACGACCATCCGGCCGAGGAGCTGGCCCGGGCGTGCGGTGACGAAAAGCTCTGATTCGTCATGTTTAACGCCTCCCCCCCGGCGACATGGAGGCGGGCGAATACGGCATCTCGGACCTGTCCGGCCGCGAGGCCGAATTCCGCGACAGCATCAGCCAGGCGCTGGAATACGCTAAGACCCTTGAGAGCCGGTTCATCCATGTACTTGCCGGCATCGTGCCTGATGGCGAAAGCCGCGAGCGCTGCCACGAGGTGTATGTCGAAAACCTGAAATGGGCCTCCGAAACCTGCGGGGACGCCGATGTCGGCGTGCTGATCGAGCCCATCAACACCTTCGAGAGGCCGGGGTACCTGACGACGCTGACCGCCGAGGCCCGCGACACCGTCACCCGCGTCGGCCATCCCAACCTCGGCATCCAGTTCGATTTCCACAACGCCCAACTCATGGAGGGTTCCCTGACCCGGGCGCTGGAGGAAACCATCGGTTCCATAAAGCACATGCAGATCGCCGGTTTGCCGGGCCGCACGCCGCCGGACGAGGGGGAAATGAATTATCCCTACCTGTTCGGGGTCATCGACCGCCTGGGCTACGAAGCTTGGATCGGGCACGAATACCGCCCGCACGGCGCCGACGACGGGGCGACGAAAGAGTCCCTCCGTTGGGCCGCCGAATTCGGCCTCGACTGAGGCGGGGTTAACCTAGGCCGGATTCACCTCCTTGAGGGCAATGCCCTTCACCCCCCCACTGTATTCGAAATGAAATTTCCCGTGCGGATCGTCGGCGACCCGGCGGTACATTTCCTTGACCTAGCCTTCCAGGGATTCCTCGTCCACCTGCTGTTTGGCGGGTGCGGTTTCGTTGGTCATGTTGTTCCTCCCTCGCTGGCGTTGGGATCGGGTCGTCACGAACGTTTTTTTAGCGAGAAAGAATATAACAAGAACCGAAGGCCCCGGCCTCAATTCTCCAGCCCGTAATCCGCCAGCGCCTCATAGTGCGCGCCGCCGTGGCCGAGGTGGCTCCGGTAGAGCGTGAAGCAGCCAACGTCGAACGGCCCGGTGGAAAACCCGTTGTGGGCCTCAAGGTACCGGCTGACGTCGGCGGCCGAGCCGTTCTTCATCCGCGCCAGGGTCACGTGGGGCTTGAACTTCCGGTGTTCGGGCTCATGGCCCAGGCGCACCAGGGCTTGTTCCACCTTCGCCCGCAACCGCACCATGGGTTCGGACATCCCGATCCCGGCCCAGACGGCATGGACCCGGCGGCGGCGGTCGAAAAAGCCAAGTTCCGACAGCGCCAAAGGGAACCCCGGAGCCTCGATCGTCGCCAGCGCCTCGTCGATGTCGGCCTCGTCGCCGCCCGGCACCTCGCCGATGAAGCGGAGCGACAAGTGCAGGTTCTCAGGCTCGACCCAGCGCGCGCCCAGAAGTCCGCCCTTGAGTTCGCCTAACCGAGCGCGAACGTCTTCGGGAAGGGGAATGCCGACGAAAAGGCGCATGGCGATAGCTCCATCTAGGGCGCCGGGTTGGCGTGTTTGGCGTGGATCGCTTCGATTCCTTCCACGACCTCGTCGGCCAGCACCATGTCCTCGGACCTGAGGTTGGCCGCCAGTTGCTCTTCCGTCGTCGCGCCGATGATGGTGGACGTCAGGAAGAGCCGGGAATTGACGAACGCCAGTGCCATCCCGGCCGGATCGAGGCCGTGTTCGCGGGCCAGGGCCACGTAGGCTTCCGTCGCCTTGACCCCGGCCGGCTTGAAATAGCGCTGGAACCGCGGGAACAGGGCGTGGCGGGAGCCCTCGGGCTTGTTGCCGTTCAGGTATTTGCCGGTCAAGGCGCCGAAGGCCAGCGGCGAATAGGCCAGCAGGCCGCAATCTTCGCGGATGGCGATTTCCGACAGGCCGACCTCGAAGGTCCGGCAGATCAGGTTGTAGGGGTTCTGGATGGAGGCGATGCGGGGCAGGCCGGCGCGCTCGGCGATTTCCAGGAACTTCATCATCCCCCACGGCGTCTCGTTGGAAATCCCGATGGCGCGGACCTTTCCGGCCTTGACCTGGGCCGCCAGCGCGTCGAGTTGTTCCTCCATCGGCGTCAGGTCGGCGGCCTCATCGTGGACGTAGTCGAGCTTGCCGAAATAGTTGGCCGGGCGCTCCGGCCAGTGGGTCTGGTAGAGGTCGATATAATCAGTGCCGAGCCTTTGCAGGCTCAAATCCACGGCCTCGGCGACGTTTTCCCGGGTGAAGCCGAGCCGGCCGCCGCGCACGTGCTTGAGGCCCGAACCGGGTCCGGTAATCTTGGTCGCCACGATCACGTCCGAACGGTTGGCCTTAGCCTTCATCCAGGCGCCGATGATCTTTTCCGTCGCCCCTTGAGTTTCCGGCTTGCCGGGAAACGAATACATCTCGGCGGTGTCGATGAAATTGACGCCGTTCTCGAAGGCCATGTCCAGTTGCCGGTGGCCTTCGGCTTGCGTGTTCTGTTCGCCGAAGGTCATGGTGCCGAGGCAGAGGCGGCTGACCTTGAGGCCGGTGCGGCCCAGTTTGTTCATTTGCATGTTTTTGGGAAGCCCCCTAGAGAAACAGCGCCAGCACGCCGGTATAACCGTAGAGACGGTTGCTGGATATTTCGCCGTTGCCGTAAAAGCCGACCAGCGGGAAATCGCCCATCTGGTCGCGGATCAGGGCCATTTCCCGGCCTTCCTCGCCGAACATGTTAGGGCCGCGGGCGACGCAGGAGAAATACACCCCGCCCCTGGGCGAGCCCGGCAGGCGCTTCTTCAGGTTTTCGATCATGGCGCTCAGGTCCTCCTCGGCGCTTTTGGGATCGCGTCGCACGAACATCACCCGGTCGCCGGCCTCGATCTCTGCTCCGACGGCCAGCCAACCGCGCACGGGGTCGATGCCCATCAAATTGCGGACTACGTAATCGCCGGTGTCGGAACCCTCGACGGGGAACGCGGCGTGGATGTAGCCGGCGGCCTTGTTGAGGTCGCGGGCGAGAAGCTCCCCGACCTCGTCCTTGAACACATCGAGCGCCTTTTCCCCGTCGAGGCCGATGATGACGTTGTCCAGGCAGTCGGACACCACGTGGCTGCCGCCGACGGGGACGCAGCCCTGGCTCAAACCCGTCGCGACCTCGACGCCGGGCGCGAACAAAACACCGGACAGGCCGCCTTGGGTGATCTCGCCGGCGACCTGGGACAGGGCGCCCCGCGAAGAGCTGAGACCCCCGACCAGGAAATCCGCCGCGGTGAGGCTCAGGCTTTCGATCAGATCGGCGGTGAATTCGTTGGTCGGGTCGCCGTGGACGATGGCGAAGGGCGGCGACGCCTCCTCCACCCACGTCCGCACGGAGGACGAGATCCCCTGATCGGGATCGGTGACGGCGGGAAAGACGCAAAAGCTGTCCTTCGGCAGGTCGCCGATCATGGCGGCTGCCGCCGGGCGGTCGAAATATTCGACCCCGGACGCGCAGATGCCGATGCCGACGCTGCCGACCCAGTTCTCGACGCCGGTGGTCTGGCGCAGGTAGGTGAGGATGGAGCCCAGCTCGTCGGCCATCATGTCGGTGACGTAGATGAACCCCAACCGGTCGCCGCCGCCGTTGCCGGCACCGGCCTTCAGACCGTCGGCAAGGCTTTTGGCGAGCCCGGCCCAGTCGTCGGCTTCGGCATGGGAAAAGGTGAACGACGTCATTGTTTAGGGCGGTCCTCAAAATAAGGCCGTATAAAGCGCTCGGAGGCCCGGGGTCGGTTTTTGTTTACCCCGCCCCGCCCCGGCCTTCAACGCCGGATGTCGTGGGGATTTTCCGGGTGTGGGACAAAAACCCCATAACGATTGGGTGAACGGTCGGTGCCCGCTATTGATCGGGGCGGGTTTTGTGCCATATATAGCCTCAACAGAGTATTGTGCCTTATATCAATGACAGGAGTTGTTTTCATGGCACTCGGACCTGATCCCAAGTTTTCGCTTCGCACCGGGCAGATGTCCCCGGCCGAAGCCGCCGCCGCCGAGATCGACGTCGGCCTCCGGGAGTATATGCTCCGCGTATACAACTATATGGCGTCGGGTTTGACGCTGACCGGCATCATCGCCTACATGTCGGCCAACACCCCTGCGATCCTCAGCCTTCTCTACACCACCAGCCCGGAAGGGTTCCTTCAGCCGACCATGCTGGCCTGGATCGCCATGCTGTCGCCGCTCGGTTTCGTGTTGGCGCTGTCGTTCGGCATCAACCGCATGAGCCCGTCGATGGCGCAGGCCGTGTTCTGGGGCTTTTCCGCCGTCATGGGGTTGTCGCTGGCGCACATTTTCCTGTCCTACACCGGCACCTCCATCGCCCGCGTGTTCTTCATCACCTCGGGCACGTTTGCCGGCATGAGCCTGTACGGCTACACCACCAAGCGCGACCTCACCGGATTGGGCTCGTTCATGTTCATGGGCCTGATCGGCATCATCATCGCCAGCATCGTCAACATGTTCCTGCAAAGCTCGGCCATGCATTTCGTGATTTCGGTGATCGGGGTCTTGGTGTTCGTCGGTCTGACCGCCTACGACACGCAGAAGATCAAGAACATGTACGCCGAAATCGACAGCGCCGATACCGCCACCAAAAAGGCGATCATGGGCGCGTTGACGCTGTATCTGGACTTCATCAACCTGTTCCTGATGTTGCTCCGGCTGTTCGGCGAACGCCGTTAGCCTTTCGCGCATTCAAAAAACCGCCCGGGAGAGGGTTTCTCCCGGGCTTTTTTTGTCCAACTTTAAGGCAGGCGGCTCACCCGGTTTCCTGCCCCCGGGGAGCCTCATCAACCAGACCGCCTGATATCAAAATGTTGAAGTTTCCAGGGCCGGGTGTTATCTGACCCTGTCTCGCTTACCAAGGCCCTTGGGGAAATTCATGAGTGGCAACGTTCCCGCAGACCCGGAAACACTGGCCCGGGTTTACCGTTCGCTTCGCCTGATCCGGCGGACGGAAGAAGAAATCGCCAGCATTTACCCATCCGACAAGATCAAAAGCCCGGTGCACCTGTCCATCGGCCAGGAATCGGTGTCCGTCGGCGTTTGCGACATCCTCGACGCGAGCGACGTGATTTCGGCCACCTACCGGGGCCACGCCGCCTATCTGGCCAAGGGCGGAGACCTCAAACAGATGATGGCGGAGCTTTACGGCAAGGCCACCGGCTGCGCCGCCGGCAAGGCCGGGTCCATGCACCTGGTCGACATGGGCGCCAACGTGCTCGGCATGTCGGCCGTTGTCGGTACCACGATCCCGGTGGCGGCGGGCTATGCCTTCGCTCTTCAACGCGAAGGCAAGGGCCGCATCGCCGCGAGCTTCTTCGGCGACGGCGCCACCGAGGAAGGGGTGTTTTCCGAAACCCTCAATTTCGCCTCGCTGCACAAGCTGCCGATCCTGTTCGTCTGCGAGAACAATGGCTTCGCCATCCATTCCCCGACTTCTAACCGCTGGGCCACCGAGGCGCTATGCGAGCGGGTCCGCACCTACGGCATCGAGACCCAGGAACTGGCCGACGGCGACGTTTTCGCCATCCGCGAAGCGGCCGGGCAGGCGGCCCAAGTCATCCGCGGCGGCGGTGGCCCGCAGTTCATCGAATGCAAGACCTACCGCTGGCGCGAACACGTCGGCCCCGGCGAGGATTACGACGACGGCTACCGCACCCGCGACGAGCTGGAGGCCTGGCAGGCCCGGGACCAGGTCGCGGCCACCGGCGCTATGCTGGACGACGCCGAGCGCCAGGCCATCGACGACGAGGTGGAGGGTCTTATTGCCGAGGCCGTGGACTTCGCCGAGCAAAGCCCGTGGCCGGAACCGGAGGAGCTTTACAGCCATGTCTTCGCCGACTGACCCCCCCAAGACCGACAAGGGCCGGGTCATCAGCTACGTCGAGGCCCTGCAAGAGGCCGTCGAGCAGGAAATGGACCGGGACGAAGGCGTCTTCGTCATCGGCCTCAACGTCGACGACCACAAGGCCATCCAGGGCTCCACCCACGGCCTGATCGACAAGTTCGGACCGGGCCGCGTCATCGATACTCCGCTGTCCGAAGACGCCGTCACCGGCATCGCCATCGGCGCCGCCATGTCAGGCATGCGCCCCATCCACGTTCACATCCGCATGGATTTCCTTCTGCTGTGCATGAACCAGCTCATCAACATGGGCGCCAAGGCGCATTACATGTACGGCGGCCAGGTGAAGGTCCCGCTGGTGATGCGGTCCATCATCGGCAAGTCCTGGGGACAGGGGGCGCAGCATTCGCAAGGATTGCACGCCATGTTCATGCACGTGCCGGGGCTCAAGGTGGTGGCGCCGACCAACGCCCATGACGCCAAGGGCTGCCTGATCGCCGCCATCCGCGACAACAACCCCGTCGTGTTCGTCGAACACCGGCTTTTGTATTCTACAGACGCGCCGGTGCCCGAAGACCCCTACACCGTAGATTTCGGCAAGGCCCGTGTTGTCGGCGAAGGCACGGACATCACGCTGGTCGGCATTTCCTACATGCTGGTCGAATGCTTGGCCGCCCGGGAGCTTCTGGCCGAGGCCGGCATCTCGGCCGCCGTCATCGACCCGGTGTCGCTGCTGCCGCTGGACGTGGATACCATTACCGAGTCCGCCGGCCGGACGGGGAGGCTTCTGGTCGTCGACAACGCCTGGGTGACCTGCGGCGCCGGGGCCGAGATTGTCGCCGCCGTCTGTGAGCGCCGGGAAGGGGCCTCGCCTTTGGCCGTCGGCCGCATGGGCTACGCCCCGACTACGTGCCCGACGACGCCGGCGCTGGAAAAATATTTTTATCCCAACGCCGTCACAATCGCGTCGAAGGCGCATTCCATGGTCCGCCCCGACGAGCCCGAATGGGCGCCGGACGCGGAACCGACCTTACCCCATGAAGCCGTCTTTCGGGGGCCGTTTTGAGATGGCGGAAATGTTCTGGGACCTGGCCGCCGACACCTGGGGCGACGAGGAACGCGCCGCCATCGACCGCGTGGTCAAAAGCGGCCGCTACACCATCGGCCCCGAGGTGGCGGCATTCGAGGAAGCCTTCGCCGCCTATCACGGCAAGAAGCACGCAGTGATGGTGAATTCGGGTTCGTCGGCCAACTTGATCGCCGTCGCCGCCCTGTTCCACAAGGAAGAGACGCCGCTGGAGCGCGGTGACGAGGTCATCGTACCGGCGGTTTCCTGGTCCACCACCTACCACCCGTTGCAGCAATACGGGCTCAAGCTCCGCTTCGTCGATGTCGAGCTTGAGACCCTCAACATCGACACCGGCGCCTTGAAGGACGCCTTGACGCCCCAAACCCGGGCCATCGTCGCCGTTTCCATTCTCGGCAACCCGGCCAACCTGACCGCCGTCAGGGCGTTCGCCGACGAACACGGCCTGTATTTCCTGGAAGACAACTGCGAGTCCCTGGATGCCGAACTCCCGGGGAAATCAGGGGGCCAAAAGACCGGTACCTTCGGCGATGTCGGCACTTTCAGCTTTTTCTTCTCCCACCACATCTCAACCGGCGAGGGCGGCATGGTCGTTACCGATGAGGACGAACTCAACGGGCTCGTCCTCGCCATCCGGGCGCATGGTTGGATCAAGGACGTGCCGGAAGACTCAAGGCTATTCGAGGCCGGCGAGGATTCCTTCGCCGAAGCCTATCGGTTCGTCATCCCCGGCTATAACGTGCGCCCGCAGGAAATCAACGCCGCCGTCGGCCGGGAACAATTAAAGAAGCTCCCGGCCATGACCTCTCAGCGGCGCGCCAACCTGGCCCGTTTCCAGGAGCTTTTCGGCGACGATGAGCGTTTTATCATCCCGCGCGAAAATGGCAAAAGCTCATCGTTCTGCTTCCCGATGATCGTCACCTCCGAGGCCGGGTTTGAGCGTTCGGACGTGTTCGGGCCGCTAAAGGACGCCGGCATCGGTTTCCGCATGATCACCGGGGGCTGCTTTCCGCGCCACGATGCGATCCGGTTTTTCGACTATGATTGCGTCGGCGATCTGGCCAATGCCAACATGGTCCATGACCGCGGGTTTTTTGTCGGCAACCATCCCTTCGACCTGCGCCCGCAGATCGAACGGTTGCATGACGTGCTGAATGGACTTGGGGGATGAGGGAATAATGGCCGAGGGTGACAAAATTCTGGTCACCGGCGGCGCCGGGTACCTGGGCTCGGTGATGGTACCCTTGTTCCTGCATTCGGGCCACAGGGTCACCGTGCTCGACAATTTCATGTACACCCAGACCGGCCTCGCCGGGGTTTGCCATCATCCCCGGTTCGATGTGGTGGAAGGCGACGCCCGGGTACAGGAAACGGTCAAACCCCTTCTCAAGGACGCCGACATCATCATTCCCCTGGCCGCCCTCGTCGGCGCGCCGATCTGCGACAAGCACCCCGAGGACGCCACCAGCACCAACCTCGACGCGGTCAGGATGCTGGTGGGGATGCTGGCCAAGGACCAAAGGGTGCTTTTGCCCAACACCAACAGCGGTTACGGCATCGGTGAAAGCAGCAAACTGTGCACCGAGGAAACGCCGCTCAATCCCATCTCGCTCTACGGCCGCGACAAAGTCGCTGCCGAGACCGCCGTCCTCGAGCATGACAACGCGCTCAGTTTCCGTTTGGCCACTGTGTTCGGGATGTCGCCCCGGCCCCGCATCGACCTTCTGGTTAACGACTTCGTCTATCAGGTTGTCACCAAGGGCAAGCTGGTGCTGTTCGAAAGCCACTTCAAGCGCAACTACATCCATATCCGCGACGTCGCGCGGGTGTTCTTGCACGCCTTCGACAATTTCGAAACCATGAAGGGCGGGCCCTATAACGTCGGCCTGTCGGACGCCAACTTGTCGAAGAAGGAGCTTTGCGAAAAAATCCAGGAGCACGTTCCCGGTTTCACCTTCGACGAAGACGCCATCGGCAAGGACCCGGACAAGCGCGATTACATCGTTTCCAACGAAAAGTTCGAGGCCACCGGCTTCAAGCCCCAATACTCCCTCGACGAAGGCATCCGTGAAATGATCAAGGGCTATCGGATTCTCCAGCATGCCAATTACGCGAACCTATAGCGTGACCGCCCCCAGTCCCTGCCTGAACGATATAGACGTCGTCGCCCTCGCCGGTGGACTGGGCACGAGAATCCGGGATACCCTCGGCGATACGCCGAAGCTGTTGGCGCCCATCGGCGGCCATGCCTTCCTCGATATCCTGATAGCCCGGCTGCGGAATTTCGGCGCCAGGCGGCTGATATTGGGACTCGGCCATCTGGCCGGGAAGGTGACGGCGCACCTGGAAAACAACTCGCCGGCGGATATTGACATCGTCACCGCCGTCGAGCCCGAGCCGCTCGGCACCGCCGGCGCACTCCGTTTCGTCATCCCCAAAATTAACACCGACCCGGTCCTGGTGATGAACGGCGACAGCTTTACCGGCGCCGATCTTTGCGTTTTCGCCGACGCCCACCGGCAATCGGGAACCGACGCCTCGATCCTGTGCGCCGAGGTCCTGGACACCGCCGCCTATGGCCGCGTCAACATCTCGACCGAGGGCCGGGTGCTGGTGTTCGCGGAAAAAAGCCTGGACATCTCGGGCCCCGGCGTCATCAACGCCGGCGTCTATCTGTTCAACGCCGCCATGCTGGACACGATCAAAGACATGCAAGGCCCGTCCCTGGAACGCGATGTATTTCAGGCCCTGCCGCCGGGAACCATCCATGGCGTCACCTCCGACGCGCCGTTCATCGACCTCGGCACGCCCGGCGACCTGGCCAGGGCCGAAGGGGTTCTGGCCCCGTTCAGCCCGGCTTGAACCGGGACGGCTTTTTCGGGCCCGCGAATTCGATCAGGGACTGCAGGTAATAGGTGGCCGTCC
>Ga0208113_1000187_pt1 | contig 31410 bp, 33 predicted proteins | sample Knorr_S7_td_NADW_FD_185598 | JGI IMG/M metagenome (GOLD analysis project Ga0208113, IMG submission 185598) | Marine microbial communities from Southern Atlantic Ocean transect - Knorr_S7_td_NADW_ad_2505m_LV_A (SPAdes) (version 2) | ecosystem: Environmental > Aquatic > Marine > Oceanic | place...
TCAGAACAATGTCAAGAAAAAAGTCTGTCTGGCGACCCCGACCGGATTTGAACCGGCGATCTCTGCCTTGACAGGGCAGTGTGTTAAGCCGCTACACCACGGGGCCGCGTCACATTAAGTGTGATACCTGATTGGAATTCTAACCTTTGGTGTATGGTCGGTCAAGAGCGAATCGACCGCGCCACTCCGCCTCTCCCATCGTCTGCCGGAACTCGTTAGGCGTCTGATATGATTGTGTGGCCGGTTGAATCCTGATTGGGAGGACCACTCACAATGCCTCTATGCAGAGAATGTGGCGGACAGTTCAGCTCTGAGGCGAGATTTTGTCCTCATTGTGGTGTCCCAGTCGCAGGCGGCGCACTCCCGCAGGCCGGAACGACTCACGAACCGAACCAGGCTCAATCCTCGCAAGGGTATCCGCACAGGCCTGCCACTCAGACAGAACCTCGAACCATCGCCACTATCTGTCACCTGGCCTCATTTGCCGGCTTTCTCATGCCGTTCGGCAACATTCTCGGCCCTCTGGTCGTCTGGCTTATCAAGCGTCACGACTCCCCATATATCGACTATCACGGCAAAGAAGCATTGAACTTCCAAATAAGCCTGATCCTGTATCTTATTGCTTCGGCCGTCCTTATAATAGTGCTGATCGGAATACTATTGATTATAGTCGTGGGAGTCGCAGGCGTAGTTCTCACAATAATCGCGGCGGTGCGGGCCAGCGAAGGTGAAGAGTACCGCTATCCGATGACTATCAGGTTGGTAAAATAGGCAAGCCAACAACACTCACAATCACGGTGTTCAAGAGGCAACGGTTGACACTAGACACCACGCGACGCCCTGACATGCCCGGCGAACATGAGTTGGTCGGACTGCTCCGACGACAGGGTATCGACGCGTCGTTCGTCTCGTCTGAATCGGATGTCCGAGCAGATGAAAGCCTGGACGGCTCATCATCCGATCAGCTGGCGCTAGTCGACACAACCTACCTGACCAGTTCCGAAGTGAAGCGCTGTGTGACTGCGTGCTCCGAAGCTGGAATCCGGGTGATAGCCTTGGTTCCCAGAGCGCGTATCGCCGATCTGGACACTTCGCTTCCTCTCACAGACCTCATTTTTAGCCCGCCTGACCCTGACGAGCTTGTTGTGAGAGCGCGGTTCGCGCTTCGCCAGGAGCAGGAAAGCAACTCAGTCGACAAGGGCGAGTTCATTCGAGTCGGCGACCTGGTTATCAACACATCCAGCTACGAAGTCACCCTCAGTGGGGAGCGCATCGGGCTCCGGTTCAAGGAGTACGAGCTTTTGCGCCTTCTGGCGGAGAATCCGGGCCGGGTGTTTACCCGCGACGCCCTTTTGAACCAGGTCTGGGGCTACGAATATTTCGGCGGCACGCGAACCGTGGACGTCCATATTCGGAGGCTGCGAAGCAAGATCGAGGACTCGGACCACTCCTACATCGAAACAATCTGGAACGTCGGGTACCGGTTTAACGAGACTTAACGTCCGGACTCTCCGAATCGCGACTGACAGTCAACAATGCTCAAGGAGTTTAGGCTATGACCACAGAGCGTGTAGCGTACATCAATGGCGAGATTGTGCCGGAGAGCCAGGCCACAGTGTCAATCCGAGACAGGGGATTTTTGCAGGGCGACGCGGTGTTCGACACGACCCGCACGTTCCGACACAAGATATTCAGGCTGGATGAGCATCTCGACCGGTTCTTTGAATCCTTGAAGTACATGCGAATCGAGCCTGGACTCTCCAAAGCTCAATTCGCCGACATCACCCATCAGATCATCGACGCTAACCTTCCTTTGATTGGCGAGGATGACGACTACTGGGTATCCCAGAGGGTGACGAGAGGCGTCAACGTGGATGGGGAGTATATCCCGACCGTCATCGTCGAAAGTGTCCCTCTACCCTTCGCGGCTCGCGCAAACTACTATCGCGAAGGCATGCCTGTCGTCGTGCCGTCCGTCCGTCGGACGCCTCCCGAGGCTCACAGTCCCAGGGCGAAGGTTCACAACTACGTGAACTTGATCCAGGGCGAGCTTGAGGTCAAGGCCCAGAACCCCGACGGGTGGCCCATTCTGCTCGATATGAACGGCAACTTGGCTGAAGGGCCTGGGTCGAATATCTTCATCGTCAAAGACGGCGCTCTCAAGACCCCCAAGGAGCAGTACATCCTTTCGGGAATCAGTCGGCGCGTCGCCATCGAGTTGGCACAGGAATTGGGCATAACGGTAGAGGAATCCGACATCGACCTCTTCGACGCGTACACCGCCGATGAAGCGTTTGTGACTTCCACCAGCTTCTGCATTTGCCCTGTGTCTTCCTTCAACGGCTCTCCCGTCGGCGACGCCAGCGTCCCAGGGCCAGTGACTGACCGCCTGACCAGAGCATACAGCGGGCTTGTAGGAATGGACGTTGCAGGACAGTACCTGTCCAGACTGGATTCTTAGGGAGTTTCCTGGCAGATGTCATAATGCACCTGTAAGCTTTCCATATCCAATTAGTTTGGACAAATCGACATGAAAACATTCGTTAATAGCGCTCTCAACCGCTTCGAGATTGTCATCGACTTCGTTAACGGGGTGGAGAGATCCGCCCTCGAAACCAAAACGCTGTCATCCGCCGAGTTGGACTCTATTCATCAAACGATGGCGTATTGAGAAGATGAAGATATGGTCGTGACAGCCATATACGAAGTCGCAGGACTCCGACAAGCCCCTCGCAACATCTGACTGTCCCTCATGCGTTATACTCTCCAGAGTTTGCCATGAAGACGCGCGTAAAAGTACGAGTTCCCGCCACAACAGCTAATATGGGTCCAGGCTTCGACTGCCTGGGCATGGCCCTCGACATCTGGAACACCGTCGAGGTCAAAGTCGGTCCGCTCGGATTTGAAATTACCGGCCACGGCCACGATTCCCTGCCACAAGACTCGACCAACCTCATCCACCGAAGCATCGTCCGTATATTCGATGAGTTGGACAAGGCTGTCCCTGAGTTCCATTTGACCTGCCATAATGACATTCATCTAACTGGCGGATTGGGCAGCAGCTCGGCAGCGTTGGTTGGGGGTCTTGTCGCCGGAAACTCGCTTTGCGACGGAGCAATTCCAGAAGACGACCTGCTCCAAATTGCCTCGGAGATTGAAGGCCATCCTGACAACGTGACTCCCGCTCTCCTCGGAGGCTTCCAGATTGCAGTCAAACGCCATGGCAGAGTTATCGCGGCCGCAGTCCCGACGCCAGACGATCTTGCGGCGGTGCTATTTGTTCCCAACGTCGCGATGCCCACCTCCGAGGCCAGGGGTATACTGAAGCCTGAGGTTTCGAGGGCCGACGCCGTGTATAATATTGGCAGGGCGGCGCTTTTGGTGCGCGCATTCGCCACAGGCGACTTGGCCCACTTGGAAGCGGCAACCGATGACCGTCTTCACCAACCGCAGCGTCAGTCCATCTTCTTCCCTATGAAAAACCTGTTCCGCGCTGCGATGGACGCCGGAGCGCTGGGCGTGTTTCTCTCTGGCGCAGGCTCGGCGGTTCTCGCCCTGACCAGGGACCGAGAGTACACCATCGGCTACGAAATGGCCGACGCCGCCGCGAAATCCGGCCTAGACGGCGAGATAATCGTCACTAAACCATCCCAGCAGGGAGCAAACATCGTAGAGTTTTCATAAAAATCCATGCTGATGTCAACTTTTGACCACTTGAATTTTCGTGTGGCGCTGGCAAACTCAGCCAGAACATAATTTGATAGCTGAAGGCTGATTGCTGATGGCCTTGATCGTACAGAAATACGGCGGAAGCTCTCTTGCGGACGCTGAAAAGATCAAGAGCGTTGCTCAACGCATCGCTCGGACCGCCGACGCCGACAACAAGGTCGTGGCCGTGGTCTCTGCGATGGGCGACACAACCGACGATCTCGTCGCGCTTTCCCAGCAGGTGTCGAAGAATCCAGAACCCCGCGAGATGGATGTCCTCCTCTCGACCGGCGAGCTTGTGTCCTGCACGCTAATGGCGATGACTCTGCGTTCAATGGGCCACAAAGCCATCAGCCTCAGCGGCGCGCAGGCCGGCATTCGCACCGATTCCTCGCACGGCCAAGCGCAGATAGCAGACATGGCGCCTGACAGGTTGATACAGGAGTTAGACAACGACACCATCGTAATCGTGGCGGGGTTTCAGGGCATCACCGAAGACCTGGACATCACGACGCTGGGTCGTGGAGGCTCAGACACAACGGCTGTTGCGCTGGCGGCAGCCCTGGGCGCGGCCCGATGCGAAGTCTACACCGACGTCGACGGCATCTACACTGCAGACCCTCGGCTTGTTCCCGCCGCTCACAAGCTTGACGAGATCAGCTTCGAGGAGATGCTGGAGCTTGCCAGCTACGGCGCCAAAATGAATCCGCGCTCCATCGAGTTAGGTATGGTATATAACACGCCGATTCTGGTGGCCTCCAGCTTTCGCGACGAACCAGGAACGCTCATTCACGGAGGCGCCGACATGAACAGACAAGTTGGAGAGATACGGAACCGGGTGTCTGGAATCGCCACAGACACCAACGTATCCAAAATCACCGTGCTTGGCGTCGTGGACCGTCCCGGAATCGCCGCTAGCTTGTTCGAGCCGCTCACCGAAGTGGGCATCAGCGTGGATGTCATCGTCCAGAACGCCAGCGTCGGCGGCGCCACGGACATGACCTTCACCGTGATGCGGACAGACCTCGCCCGCGCCGAGCAGGTCGTACAGAAGGTGGCGAACGATCTTGGAAGCGGCGAAGTGGTCACGGCCTCCGACCTTGCGAAACTCAGCATCGTCGGCACCGGCATGCAGAACGCCCCTGGATACGCCAGCGCAATGTTCCGAACTCTGGCCGACGCAGGCATCAACATCGAAATGATAACGACATCGGAAATTCGGATAACCTGCCTGGTGAAAGAGGCTCAGGTGGCCGAGGCCGCTCGTGCCCTGCATACCGCTTTCGATCTCGACTCCACCGGCTGATATTTTTGTATTTGGACTCAGCATCAGATGACCAGCAATGCAGATTTTTCATACTTATCTTAAGAATAGTCGATAACACCTTGCGCCAGAACTTTCGATAGATTAAATATGAAGCCGATTCACCTTCACAGGCTATAGCTCACTTGGGAAGACCTTACGTGTCGGTAATAATTCCTGCCTTCAACGAAGCGACGAGGATCATCCCAACTCTCGAAAAGGTTGTCGAACACCTCAGTGGCAAGCCTTACGAGTGGGAGGTAATCGTGGTCGACGATGGCAGCACGGACGCCACAGCACAGATCGTTGACGGCTGGTCTAATTCACAGCCGTCTGTGCGATTGGAGAAGGCGGAACATAGAGGCAAAGGCTGGGCAGTTCGCAGGGGTATGCTGTCCGCAACAGGCGCCCACAGGCTCATGTGCGATGCTGACCTCGCAGTGCCTATCCATTGGTTGGACAGGTTGCTTGAACACATGGATCCTGGCTGCCACATCGTTATTGGTTCTCGTGAGGCCGCTGGAGCCAAACGATTCGATGAACCCAGGTACAGGCACTTGATGGGCAGGGTTTTCAACTGGGTCATCAAGATTGTGGCAGTGAGAGGGTTTCAGGACACTCAATGCGGGTTCAAGTGTTTTGACGGACATACCGCAAATGAACTCTTTAGCCTCCAGAGAAATCCCGGAATGGGATTCGATGGCGAGATACTGTACCTGGCGACCAAAAAAGGGTTGAAAATCCTGGAGATGCCAGTGGAATGGTACCATCAGCCAGAGAGCAAAGTCAGGCCAGGCGTGGACTCTTTGATAATGATAAAGGAAACTCTGAACATACGGTGGAACCACTTCCGCGGATTCTATGGCAGGCTCACCAGAGAAAGGGACTGAGCGCGAAACGGTTTTGGACATGGATCAAGCGCAACAACCATCAGGATCAGCACCAACCAATTCCGTTCTGGATGGTTCAGTTTCGGTAGTTGTGCCCACCTATAACGAGATGGAAAATATTCCGATGCTGGCCCAGCAACTGTTCGGGCTTGGACTGCCAGACATCAGGCTCGTGATCGTCGATGACGGGTCGCCGGACGGAACAGCCAACGTGGCCCGCGAACTGTCCGGGCGTTACGCGAACAGAATCATCGTCATCGAACGGGAGGGCAAACAGGGGCTGGGCACAGCCTACATAGCAGGGTTCAAGAAGGCTCTCGAATTGGGCACGGACTACATGATCCAGATGGACGCGGACCTGTCCCATTCACCGGAGTACATCCCCGATTTGCTTGGGCGACTCAACGAATCAGATATCGTTGTTGGGTCCCGGTACATTCAGGGAGGCGGAGTGGACGCGGGGTGGAGTTTCAAGCGTAGGTTTCTCAGTTCCTCCGCAAATCGAATGATTCGTGTCATAACAGGGCTAAAGGTCAAAGATGTAACATCAGGATTCAAAGCCTACCGAGGAAACGTCCTCCAGAAGTTGGACCTCGACGCATTCCGGTGCAGAGGCTTCGGCTTCCAAACGGAGGTTGCCTACGCCTGTCAGCGTCAGGGGTTCAACGTAGCTGAACACCCGATCATATTCAGCGACCGGACCGAAGGCAGCTCAAAGATGTCGGCAAATATAATGATAGAAGCGGTGTGGCGACTCTCGCTTCTGAGAATCAGAGGAACATAGGAATTAAAATTGCCCTTGCGGCGCAATTTCCTATCGGTTAGAATTCCGAAACTTATCTGAGGCTGGAACAATGAGCACACGCGGATTCGACGACAGAGAAAAAGTCAAAAAAGACAAGGCCAAGAAGGCTGTCGCTCTCGCGATGAACAATCGATGGGAAGAGGCGGTGATTATCAACCGCTCGATTGCCCAAGAATTTCCCAAAGACCTTGAAGCCTTCAACCGCATGGGCAAAGCGCTGAGCGAGTTGGGGCGCAATCGCGAGGCCAAAGAAGCATTCCAGTCCGCTCTGGGAATCTCCCCCAACAACTCGATTGCCAAGAAAAACGTGAAGCGGCTTCAGAAGTTGTCTGACGACGCGACTCCCCGGGTGTACAGGCCTCGGCGCGCCAACAGAAGCGCGAACACATTTATAGAGGAAACCGGCAAGGCCGGTGTCACATCTTTGCTGAATCTTCCCGGCCCCGAGATGCTGCTCAAGCTGACTCCCGGAGACCCGGTGCAACTTCAAGTGGTAGGCAAGGGACTCAGGGTTACCGATTCGGATGGCGGAGACTTGGGAAGAGTCGAACCCAGAGTTGCCAGCAGGCTTGCTCGTCTGATACAGGGCGGCAACAAATACGAAGCCGCCGTCACCAGCGCTGAAGATCGCGAGTTGGCGATCATCATTCGCGAAGTTTACAACCACCCATCCCAGGCCAGAGAGGTGTCCTTCCCTGCCCGAGGCGCCACCGGCCCCCACGTTTATCTGCCCGGCACAGTTTTGGGGATGGACATGGGCAACAATAAATCAGCGGACCCCGACGCCGTCGGTGTCAAAGACTGGTCCAGCGACGACACAGAGCCAGGAGACGACGAAGCATTCACGCCCGTTCTGCCCCGGATCATCAATCCGACCAACGAAAACAAGGACGACGAGTTCTAGTCGGACTCGCTCTTGCCCGGTTCATCCGTCACGAGATCACGGGGCCTATAGTACAGCCCCCATTTTTGCATAAGGCCCTCCACGCGGTCGTCGTCCAGTTCCATCAATTCTCGGAAGAACCCTGCCAGCGCATGAGCGTGCCGCAGCTCCTCCGAGCAAACCCAGCTCGAATCGCCGGGAACCACGTACAGCAGTCCGTTCTGATGCTCGCACTGCATCTCTAACCGCTTGCCGCCTGTATCCTGTTTTATTATGAGTCCGTGTTCAGCCAATTTTCTGAGACCTCGTCGAAGTAGTTTCCCACATACCATACAGCCGAACGCCCTAGAGGCCAACTATTCGAGCATTCAGCTCTCAGCCGTCAGTCCATTCGAGCGTTGGCGGCGTTGGCATGAGGTGGTCGGTTTTCTAGATCACGGAGAAGTTGACGCAATTCCTGCCGTTGCTATAATCACAAACGAGCATCGCGAAGCTGCGGGCACACCCAACGCCCAATTCCAAATAATTTCTGCAAGGAGACCAACGAACATGGCGCCACAGTACCAGGACGACAGCATTACCATCCACAAGATTAAGTGCGGCCCCTACGACAACAACGCATACCTGCTGGTATGCCCAGAGACGAATCAAAGCATCCTCATTGACACACCGCAAGACCCAGGCGCGTTGATCGAAGCCGCAAAGCAGACCGACGTTCAGGCCATCCTAATCACACACAACCACGGAGACCACCTCGCCGGATTCTCGGAGGTCACATCGGCCATCGGCGCGTCGGTGGGTATCGGTGATGCCGACGCTCACGCCCTGTCCTCTCCGCCCGCCATGCTGCTTAAAGAAGGCGATGAGATCAAAGCCGGAACGCTGACACTGAAAGCCATCGCCACGCCGGGCCACACGCCCGGTTCGACATGCTTCTCCATCGGCAACCATCTGTTCTCAGGCGACACTTTATTTCCCAACGGCCCTGGAAAAACCGGTTCGCCTGAAAAACTCGCTGAGATCATCGACAGCATTACTTCCAGCCTATTCACTCTTGACGAAGACACCAACATCTTCCCTGGCCACGGAGACGACGGCATCTTGAAGGAGGAGAAAGGCAAGTACGATGTGTTCGCCTCCAAAGAGCATCCGGCAGACCTGGCCGGCGACGTGGAATGGCTCAAGAGTTAGATAGCGGCTATCAGCCGCCAGCATTTAGCCGTCAGGAATCATCACATCACAACGCATGTTTCGTGCTTTGGCTTCGCTGACACATCAGTTTGAATAACATGCAGGAGTCGCCGGCTCCTGAAAACAGCCCGATCGGCGTTCCGTGGTCACTGACCGACATGGCGCGCGGAGTTGCGGCGATGGTCGGCAGTTTTTTGATATTCCTGTTGCTGCTCCGCCCCCTGGTCACGACGGAGGACGAGGGAACACGAGTCCTGGCCCTGATATGGCTGGGAGCGGCGATTGAAGGCCTGCCAGTCTATGTCATCTGGAGGCTGTCCGTCAAAAAATACGGCGTCGGATGGGACGCGCTGGGGTTTCAGCGGCCAAGGACTCGGCGCAACGTCATTCTGTTGTTGGCGACCATCATAGGGTGCCTCGTGCTCATCGCCGTATACGTGGCGTTGGTCACGCAATTGGATATCGAATTCCTCATCCCAGAACCCGTGCCGGAGGGCTTAGGCGGCGACAGGGCAACGTACCGCCTGCTGACTGCGATGGCCATCGCCGGGTGGGTTCCATTCGTCGAGGAGATATTCTTTCGGGGTTTCTTGTTTCAAGGGTTGGCATCCAGATATGGCATGCTCTGGGGAGCAGTGTTCAGTTCTGGTCTCTTCGCACTTGCTCACATCGTCATTGGCACGATGATTCCGATATTCTTGATCGGCCTGATGTTCGCGTTCCTGCACTCCAGAACCCGCTCAATATGGATGCCAATGGCCGCCCACGGGACGTTCAATCTTATCGTGTTGAGCGTGTCCGGTTAGTAGGCAGGTCAGGGTATGTTGAACCACCATGAAGAATCTCGTCCACCGTTGAAGGTGACAATATCACACTTCTTTCACGCCGCCGATGACCACCGATGCGGAAGATTGCTATGATAGTGAACGCTCGACTGGGTACTCGCAAAATTCTGAAAACACAGAAAGCTTGAAATGGCGAACCGAATAGACACCACCATGCAGAGGCTCAAGAACGCAGGCAAGACAGCGCTCGTCCCGTTTGTCACGGTCGGGTTTCCTGACCTAGACACTTCAGAGGCGCTGGCGCAAACGATTCTGGAGTCCGGCGGAGATATGCTGGAGCTTGGCATACCCTTCAGCGACCCGCTGGCGGATGGCCCGACGATCCAGATGACCAGCTTTCGCGCTCTCGAAAACGGCGCTAACCTGAGAAAGTCACTGGAGATGCTCAAGCGCCTGCGAGACAAAGGCGTTGAGGCTCCGTTGATATTCATGGGCTACTACAACCCATTCCTTCGCTATGGAATCGAGAAGTTTTTGCAGGCGTCAGAGGACGCAGGGCTTGACGGTATCATCGTCCCAGACCTTCCCACCGAGGAGTCAGCAGAGTTCCGCGAGGCGTGCCAAATCCACGGGATTCACGTGATCCCCCTGCTGGCCCCGACCAGCCCTGACTCCAGGATTGCCGAGGCTTGCAAAGGCGCAGGCGGCTTTATATACTGCGTGAGCCTCACAGGGGTAACAGGAGCGCGCCAGTCGCTGTCCTCGGGCCTTTCCGATCTGGTGGGCAGAATTCGACAACACACAGAGCTACCCGTCATCGTTGGATTCGGAATCTCCCGATACGAACACATCCAGGAGATCGGACAGTTCGCCGACGGAGCAGTGGTCGCCAGCGCTCTATTGGACGCAATTGACAAATCTCCTCCTGAAGCCGTGCAGGACACAGCAAGAAAATTCGTCAGGGGTCTCAGGGGATTGAACGGCGAAAGCAGCTAGAGATATGGCAAAAACCAGAGGGTTCCGAGGCGCGACCACAGCCGACGACAACACCAAAGAGGCCATCGTAGAGGCAACCAAAGAGATGCTGGAGGCGCTGGTCGCAGCCAACGACATCGAAGTCGATGACATCGCGTCAGCCACCTTCAGCACAACCCGCGATCTGAACGCCGAGTTCCCGGCAGTCGCGGCGCGAAAGCACCTCGGCTGGAACTACGTCGCTCTGATGAACAGCCACGAGATGGATGTTCCCGACGCCCAGCCCAACTGCATTCGAGTCATGGTGCTGGTCAACACCGACAAAGAGGCCGAGGAGATCAACAACGTCTACCTCAAAGGCGCGGCCCATCTGAGACAGCGTGGAGTGGACGAAACGAACGGCACGGGCCGCGCCGAGTAGATACCGGCATCAAAAAACTGTCATTCTGAATCCTCAGACGAAGAATATGAGCGAGGACATGGCGGCAATCGTTCTGCAAACCACCAGATACTTCACTTTACTCAGTATGACAGAGCTAATCGAAATAGAAACACCAATTCCGATGGAGGATAACTCATGGAAGTAATCAAAAACGGCTCCGTTCCTGAAGAGGACGCAACCAACGCCCCGCTGTTCTACGGCGGCGCAGTATCCCGACAGCCGATCGTGGGAGGCGGGAAAAGCTCTTACTACAACTTCTCTCAGGTCAACTTTGCGGCGGGGGCCAAAAACAAGTTCCACACCCATACCAGTGACCAGATTCTGTTCGTGACCAAGGGCGTGGGAATCGTCGCCAACGAGTCCGAGGAGATCGAGATTTCCGAGGGCGACACCGCCCTCATCCCGTCCGGCGAGAAGCACTGGCACGGCGCCACTGACCGTTCTTCATTCTCCCACATATCCCTGACACACCCCGAAAGCCAGACTGAGATGTTCGACTAGCGTCCAACCGACTTTCAACTAATGAAGAGGGCGCGCCGCTTGGCGTGCCCTCTTTGGTTAGACGAATTAAATGTGAATCACCAGCTAACGTTCGAATCATCACTTGAAATCTTCTGTCGATGGGCCAAAATGACGCGCCATTCGTTGCCTGAGCAGGTGGCATCGGTTAGATTGCTCGTGGCTTTACCAAGCTACTCTTCAGTCAGAATTTCTTACATGATTCGACTTCGCTCTTTACTGTTTGTGCTGGTCATCGCGTTGAGCCTCACGGCTGTCACGATAGTGTTCGCCGACAACCCTCCACCCTTTACAAATGGTCAACCTGAGCCTCAGACCGTAGGAGGACAGGTCGCGGCCCTCGGCGAATGGCCCTAGGGCAAGTTCTACAGTCTCGTGGTCTGGCGTCGGCGCTATCTGCGGGCGTATTCTAGAGGGTCATCAGAGGGAGAAATCGTCGCTTAAACGCTACCAAGACAACCAACATCCACAGTCGTCGACGGTGTGTTATCATCCCCTCGAATTACTGAATTTAAAGTGTCGAAGTTTGAAAGGGCAAGTGAGACCGTGAAGATAACAAACATCGAGACGTTCATAGTTGACGCAGGCTGGAGGCCGTGGACCTTCGTGAAGGTCGAGACCGACGAAGGCGTAACAGGGTGGGGCGAGTGCAGCGACGGCAAGTCGCCTCACGGCGTCGTCGGCACCATTGAAGACCTGAAACCGTACCTGATAGGCACAGACCCTCGCGCCTTCGAGATGCGTTTTTGGGATATGTTCCGCGCCACGCGCCAGAGTCCCGGCGGGATAGCAGCCAAGGCCATCGCCGGTCTGGACTGCGCCCTCATCGACATCAAGGCCAAGGCTCTGGGGATCTCCGTCGGCGAGCTATTCGGGGGGCCGACCCGCGACAAGGTGCGTGTATACTGGTCCCACTGTGGCACCTCTCGCGCACGCAACCACGAGTTGATTGGCGTCCCTCCCATCCGATCCTGGGAAGACATCACCAACTTGGGCAAGGAGGTCGTCGACCGAGGGTACACCGCTCTGAAGACCAACATCGTCCAGCCCGGCGAGCCGGCGTCGGTGTTCGGCGGCGGCTTCGCGACTGGAGCAGGCACAACCGACCAGTACGCCACAACTCCCTTGCTCCGACACATCGAGATGCTGATTGGCACGTTCCGAGACGCGGTCGGCCCGGACGTGGACATCAACCTTGACCTGAACTTCAACTTCAAGATCGAGGGCGTTCAGCGCATCGCCAAAATGCTTGAGCAGTTCAACATGCTATGGCTGGAGGTGGACATGTATTCGCCCACCGCCCTGCTCCAGATCAAGGAGGCTACGGACACCAAGATTTGCACCGGCGAGAACCTGTACTACATGCGCGAATACCTGCCCTACTTCGAGCGTCACGCCGCCGACATCTTCATGATCGACGTGCCGTGGAACGGGTTCAGCCAGTCCAAGAAGATTGGCGACCTTGCCGAGGTGTTCCAACTAAACGTCGCGCCCCACAACTACTACAGCCACCTATCGTCCTACCACAGCGCGACGCTCTGCTCAGTGCTTGCCAACGTTCGAATCATGGAGATCGACATCGACGACGTCCCCTGGAAGGACGATCTGATCACCAATGTCCCCGAGATCATCGACGGCTACATGACCGTCCCAACAACTCCCGGCTGGGGAGGCGACATCGACGAAGACGTGGCCCGCGCCCACCCGTGGAAGCGGTAACCGCGCAGGTCACTTCGGCCCATTGAATCGAAATCTTCGAGGTCAGTGTGCGTATGCTCGAAATACGTATTCTGATCTCGAATTGCTTCGACTTACTCAATCAGTTCGCATAGACTCCTTCTCGCGACTGACGTGGGCACAACACACGACGCGACGACGCTGACAGAGCGCTCGATCCGACGGCAGGCCAACCAATCAAGTCTGATCTCAAAATATATCGGAGGGTTACATGACAGATTACAAGACGATTCTTTATGAAGAAAAAGGCCCGATTCGACTCATCACGCTCAACCGGCCCGAAACGCTAAACGCCATCGGCGAAGGCATGGAGGAGGAGATTCACGACGCGCTCGACCTTGCCGATGACGATGACGATGCCCGCGTTATCATCATCACGGGCGCAGGCAGGGCGTTCTCGTCGGGCTATGACATCGGCTCAGCGAAGAATGCGGGCGGAATGAACCTGGACACCATGATGGAAGAGGGCCAGAACGCCGCCGAGCACATCTCCCGGTGGTTCAAAAACGATCGCAAGATGGTCAAAAACCAGACCCACATTCTGGAGTTGTCCAAGCCGGTTATCGCCTGTGTGCATGGCTGGTGCATGGGCGGAGGCACATGGCTGGCCCTCACCTGCGACATGACGTTCGCTTCAGAGGACGCCACCTTCGGCCAGCCGGAGGTCCGCATGATCTCCAACACCAGTTTCCTGTGGACGCTGTTGGCCGGCTACAAAAATTCCCTCCGATACTCGCTGACAGGCGACCATGTGGACGCCAAGGAAGCCCACCGCATCGGTCTTTTGAACGAAGTGTTCCCTGACAAAGATGCCATGATGCAAGAGGCGTTCAGAATCGCCGAGCGCATCTCAATGATTTCGCCGGAGACGGTCGCAACAAACAAGTACATCGCGACCCTCGGCCTCCAGGCGATGGGCTTGCGCGAGGCGCTTACCAACAACTGGCTGCTATCCGCCATAGCTCACTCCTCCCAGCGTCCCGACTTCAACCGTCGTGAGATGCTTGAGGCCGCGATGGAGAACGGGATGCGCGGCTTCCTCGGAGTTCGAGACGGCCCCTTCCAACCAGAGCCATTCGGCCCACGCTCCAAGCCCCGAGAGGAGTAGCGGACGTCGATTGTGAGCGTAGGGGAGGGTTTGAAACCATCCCCTACCATTAGTTCAATCTCAGTCAGCGCGGGTGGGGTTGTGAGTGACTATGCCTGACGTCACGGTTTCTCGGTTGGCGCCGGAAAGCTTGCCAGTTACAATGTATATCACGCGCTCGGCGATGTTTGTGGCGCGGTCGGCGATCCGCTCCAGATCGTGGGCGATCCACAGCAGATAGGTGGCCCGCCGGATGGCGCCTGGGTCGGCCATCATGTAAGTGAGCAGCTCGCGGCAGACTTGATCATACTGAGCGTCAACCTCATCATCATCGTTGCAGACTGCCGCGGCGGAGACAACGTCCCGATTGACGAAAGAATCGAGGCTGCGTCGCAGCATGTCAGTAGCTTTTTCTGCCATGCGAGGGATATCGACAAGCGGCTTCAAAGGAGGCTCGTCACCCATCAGGATGCTTATCTTCGCGATCCCCTCGGCATAGTCGCCAATCCTCTCAAGCTCAACAGATATATGCAGCGTTGTGATGAGGATTCTCAGGTCACCGGCCAGGGGCAGTTGAGTGGCTATCAGGTCGACACACCATTCCTCCAAATCAAAGCGTTTCCGAACGATAATATCGTCGTCCTGCACAACCCGGGCTGAGGATCGGAGGTCTCTATCGAAATCGGTGCGAGGCATCAATATTTCCGTTCTGCTTGAGTTCGGTGGATGTTTAGCTGAACCTGCCGGTGATACAGGGTTCGGTTCGCTCGTCTCTGGGGGTGGTGAATATCTCGGTGGTGGGGCCATGCTCGACCAAGTAGCCCGCTCTGTCATCTCCCATCATCAGAAAAGCGGTCTCGTCGGAAACACGCGCCACCTGCTGCATATTGTGGGTCACTATAACAATTGAGTAATCTTGTCTCAACTCACGAATTATCTCCTCGATGGCGAGGGTGGCTATCGGGTCCAGCGCGAAGGCAGGTTCGTCCATCACAATGACCTCCGGCTCAACGGCCAGAGCGCGAGCGATACACAGCCTGTACTGGAGCCGTTTATCTCGATTGAGCCTGTGAGTCCGGGGGAGTTGGGATCAGAGTCAGCATTTGATTCGGCGCATCCAGCCAACAGGAGAGTGAGGGTTGAGAAAGCAATCAGCCACAACGTCAGTTGGAAATTCAGTGAGTTTGAAGAAAGTAAATTCATATTGAATCTACTTGAGTCTATCGAGCGCAGGGTACACCGTGGTCAACGTCTCTTTAACGGTGCGTTAAGGTTCGAGATGTGATGTGGGGCTTTAGCTCAATCCCTGCCACAGCGCGCCACCGATGATGCTGAGACCAACAACGACAACGAACAGGCCAAAGTTGACTCGTTCAGCCACCGTCATCAGGGCACGTATTGTCACGAAACCCACAGCAGCAGCCACAACCACAGCCACGATTGCCGATCCGGAAGTGTATATCTCGCCATCGTAGGCTGAGTACAACCCCGCGCCCAGGCTGGCTGGAATGCTGAGGAGGAAGCTAAGCACCAATGCCTCGCGCCGGTCCACCTGCCGGGCCAGGAGCGCAGACACCGTCAGCCCGGACCTGCTCAATCCAGGCAACGTGGACAGCCCCTGAGCGATGCCGGTCAGCGCGGCGTCCAGCAGTGTCACGTCTTCACGAGTGCGGTTCCCGCCTTGTTTTCGTCGCAGCTGTAGCCCGCCGGTCACTAGCATCAACGCGCCGACGACGGCCATCGCCGTGGCACCTATGCCTCCCGATAGTTCGTCAATCCCCAGCAGCAATGGAAATCCAACGGCGCCGCTTATCAGCGTCGCCGCCACCAGATAAATCGCCATTCGGGTGGGACGCAAAGGATTCCGCAGAGTATCGCCAACTACGCCCACGATTTCCCGTCTCAAGGCCACCAGCGCCGAGAACACCGTCCCCAGATGGAGCCAGAGAGCGAATGCGACTGAGTCTGCGACCTCGTTGTCGAAAGCGAGGGCGTGGACGGCGGTTATGACACCCTCGGAGCTAACGGGCAGCCACTCGGTGACGCCTTGAACGAATCCCAGGAGGACCGCTTCCCACATGCTCATGAAGCCCGTGGCAATGTGAAGCTAAATGCGCTGCCTTCGCCCTCGACGCTTTCGACTTTTATGTCGCCGCCGTGAGCCTGAACCAGATGCTTCACGATAGCAAGGCCCAACCCTGTCCCGCCATCTCGCCGGGAGCGGTCCACCTTGTAAAATCTCTCGAACACATGGGGAAGATGCTCACGAGCGATTCCGATACCGTTATCGCTCACTTTGACCTCCACCCATCGGTCGGTTGCGTTTGCGGATATTGAGATGAGTCCGCCGTCGCCGGTGACCTTGACGGCATTCTCCACTAGATTCGCCAGCACCTGGTTGAGCTTGTCAGCTTCGCCCATAACCAATGGAATTCCGTCAGGCACATTGGTTTCCAGATTCAGGCGTTCGTGGTCAGGACTCACGTCGAATCTCGATTCGATCTCCGCGACAACCGATTCCAGACTCACCGGGGCCAAATGTATGGGCGCCTGCCCGCTTTCCAATCGGGAAAGCTCCAGAAGTTCGTTGACCATTGTGGTCATGCGCTGGGTGTCATTGAGAATGCGTGTCAGGAAATCCTGCGCCGTGTCAGTATCGTTCAGAGCGCCGTCTTGCAGGGTCTCGGTCATGGCTCTGATAGCAGCCAGAGGACTGCGAAGCTCGTGGGACACGTTGCTGACGAACTCTCTGCGTGTGGTTTCAACCTGCCACAGACTGGTCACGTCTTGGAGGGTCAGCAGAACGCCTTCGTCACTGCCTTCTGACAGAGGCGTGGCGATGACGTTGAGGAATCGACGGCGATGGACGAGTTCCAACTCCGCCTGACGTGTCTGACGAGTCCTTCTCGCCTCAGAGACCAGTTGAAGTATCTCATGGTCTCGCACGACCTCTGCCAGTTGGATCCGGTCGGCCTCACGGTTCGGAGATTCCAACATCCATTCAGCGGACAGGTTCATTAACTCGACCTGACCATTCGAGTTGACGACAATGACGCCGTCCGCCATCGTGTCCAGGATCACGGACAGTTGGTTGCTCTCGGTGGTCAGATTGCGTATTTGATCTGTGATAGTCGAGGCCATCTGATTGAAAGCCTCAGCTAGTTCCTCAGCCCCTGGATAGGAACTGGTGCCCATGCGGTAATCAAGGTCGCCGTTGGCAAACCTGCGAGCGCCAACCGCTGCCGCCTCCATTGATCGAGAGGCGCTCTGAGCCAGAAAGTAAGCCAGCCCGACAGAAAGTATCAAGACAATGGCAGACGAAGAGATGATCCCAATCACGAGGGATACATTCTGGCTGTCGATTTCTGATGTCGTCCGGGACGCGCGAGCCACTCCCACCGTCTCTCCGTTAAAAATTATGGGAACGGCGACGAACGCGTGCTCGTGCCCGCCCGTAGTTTCTGCGCGAGCGCTGACGCTCTTGCCGGAGTTCAGCGCCGAAACAACCTCTGGAGCGCTAGCGGAGGCAACCGGCGCGTCCGGGGAGTTTCCGACATCGGCCAATACAGTCCCTTCTGCGGCGAACACCGTAACCCTCATCTCGGAAAACTCGGCTGCCAGGACGCTGGCGGACTGAATCCGAGCTTGGTCAGGTGAATCGTCAAATAGCCCCTCTGTCAGGTCTCGCACCAACAGGGCCTGCCGCTCCAACCGTTCTTCCAAATCGGCCGCGCTGGAATCACTGACAAACCCGACGAGATAGATGGCGAACGCAATGATTACCGACACGACGACGGTCACATATATCAGAGTGATCCGCCCCTGGGGCGTCTTGGACAGTCTCATCCGTCGAAACGATAGCCGACGCCTCGAATTGTCTTGATGCGTTGCGGCGTCGCGGGGTCTGGTTCGATCTTCTCTCTCAGCCAACGAATGTGAACATCGACTGTGCGAGTGTCGCCTATGTAGTCGTGACCCCACAGCCGCTCAAGAATCTGGTCTCGCGTGAACGCCCTGCCCTTGTTGGCGACCAGCAGAGCCAGGAGGCTGAATTCTCTAGGTTTAACGTCCAGCGGTTGGTCTTGCAGTGTGACCGTATGGCCGGTCAGGTCGACCACTAGGTCGCCAGAGGCCAGAGTTTCGGCGTCGGACGAAGCGGTTGGATCGTGACTGACGGAGCGTCTCAACATATTGCGAACACGCGCCATCAGTTCCCTATTGCTGAACGGCTTGGTCACATAATCGTCTGCGCCCAGTTCCAGGCCGACCACTCGATCTATCTCCTCGCCTCGGGCCGTGAGCATAATTATCCGAACATCCGACTCTCTACGCAGGATGCGGCAGACCTCGAAGCCATCCAGCTTGGGCAGCATGACGTCCAGAATCACCACATCGGGCTTTTCCCGACGAGCTAGAGCCAGCCCGGCCTCGCCGTCCTCTGCGGTGAACACGTCGTAGCCCTCGGAGTTCAAATTGTACTTCAGGGCCACCAGCAGGTTCGCCTCGTCCTCTACCACAAGCACTTTGTTAGGCATTGTCACGCTTTCGTGTGGCGTCTGGCGTATGTTGTCGGTTTTTAGGGCGGCACATATTGCATCGCTCAGTTCAACTATACACGTATTATCGAGTCAATCATGCCAAACGTCCATACATGATGCGGGGATCTGTGACTCGGCGAGCGAGACAGGCCCCAGTAATGATATGATCTCACCCTGACAACTGACATCCTGTTTCCCGAAAGTGCCAACATGCCAAACAAACCCACTAGCCGAAACAAATCAAAGTTCGACTACGGCGCCTACTTCCGAGAGATGCGGGACACTCACGACCTCACCACAAAGCCCGAGGACCGCACCTGGAACGCCGTTCCGCCCATCGAAGCCGAAGCCGAGCCTCATGACGTAGTTTTGTATCTGGGCTGCAACGTTCTGCGAACCTCGCACATGATCAAAACCGCCACGGACATCCTCGACTTGCTAGGCGTCGACTACGTGGCTGTCGGCGGGCCGGCGTACTGCTGCGGTATCGTTCATAACCGAAACGGTGACATCGAGTTGGCGGAAACAATCGGCACGAACGCGATACGGTACATGGAGCGTTATCAACCCAAGATCGTGGCAATGTGGTGCCCCTCTTGCATCTCTTACTACGACGAGGTGTTTGAGGTTGAGACCTCGTTCAAGACCCAACACTTCACTGAATTCCTGGTCGACCATCTTGAAGAAATGAACTTCGTTAAAGACGTCCCTTTGAAGGTTGGCCTGCACTCCCACATGACCCATCCAAAGCGAATCGAAGAGGCCCGCGCCGCCGTCACCCTGCTCTCGGCGGTTCCAGGCATGGAGTGCGTCGAGCTTGCGACCGACATTCGTATGGGCATCTCCTGCTCTCCTAACACTCAGCAGGCGGCAGGAATGGACGTGTGGGAACAGATTGTCGAAGGTGAGTTGAGCACGGCGGTGGATGAAGGTATCGACGCCTTCGCCACTCTGTACCACGGATGCCAAAGAACGATCTGCGCCTACGAGGAAAAGTTTCCCATCGAGATTGAGCACTACCTGAGCCTGTTCGCCCGCGGCTTGGGCATCGAGCACGAAGACCTTTTCAAAAAATACAGCCTGTGGCGAGACCCGGCCCGCGTAATGGCAGAGATGGGCGCGTGCATGGAGGCGTCAGGCGTCAGACCCGAACGAGCGCAAAAGCTGGTTGAACTCACCTTCCCCGCTTAGTCTCCAGACTACCCCGTTCCGTCAGAGGCGAATGATCTTGCCCAGCAAGCCATAGATAAAACACCTGTCGGTTGTGCTGGCGCAGGCGAGACGTTCCGCATCGCGCAGGCGAGTTTGCAACCTGCCTTTACACAAACTCAAATGTCACATCATCTATGCGTCCGGGTTGGTGGGGATGACAGCGCGCTTGTGGATGGCGTTGCCTATCTTCTTGTCGCCCTCGTAGGCCTCGATCTCGTAGGTCAGGCGGTTGCGGTCTATCCCCGTCAGAACTGACTTGACCTGCACCTTCTCGCCGATGTTGGTAGGTGCGATGTGACGAAGGCCGTCGACTGCATATCCAACCGACGTATACTCTTCGGGCAAGAACTTGTCAGACGCCTTGATAGATGCGTTCTCCATCAAACCCAATAGGGCCGGAGTGGACAGCACGTCGGCGCCTTCTCTACCCATTCGGTTCGTGGTCAAGTCTTTGGTCACCTCGACGTCAAGCTCTGCGCTTTGGCCGGGCTTCAGATTCTCCATCGCCATTTTGTTAAATCCTCCTCAGACGTAGAACGTCTGGACTTAATAACCTGTGCGTAAAATACAAAAATTCTCAGTTGGCGCGTTGGACTCCGGCGCTGGAGAACTGGTCGCGCCTCTGTTGAGTGTACACGATCATGTGGGCCGGAATCGGCTTGGCCTCGCCTATCACGCTGGCGTTGAGTCCCAGAATCGCCGCCTCCTCGATAATCAGGTTGGCCCTGGCGGCAAGTGGAGCGCTGGCGCCGAAGGTCAGGACGCCGTGGTTCTCCAGCAAAACGCCGCCGATGTTGGGGTGCGCCTCGATGGCCTTGGCGATGTTATCGACCGACTCTTTGGAACCTCTGGGGCCGTATGCCGCTATTGGCACGCCGTCGGTCATGTTAAATCGAGCCTGCGCCTCGTAAATCAGCGGTATGGCTTGGGACGCCACTGCAAAACTGGTTGCGGCTGGCGAGTGGGTATGCACCGCGCCTCCCATATCAGATCGAAGACGATAGACGATGCCGTGCATGTCCACGATCTCGGCTCCAGTAGGCTCCGCCGCGCCGTCGATCAGAGTTCCGTCTAGTTGAAACAGCGCGATGTTCTCCGGCTGCACGTCAACCAGCGAGCCACCTGCGGTCAGCAGAAATGTGTCGGTGCCTATCACTCTGGCGCTGATGTTCCCATGCTGGCTCAGCGACATCACGCCCGAACTCACCAGCGTGTTAGCGGCCTCGATGATTTGTTGTTTGAACTTAGCTATATCTGACGATCTCATCATTTTCCCCCTTGGATAGCTGTCAGCGATCAGCTTTCGGCCCTCATATTGTGGCCGCAGGCGCGATCATGCCCCTAAGCCGACTTTGAAATCGCCGCCATATTGTACCAGAACAGCGCTCAAATCAATTCGGCGCCGCTGTGCCTAAAATCCTTGACGGCTGATGGCCGAATGCTGATAGCAGCCCCAATTTGACGCATCCAGCGCTCAGTTATAAAATCGCGCTAACATCGTGACTAGACTATCATTCCGGCCGCACGGAAGCCGAACCCGAGCGGGGCAACGCCCCTGGATCGTATAGAGGTGAAGATATGGGACAGATCGTGTTGGGCATGGGGTCATCCCACAGCCCACAACTCAGCACTCCGTCGGAGTATTGGAAGGTTTACGGCGAGGGAGACGTAAACAATCGGGGCCTCGTGGACAACACCGGAACGCCCCGGACTTTTGAAGAGCTTCTGGAGATGGCGCCTGCGTCGTTGGCTCAAGAACTCACCCAGGAGAAATTCGATCAGCGCGCCGACGCAAACCAGGCAGGCATTGCTCGCCTTTCTGACGCGCAGGCAGCGGCCAATCTGGACGCGCTGATTATCCTCGGCGACGATCAGGAAGAGATGCATCTGGACGACAACCGTCCCGCCATCATGGTCTATTCGGGCCAGGAGTTGGTCAACGGCGGTGTCAAAGTCTCGGACAGCACGCCAGAATTCCGAAAGGCCGCTGCCTGGGGATGGTTCAACCCCGACGGCGACACGGCTCACCCCATCGCATCAGACATCGGAATGCATATCATCGAGTACCTGAATGACCAGGAATTTGATGTCGCCCATTCCAATCGCGTCCCGGCTCACCACCCGACGATGGGCCACGCTTTCGGCTATGTGTATCGGCGGATCATGGGGGACACAATCGTCCCCACAATCCCAATTATGGTCAACACCTACTACCCGCCTAACCAACCCACGTTGAACAGATGCTATGAGTTGGGCAGGCAAATTCGAGCCGCCGTGGAGGCTCTCCCAGGTGACGCAAGGGTGGGAGTCATCGCTTCTGGCGGTCTGAGTCACTTCGTCGTTGACGAGGAGATCGACGGAATCACCATGAAGGCCCTGCGAAAAAAGGACCGCGAGGCGCTGACCTCCATGCCCAGGGAGCGCCTGAACTCCGGCACATCGGAAATCCGCAACTGGATCGCGATGGCCGGGGCCACTGAACACCTGGACCACGAGTGGTCAGACTATGTGCCCTCCTACCGTTCCAAAGCGGGCACGGGCTGCGGGATGGGCTTCGGCATCTGGTCTTAGGCCCAGACACACCATAAGCTTAAAGGATTTAGACGTGCAGGCTTGGGAAGGGGCGGATTTGAAACCCGCCTCTTCGCGTATGCGATATATCAGCCTGCCAATAATATGAACCCTAGATCGACTCACTTTGCGATTCGGAGGGACATTCATGGCAGAAGCATTCAGAGCGGACCAGATTGGCAGTTTCCTGCGACCGGCCCAGGTCAAAGAGGCGCGCCGAGCGTTCAGCGCAGGCAACATTGATCGCGACCAACTCACCGAAATCGAAGACAAAGCAATTCTCAATGCCCTGGAGCGACAGAAACAGACAGGGATAGACATATTCTCTGACGGCGAGTTCCGACGCGCCAGTTTCCAGAACGACGTCGCAGATTCGGTGGAGGGCTACACCGAATCGGATCGTCCGGCTGTGGTTAGAATTTGGCAAGGCCCTGGAAACGACCAGCCCGAACAGCAAAACACGACACAAGTGGTGACTGGCAAGCTCCGACAGGTGCGTCGGCTGACCGAAGCTCAGGCTTCATTCCTGAAAATCCACTCGCCCGGCCCCTTCAAAATGACCCTCCCGACGCCCAACCAGTTCCCTGCCATCAGCTACAAAGAGGGCGTGACTGACAAATATTACGCCACACGCTCAGAACTGCTGTGGGACATCGTGAAGGTCATCAAGTCCGAGATTGCGGCGCTGGTCGGCGAGCAGGTGGCCTACATCCAGATCGACGCGCCTCGGTACAGTTACTATGTCGATCCGAAATGGCGCAGTCACCTTCAGGAGTTGGGTGTTGACCCCGATGAGGCCTTCGACGAGGCGGTTGCCGCCGACAATGCGTGTCTGGGAGCGGTTGCTCCAGAGGGCGTCACTCGCGCCATCCATATCTGCCGGGGCAACAATCAGAGCAAGTGGTACGCACAGGGCGGCTACGAACCTATCGCCGAGAAGTTGTTCGGGACACTTAATGTCGATAGAATCCTGCTGGAATACGACACAGAACGAGCAGGCGGGTTTGAGCCACTGAGATTCGTGCCTCGCGACAAGACTGTTGTGCTGGGACTGATTAGTTCCAAAGACCCTGTGACGGAGTGCCAGGACGATCTTTTGCGCCGGATAGACGAGGCGTCCAAGTACGTCCCTGTCGAGCGTCTGGCGCTCAGCCCTCAGTGCGGCTTCGCATCCACTGAAGCAGGCAATCTGCTGACCGAGGACGAGCAGTGGCGCAAGCTGGAACTGGTGGTCGAGACCGCCCGAAAGGTCTGGGGATAGTCGAGTAAGCAACGGGAGCCTGAGATGAAACGAAGCACGGATAGGATCCTCACCACTCACACGGGAAGCCTGCCCCGGCCACCCGACTTGATTGCGATGATCGACGCACAGGAAAATGGCGAACTCTACGATCAGACAGCATTCAGCGACAGGGTGAGGTCGGCGGTCTCAGAGGTCGTCCGCCAGCAGGTTGACGCAGGCGTGGATATTGTCAGCGACGGAGAGCAGAGCAAACCCAGCTTCGCCACATACGTCAAGAACAGGCTGTCCGGTCTTGACGGGCAGAATGACATCCCGCGCATCTTCGCCGATCGGCAAGAATTTTCAGAGTGGAATTCTTCACAGAACCTCGCTCCCAGCAGACTCGCGGCGCCAATAAGGCCAACATGCAACGGGCCGCTGGGATGGAACGACAGGTCAGCCGTCGATGCCGACATCGCCAACTTGAAAAGCGCCGTCCAAAACGTTCAAGTTGAGGACGCCTTCATTCCGTCGGCGTCTCTGGGCATTATCGCCGAGATAATGCTCAACGAATACTATCTCACCGAAGAAGCCTACCTCTACGCGCTGGCGGACGTGATGAAAGAGGAGTATCGAGCCATCACCGACGCTGGGTTCATCCTCCAGTTGGACGCGCCCGACGCCGCGATGGGCCGACACGCTCAGTTCTGGGACAAGCCTTTAGAAGATTTCCTCTCAGCCACCGCTCTAAGGGTCGAAGCTGTCAACCATGCCTTGCAAGGCATCCCCGATGAGCAGGTCCGATTCCATCTGTGCTGGGGCAACTACGAAGGCCCACACAATTACGACGTGCCTTTGGAGGACATTGTTGACCTGGTGTTGAAGGTCAACGCTGGCGCCTACTCCGTCGAGGCATCCAATCCTCGCCATGCCCACGAATGGGAAGTTTGGCAAGACGTGAAACTGCCTGACGGCAAGATACTGATTCCCGGAGTCATCGACTCCACCTGCAATTTCATTGAACATCCAAAGGTTGTTGCGGGGCGCATCGTCCAGTACGCAAATTTGGTGGGCCGAGAGAACGTCATCGCAGGCACTGACTGCGGGTTCGGGACCTCGGCAGGCCCATCAAAAGTGCATCCCACCGTCATGTGGGCGAAATTCCGGGCAATGGCCGACGGCGCGAAACTAGCAACCGACCAACTATGGGGCTAGAGGTGGCCGCGTATATCCCCCGCCACATCGTCTAATTTGGGTCTGTACGGCGGCGTTCCCCGTTCAGCAGTCACGATCATCTGGTCGTCTTCGAATGGAGAAATCACATGCATGTGAACGTGAAAAACCTCTTGCCCTGCGGCGACGCCATCGGCCAAAAACAAGTTAACTCCCTCACTACTTACATCCGAATCTCGCACTGCCTGGGCCAACCGATGGGATACGTTGAACATTTTCATACCTGTCTGTTCGTCCAGTTGATACAGGTAAGTGGTATGGGCTATGGGTATGACCCGCAGATGATCCGGATTTACAGGGCGGATGTCCATGAAGGCGATAATTCGGTCATCGCGGTAAATCACGCTGGCTGGCGATTCGCCCGCGACTATCTGACAGAATATGCACTCGCCGAATGACAATGTGATTGGCGCTCCCAAATTGTGGATAGACCTCGATCCAAGCGAGCCCACAATACGGAACAGTCTAGTTGGCGCATACTCTAAAACCGAGAATTGATCTTGTCAATCTGCCTTAAATCGGGCTTCATGTCCAACATCTATCACCTCGTTCAACATGGTTCTAAGCGGCGTGAGACCTCATTTGGCAGTGATTTCAAATGTTCACGCTTCAAATCGCGGAATCAGATTGAGGCAATCCAAGAACTTGGCGATGGGAACAGCCAGGTTCGGAACAGTCTGGTCACCTAGGGCATGACAAGATAAGTCATGGACGTGCCCACAATCGTTACGGTCATCAGGGTCGCGATAAGTTCGCGCAGTTCGTCAGGAAGAAAGCGAAAAATCGCTGAAACCCCGAACATACAGTGCTGCCACGATGTTCTATGCCTCTTCTCCCGTAGCATGGCCTCGTCGAATACCCATCAGGGCGCTAGATCTCAGGCGCTTTTAATCAGGGCCAGCAACCACAATCAAAAGCCGCAGCGATTCTTGGTTGGGAAACGTCAAATTGCTATTGATTTTTGGAAAAACGTTAGCATTAACGTTACGTTCACACTCTGTTAATGTTATTTTGAGCATAATGGTGTAAAGTAGGACAAGTTTTGAACAATCGATAACTTAAGGAGAATAGATTCGATGAGTCAGGAAGTTACCGCCCAAAATGTCCTTTATGAACACTGCATAATCTTCAAGTCCTGCGCTCGGTGCGCTGGCGACCGTCAGGTCCGCCGGGATTTCGACGGTTTCTACATCGCTTGCCTGTGCTGCGGCCACGTGACCTACCCCGTGGTCGAGACCTCAGAGACCGTCCGTCTGCTTGAGTGGAAGTACGCTTCCTAGCAAGACCAACACTCGCGTTGTAACTGAGCCACACGTTCCACGCCAGGCTCTTACAATGAGAAGCTTGACCAAGGTAGAAAGCCCGCTCGACAAAGCCGTTGGCTAACTTGCGGGCTGATGCCATCCCTCTTAATACCCGCTCCACCCGCCCCTGGTCTGTGCCGCTTTCCTTTCGGTTGACTAGTGATTCTTCCCATTGCTAAACTGTGATTCATATGCCTACCGAAACGCGCTACAGGCCCGCATGATCACAACAACCCCTGAATCGAGACTGTCGGTGGCGCGACGGTGACCGGGCTCTCAACAATGAGAAGGCTATTTGCTGTTGAGCTCCTAATCAACATCGCAGCTCGCAGTGCCGTCGGGATACTTTCGGCAACCGTGTTTAGCCTCATCGTCTGGTGGGGAACCCGCGTATTTCTGAGACTCAACCCCGCTGACCTGGGGTTGGAGATATATTTCTTGACGCAGGCGACGATAATCGGTGGAGCAGCGACAGTGGTGGTTGTGGTGTCGTGGTGGAACACACAGAGCTCTCGCAGGGTACACTGGCTGTCTACTGCTCTCACCCTCGGGGCAACTGTGTTCAGCGCGTGGTTATTCAACGAGATTCGAGGAATTGAGACGCACTACGCTCTGTCAGGAGGTGTGTTGAGGGTGGAGGTTTTCTCCATCAGGCACATGGTTTCCAGCCTGCTGATCGGGGCAGTGGTCGGCGGAAACATCTTTGCAGCAGCCTTGTATCTCTATCGGGCCGTGCGCCACAACGAGGTGTAGACCTGCCATCAAAGGGGATATTCTTCCAGCCAATGAGAGCGCATGCTACCTTCACATCATTTGCTGGTAAGCATTCATCCATCGAGTTTGAAAAGGGGTTGAACGGCTACGGGATTCAATCAGGTTGACGGGAGCATCATAGCACGTTAATTCAAGAGGACAATCCGTCGTGCCAATCCACGCGGGACCAACTATTACGTACCCAAGCAAAGCACCATCATCCATGAAGATTCCCCGCGCGTTGAGCTATAAACATTGACTCGTCCCGAGGATCAAAGAGACACGCCGTCGTGCCAGAGTTCAACACCTCTGACGCAAGGCTATCACTTATGCGCCACGCATAGCTTGTCGTAGATGACAAACGTCGTGCAACGAATCAGTATGGCGCGTCCTGCAGAGGAGCGGTCAAATGCGGCCCTACTTCAGCAAGCCAGCCACCAAATGGCGTGCCTCGTCCCCTAGTCCATCAACTGCCTGAGACGCGGATCCAGCCGGTCCCGGAGCCAGTCACCGGTGAAGTTCAGTGACATTACAGTAAGGAATATGCACACACCCGGGAACACAGTCGGCCACCAGGCTGTGCTGAGGTAGTTTCTGCCCTCCTGGACCATGGCTCCCCACGTGGGTGTCGGTGACGGGACTCCTGCTCCAAGGAAGCTCAAAGCCGCTTCCGCCAAGATCAGAGAGCCGACACTCAAAGTCGCTATCACTACAGCAGTGCTTAGGACTCCAGGCAGAATGTGGCGTATGAGAATTCTCGGGTAAGAGCAACCAGCAACGCGGGCTAGGTCTACATAGGGCTCATTCTTAATAACCAGTGTCTGGCTTCGTGTCACCCTCACGAACGGGACCCATGCGAGCATCGCCATCAGCACCAAAAGCAATCGGAGGCTCTGTCCGAACATCATTGTGGCTACGAGCGCCATCATCAAAAATGGCAGCGCCGCAAATATATCGACAATCCTGGTTACGACTTCGTCCCACCATCCTCCGGCATAGCCGCTGGTAATGCCCATGGTGGTGCCTATTAAAAAGCCGCTGGTCAGCGCTATGCCTGCGACTATCAACGAAATACGCGCGCCGAAGAATAGGCGGGACATAACGTCACGCCCAGCATGGTCTGTGCCGAGGACATGGTCCATATCACCGTACTTAACTGTATAACCATCATCGAGCACGGCCCATGCTGGTGGCAAATGTCGATCGCGAATCCCGCCGGACCTGGTGGAATGTGGGGCGAGGAAAGGAGCGAATACGGCTATGAATATGAGGATTGCCAGCACAACTAACGGGATAGTGGGATAGCGCCTTGTGAATCTCCATGCTACCGCAAGCTGTTGGATTCCGGGCGGATATTGCCGCACCCCCAGGAGGTCTCTTTCTAACTGTGTCTGCTGCATATCAACTAAACCCTATGAGTAGCGGATTCTGGGATCAATGATCGCGTATGCAATATCCGCCATAAGCGCGAAGCCGACGTAGATACCAATAAAGACGAACACGGTGCCGGCCAAGAGCGGCCAATCATTGTCATACACTGCCTGATTCAAAGCGACTGTTCCAATCCCCGGCAACGAGAATATGATCTCTACAACCAGCGCTCCATTGAGATAGTCAGCCAAGAGCACCAAGGCAGACGTCAACGGCGGGATAACCGCGTTGCGCAAGGCGTGTTTCCAGATAATAGCCTGAGTGCCGACGCCCTTTGCGCGAGCCAGTTTGATGTATTCCGAATCAAGTGTCTCTAGCATTGAGGAGCGGGTCAGACGCATGATGCCCGCCGAGGCCGGCCACCCGAGAACGATACATGGCATTATCCAGTATCTCAGGTTTTTCCACGACAGCGGAAATCCCTCCTGGTCACCGAGCGTGCCGGCGGGGAACCAACCAAGTATGACCGCGAACAGCAGTATTGCCATGACGCCGGTCCAGAACTGAGGCGTCGCTTGTCCAAACAGCGCCATTCCCCGGCCAACGTAGTCCCAGAAAGTCGCGCGTTTGACCGCAGACAACACCCCCATGCTGACGCCGACGATGACGGCAAATATCCATGCGCCCAGTGCCAGCTTTAGAGTTGTCCAGATGTGGGTCTTGATTATCTTACTAACCGGCATTCGGGTGCCGATGGACTCGCCCATGTCGAAGTGCGCAATGTTCCAGAGCCACATTCCGTACTGCACTGGCAACGACTTGTCCAAACCCAGTTCCCTCCGAATCAGCTCAATGTATTCTTCGGTGACCTCAACTTGGGTATCGCCCAGGTACAAGTCTATCGGATCGGGTCCGAGCCTGGTCATGACGAATATGATCACAGTAGCGCCGATGACGGAGATGAACATCGCGATAACTCTTCTAACCAAGAATCGGGTCATAACGTCACCGGGAACCTCATTGTTCGTCTTGGGTCTGGCCTTACGGCCTCTCAGATAGATAACAGGTAATTACATCGCAATGCGTTGGTCAAGCCGCCCTGCGATGTAATTGCAGAGGAGAGGGGACGAGCCCACTCTCCTCTGCAAGGAAGGTCCTTCTTACTGCACTGGTATTATGTGCTGTGGCCTACCCCAGAAGCCAGCCGCGGTGGAACGCGAGTTCCACGACACGACGGTCTTAGGATTGGCCGCGACTCCACGAGGTGGCTGTACCATGCCGCTGTAGAGCTGCCAGTAGTAGTAGTAGTCGACCATATCAAGGTGGAGGTCTTCGCGCTTGGCCTTGTCGCGCGTGCCATTGATCTCCATGTACATGTAGTCCAGGAACCTGTTCTCGAAAGAGCAGCCCCAGGCTGGTCGACTGAACGTGCTGTCCGCTGAGGGAGGAGGCCAGTCGAAAGGATAGTTGGCCGTCTCGACGCTGCAGTTCTTGACCACAGGCCATGGTTGGGTGCGGTCCCTCATTCGTGGAACCACCACCGCGCCATACTCCTCAGTGAGCATCGTGACCTTTACGCCAAGCTCTTCCCAACCTGCAGCAACCGCATCGGCCTGCTCCAAGCATACAGCGCCTGTCTCGCAAGCATACTTGTTCATCTTGATCTCGAACCTGACGCCGTCCGAACCCTTCGGATATCCGGCCAGATCCAGCAGGCGATTGGCTTCGCCAAGATCGGTCTCGATTAGCCACGGCCACTCGTGGTCCGGCTCGGCGGCATTATCGTACTCTTTGTACTCGATCCAACCCGTGCCAGGGCCGAGAACATCTGAGGCTTGTGTTTCGCTTTTCCCGCTGTACTTACCGTGGGTGGCCTTGACCATGGCCGCGGTGACGGTTCGCTCAGGCCTCCAACCGGGGAACAACGGACCCATCAGTTCCTGATAGATGGGGGTGCCCAGGCCTGCCTGGAGGACGTCCACGATGCCCTGGCGGTCGATGGCGTGGGAGAGTCCCCAACGCACCAGACGCGCCTGCTCCATGTCGGACATGCCAGCGGGGTTGTCGGTGTCTGTATATGGGCACTTGGATTCCCACGGACAGCCGATCCACGCGTGATCTACCTCGTACACGGGGGATAGCCAAGGCGTTATGGCAGCCTCTTCGCTTTCACCCTCTTTAAGGTTTTTCGTTGCGATCTTGGCGTTCAGGTCGGTCCACAGGTTGCCCGGCCAGATGGCGCTCAGCGTCATCGTGTCTTTATCCGACATCGTCTGCAAGAACACGAGGCCCTTGCTTTCAAGCTCTCGGAACTTACCAAAGTCGATATTGCCGAGGTCAATCGCGCCCGTCTGCATCATCGCCATACGGCTGGTCGTGTCAGGGACCTGAACGACGATAAACTTTCCGAAGTGCGGGGGATCTACCCAGTGGTCGGGGACGGCGTGGATGGTGCCCCGGTCCTCAGGCTTCCATTCGCCAACGGTCCACGGGCCGGAGCCCACGGGCACGAAGTCGGTCGCTTCGCCCTTTTGGTCGAAGGCCGTCTTGCTGTAGAGCGCGACGGACGTGTCGTTGATGTCAAACTCGCTGATCGGGATGCCCCAGAAGATATCGGTGATCATCGGGCACTTCACGGTGTATGTGTCAACCGCCTTGCATTCAGCGAAGGTGGCCCCCAACTGAGCGCCAATCGCTGCGCCGAGACTGGGATTGACAACAGCGTTTTGCTGGTTCATGTTCCAGGCGACGTCTTCCGCCTTTATGAAACCGAAGTCGTCACCAGCAAAGGCTGCAGGGGTATTGACCTTGAGATCTTCTCGAATCGTCAAGGTGAGCTCATTGCCTGCTTCGTTGATGCTCCACGCGCTTGCTGCCCAAG
>Ga0208113_1000190_pt1 | contig 31341 bp, 34 predicted proteins | sample Knorr_S7_td_NADW_FD_185598 | JGI IMG/M metagenome (GOLD analysis project Ga0208113, IMG submission 185598) | Marine microbial communities from Southern Atlantic Ocean transect - Knorr_S7_td_NADW_ad_2505m_LV_A (SPAdes) (version 2) | ecosystem: Environmental > Aquatic > Marine > Oceanic | place...
AATTGTAGATCCTACTTGACCTGTCTTTCTTACAAGCCCCCATATATTTCCATTTGCATCAGGATAGTGATTACACCAATCTATACTTCCTGCTTCTGCTATCCAAGTAGGTCCTGACGAAGCTAGTAATTTACCTAATGCTAAATCAATTGTAGCTATTGAACCTTCGGCGCCAAAAACATAACCTATGGCACCTTTCTCTTGTTCAAGTTGCTCTAATTCTTGTTCTAATGGAGCTATTTTGGATCTATTAGAGAGGTAACCTGCACCTCCAATACCGAGGCCTACTGCGCCTCCAGCTAAATATTTAATGAAATCTCTTCTATTCACATTTTTGGCAGTCATTTATGACGTTATATAATGCCGTTATATTTATATAGTTTTCGTATATTGATTAATTTATGGTAATTGGATGAGTACTAAACAAGAATTTTGGGATAATGTTTCCAAGTATAGAGAAATGGGCATGGATCCACTGCGTTGGGTAGCGGGTTGTGCTGTTAAGGTAGATCTTAAATCAGTCGTTTATCCCACTCTTCATAATTTAAAACCAAATCTAAAACAAATGGGAATCTCTTTAGGCGCACGAGTAGATGCTGATATATTTCCTCTCATTGGAGATGGACCTATTATTAATCGAAGAATTTATGATCCATTTTCTACCAATATTGATACTGAGGATTTAAAAAAAATTAATCCCAAGCGTGCAATTTCACTTTTACAGGTCTTTCAAAAAAACGCTGAAAAACAAGAAAAATTTCAAGCATTGTTGACTAGTCTTTATACATCTATATCAAAATCAAATGTTCAATTTTTTGTTGGAAAAGGACATTCAATAATAACATCAGACAAAGAAGCAGAATTTGCACTTTTTGATTTCATTTCTTATGAAGAAGGACAATCAGACGGTTATTGTTTATCAAATAATGACACTATACAAATTATTGATCCTACTGCAGACCCTTCATCTGAACAACAAACGAATGTTGCTGTATCAAATTCTCTCAATGATTTAATATCATTGGGTTGTTTTGAAGAATTGAAAGTTTTACCAGTTGTAGATGCACCGAATCAAGAAATTGAAACACAAATTCTAAAAAATATGAATAATTTTGCATCTAAATATAACATTGAATTAATTTCTGCAGAATCTCCTAAACGCAGTAAATTACTAATTGGTGCTACATTATTTGGTTCAATACGAAAAGAACCTCCAACCAAGTTAGACTTGTTAGATTCAGGTATGGAAATTCTCGTTACACGACCTTTTGGCGATCTTGCTCCTATTAACGTATTTTTGTCATGTGTCGCAGACGAAAATTTTCTTAAAGACCTTGAAGCGACTGGTTATAGTCTTGAAGATGTTCAGAAGGCTAAAGATTCAGTTATTGCAACTATGACTGAACCTAATTTCAAAGTTGCAAAAATTATTAATAAATACCTACCTGATTTCGGAAGCGACTTTGATATTCAAGAACATATTCTAGCAACTGGAGACCTTTCTGGTCCTGGTATAATGATCTTTAAGGAACATGCAGATAATGCAAATGTGGATATTTCTCTTGATAATTTGCCTTTACAATATCCAGAGTTTGTAAAATATGCTACAGAAAATTTCTTAATGGATAATGCAACAGCTGGAACTAATGGGGCAGTTGCTATAATCGCTAGTCCTCATATTATTGAAAATATTAAGACTGATTTAGATAAAGAAGGATATGATCCTCAACTTGTCGGTACTATACTTGGTAAAGGTAACGGCAATGTTCGTGTTGGAAAAAATGTACAAGAAATGATTGCATCACAATCTTTATTGGATGATTTAGCTATAACCGGGAATGAAAATTGATTTGAGCGAACAATCTAACATAAAAACATTGGATTTAAAAGGTCAGATTTGTCCTTGGCCAGTTATTTTTACAATGAAAGAACTGCAAAAAATGAATGATGGTGAAATTCTTAAAGTAACTATAGATCATTTACCTTCTACACTAAATATTCCTGCAGCTGCTTCAAAAGACGGTAATGAGATTGTTAGTTCTACTGAGATTGACGATGGTGTTTTTCAGATTGAAATTAAATGCAACAAAATCCAGTAAATATATTTCAATAGGTGTTAATTCTGAAAATCGATAGATCGTTAGATGTTAAAGGTCTTGTTTGTCCAGTTCCTGTACTGAAGACCAAACAAATTATATCTAAAATGACTTCGGGTCAGATTCTTGAAATTTTAGCTACAGATAAAGCAGCTAAAGACGACATTCCATTTTGGGCACAACGAGAAGGACATGATGTTCTAGATGTTGCCGAACATGAAAATATTTTCAAATTTTATTTAAGGAAGAAGTAATCTTATGACTAATATATTGGTATCTAGTGAATGGGTAAAAGATCATCTTGATGATGACCATTTGATTTTTTTTGATATTCGTTCTCCCCGTGAATATAATAATGGTCATTTACCAAATTCTGTTTTAATACCGTATGAAAAAATCTTAGATTTCTCGCCTAATCGGCCATTTTTTGATATAGCTGATAAAGCAACCATTGAACAATTATTGGGAAAAAATGGCGTTGCTAATGATACTAGAATCATTGTTTATGGCGACAACGGTGGTTCAACCGCATCGAGGCTTTTTTGGACACTTTTATTTTATGGTGCTAATGTCAAATTCCTTGATATAAGTTATTCAAAATGGACTAATTTAGGTTATCCTGTAACCACTGAAGTATATAGTCCTAACGAAACTACTTTTATTGCTAATGAAAATCACGATAATTTTCGAGTAAATAATGATTATGTGCTATCAAAAATTAAAGATCCACAGACAATTATTCTTGATACTCGTAGTAAAGAAGAATATCAAGGATTAATTGCTGCAGGACCAAAAGCTGGAAGAATTCCCAATTCTAAAAACTTTCCATGGGAACATGCTATCGGCGTTGACGGTAATATATTTCACACTAAAGAACTTTCTACTATCTTTGATAATTATGGACTTTCTCAAAATAAAGAAATAATATGCTATTGTCAGGTCGGTGAACGTGCTTCTCATACTTTTCTAGCCTTGAAAATTTGTGGCTATCCAGATGTTAAAATATATGACAGATCTTTTGCAGATTGGAGTAATAATCCAAATATGCCAATTGAGATATAATTTATTCAAATCGCGTTGAAGTATCTTTATCTGTATTTGTTGATATTCTCTTTTTTTTATCAAATTTTAATTTTCTTTTTATATCCGTTTTTTCTTTTTCTAATATTGCACTGAAACAAACTATTGTATTGTTACTAGTCTTTCCTATGCTTACTGAATTACCATAATGAATTATTTCCCATCCCTCCCCGGCATATTTATTTAATTTAACCTCAAATTCTTGTTTATTGTTTTCAGCAATTACTTTATGTTGTTTCATACAAAGAAGTTATATTACTTTGATATAATGTTTGTTCAACTTTTTTTATAGATATTTAATTAACTACAACTGGAACTAAAGAAATTGCACCCGGAAATAGCATCGTTAAACCATACCAAATTATGTATCCAATTAATAATAATATGCCTGTTTGTATTGTTGTCATTACAGTGTTTCCCATTGCAGGAATTAATTCCATTATTTTCTCATATTCATCTCCTAAAATTTTAGAAGCTGTTCGAAAGTTCCCTTTTGGAGTTAAAGAAAACGTCACTAATGCTATAATGCATGTAGGTGGAATTCCTATTCCTATTACAAAAGACGATATAACACTTAATATTATAATAATATAACTTGCTCCCATTATGTAGTTATATAATTTTACCGCTCTCTTTTTTCCTAATCTAGCAACAATATGATATCTTCCTTTTGATTTATCGGCTACTGTATCTGGAAATTGATTTATGTATAATATTCCAGTTGTCATTAATCCAACTATTGATCCAACTATTATTGGTTCTATATTTATTAGTCCATTACTCTGAATGAAGTAAATTCCTGTGAATAACAATGGTCCAAAATTTAGAAACACGAATAATTCTCCTAAAGCCACTTTAGAAAGTAATGGAGAATATAATATTATTGAAAAAACAGAAACTAAAATTATTCCTAATAAAATTATATTATAATTAAATAAATTAAGGAAATAGAAACCAATAGAAGAACCTATCACTAACAAAATTATACCAGCAATTAAAACAGCATTTGGTGTTAACAACTTTTCAGGTAATACTCTACTACCACCGCTAAATGGTGTTGGTGTTGTTGTTGTATCTATGCCACTTTTATAATCAAAATAATCATTTAGTACATTTACACTTGCATGTAAGGATAAAACCCCAATTAAAGTTAGTATTCCATAATTAAGATTGAAAAAACCATCAAAAAGTGCTACCATTATTCCTAACGGAACAAAAATTACAGGTAAGCTCAGAAATGGTATTCTTAATTCCTTTGCCCATACTCCAAGTTTCAAACTACAAGCCTGCCACTAAATTAAATATTTCTTACAAAATGTGTTGTACCCATAAATCCTGTTGGTTTATCTCCATCCATTAATGGTTTCACATTTAGTCTTGCAATAAAATGGGATCCATCTTTTCTCACTAATTCTACTTCATCCTCCCAAACGCCCTTTTCTACAGCTGTTTGTAGAAGCACTGGAACTAGAGTTTTAACATTTTCTTCTGTATGGAACATTCCAACATTTCCCTTTCCAACTACTTCGTCTTTTGTATAGCCAAATAATTCTTCAGCTCCCTTGCCAAAGGCAGTTATTGACCCTGTCATATCGCATGCTATGCCTGATATTGGTATATTTTCATTACTCATTAATTACCACTATATAATGGTAATATACTGTAATAAATAAATTTTATTAATAGAATGAATGGTTATGTTCCTAGAAAATCTGATAAATTCTTTCCTTTTACGCCAACTTTTGTTATTAGGATGGTTTTTAGTTTTCTGTTCTAGATTGTTTACAGAATTCAAGCTGAATTCTATTGGAATTAATTCAAATATGCCTGAAAATTCTCCATTTGTCTCTGTAATAGTTCCAGCACGAAATGAAGAAGACCATTTAGAAAAATGTTTATTTTCATTACAACAACAAGATTATCCCAATATTGAATTCATTATTGTTGATGATTGTTCGATAGATAAAACTCGTGATATAATACAAAAATATGTAAAAAAAGATACCCGATTCAAGATGATCAAGTTAGACCAAGAAAAACAAAATTGGGTAGGAAAGAATTGGGCATGTTATAATGGCTATTTAATATCCACAGGAAAATATTTACTTTTTACAGATGCAGATACGGAACATTCAACAAATTCGATTTCAACTTCAATTTCATATCTTTATAGAAATAAACTTGACGTATTGACTTTGTTTCCAAAGCTAATTTGCCAAGATTTTTGGAGCAAAATAATAATGCCTTTTTTAATTTCTATGATCTACATAGTCTATTCACCTATTCGTTTAAATTCTAAAAAAGATCCAATTGCATATTTGATTGGTGGATTTATACTCATTAAACGCACTGTTTATGAACAAATTGGCGGACATGAAACAGTTAAACGTTCATTTGTTGAAGATAAATCTTTAGGAGAAATTCTTAAGACCTCTGGTTTCAATATAAAAATTCTTGAAGCTAAAAACAATCTCAAGTCTTTTTCTAAAATTGGTTTTAATCATAATTTTAGCGCGATGCAACGCGCACTATCGGCATCTCTAGTTACGACAAATATTTTAATTGCTTTTCCGGTAATTATTTTTGGTTTTATTGCTCTTATTATTCCCTATTATTTATTTTTTTATGATCTTTATGGGTTTTATTCTTTCAATTTAATTTTTAGTTCATTAATTTTATTTTTTATGTTATCGTCATATTTTTTCGAATTTAAAAATATCTTACACACCAACAAAATATTTGTTTTGTTCCATCCTTTATCTGCTCTCATTCAACTTTTTGCTTTATTCTATTGTACTGTTAAGGTTGCTTTAGGCTATGATTTTATTTGGAGTGATAGGAAATATAAAAAATTTAAAATGTAGCTCTGCGTTTTTGCAATCCAAAAAATGGTTTTAGATATAGGCCAAATGCTATTCCTACTAGCATTCCAGCTATATGCGCTCCATGTGCTATACCGTCAGGTTGTGCAAATCCTGTAATATCTACCACCACATAAATTCCAGCAAGAACAATCATAGGTACTGGTAATATTCCCCAGATGTAAACTGACATGAAAGGAGCTAATACTGTTAAAGTACCTAGTAGGCCATATATTGCACCTGATGCTCCAATAGCAGGTATATTACTTGCTGAAATGGATGCAGTTATTAAGTAACCAATGCTGCCTATTATTCCAGCACCTAAGTAAATAGTGATAAATCTATATCTCCCAAGTAATCTCTCAAGAAAAGTCCCAAAGAAAAATAACGCAATCATATTGGAAAATAGATGATCAAAGTTTGCATGCAGAAACATAGAAGTGATCCATCGAAATGCCCATATAGGATTTATTGCATCTTCTGGGAAAAATGCAAAATATATCCAAATTTTAGGCCCTACTATTAGTTGTAATAAAAACGCTATAATTGATATACCAATAAATATTAAACTCCATTTTGGCCCATTAATTGAACGTTCATTATTACCACGAATTTTATACATTATGACAATAGGTAAATTTCAAAGTATTAAAAAATAATCTGATAATCAAAATAGTACAAAATAAAAATGATTATATTAATTTTCTTTATATGGATAGCTCTACATTACTTCGAAAAACTCTAAAACAAGAAAAAACAGTTTTGGTTCCTGGAATTTATGATGCTTTAAGTGCCAAGATTGCACAACAAGTTGGCTTTAATATTTTATTTCATACAGGTTATGGCACTGCTGCAACGTTGCTTGGTGTTCCAGATATTGGTCTGGTTAGTTTTTCTGAAATGAACGAACGAGTTTCTAACATTTGTAATGCAGTTGATGTTCCGGTTATTGCTGATGCAGATACAGGTTATGGAAATTCGTTGAATACCATGAGAACTGTAAAGGATTATATTAAATCTGGTGCTGCTGGATTGATACTTGAAGATCAAGTTTGGCCAAAAAAATGTGGTCATATGAAAAATAAAGATGTTATTTCTATTGAAGAAATGGAAGGTAAAATAAAGGCTGCAGTAGACTCTCGCATAGCTGAACATTCTGACCTTGTAATTGTTGCTCGAACAGATAGTTTGGCAGTAGAGGGATTGGATAATGCTATTTCTCGTGTAAAAACATATCAAAAAGCTGGCGCAGATATCTTATTTATTGAAGCACCAAACCAAATAGATGACTTAAAAGAAATTAATTCTAAGATTGAAATGCCGTTATTATTAAATCAAATTGAAGGAGGACACACTCCTATAATCTCTTTGGAAGATGCTCATCGCTTAGGATTTAAAATTATTTTATTTCCACTTACTGCGTTATATGCCTCCACTAAAGCTATTTTTGACGTATTTACCAGTCTTATGAACAAACAAACTTCTACTGGTTTAGAAAACAAATTAATTACTTTTGATTTGTTTAACGAACTTGTTAATTATGATGAATTTATTAAATTAGAAAAAAACTTTTCGGCAAATAATATTAATAAATAACTAATTTAATTTTATACAGTGTATTTTTCAATTTTCTCGTGACATTTTTTTATTGCATTATACTTATTTGCTCTTTTTTTGAATTTTTCTACATTAGAAATATAGTTATTATCTGAAAAAATATTATTAATTGAAACTAGAATCTTTTTTTCCAGGTCATTTTCATTAATACAAATCCCTAATCCTAGTTCTTCTATTCTTTTTGCATTCTGCAGTTGCTCGGTTTGATTTATTATAGGAATGCTTATTATGGGTTTTCCTGAAGTTAATGCTTTTGATATTGTTGAATGCCCTCCTCTCATGACTATACAGTCAGCTACTTCAAATATTTCTTGATAGGGACACCAATCAAATATAATTACATTGTTTGATTTTTTTGGCCGGACATCTCCTCCTGGTATTCCTTTTGAAATAATTAAATTATATTTAACATTGTTTGATTTTATTATACCTATGATTTTTTTATACACATTATTTCTGCTTGACTTTGGTCCACTAATTTGGATATAAAGAATTGGATTATGATTATTGATTTTTAAAATGTTTCTTATTTGTTTATTATTGTTAACTTTTGGCACATTTGATAAAAACCCAATAAATTCAATTTTTTTACTTACCGAATGGATTTTATCGACATTTTCTAAACAAATAGAATACGGTGGCGGTAAATCAGGAATTAGAATCTCATTGGATAGATTCCATAAAATTCCTAACATTTCTCCAGCTATCTGTTCAATAATCCTGATTCTTCTTTCCTTAATTGAGAGGATTAACCGTATTTGATTCAGAATAGTGATTGAAGGAATTCCACACATCTTTGCAGCAATAATCGGAGATAATCTCGAATCACTAAATATTAAATTGGGTCTATTTTTTGCAATATTGCCTCGCTCATTGCTTATATGTTTGATAAATGTTGACAATAATTTTGGTGAATTAATTAATGTATTGAATTTAGATGCGCCACCTTTAGTAGACCATGAAATATCTAATGGCGTTACATCGTGACATTCGAATCCTTGTTCTTTTAGAAAAATTGATCCGTCAGAAAAAGAACTAAAATAATATGTATAATTTTTCGGTAGTGATTTAGCTATTGTGGATGTTCTACTTGCATGTCCTAAACCTGATCCAAAAGTAGGAAAATATATTTTTTTATTTTTCAATTAAATTAATCTCCATTAATTCTAGTAATTATTGAGATTCTCTTGATTGTTGAATAATATTGCCGATTCCTGGTTTTGCAATAATTTGCCCTTCGTTGAAAACTAATTGTCCATTTACAAAAGTTGACATTATTACTCCTTTAAATTTTTTACCATCAAACGGTGAGTATTTAGCTTTGGAAAAAAACTTGCTTGGTTCTATTTCTTTTACTCTTGTCGGATCAATAATTACTAAATCTGCCTTATATCCTGGCATTAACTTGCCTATTCCTTTTAGGTTGAATCTATTTATTGGATTTGCTATTAATGTTTCATATATTCGTTTTAGTGAAATTATTTTTTTATCATGTAAATCCATTAATATTGGTATTGTAGTTTCGAGTCCAGGAAAACCTGGTTTTTTCAAATTTTTCTTTTCTGCAATTGTGTGTGGCGCATGATCTGTAGCTACTATATCTATACTTCCATCAATAATTCCTTTTAAAATTGATTCTCTATCGGTTTTATCTTTTAATTTTGGTTCACAGTACCCAAAATTATCTGAAGCGTCATTTTTATCTAATAATGCATGATGTGGTGTTGCTTCACAACTTATATTTAATACATTTTTATGTTTTTTAATAATTTCTAAACCTTCATGAGTTGATATATGCGCAAAATGAATCTTACAATTTATCTGTTTTACTAAATTTATAATTTTATTAATCGCAAGAACTTCAGCTTTATTTGAGCTAGTTGATTCACTATTGCCGGAAAAAGAATAGTCTTCTGCATGTACACATAATATAGAATTATTTTTCTTTATTTCTAGCATGATCTCCATAATATTATTATTTGATAAATCTTGATCTTCAAATGGTTTATGTAAATATATCTTAAATCCAATAGCGCCTTCATTAATTAACTCTTTTATATCTTTACCACTGAGTGGCGAACAATAAAATCCCATATTACATAAAATTGTATTCTTAGCTGTGTGTTTTCTATGAATAAGTTCTTTCACTGATGTTATTGGCGGTACAGTATTAGGCATATCTAATATCGTTGTAAATCCTCCTGCTACTGCAGCACTAGTACCTGTGACAAAATTTTCTTTATATTCCAGCGTAGAATCTCTCATATGAGTATGAACATCAATAAAACCAGGAAAAATTAAATTATTTTTTGCATTAAAAATTTTATCCGCATCTGGCAATTTATTTTCATGAGTGACTTTTATAATCTGTTCATTTTTAATTGCTATTCCGACTTTCTTTAATTCAGAACCATTCCAAATTTTTCCATTAATTATATTTATCTTGATTTATATCACCTTTTTCTTTCCTTATTATTTCAGCTCCCCCAGATGGTAATGCTTTTATAAATTCATCAATTGATTTCGCTTGATAAATTTTTGCCATTTGATTTTCTAACATTGAAATAATTTCTTGTTTTATTTTTTTTGCAAGATCTGACGCTTTAATTTTACCTGGTTTTAATACAACAAATGCTACACAATTGGATCTTATAGCATCTAAAGGACCGCTCATTAATGTATATCTATCTTGTATCTTTATTGCACCTACAGCAATTTCAAGCTTGATTTTCTTTATCATATTCTTTTTTCCAACTATCAGAAAACTACCTTTAGGTAAATATGTACCACTTGGGGCTGATTTTTTTACTTGATCTGGTTTTACCCAGTATACACTTACTGGCGTCTGTGTTCGCCAGGCCCTGCTAAATGATGCTGTCGCCCCCGCAACTTCAGAATAAGATAATGATTGGTCTTTATTTTCTTCTCTCAAAATAAAAAATGGAGAACCTATTATATCTGCATGGAATATAGCATCATTTTCTTGTACGTGTTTTTGGATTATTGCATTATTTGAATGTACATCCCTTCCTCCTATTACTAATGTTTTTTGCGAAGTTAAGAACCACCTATATCGTTCAAACCATAATGGATTGTCTTTTACTTTTAGTTCGACTTCAGTGATATCTTGACGATTCATTTTTTCCTTTAATTTGTCTAATTGATTTCGAATCTTCAATTCTGCTTTTTCTATCCCTTCTACTTTTTTTTCTATTTGTTTTGCCCGTGAATACGTTAAAGATGATAATTTTATTGCAGTTGTTTTAATTGGTAACAATAACTTCGAATCAATTGTAGGTATACTAAAAAAACCTTCTTTCGGTGTAATAATCTCGATTTTCCTTTTTAAAAACACTGTTTTAATCTTTGTTGAATTGCTCAAATCTTCTGCTATTTGTCTTAATAATTTGGCTTTATTTTTTTGTTCATTCTTTGAATTGATTTGTAATTTTATTGTTTGTTCTAGTTTTATAATTTTACGGTTAAGTGGTTCTTGACTTATTTTTTGTTCTTTTTTTAATAATTCTGGTGTGATACTTTGATCTAATGCGTGTATTATCGAATCAATTTTTTTATGTTCTTGTTGTTCATTAGCATGTAATTTTATAATTGATATATCGGATATGTTGTTTTTTTTATAATAAACCCATACACTCATATTGTTTGAATTTCCTATCTCTACTAACAATTTGAGTTCTTTATATAATGAATCAATTTGCTTTTGTGATAATGATGAACATAATGTATCGTTATTTATATTTGATAAATGTAATATTTCTTCTACATACTTCTTTGAGATTGAATAATTACGACCTATCCATTTAGCAATTTCAATGTTACTTTGTTGTATCTGAAGGATGTCTTTATACTGTAAATCTAAAATATCTTTTCCATGTTCTGGTGGTAGTTCATATTTACCACCTGGTATTATATTTCTATGTCTAACATTTAGTTGATTTAAACAAGATAGAATTTTATTGTTTTGATCTATTACTATTAGATTTCCTTCTCTGAAAAATTCACATATTAATTTTCTTATTCCTTTTTTTGTTTCAAAAGTAATAATACAAATTCGTTCTCCGTTAGGCTGTTCTAATTTTATTATTTTCCCTCTGGTTAAATTTTTTCTTAATGAATTTACATATCCTTCTGCAGTTTTATCTTTTAAATCAAATTCAGATATCCAAATACCGATTTTTGGGTTTATTATTAAAAATTTTTTAGCTTTCAATGAATGATTAAATTTAAAGAGAAATGAATTATTGAAAATCTGGTAAGTATTATTTAGATAATATTTTCCTTTTTCATCGTTAAATTCATTATTTAAACAAGTTATTATTTTTGAAAATTCTATTGATGATAATTCCACAATCTATTCCCAAGTTATATAATATCATTTATTTATTAAAACAATAGTAGTTTGGATGCTTTTATCAGGAATATATTGAAGTTATGTATGGATATTTCTTATCTAAAATTTTTTGTAATTCGATTCTTAGCCGAGAATCCAAGTCTTTTTCGTTTTTCCAAATTTCCTTCATATTTAATGATGAATAATTCACTGGACCTTGTAGAATAATGGGTGTTTTAATATTCTTATATGATGAAGGTTTTTGTTTCAAAATTTTATTTATAAAGTTATTTGATCCGGATTGATTATTATTAATTAAATTATCAATTAGCTTAGGGTTTACAGGTCTCAATCCAAATTTAATCTGATTTGATTCTTTCAAATCGAAAGATATTCTACGTTTAACACCTAGTCCAATAGATTTGAATGGATTTATTATTTGTTCTTTGATTATATACAAATTATCTTCATTGATAAATATGCTATCTATGTGTCCTTTATTATTTGATACATATGCCTGCCATCCATCTGGATTTTTATTGTAATCTTTTTCAATTTTAGCTCGTATTCTGTCTGATGAAATCATTTTTGTCTTGTTAAATACCTAGTAATTGAATAGTTTTTATATTTTCTTGATTTTCACTATAATGATATCTATTGACTGATGATACAAGTTCTAAATATGTATTTAATTTAATTTTCTGGCTTAGAGCATTATTGGGGTTGTCTACAGGGACCTTTTCAGGTATCTTAGGTTTTACATCAGTTAGTGAATCTGCTGATCTAGGGTTATTCTTTGCCATTACTATGTACTTATTTTCAGTTGCACTTGTTAGAAATTTTTATTCTAACAAAATCAATAAAGACGAAAGATGGAAATTATTCACTACTGGCATCGGAACTTTTATTGGTTTGTTCCTCTTTTCTTGGATTCTCTATGATACGCTTTTTGTCATTAATCTTTAATTTGTCTAAGCTTACTCTAACGAAAATCCTCCATACCGAAAAATACCCTTTTTCAAAATCATCTATCAATGGCGCAGCAAGTTTTTCTTTTATATTTATATTTATTTGTTTTAAATATTCTAATGATTCATTATTCATAGAATTTCTTCCAGAATGTTTTGAAATTATTCCTTCTAAAGCAAACTTTATTCCTATTGTTTTTTCATTTGAATAATTACTAAATTTATCTGCTAGTATTAGCTTTGCATTGGAAATATCCTTTTCTAAAATACTTTCAACACAATTCTTTATATTTTCTTTTGACAATTATTACACTTCTTTGATTCCTGTTTCATCAATTTTAAAATTAGCATATTCTCCGTAATTATTTGTAGCAACCCATAGATTGTTGATTCTTTGCAGATATATTCGTAAATGAATCATTCTATTTACCAAATTGTAATGTGTTTCTTTTTCCACTTCTACTAAATTATTTAAATCAGCACGTACAGTATTTGTAACAACTATGGAAAGTTTATAATTCCAAGCTAGATCTGTAAGTCTTTGAATATGTTCTAATAATGATAACCTCAACTCTTTTATTGAGAAACTTATTTGGTCAGTAAAATTAGCTGTTAAATCATCTATTAGCACTAACTCTACATTTCTTTTGTTTATGAAATTTAAAATATTATCTACACTATCTAGTTGATAATTTAGAGAATTTGAATTTAACACAAAAATATTCTTGAAAACTCTTTCATGATTAAATGACCTTGCCTTGCATATTTGTAAAATTCTTTCTGGCCTGAAATTTCCAGCTGCATCTATAATTAACACATTAAAATTTTGTTCTGCGGCGTTTAATGCAGTTTGGAATATTAATTGAGATTTTCCTGTAGCACTTGCGCCATATAAATCAGTAATCATTCCTCGCGGAAATCCCCGTGTTATGTTATTTAATGCATTGCAACCAGTATCGAATATTGCTTTTTTTTTAGATTCAGGATTCAAAAATTCAATCCAAGAAAGAGAATTTTTTAATGATTTATTTATACTATTTTTTTTCCTCTTGTACTTTATATCGTTGTCTCTAGTTGATATTAATAAATCGAAATCATTGCAAATATTAGAATCATTTAGTTCTTGTATAAAATCCATGTTTTGATTCATTCTTTTTAAATTTAACAAGTTCATTTTATTAATATAATATACAATATACAAAGCTTTTTATTTTTGTAAACGTTTTATTTTCGATTAGTAGACAACAAATTGAATTATACCAATGATGAAAATATAATAAAGAAACCACTAGCTACTTTACAAAAAGCAATTAATAAAAATGTTTTAGTTCGATTAAAAAATGATGTTGAATATACAGGTAAAATGACAAATGTTGATGTTTATATGAATGTAATTCTGATTAATGCTGAAGAACATGAAAATGGTTCCATGTCTGCCAACTTTGGTAAAGTTATTATACGTGGAAATAATGTTTTGTTCATAAATATTCGTCCAGATATTCCTTTGTGATTTTCTTGATACCAAATAGTAATCTACATGTTAAAATTTAGGAAATGTTATAATGGGAAAGCATTTCGTTTTTACTTCGGAATCTGTTTCACCAGGACATCCTGACAAGGTCGCCGATCAAATTAGTGATGCATTAGTTGATGCGGCTCTATTAGCAGGTGATGAAACTACACGATGTGGGATTGAAACAGCTATTACTACTAATTATGTTCTGGTTTTTGGAGAAACTAAAAACTTCTTGCCAAATCCCGAAGAAGTCGAATCAATTATTCGTAATAAGGTTCGTGAAATTGGTTATGAACAAGAAGGATTTCATTGGAAAAATTTAACTTTTAAAAATCTGTTACATAATCAATCCTTGGATATTGCACTTGGCACTGATGATTTTGGCGCAGGTGATCAAGGATTAATGTTTGGTTATGCATGCAAAGAAACACCTTCAATGATGCCTGCACCAATATATTATTCACATCAAATTTTATATCAGTTAAATAAGATTAGAAAAAAAAATCCTCTTGTACTTGGTCCTGATTCTAAAAGTCAAGTTAGTATAGTATATGAAAATGATAAACCTGTGTACATTGACAAAATAATTGTTTCAACACAACATGCCGAAGGAGAAAATAAAAATGCTCAAGATTTTGCAGAAGTGGCTATTAAGACTGCATGCGGAGATTTTATTGATGCTAATCGTACCGAGTTTCTAATTAATCCTACTGGTAATTTTGTTATTGGAGGACCGCAAGGTGATGCTGGAATTACTGGTCGTAAAATTATTGTTGATACATATGGAGGGTATGCACCACATGGCGGCGGAGCATTTTCAGGCAAGGACCCTACCAAGGTAGATCGTTCAGCAGCTTATATGGCTAGATGGTTAGCAAAGAATGTGGTAGCCAATAACTGGGCTGATTGGTGTAATATTCAATTAAGCTATGCTATTGGAATTAAAGAACCGATATCATTATATGTTGATTCTAATGGTGATGATTCATCTATTGAAAGTAAGATTCGTGAAGTACATGATCTCACCCCACTTGGCATTATTCGCAAGTTTGATCTCTTCAACTTTACAGAATACTCTAAAAATTGTATTTATGGGCATTTTGGGAATAAAGACGTACCATGGGAAATTGTTGAAAAATGGTAAACATACATTCAGATAATATTTCACTATAATAATGACAGAACATTTGGCTCAAGTTCATTATCACAAACAAAACTTTTTACTTGTCTATGACTGATATCTATTGATAAAAATGATTTCATTAGTTGGAAAGCAAAACAGCTTACTTCCACAACAAATATCTAACAATCTTGATTTTCAGACGGGTACGATATTATTAAAACGTGGTTTTGCACACATGCTCAAACATGGCGTTATTATGGATGTTACTAATGTTAATCAAGCACAGATTGCGGAGGAAGCTGGAGCTGTTGCAGTTATGGTTCTTGATAAATTACCTATTGAGGTAAGACAATCTGGTGGAGTTGCTCGTACTGCAGGAATGAAAATAATCAAAGATGTTGTAAATAACATATCTATTCCTGTAATGGCAAAGTGTCGAATTGGTCATATCTCTGAAGCATTAATATTAGAAAATTCAGGTGTTGATATGATTGATGAGTCAGAAGTTTTGACTCCTGCTGATGAATCTTCCCATATATGGAAATGGGATTTTACTACTCCTTTTGTAGACGGTGCAAAAAATCTTGGCCAAGCCCTGCGAAGAATTGAAGAAGGTGCTTCTATGATGCGTACTAAAGGTGAACCTGGAACTGGAAATATTGTAGAAGCTGTTCGACATATACGTTCTATGAATCAAGATATTGCAAAAATAAGCTATTTCTATAATCTCCAAGATAAGCAAGAATTATTCCGTATCTCAAAAGAATTGAACACTTCATACGAATTAGTTGTTGAAACCGGTCGTCTTGGAAGATTACCTGTTGTAAACTTCGCTGCAGGGGGAATTACAACTCCTGCTGATGCAGCTTTAATGATGAAACTTGGTTGTGATGGTGTCTTTGTTGGGTCAGGAATATACAAATCCTTGGACCCTCTTGAAAGGGCATCTGCTATTGTCTTGGCAACTACTTTTTATGATAAAGTTGAAGTAATTGCTGAAGCACAAGGGATGATAGATGAAAAAAAATCTATGACGGGTCTAGGTGATAATCTCGATCTTAAAATGCAAGATCGTGGTATGTGATGAAAAAAGTTAATATAGGTATTCTTGGTGTACAGGGCGACATCGAAGAGCATATTACTTCTGTTGAATCTGCTTTAAGAGAAATTACTTTGGATGGTCTTGTTAGTATAATAAAGTATCCTGAACAAATTGATTCTATTAATGGCCTAATAATTCCTGGTGGAGAAAGTACCTCTATTGGTAAATTATCCAATACTACGGACTTTCATAACGCTATTAAAAAGAAAATTACTCAAGGCATGCCTGTCTTAGGAACCTGCGCCGGTCTGATTTTCCTATCAAATCAAATTGTCCAAAGTCCATTCAATATCTCACAAAAACTCTTAGGAGCACTAGAAATAGAAACCGAACGCAATGCCTTTGGAAGACAACACGACTCTTTCCAATCTGAATTTCCAATTCCTAAATTTGGCTTAGATAAATTTATGGGCGTATTCATTCGTGCCCCTCGAATAAGAAGTATTGGATCAAATGTTGAAATACTTGCCAAATTAAATGACGATATTGTTGCTGTTAAACAAGGTAATATTATTGCAACTTGTTTTCATCCGGAACTATCTAATACTGTCATATTTCATAAATACCTAATAGAATTGGTTCGAGAAACACTGTGAGAATATCCGATCTTCAAGACGAACAAAAAAATGTAAGCATTGGCGGTCGTGTAACTTTTATTAGCCAAACTCGAACAGTTCATTTAAAATCTGGCGATATACAAAAAGTAACACCTATTTCTATACAGGATGATTCTGGTTCTATTGTAGTTAATTTATGGGGTGATTTGATAAATAAAATTGAATTAAATTCTGAAATCCGAATAGAAAAAGCATATGTAACTAAATTTCGTGATAATTTACAACTTAATTTAGGTTTCTATGGAAAATTATTTTTATTATTGAATAACACTGAATCTGTATAATTATTATTTCATTATTTGTTGTTCTTTTGTTCTATGGCCGTTTTTATGAAGTGATAATAAATTGGTTCTGGTTTACCAGGACGACTCAAAAATTCTGGGTGATATTGCGTTGCCATATAAAATGGATGTAATGCAAATTCAAGTATTTCTGTTCTTCTTCCATTGTCACTAAATCCTGATAATGTTAATCCTTTTTTCTCAAACACTGGTTGATATTTTTTATTAAATTCATATCTATGCCTATGGCGTTGTCTAATCATGTTAGTCTTATATATTTCAAATGCTTTAGTGTTGTTTTTTACTTTAATATCGTGACCTCCTAGTCTCATACTTCCACCTTTACTGTTAATTTGTTTCTGTGATGGTAAAATATTTATTATTGGATTTTTCGTTTTTGGTTCTAGTTCTATCGAATGTGCATCTTTTATGCCACATACATGTCTTGCAAAAGCAATTAGCGATAATTGAAATCCGAAACACAGGCCAAGAAATGGTTTTTTTGATTCTCTTGCATAGTTAGCTGCTAGAATTATGCCTTCTGCTCCCCTTTCACCAAATCCACCTGGAACGATAAGGCCATGATACTTCTTTAGTTCCAAAAGAGATTTTTCATCATTTTCAAATACTGAACTATCTACCCATTCTACGTTGACCATATGATTCTGATATGCTGCAGCATGTATCAATGCTTGATTAACACTTACATAACTATCACTTAGTGAAACATACTTTCCAATCATCCCGATATTTATCACTTTTCGATTACTCTCTAACGATTTGGTCACTGTTTTCCAGTCTTTCCAATTCATCTCCCTTGTAGAAAGTCGCAATTTTTCAATTATCGGAAAAATTATCCCATCATTATACAAATTCTCAGGAACATTATAAATTGAATTACAATCAGGATTCGAAATAATACTGTTTAATTCTACACTGGTAAATAATGATATCTTTCTTTTTGAAGCGTCAGTAATTTTTTGTTTACTTCTAACAACTATTATATCTGGTTGTACTCCAATTCTTCGCAATTCTTGAACACTATGTTGCGTCGGCTTTGTTTTTTCTTCTCCGACAGGATCTAATATTGGTGCTAGTGTCACATGAACAAAAAGTGTATTGTTTTGTCCTTCCTCTAATCTCATTTGTCTGATGGATTCTATAAATGGAAGACTTTCAATATCTCCAACTGTTCCGCCACATTCTACAAGTATGATTCCTTTTCGTTTTAATGCAACATATCTTATTTTTTCCTTAATTCGATCTGTAATATTTGGTATGATCTGAACACATTCACCTAGAAAATCCCCACGACGCTCTGCTTGAATTACATCAAGATAAATTTGTCCTGTAGTAATATTGTGTTCTTTGGACAAATTTTTATTCAAAAATCGTTCATATGTTCCTATGTCCATATCTGTTTCACCGCCATCGTCTGTTACGAATATTTCTCCATGTGCAAATGGATTCATAGTTCCTGCATCTACATTGATATATGGATCGATCTTTACACACGTTATTGGTATGCCATATAAATCCAATAATTTTCCAATCGAAGCTGTAACAATTCCTTTGCCAATACCAGATAGAACGCCTCCAGTGACAAAAATATACTTGGGTGACTGCGACAAATTTGGGCGTGATGTCTGCATATCTGATAATGCCTGTTGTCCGTTTTAACCATTTCTGAATTATATTTAAATATACATTCCAGATAATTCAGTATCCTTAATATTAATTAATAGTAAAATGATTAATGTTTATGATTGATTTCTGCTTTCTCTCCGTGTCAAATAACTGGTTTTTTCAAATTGCATTATTCCAAAAATTTTCTATTTTCTGGTTCTACAGGCGCTGGAATCTGTATTGCAAATGGGGTTAAGACATCAGTTAAGTTAAAACCATCTCAAAAAACAAAGTTTCAAATACAAATTAATGATAAATTGACTAATGATGCTATTGTATCAAAATTTGTTGCAAGAACATTAACATCTATGCTAAATCAACATTATGAAATTTCTATTAAACATTATTCGGATGTGCCGATAGGTTGTGGTTATGGTTCAAGTGGTTCAGCTGCATTAAGTTTGGTTTATGCATTAAATGAAGCTCTAAATATGGGTCTAAGTCAAGAAAAAGCTGCTCAAATTGCTCATGTCGCTGAAATTAAATGCAGAACAGGCCTTGGTACCGTACTTTCTTTATATCATGGTGGCGCACAACTTCGATTGAATCCAGGTGCTCCAGGAATTGGTAAAGTGCTAAAGTTCAATTCTAATAATAGTATTATTGCAACTTTCACATTAGGAAATTTATCAACAAAAGATATCTTATTGAATCCTGCAGTTCCTTCTTTTGTTAATAACATTGGCCAAATACTTCTACAACAATTCACTGATAATCCTTCTGTAGATTTATTTCTTAATCTGTCGAGATATTTTGCCCTTTCTTTGAATTTTTTTCCTTATCAATTATATCAATTTATGAAATTAGCTGATAGATATGATATTGTCTGCAGTATGAATATGTTTGGACATTCAATATTTTCTATTATAAAATCTAATGAAAAAGCTGAATTTTACAACTTATTCCGTAAATCCAATATCAAAGCTAAACTTATTTTTTCAAATATAGATAATAATGGAGCACGTTTACTATGACTCTTATAAAAATACCTAAAAATCATCCTAGAGCAAAATCACTCAAAGTTAGAGAAACCATTTCACAAGCTTTTTCTGATGGTATTGTTGTTTCTTCAGGATTGATTGCTCATGGTCGAGGAGAAGCATTTGATTATATTCTTGGTGAAAAAACATTACCTGTAACATTGACAGCTATAAAAGCTGCGGTTGCAGAATTGTTATTATCTCGATCTGTTATATCAGTTAATGGTAATGTAGCAGCATTACAATGTAAAAATATTATTACTCTAGCTAATTTAACTAATTCTCAAATCGAAATTAATTTATTTCATAGAACCGAACATCGCATTCAAAAAATTCATGAATTATTTATGAAATACACTGACAAAAATATATTGGGAACTGAAAAAAAATACCTCGTAAAAATTCCCGAGCTTAAAAGTCTAAGACGCTTTGCTGATAAACGAGGAATTATAAAATCTGATGTCGTTTTTATTCCACTCGAGGATGGAGATAGAGCAGAATCACTTGTAAACCTCGGAAAAAGAGTTCTAACTGTTGATTTGAATCCTTTATCTAGGACATCTCAAATGTCTAACATAACTATTGTTGATAATGTAATGCGAGCTATTCCTATAATGATTTCAGAATGCCGAAAAATGCAACAATTATCAATAAACGACTTAAAAAAGATATTATCAGATTTTGATAACGAAAATCAATTAAACTTAATTCTAGACCATATTTCTACAAGATTAATATCTTTGTCTAAACAAATAATTGATTGAGGAATGCTTCAAGATGAATGTTAGAAAATTAATTAAACTGAAGGAACAAGGAAAACGAATAACTGCAATAACTGCATACGATTATTCATTTGCAAAACTTGCTGAATCAGCAAATATTGATATTATTTTGGTTGGTGATTCTGGTGCTATGGTTATGTTTGGTTACGAAAGTACTACTCCAGCTACAATGGAAGAAATGTTGCTTATGACAAAGGCTGTTTCACGCGGTGCTAAAAAACCACTATTAATTGCAGATATGCCTTTTATGTCTTATCATGTTTCTATCGAAGAATCAATTCGTAACGCAGGCAAATTTGTGAAAGATAGTGGAATGCATGGAGTTAAACTTGAAGGAGATCGTGATATTGCAAAAACTATTCGAGCTATAACAAAAACTGGAATTCCCGTTATGGCACATATTGGATTAAAACCACAAACTGCTAAATCTTGGGATGGCTATAGGTTTCAAGGTACGACTTATTCTTCTGCAAAAAAATTAATTGAAGATGCACAAGAACTAGAAAGCGCTGGGGCGTTTTGCATTGTTCTTGAAATGATTACCAAGGAAATCAGTAAATTGATAACTGAACATCTTTCTATTCCTACGATTGGAATTGGTTCTGGTCAAGATTGTGATGGACAAATTCTAGTTCTCCATGATATATTGAATTTATACGATTCAATTAAACCACGTTTTGTTAAACAATATGCAGATCTTAAAACTGAGACACTGAAAGCTTTAACTAATTATAAAGAAGATGTTGTTTCTGGTAGATTTCCTGATGATGAACATTCTATGAGTATTGATTCTTCTGAATTTATTAAATTGAAAAAATATTTTGTAAAAGTTAATCAAGCTGAAATATGATTTATATAAATTGTGAAAATAAATGAGAAATCATGGCTTAAGTCAAAAGGATGTTAATGACAAGTTAACTCGTATAATAAAAAAAGATACTAATTTTAATTCCGGTAAAATATTTGGTTCAATGTGCACTACTCCTCATTATTTTTCTCAAAAAATTTATTCAAAATATCTAGAAAAAAATATTGGAGATCCTGGATTAATACTTGGAACTCAAAAATTGGAAAATGATTCAATACATATGATTGGCTCGCTCTTATCTCATCCTGGTGCTATAGGTAGTGTGGTGTCTGGTGGGACAGAAGCTAATGTTATTGCACTTTGGGCAGCACGTAATTATTTTAATATCTCCAATGCTGAAGTCATATTGCCATCTCATTCACATCATTCATTTAATAAAGCTGCAAATATTCTAGGAATCAAACTCATTAAAATTCCTAGTAAAAATGGTATTATAGATGTTAATCTCATTGAAAAAAAAATTACTCGGAATACTATCCTTATGATTGGAGTAGCTGGTAATACTCCCCTAGGATTGATTGATCCAATTAATGAATTATCGGATTTAGCCATAAAATTTTCAATTCCACTTCATATAGATGCTTCATTTGGAGGATTTATTATTCCTTTTTTACGTAAATCTAAATATAAAATTCCAGAATTTGATTTCAGTCTTCCAGGAGTTTATTCAATTGTAGTTGACCCTCACAAAATGGGTATGGCTCCTATCCCTTCGAGTTGCATTTTATTCCGTAATAATAAATTCCTCAATAGTCTATCAAATAATATTAATTATCTATCTGGTGGGAAAAAACCTCGAAAAACATTATTGGGAACTAGTCCTGGGGCATCAATAATTTCCTTATGGGCTTTGATGAATTTTTTAGGTCAAGATGGATATTCAAAAATTGCATTACGTTGTATGAAAAACACTCAATATTTATATGAAAAATTGAATACGATTTCTGGAATTGATATTGTACAGAAACCTGTTCTTAACATTATTGGCTTCAAATTTAGAAAAATATCTAATCAATCACTTGCTAAAAAAATTCGTAAAAAAGGTTGGGCAATTTCCGTCTTTCCAACACATATTAGATTGGTTATTATGCCACATATTAATAGACAACATATTGACAACTTTATAGATTCGCTTTCTAGTTAAGAAATTAGTTTATTTTCCTTATTTGAGATATTTACACGTATTTTTAGTTGAACTATTTTGATTGCTTTAGTAAATTAAGTAAATAATATTTTAGTTCCGGACTTAAATATTAAAACTACTGACTTGAAATTAAGAGTTTCATAATCTAGAGGTAATTGTTAGGTTAATTTAAAATGGTTTATATAAAAAAAGTAGAAACACGTGGTTTCAAATCTCTTGGCAGTAGACCTGTTCATGTAAATTTTGATGGGAAATTTATTGGCATTACTGGACCTAATGGTTCAGGTAAAAGTAATATAATTGATGCAATTTTATTTGCACTTGGTCAAAATAGTCCAAAACTTATGAGAGTTAACAGATTAAGAGACTTGATCTTTGATGGAGCGGGTAACAACCCATCATCTGACGCTCGTGTAACTCTTACCCTTGATAATTCTGATAGAACTATTCCAGTCGATAATGATAGAGTCACAATAACGAGAGAAATTAAATCATCTGGAGATAGTAAATATTTAATTAATGGCAAAAAAACCCAAAAAGGTAATTTGACTGAACTTTTACGATTGTCTCTAATAAATCCTGATGGATTAAACTTTGTTCCACAAGGTATGGTAACTCATCTCGCAGATCGTAGTTCAGAAGAAAAACGCCGTATAATTGAAGAAATTGTAGGAGTTGCACAATTTGATGAAAAAAAAACAGATGCTTTAAAACAGCTTGATTTTGCAGATCGAAAATTAGAGGTTTCTATGGCTAAAATTGGAGAAGTAAAGAAAAATATTAATTCATTAGAGGAAGAACGAAACGATGAATTAAGACTTCGTTTTCTAGAAACTGAAAGACAGTGGCTCAACTCTGTAGTTATCTCTAAAAAAATTCATGATATTGAATTATCTATAATTAATAATAACAAAAAATTAGAAACTATTTCAAATGAAAAAAAAGAACTTGAAAATGAAATTAGTATTCTAAAAAATAAATTTAAAGCAGTTGAGATAGAAAAAAAAGACTTTTTAGAAAAGGCAATTGGGAATCAAGGTGATGAATTAATTAAAGTTGAACTTAATTTATCTCATAAAAAAACTGAATTAGAAACTTTACAAAAAAAAATAATCGATTATGAACAAACTACAAATAAAATTAAAGATTCTCTTCCACATTTACGTCAAATGCATTTAGATAATCAAAAGGCATCTAAAGAGTCAATTCTTAAAATTAAAAATTTATCTATTGAAATAAAAAAACAAGAAATCAAACTAAAAAATTTTAAAACAGAAATACATGTCATTAATAACAAATATAATAATACACAAACATTGATTTCTGATGAAGAAGATCAATTAATGGTTTATAATAACGAATTAACTGAATTACAGTCCAAAGAAACTCAATTGAATATTAAATTAGCAAATAACACAACTAGAAAATCTGTTCTCGAAGAAAAAATTGAAGGATTAGCTAAAAGAGTTAAAGCTCAACAAGATATGGTGAAGACACTACAACAACATATTTCTGAATTTGAATCTTTACATCAACAGGAAAAAAATTCCATTTCTTCTATAACATTTTCTAATTCAGCATTAATTAATAAACAAGAAATATTTGAAGTTGAATTGAATAAAGCTATAGAAATACTCCAGAAAGCCAATGAAGCAATAATCAAACATGAATCAAAAGTCGAAACAGCTAAGGAAATGACTCTGACACAAAATACACCTTCTAAACTTCAAGTTTTGTCACATGATTTGTCTATTTCAGGATATTTAGGCCAGATCGAAGAGGTCATTAAGTTTGATGGCAGTTATCAAATTGCATTACGTGCTGCATCTAAACGTTGGTCTAATGCAGTTGTTGTTGATGAGATGTCTTCACTACTCGAAGTTGTTCAAATTATTAAAAAATACAAACTAGGACGAATTGCTTTAATACCGTTATCTGATGTCAATGATTCTGCTCGAGTCCAATCTCCTCAAAATGATGATGTAATAGGCTCGCTAGCTGATTTCGTTGTAACTGACAAAAAATATCAAGGTCTAGTTAATTTTATTCTTGGAGATACATTACTCGTCAAAACTGCAAAATTAGCATATATTTGGTCTCAAAAGGGATTTCGTACTGTAACAATTTCTGGTGATTTATTTGAACCAGGTGGTTCAGTTTTTGAGACTGGAAATGTTTCACCGTTAGCCAATCTATTTTTTGACTCTAAATCATTATCACAAATCAAATATAATGTTGATTCTTTACGACAAACAATTAAAAAACGAAAATTAGATATTAAAGAACTTAATTCTCAATCTAAAAAAATAGAAATTAATCATAATGACCGCAAGCTTTCTCTAGAAAAACTTACATTAGAAATTTCTAATCTTGATGAGATGAGGATCAGATACACAAATATATCTAAAAATCTCAACCAGCAAATCTCTCAACATAATAAGGACGTTCAAAATTATTCTACTGAACTTAAAAACCAAGATATTAATGTCAAAAATATCCAACAAAAAATTATTACTGTAAAAAATAAAACAAATAATAATGGCTCGGTTAATTCCCTAAAGAAAAATCTCAAAAAATTGGAAGAGAATAAAAATCAATTGCAGTTAAAAATTGAACATTCTTCAGATAGTCTTATGGAACTAGAAACTTCTTTATCTCGTGAACAAGCTAATTTGGAACATAATATCAAACTTTCACAGTTAGAACTAGAAAAAAAGATCTCTGATTATGAAAAAGAACACCATGATAAAACTTTGTATATTAAAGATTCTAATTCTAAGATGCCAGAATTAAAAAGTCAGGTTAATGACTTGTCTGATAATGTAGAAAAATTAAAATCCAAATCTCAAAAAATGAAATATGTTATTGATAATTATGATAAATCAATACGGACATTAAATCATGACCAAGAATCTAAAATTAAGACCCTTTACAAGATTGACTCTCATGGAATCTCGCTTGAAAATAATAATTCTAGACTTATGGATTCTAAAATATCTTCAATGAACAAACTTTCATCTCTGGGTTATAATAGCCCTTTGAAGTATTTCCCAGGCATTGATTCAATAATTTCTTATCTGGATCTAGAATATAACCAATTAAAAACAAATGTAAATCTTCGTGCTGATAAAAATTATAGACAAATTTATTCAGGGTATAAATCGTATTCTCAAAGAATAAATCAATTAGACATTGAAAGAAATTCTATTCTAGAATTTATTAAAAATATAGATTCAAAAAAGCGTGGTACATTTTTAGAAGCCTTTAAAAAAATAGATAAAGAATTACGTTATATATTCTCAAAATTAACTACAAGAGAAAATGGAATACACGGTGAAGCTTGGTTAGAACTAGATGATCCTGATGATATTTTCAATAGTGGTGTTTCTCTCATGGCACAGTTTCCAAATAAAATTGCTAGGGAGAGTGCTATTATAAGCGGTGGTGAAAAAACAGTTTCTGCACTTTGTTTAATCCTAGCTATTCAAGCAGTTACTCCTGCCCCTTTTTATCTTTTTGATGAAATTGACGCACATTTAGACGCTGTTAATTCTTCTGCATTAGCTGAAATTTTACGTGAAAGAACTGATAGATCCCAAATTATTATGATTAGTCTAAAAGATAGTATATTATCGCGCGTTGATTCAATGTATGGTGTTTATCACGAAAAAGGAATTTCAAAAGTATTAAGATATCAACCAAACATTCCAATTAGAAAACATCGGCATAATTCAACCCCTTAGCACTGGTGTTTTGATAATGTCTGATCTGCCCTCTCTTTCAAAACCGCCTCTAAATTTTTTAATAAATCCAAAAACAGCCCGTCGAGGTAAACCTTGGGAAATTGATATTTCCGATTTATTGACTATTTTTATTGATTCAATATCGAATAAAGGTAATCCTGATCTTCGATTGTGCGGAACTGCAGCTTTATCTTCTGCTCTTTTATATCGATTTAAAGTTGAAACATTATTTTATTTTGAAAAACTTAAAGTTGAAAGACCAAAAATACATAGAAAGGGTCCTCCCAATGTGATAGTTTTACCATTCAGATATGAATTGTATTCTACATCCATCGACGATCTTATCAATACGCTCGAAAAAATAATCGTAGAAGCATCTAAACAAGACGTTCAAAAACAAAATATCTCTGATCTTATTGACTCTGATCCTCAACTCGAACTAGATACGTTTGTTATTAAAATAGAAGAATTAGTTAAAGACTTTCGTCAGGAATTAGTTAATCAACTACATAATACTGACGAAATATTATTTAGTGAATTAACCAAAAATAAATCTATATTGGATCAGGTTAGGTCGTTTTTATTATTACTTTTTGTTGCTGTTGAAGGATTAATTATTCTAGATCAAATTGATTCTGATATAATTATTAAAAGAGGTAATGTAATTGAAAAATAAAATCCCTAATCATGGTGAACATAAACTTAAAGCAAAAATTGAAGCAGCTTTATATGCCGCAGGTCGACCTCTATCTAAATTTGAGTTAGCTAAAGCAGCAGGTATTACTTCAACAAAAAAGTCACTTGCTATTGTAAGAGAATTAATGTACGATGTAAATTCTACATTTAATGCCATCCAAATGTTTGAACTTGATAGTGATAGATTCGTTATGCAACTTAAACCTGAATATACTACTTCTGCACGAAAATTTTCTTCAAGAGCTCTTCTCTCTAATGCAGAGCTTAAGACAATATCGTATATTGTTCATTTCCAACCTATCACAGGTAAGGATTTAGCCGAACGACGAGGACCTACTTCTTATCAACATCTAAGAACTTTACGGCAACTCGGTTTTATAAAATCTGAACCATATGGCCGCACTAAATTATTTCATACAACAAATCGTTTTGCAGAATATTTTGGTCTCCCTAATGATCCTGCAGTATTGAAGAATCAATTAATAAAATCTGGACTAAAGCCAAAAATAATCTAATCTTAAATGATTTTTCTATTCCAAAGAAAATTATTTAAGACTGAATATTGTTCTACTACGCATGGTAGTCAAATCATTAGAAAATCTTCGAAAAAGTAAATTAACTGGAGGACGTGTGAAATTCTCTAGACATAGGCGCTCAGATGAACTTGATACATTTTCTTGTGACACGCTTATTGGAAATCATTCTATTCGTAAGAAAAGGACACGTGGCGGATTGTTAAAAATAGCTCTTGTTTCTGACAACTCAATCAATGTTTATGATTCGGTTAGCAAAACAAGTAAGAAAACTAAAATAATTAGCGTTTTAAAAAATCCTGCTAATCGTGATTACGAAAGACGTCGAATTATCACTAAAGGTGCGATTTTAGACACTGAGCTCGGTCAAGTAAAAGTTCTTTCTCGACCTGGTCAGGATGGCATTCTTAATGGAATACTTATTACTCCGACAAAATCTATTCAACAAACTTAAATTTAGTTAATTTGATGATTGCTTATGGAACTTTTAGCTATGGTTTTCATTGGGTCCAATCCGTTCCTCCAAACTTTAGTTTCTTGGGCTATTTTCATTGTTGTTGGTCTATTTACTCTTGGATTTTGGTTCTTTTGGTGGTATTTGGGTAAGAAAAAGTTAGAAAATGATTGATTTTTTATATTTATTCTTACTAGCTTTACTTAAAATAAATAGGAATGGTTTCTTTGAAAGATTATAATAGGCAAATAATTTGGCTTGATTATTTTGACTCGTCTCTATCACGTTCTCAGGGTAGACGCGTTCCTAAAAATCGTACAATAAAAAATCCTGATTTGAATAACTTAATTCGAGCAGCTGAAAGACTCGATTTAAAGCCTGAAGGTCAACATGCAAAACACCCAAAACGATTTTCTATACTATCTGGTTATGTTTCAATTGAAAAGATTGGACAAAAATCTTCCATACTAAGAGAAATTGCAAAAATATTGCCAATTGTTAAGGGAGAAACTAAGAATAAAAAATAATGAAATCAAAATGTCTAATACTTTCGATGAAGATGATGCAGTTCTTATTCAAGAAAGTTCTACAGAATTTTTTATACCTAAACAGATTGTAAATATTTCACCACCTCCTAAAATTCCAGCTTTTTATAATTCTCTTGCAAAATTTAAACGTGATATTCTAGTTTCTATAATAAATGGTTCTACTTCATTACTAGATTTTAAAATAAAATTTGCTGATATAATGTGTGGTGTTGGTATTACTGGGTTACGAATTGCTAACGAATCTCCCAACGTTAATCAGATTATTTTTAATGATATTAATCCTACAGCTCTGAAATACGCTGAGAATTCAATATTAAAAAACAACCTCAAAAAAAAATGTCAAATATCAAAAGATGATGCTAATCATTTTCTTTCTCAGTATTCATTAAAAGAAAAGAGATTTGATTTTATTGATATAGATCCCTTTGGAACTCCTGTACCTTATTTAGATTCATCTATTCGAGCAATAAGTATTAATGGAATTATATCCTTGACAGCAACTGATGGCGCTGTACTTTGTGGTGTATATCCAAAAGTTGCATTAAGAAAATATGGAAGTGAATCACTCCATACTGAATATTCTAAAGAGATAGGTGTTCGAATACTCTTTGGAGCTCTTGCTTTTGCAGCAGCACGACATAATTTAGGAATTGACCCTGTTTTTTGTCACGTTGATAAACATTATTTAAGAATTTATGCCAGAATTATTTCTAATTTTTCAGCCTTTAATCAATTTATGGGTTATGTATTTCATTGCTTAAATTGTGGATTTCGTTCATGTATTGACCAAATAAATACTATTTGTAATATTTGTTCATCTTCTGGTTTGATTGCAGGACCGCTTTGGATAGGACCTATATTTAATAAGGAAATTATCTCTCAAACACTGAAACAAGATATTTCTATAAATATAAGTAATTTACTTGCCTTGTCTTTGGATGAAATATCTCTTCCTCCTACTTATTATGAAACAGATAATATTTCTAAAATTTTAAATATTTCATCTTTTGCTGTATCTGATATCATTGATAGTTTGATTAGTAATGGTTTTTCATCATCTAGAACAATTTTCAGTAGCAAAGGTTTCCGTACAAATGCAACATTTTCCGAAATCAAAAAAATTCTATCTTAATTAAAAACCGGTTTATAATATCTGCATAATAGATATAGTTCACTACTTGCACTTCTACTTGCTTTTGGCTTTACTAATCTTACATCAGTAAATTTGTTTTTTAAATCATCTTTGACCACTCTCAGTTTAGGCCCATCAAATATTTTCACTAAACATGTTCCTCCGAGATTTAATATTCCTGGCAATCTCCTAATTATTGATAATGTTAAATCAATTTGTTTGTTATAATCAATAGTCCAAATTCCTGAAATATTAGGTGATAAATCTGATAAAATCACATCTGCTTTTTTCCCAAGATTCTTGATTATTTCTTTGTCTATTTTCTTATCATATATATCACAAACAATTACCTTTACATTTTCTGCAACTGGCTCTATAGGTGTTATATCTATTCCTATTATCTTTCCTTTTGAAGAAACTAAATCGGATATTACTTTTAACCACCCTCCTGGAGCAGCTCCAAAATCTATAACATAGTGATTAGGTCGAATGAATCGATATTTTTTATTAATTTGGATGAGCTTAAATGCAGCACGACTTCTATATCCTTTTTCTTTAGCTAGCTTTCTATAGTAATCTCTTTTTGCTTCTGATAACTTCAAGAGAATTCCCTCGTCACCTAAATCTAATATTACTCGGAGAGTTTTATTTTTATTGATTTTTGATTTTCCATCAATTTCTCATGTTCTTTTAATGCCCAATTTTCAATTAATAGACAATCAAATGGTGTAACAACACCAGGTAAAGTTTCATCGCCAGAACACCTTTCTTCATCAGGACAAGTAATACATGGAATATGTTCGATTGATGTTGTTTTAATTGGAAACTTAACCGGAATTAATTTATATGTCCATCTTCCACCCTCCAATAATTTTTTTCTTTCTACTATTTTTCTTTTTTCTAATTTAATTGCTAATCTTGATCCTTCTCTACTTGATAGATCGAGTTTTTTCCAAAGTTCACTTTGTAAAATTCCTTCTTTACCATGTTCAATTACAATTTCATAAACTTTTGATGTTAGTTCTGCAAATTCATCTTTAGTCTTTCTTCCTCTTTTGACTTTCTTCTTTACTTCAATTTCTGGCTCTGTGAAAACTTTGCTCTTTGGCCTTCCTCTTTTCTTTACTTCAATTTCTGGCTCTGTGAAAACTTTGCTCTTTGGC
>Ga0208113_1000191_pt1 | contig 31292 bp, 34 predicted proteins | sample Knorr_S7_td_NADW_FD_185598 | JGI IMG/M metagenome (GOLD analysis project Ga0208113, IMG submission 185598) | Marine microbial communities from Southern Atlantic Ocean transect - Knorr_S7_td_NADW_ad_2505m_LV_A (SPAdes) (version 2) | ecosystem: Environmental > Aquatic > Marine > Oceanic | place...
ACAACATAACCTTCCTGAGGCGAGTATACCCCGCCCAGAACACGAGGGCTGATGTCTGGTTCCCGATCCGACACTTCCTGAGCGTCCAGCCACTCGACGGCCATATCGAGATCGGACTGCCACGCAAGGTCATCTCTCAAAGTTCCCGCCAGTTCCTCGGTAAATGCAACCTTCAGTACGCCAGACTGCCGATACTGAGGGTCAAGTCCGGCATCTGTCAAATCGCTGGCGAGAGTCGGAAACATCCGCAGGCTCTTTAGGGCCAATTCAAAATACGGCTCGTTGTCATGGGGAACGTGCCACAGTGGCCCAACGACGCCGGCCGTGGCACCAGATGCTCCCCAGCCAAAAGTGTTCTGCTCGAACACGCTGGAGGTGATTCCGCGACGAGCGAGGTAGTACGCCGTGGCGCACCCCATCACGCCGCCGCCAACAATAACGACGTCGGAATGTTTGGTCATGAACTCTCCAAAAAAGAAAAGATGGCGTCAGGCGGAGTGGAGTTAGGCGTGAATCTCGATGATATCGCCATCGGTGAGTTGGTGCCCACGCCCGACCCTCTGGCCTTCAAATTTCCCTGACGTCCCCCACAGGACCGCGTACTTGAGGCCGCGTCCCAACTCCCGATGGAGCTTCTCTGCGGCTTCGGCAACCGTGCTTTCCACCGGTAGCACAAGAGGGTCGGTCTTCTCAAACTCCTCCAGTTTCTGCCTGGGGGATTTCGTGTACACCCGAATCACGTCCAAAGCGCGAAAGACCTCCAGAGCCAGGTCTTCTAGCCCAACTTCTTCTTCGGCGCTCGCCATCACGATGGGGTAATCTGACTCGAAGGTGCCCTCAAGAATCTGATACTGGTCCAACGCGCCGGGGATGTCAGCCTTGTTGCCCATCAAAATCGTCGGCTTAGACTTCCAGGGGTTGTCCTCATCTGGTTGCTCGCCTCGCTTCAAAACTTGGAACTCCCAGTCCTTCAGGGCCGAGAACACTTCGTCTATCTGTTCGATGACATCCATTGACAGGTCAACGACGATAACGAAAACGTCCGTTGAACGCAACAGGCCGTAAAGCCTGCTCTGAGTCCCAGGATTGGAGATGGGCGGAGTGTCCACCAATTGGATATGCACGTCCTCGTAGGGAAGCATACCGGGCACCGGCTCTTGAGTGCTGAGAGCATAAGCGCCGACCTTAGTTTTTGCGCCGGTTGCCTGGGCCAGGATCAGCGATTTTCCCACGTTGGTCGGCCCGATGAGCGTGGCCCGTCCGCCGCCTTCTTTCGGCAGCGAAAACGGTTCGGTCCGACCGCCGGAGCCTCCGGGCGTCGGGCCTTCAAGCTCTGCCATGAGCTTTGACAGCCTGGTTCGATGTTGTGCCCTCAGATGATCCGTGCCCTTGTGCTTGGGCATGATGGACAGCATCTCTTGAAGCGCGGCAATCTTCCGCTGAGTGGTCGTTGCCTCTCGGAATTGACTCTCGACTTTGCGGTACTGTGGTGTCACGTTTGTGGGCATGAGACAACCGCCTAATATTTCTATGCTTGTTGACCTTCCGAATCACGTATCGCCAGGTACACCGTTTCGGGTTTCATTGGCAATTGGCGCATTCTGGCGCCAACAGCATTATATATCGCGTTGGCAATGGCGCCAGCCGGAGGCACTATTGGAGCCTGCCCCACCGCTCGAATACCCAGCGGATGGGCCTCTGACGGAATTTCGATGATTTCCGTGTCTATGAACGGCACGTCCATGGACGTTGGAAGCCGATAATCCAACAGAGTCGCGTTCTGAAGCCTGCCATCTTCGTCGTAATCATACCCCTCGAAAAGCGCCCAGCCAATCCCCTGAGTCGCCCCGCCCTGCATCTGGCCCTCGACTTGTGCCGGGTTCACGGCCAACCCCGCATCCTGGAATGTCGTGTATCTCAGAAGATCGACCTTGCCGGTTTCGGGGTCAACCTCCACATCGACTACGTGAGCAGTCGCATTAGGCGCGATCGCCGCGCCGTCGGGAATCTCGCTGGCGACGCCGGAAGCGGACAATGCGCCGTCGCCTCTCACCGAACGCAGGGCCATCGCCTCCCATGAAACGCTCATTTCTGGAACGCCGCTCGCGGCGAACCTTCCGTCGCGGTATCCGATGTGTTCTGGGGACGTGTCAAACTCAGAAGCGACACGCGCCTTCATCGACTCAATGAGGCTAGCGCAGGCTCGCCCGACAGCAATGCTAGCGATATATGTAATTCGGTCTCCGGCGCTGGCATCTGAATATGCCACCGCGTCTGTGTTGGCAATGGTGACTTTAACATCAGATAGGGCGAGGCCCAGAGCTTCGGCAGCCACCAACCCCAAACTCGTTCTGGTGCCAGAAAGGTCAGGCGTACCCAGCACAAGAGTCACCGAGCCGTCGCCGTTCAGGTTGACATGGCAGCTTGCTGTACCGCCGGGCATGGTCCACATTCCTAGGGCAAGTCCCCGGCCTCGGTTCTTCCCTTCAAGCGGCGTTGTCCAACAATCGTGCAGTTTCACTCGATTCAAAACCTCGGTGAAATTCACTGAAGTGAGCAGATCGCCGTCGGGCATCGGATCGCCGGGCCGAGACACATTCCGAAGCCTGAATTCCATAGGATCAATGGAAAGCGAACGCGCGAGATCATCAACAACCGATTCAACTGAGAAAGCCGTAGGCGTCGCACCGGGCGCTCGGTATGCTGCGACATGGGGTTTGTTGGTCACGACATCGTAGGCGTCAATTTTCATGTTCGGCGTCCGATAATGGGAGAACACCCGACGGATGGCAGACCTCAGCGGCGCGCCTGGAAAAGCGCCGGCGTCGAACACTATCCGCGCTTGAATCGCGGTGATGGTCCCGTCGCTTCGTGCGCCGATCTTAACTGTGGAACGAATCGCGTTCCCTGGCCCCGTGCCTCTTAGAACCTCATCCCGCGAGAATCTGACCTGCACCGGAAGCAACGCCTTCTTCGACAACAAGACGCATAGGCCGGAAGCCCTAAGCGTCTCCTTGCCTCCGAACGCGCCACCAAGCTCCGTGGGATTAACCGTGATGTCGCCCAGCGGGATGTCCAGTAGTTGCGCTATGTCGCTTCGAGTCGAGTAGATCGACTGTGTGTTAGCCCACACCTCGACCGTCCCATCAGGGTGGGCATACGCTGTCTCGGAGTCAGGTTCCACGTAGCCGTGATGGACGACTTGAGTGCTGAACGAGTCCTCTACGATCGAGTCCGCTTCAGCAAACCCTCGCTCGATGTCACCTCTATTCAACTCCCAATGTTCTGCAAGATTGCTGGCCTCATCGGACGTTCCTCGCTGGCTCCGGGTGTACAAAGTTTCGTGAAGAAGCGGAGCGTCGCCTTTCATAGCTACTTCCGGCTCCAGTACGTGAGGCAGGACTTCGTATTCGACGTTGATAAGGCCTAGAGCTTCCTCGGCAATGCTCTCGTCGATGGCTGCGACAGCGGCGACGGCGTGGCCGTGGAAAAGGGCTTTCTCGCGAGCCAAAAACTCGCGGGTCAGATAGAAATCTCGGTCAGTGATCGCGCCCTGCCTGCCCGGATCGCCCGGAGAAAGAGCGGGAAGGTCCGCAGACGTCACAACCGCCTTCACACCGGGGAGCGTTTCGGCTTTTTGAGTGTCGATGCTATTGATTACAGCGTGAGCGTGAGGGCTTCGCAGAACCTTGCCCACCTGCATCCCTGGAAGATACACGTCGGCGCCGAAAATCGCACGACCGGTGACCTTGTCGATACCGTCCGTCTTGGGCGTGTCCTTGCCGATAACTCTGTGCTTTCCCGACGTCAAACTGTCCCTCCAAAGGCAAGGTCTATGGTGATTGACAAATGTGCCAAATTTTTACTGAGCAATATTGCTGAGGTCTTCGCCGCTGATAACCTTGTCCATCACAGCCTTGAAGATGCCGTATGGCCGCGCGCCTGTGAACATCACGTTCCCGATTACGAACCCTGGAATCCCGCGAACGCCGATTCCCACGCCTTCCTGGAACTGGTTCATGATCTCTTGTTCGTAGTAGTCCGACTTCAGGCGGTCCTCAAGCAGATGCCAGTCGAGGCCGCATTCCTCGGTTATGCTTCTGATGACCTCGAAATCGCCAATGTTCTTCAAGTCCTCCCAGTACGCTTTGTACATGGAGCGGTGGAACGGATCGAACGCGCCCTGCTCTTTGGCGAACTCCGTTGCGGCCAGAGCGTAGGTCGTGTACGGAGTCAGCGTCGAGCGACGCATAATCAGTCCGGCCTCGTCAGCGTAACTCTTGAGGGGGTCGCTAAGCTCCCCTCCCTCAGTTTCGCCTGGCTTCAGCCGTCTGATCTTGCCTTCTTTCGGGATGTCGGGGCGAAGAAGATACGCCTTTCCCTCCACCTCGACGTTCTCATAATCCGCCTGCAACCTGTCAACCCTCTCCAGGCCGACATAGCACCACGGTCAAATATAATCGTAATAAACTGTGACTTTTACATTCTTAGTTTCGGATAATTTTTCCTGCTTAACCAACGATCACCTCCTTGATCCTGACGCTACTGAGGGCAATACTAGCACGCAGATGACATTTTCGGGCTTGCGGGAATGCAAGTCAACGATTCACAGATCGCGCCTCCGCCCCTAACAGTCTCCCACTCCGAGCGAACACGCATGCGAACGCCGCCAACGCTCCCACCATCAAGACTGCCCCGCCGATGTACACCAGCATCAACGACGTGAATCCCAGCGCCGCGTAGGCGACCAGCGGGCCGATGGCCGAGCCTACATCCTGCTATGTCGCGTACATACTCATGACCGTTGCCCGACGGTTCGCTGAGGCCAGAGCTCCGACCGTTGCGTCCAGCGCCGTGATCGACGCTCCGGTGGCCGCGAACGCCAGAGGCAAGAACAACACCGTCGCCAACAGTGAGGCAGGAAACGCCAGCAACATCAGCGAGACGAGACAGATCGGTATGGCAACTAACACGACCCCTTCGCGCCCGTGTCGGTCGCCCAGATAACCGAAATACGGCGCGGCAACCCCAGTCGCCCAACGAGTCGAGATTATCACGCCATTCAGCGTCGCGATGCCGATGGCGACGCCTGCAATCGTCAATCCGTCGGGCAGTTTTTGGCGCAGGAAATAACCCATCGACCCGACCGGTATCCCGCTCATCAGGGTGTGGAAAGCGAAATAAGTGATGCAGGCGGTGAGAATCTGCCGACGCTGAAATCTCGTTTGTTCTGGCACCGGAGACACCAGAAAGTTCCAAAACCGGTTTTGTTTGATTAGTTCTCTAGGAGAAGTTCCAGGCTCGCCGTCACCACCGCAGTCGCTTGATTCTGGTGATCTCCGACGGCCCAGCGCCGTGCCAGCGCGATTATCGCAGGTATCGCCAACAACAAACCAAATGCCGCCACAGCCAAAAAGCTGACTGTCTTGCCGACAATGTCGAACAGCAAACCCCTCACAAGCACTCGATAATACTGCCGGTTCTCACTCCGCTCGTGTAAAAGCCCATGATACGGCCCCTATTGGAGTCCTGAGTCTTCTTTATGGTCATCAGGAATCCGCTCAGACAAAATACCGAGAAGGCGATCCGCCACATAACTCTTGCGACCAACAAGATGGCGAATCCCCGCGCCAAACCATACGTCGCCGATGTGCCAATGGCTATCAAGATGCTGATCGATAGCGGAACGATGATGCCGAATCACTCCAACACCCACGCCGCTAACGTTTTGGAGACGAACCACACGATTCGGTTGGCGCTCAAAAGCACGCCCACCAACGCTACCGACACTCCTGAGAAATCAACGCCTGTGGGCGGGACGTTGTAGATCATGGAGTCGCCAAGAATCGCGGCGCTAAGAATCATGGTCATGTATAGGACACGACTAGGAGCGAGTCTTAACAGGAAGTTCACGGTTGGGGTTATTGACGGCCTATCTCGTTGAGTCGCCGAGGAGGCTTTTGAGCCTGTCACGGCTCCGCAGTGTCCCCGCCTCGCCATCGTCGGAACGTTGAGTCTCCAAGGCCAAAGTGAAGCGGAAATCAGAAAGTTGACTTTTGACGCTTTCCATGTCGATTTCGCCCTCTCCGACCTCGAAGTGGTCAACCTTGCCATCGCTATCGTGCATGTGAATGTGCCGGACATTCGAGCCAAAAACCTCGAACGCCTCGCTGACTCCGTCGGAGAGATGGGCGTGGCCGATGTCCAAAGTAATGCGGACGGCAGGGCTGTTCACAGACTCCACTATGTCCGCCAACTCCTGATAGCTCAACACCACATTCCCAGGAGTGTGAACCAAGTTTTCCAGGCATATGACTGTGCCGGTCTCGCGGGCGGTCTTTTCTGCATTAGAAACGAAATCCGTCAGATGCTTCAGAGCCTCTAACCGGACCGATTCCGGCGGATTATCGATGTCGATTCTGGGCGCGTCGACAGGCCCAGGATGCAGCACGATAGGCCGCGCGCCAATCTGATAAGCGAGATTCAGCGTCGCCTCTAACTCTGCCAGATGCTTGGCCCGTCGATCGGAGTCGTGAGACGCCGGAGCCACACCGCGGTGGATGTGATGTATCGAAAGGCTGATTTCGTTTGATGCAGCGCTCTCGCGGACGAAGAGTTTTTCGTCGTCGGACATATTATCCGGCCAGAAAGTCGGGGAGCCGAACTCAACTCCGAATATCTTGTGATCCAGGGCGAATTGCATTGCGCGTCTCGCAGTGCAGTCCCAACCAAAGGCGATTGTTGATAACGCGATCGTGGACATATTTGGTCACTCCTCGTCCTGAAGGCTATTCAGAAACCAGCGCACCGTGGCCTCGAAAGCTCCCGGAAAATCCTGATAGAACCAGTGGCCTCCGCCTTCAAGCTCCGCCAACTTCACCAGGGAGCGAGCGTGAACTTCCTGCATCCTGACCGCGGTGTCGTGAGTCAAAAGAGCGCTCTGGCGTCCTCTCAATATTAGAGTCGGAGTCATGATCCGCCCCCACGATGCCCACAGGTCGGGACGCTCGTATTCATCCATAACGAGAGGATCGCTTTTCCAGATTCGGCCCTTTTCTCCCCGTGGCCTTGTGAGTTGTTCAGCCTGAAATTCCAGCATTTCCTCGCTAGTGAGAGGCTGTCGTGCCCTCAACTTCTCCAGCACGGCGTCTATCGAGTCCCACACTGTAGGCTCGGCGCGGTACGCCTCAAAATCGCGATTCGTCTGCGGATTCACGGGGTCGGGGTCGATGTCCACAACTACCATCGAGTTGACAGATTCGGGATGCTCCACCGCGAACGCCCACGCGTATCTCCCACCAGCCGAGTGCCCGACCAAGTCGATATGTTTGAGATCCAGATGGCCGACAAGCGCCCCAATGTCGCTGACATAGCTCTCAAAATGGTAGGCCTCATTCCCTCCCCATCCACTCTCGCCGTGGCCTCGGCTGTCCAGGGCGATGACTCGATACTCAGCCTGCATGGCAAGAGAAAACACATCCCAACTGCGGGCGCAATCTCGAAGACCGTGAAGGAGGACAAGTGGAGGTTTTTCGGATTCTCCCCACTCGACGTAGTGAAGCCTCAGTCCATCGTGGAGAAAGTGCCCTTCTGTAGGCGTCTCAGATATCATCGGGTGGGAAGGTACTTCTTGGGAAATTTGGCGACCACCGAGTACAGAATGTCCACCATGTTCGCCAGCCTGACCCTCGCCACCTGAGAGCAGAGTTGGTAGGCGACGAGCCTGTCGATGCCGTAATCCGCCTCCAACCACATTATAAGCTCGTAGAAGGCGATTCTCGCCGCGTCCTCCATCGGTCTCGCGCTTCCGATGGCCATGATGAACTCCTCGGAATCCACCCTCGGAGTTCCGATCACGCTCCCCTTGATAACTTCGAATGTGAACGTCCCTCGTGTTGGAATCTCAGTCGCGACACCGCATACTTCAGCATCGCCCTGCGCCGCGTGACCATCTCCGACGTGAAACAAAGCGCCCGGCACGTTGACTGGCAAAAACACCGTGTTTCCCGGACACACATCCGCGGCGTCCATATTGCCGCCGTGGAACCCGGGAGCCAGCGAGGAAATAGCCTCTATTTCTGGCGCGGTCCCGATCGTGCCATAGAACGGCTCATAGGGTATCGCGGCAATGGGCAGGTCTTCGGAGAAGGTGATATGTCCATCGTTGATTGGATGTATCATAACCTTCGCCGGCAATGCCGGCTGCAACGTTCGAGTGAACACCGTTCCGCACAAACCGCCGAAGTCCGGTATCAACGCGCTGACGCCATAGTTTCGAGTCACCTCAATATCATGGATCGTCACCGCCAGCGTGTCGCCCTTCTCGGCTCCCTCGACGTAAATCGGGCCGGTCAGCGGATTTACGAAAGGCAGCGTGATAATTTGGGTGATGTCGTCATCCGGGGAGGTGATGCGGTTCTCGAATGCGTCCATCGTTTCAATGACGACCTTTTCGCCCGGAGTCACCGTCGCAACCGGCTCATTATATGGGCCGATAACGTATGCGCCCTGACCGGGCTCGGCTGTAATTTCCTGCATGTATGTACCCTCATCTACATTGTGGTCTCAGGCGCTTGGCAAGCCGCTGCGGGCGCAAGATCTGTTTGACTTATGATCCATTTGTCGCGGAGCATCATTCTAACTGAACACATTGTTCCGGCTGTTATCCCCATCCTTGCAGTATTAATGCATCCTACAACGTCTCGATCGCCAATGGTCACCAAAATGGCCTCAATTAATTCACAGATTCGACGGCGCATTTAGTAGCATTCCTGTGGCAATGAGACGATTTCAGCGGCCTTACAAATGGCACAAATCCCTGGAACTTCGAACTGTTAGAAAGGACGCGCAACTCGTGAATCGGCTAGACTCAGTTCATATGACCGATCATGCCAGAATCAGAATCGTACACTTTCGCGAGTTCAACTCCTAGGATTCGACAAACTGTATATCTAGGCTCAAATGTTGTCAAACGCCAGGGCACGCGCGCCAACTGGTGTGAAGGTCGCGAATCGAAGTTGCGCCGGATGCGCGCGGGATATACATTAATGTGAACAAGAATGAGGTAACACGGATGCCATCCAAATCAGAAATCACTCTGAGCGTCGTTGATCAGTCCCCAACCCGGAAGGGCGGGACGCCCAGAGAGGCGCTCACCGAGTCAGTCAAGCTGGCGCAACTGGCCGAAGAATGGGGCTACAAGCGGTACTGGGTAGCCGAGCATCACAACACAAGCTCTTACAGCGGCGCAAGCCCAGAAATCCTGATCGGTCAGATCGCCGCCAACACAAGCACAATCCGCGTGGGCAGTGGGGGCGTCATGCTGTCTCACTATTCGGCCCTAAAGGTGGCCGAGCAGTTCCGAATGCTGGACACCTTCTATCCGGGAAGGATAGACCTCGGGATCGGACGCGCTCCAGGCTCAGACAGGCTCACCGCCGCCGCCCTGAGCTACCCCCGCCGCACCATGGACATCCAACACTTCCCTCAGATGGTTGCGGACCTGATGGGATTCATACACGGAACGTTGCCAGAGGGACACCAATTAGGGGCGATCAAGACGCAACCCGGCGGCCCGCCCGAGACCGTCCCGGAAGTGTGGCTGTTGGGTTCCAGCGACTACAGCGCGAGACTTGCATCCCAGTTAGGCCTGCCCTTCTCGTTCGCCGATTTCTTCGGCAACACGGCAGAATACGGTCCGAAGGTCTGCGAACTCTACCGCCAGAATTTCCTCCCTTCAGAGTATCTGTCAGAACCAAAAGTAGGGGTCGGACTTCAGGTTGTTTGCGCTCCAACAGAAGAGGAGGCCGAATTTATCGGCTCCAGCCGTGCAATTGCCAAGGTTTTGAGAGCTATGGGTCTCAGCACAGAAGGCATCATCCCGCCTGAGGAGGCCGTCAATTGGCCCCTGCCCGACGATGCCATCGCTTACCAGGAAGAACAGACCAAAAGCTTCATCGAAGGCAACCCTCAGCAGGTCGAGGAGGGCATCATGGAGGCCGCCGAGCGTTACCAGACAGGCGAGCTTGCCATCGTGACCAACTGCTACTACTTCGAGCATCGGACCCGGTCCTTCGAGATGGTCGCTGACATATTCCGAAATTCCGAGCCAATAGAATCCGGCATCGAGCAAATGGCCGTCAGCGATTGACGGTCGCCGCATGACCCGCTTCCACTTTAGCGAACACAAATCCGATGTGACCGTCTTCGCCACCAGGTCTAACCTCCCCGACGTTTTTGAATCCCTTGCAGCGGGCATGTTCAGAATCATGTCGATCCCCGGACCGTCCAGGCCCGCGAATCAATCAGTGTGGAAATCGATGCCCAAAACGTGGATGATTTGGTCGTCGAGTGGTTAAATGAGCTTCTTTTTCAACACGCTACAGAAGTCTTTTTGCCCAGTGATTACAACATCACTGTCGACAAAACTCATCACTCGCTGTCCGCCTTCATTTAGGGCGAGCGATTTGACCGTGACCGACACTATTTGAGAACCGAGGTTAGGACGGCGACCTACCGGAATCTCAAGTTCAATACTTTGTCGAGTGGAAAGCCCGTATGTTGTTCAACATCTGAGCGATAGTGGACCACGGAAGCATCGTCGCGATCTGTTGGGGTTTTTAGACCATCAGACAGATGTACGTCGTTGAAGTGTTGGCGTTAAACCGCGTGGTTGAATGATTTGCAGGTCTGTCGCTCAATGTCGTTCGCATTACAAAATGAAAGGAGGATTTTCGCACCACAGACGAACACGACATTGAAGCATTGAATTGTGATTCGGTGCAAATCAGGAATGAGATTGCTCCCTGGTGGGACGACTTCCTCAGTGACGAAGTCGATAGGACGCACAGAAAGCTGGTCGCTCCCAATGTCGAGCGTCTTTTGGGGCTGCGCGAGGGCGATCTGGCGTTGGATATTGCGTGCAGCAGTGGACTCTTCTCGCGAAGAATGGCGCAACTTGGGGTGCAGGTCGTAGCCATCGACGCCTCAAAAGTTTTTCTTGAGCGAGCGAAAGCCAGGACGGTCGAATACGAAGACCGAATCCAATATGCGCTGATGGACGCCCCGGACCGCGATCAGTTTTAAGCCTCGGAGAGCGACGATTTGACGCTGCAGTGTGCAACAACGCGCTCATGGACATGCCAACTATTCAACCCCTAGCCGACTCCGAGTGTCGGCTGTTAAAACCAAACGGTCGCTTCGTATTCAGCGTTCCTCACCCGTGCTTCAACGCTGTTAGCTCTCAGAAAACGGTTGAACAGGTGGAACTAGACGGCCAACTGGATCGGAAACACTCAGTCAAGATGTCTGATTACATCAATGGCATAACAGGCACAGGCATCGGAATCGAGGGCCCACCAAGGCCGCACTACTACTTCGACCGTCCCTTCAGCCAAACACTCAATACCTTCTTCGATGCAGGGTTTGTCCTTGACGGCATCTCGGAACCCGTCGCCGATCAGGAAGACGCCACCTCGAATCCATTCTCATGGGCGAACTACACGGAGATACCATCCCATCTAACGGCCCGATTGCGTCTGGTTAACGTGTGATTGCTATAATCGCTTGAAGCGAGCAATTGCCCACATCTGATCTTCCAATACATCAGAAATTTCGACACATTTGGAGGACGCAGTGGATCAACCAGACAACGTTTTAATCCGCCCTGCAACATCCACAAACGTCGGCGGCATCACAAGTTGTGTCAACGCCGCTTACACCCAGGAGGTGCATCGCATGGATACACCTCCTGGCCCCTTGCTGGACGACTACAAGCGTGCCGTCTCTGAACGCCAAACGTTTGTGGCTATCAATCGAAGGGATGGAGTCGGTGTGTTGTTTTAGTCAGGCTTCAGGATGCGATGCTGCTGGAAAACGTTGCAGTTCATCCGTCAGCCCAGGAGCGAGGTTTAGGCTGCAAGTTGATGGCGCTCGCTTAACAAGAATCGCGAAAACAGGGTTACTCAGATATTCAACTATATACCCATGTAAAAATGACCGAGAATATCGCTATGTACCTGAAGATGGGCTGTACCGAGACATCCCGGCGTTCTGTGGACGGGTTTGACCGCGTCCATATGAGCAAAGCCCTGACGCCAACGACAATCTAAGTTACGCACTGATCAATCGCCAGGCGCAGGTAGGGGCGAGTTTGAAACCCGCCCCTACGCCAGTAAATGTCCGCTGCAATATGAACGAATTACGTCTCGCGATCCAGTTCCGCGAGCTTCGGCATCTTGCCTGATGACCTGAGCAGGTTAAGCGCCTGCTTCTCCAACTGCCTCACGCGCTCCCTGGTGACGCCAAGCTCCTGTCCAACTTCTTCAAGAGTCCGAGGGCGGTCGTCCACGAAGCCGAATCTCAAGGCGAGAACCATCCTCAGTCGAGGAGGCAAGTCCTCCAGCGCCTGAATGACATCCTCGCGTGTGAGCATACGCATCGCCACTTCGTCGGGGGTCCAGCCGCTGTCGTCCCGGATGAAGTCTTCAAGCGTTGACTCTTCTTCGCCCACCGGCGTGCCAAGCGAAACAGTGTTCTGTCGCTGGCGCATCAGATTTTCGACGTTCTCGACGGGCCATTCCAACTCGTCCGCCAACTCCTGGTGAGTCGGATCACGGTCATTCGCCCTGGTGAGCTTTCGTTCGGCGGCGTTCAATTGCTGGAGCCGCTCTACGACGTGAACCGGCAATCTAATGGTCCGGCCCTGGTCGGCCAGAGCGCGAGTCACAGCCTGTCGAATCCACCATGTCGCGTATGTGCTGAACTTGTAGCCGCGGTGCGGATCGTACTTTTCCACGGCTCGCATGAGGCCGAGGTTGCCTTCCTGAATCAGGTCCAAAAGTGGAAGTCCACGGCGAAGGTATCGACGAGCCACGGAGACGACAAGGCGCAAGTTAGAGTTGGTGAGCCGCTCGGAAGCCACTTTCCCACCAGCTTCGATGTCATCCCACCAGCGCTCAACCTCACGGTCGGCGTCTCTGATGGCCTCGGAAACAGCTTCTGAGTCAACTGCGGTCTCCGTTTTTTCAATTTGCGTAATTTCGCTAAAGGTCTTGACTGTCGAATCCGGAAGAAGGGACACATGCCGGGAGAGCGACGATATTCGCGACGCCGCCTCGGTAACTTCAATGTCCATTGTCTCGGCAACGCTATCTCGCGTCGGTTCCTTCAGAGGATCATCCAACGTGTTTCGAATGTCGGCGCTGGTGAGCAGTTCCCAGACAGCGTGACCATTCGGGCCCTGCCCGACAGTTTCGACGAGAATCTTCAGCAGTTCCTCTTCCGACGTCACTTCGTCAAAAATCTTCGTGACGATGTCAGTCTGAGAGGCTGGCCTGCCCTCTTCTTCCTCGAATTTTTTCCGCATCGTCTTCAACAGCACCCATCGCTCCACTGTAAGTCCAAGGTCTAATTCCTGGGGGGCAGTGAGCAAGGCGTGCTGGCCTATCGACCTCAGATACTCGCGCACCGTGTCGGTCGGCTCGTCGCCGAGTTCTCTTTCTGGGGCAACAGGGACGTCAACCGATTCGCTCACGAAGCGAGTCGTTCCTTGCCGCTCTTCCTGGTTTTCTGTTGCGTCTAGGGGCTCTTCGCGATTAATCATCTCCGCCTTCTCAAAAACTTGGGCAGGCCGATGCCTCAGCAACAATAACAGAGGCGTTCTGCTGTTTCAACTTAGTTACAAAATTCTCAATGTAGACGTTACAAGTACCATCGTTCATCATTCCCAATTTGGGCGCGTCATTCAATGACAGCCAGTGAAGATACGTCAGCCATCACCGTTAAGGATTTGGGATCGGGAGAAGACAGGGTAGGCTACCTTGTCCGCATTCGCCACAGAACAAACTGCTACGACCCTCCCAATACATTATAAATGATAAATCCACAATCTTGACAACCAATCGGAGGCCAAGTAACTTTCCAGCGCAGGCTCTCATATCGATTTGGGCTGAAATCCAAGGATTGGGCCATGGATCCGGGCCTTTGAATACGGTGGCCGGAAGGCTCCAAAGTGTACAACGAATTAATCGTCCCACAGTTATGCCCGCCAAAAATCGGAATCAGCGTTCTGACGAACACAAAATCAGGAGAATGACCGAATGCCAACCAAAGTGTTAATCACCGGAATGAGCGGCCTAATAGGCGGATTGCTGAAAGACCACCTGCAAGAACTCGGCGGATACGAGCTTACCGCCCTGAATCGCAGTCAGGTGGAGGGCGTGAGAAATCATCCGGCTGACATCGCGGACTTCGACGCCATCAGGCCCGCGTTTGATGGTCAGGACGTTGTGGTGCATCTCGCCGCCTACCTCGGTGCTCAGGATTGGGAAGGCCAGCACGCAGGCAACGTGGTTGGAACATACAACGTCTTCGAAGCCGCCCGACAGGCAGGTGTAAAGCGGGTGATCTTCGCTTCTAGCGGCAATGCCATTCGTGGCTTCGAGTTCGTGTCCCCGTACAAGGAAATTGCGTCAGGAAAGTACGACGACGTTCCCGACAACTTTCCAATGATCACCCACGAGCAGATTCGTCCCGAAGCGCTCTACGGTGCGGCAAAGGTGTGGGGCGAAGCCCTGGGGCGTCACTTCTCCGACGATTATGATATGTCGATCATCTGCGTTCGCATCGGCTCGGTTCATCGTGAAAACCGCCCTATGAGCGTCAGGGAGAACGCCATCTACCTGGGGCATCGTGACATCGCCAACATGCTCCGCCTGTGCATCGACGCCCCGGAGTCGGTCAAATACGACGTGTTCTTCGCCGTGTCTAACAACAAGTGGAACTACCGCGACCTGTCCCATCCGAAAGAGGTTCTGGGATACGAGCCGCAGGAATCGGCGGACGACAATTTCTACGTTGCCTAAGAGCGTTGGGGGGAGAGCTTCAATAACATGAAACAGGTCACCATAGATCGCAACAAACGCTTACGCGACGACCCAGGCAAGGGCCACAACCGCTGGCACCCGGACGTTGTGCCGATAATCGAGGTTGAACCGGGCGAGGAGCTTCTTCTTGAAACTCGCGACGCTTCCGACGGACAGATCAAACCCGACACCACAATCGACGATTTCGAGGGCATGGACGCGAAAGTGGGCCACCCTCTGACCGGTCCCGTCTACATCAAAGGGGCGGAACCCGGAGACCTGCTGGAGATTGAGTACGTCGACGTCATCGCCGAGCCGAGAGGTTGGACCCGCATCCGGCCTGGCTCCGGCTTTCTGCGCGACATCTACTCCGAGCCGTACCTGGCACACTGGCAGGTCGAAGAAGGCTGGGCGACCTCTCCTCAGATTCCTGGTGTTCGCATTCCTGACGGCTCTTTCATGGGAACCGCAGGGCTGGCCCCCTCCCACGAACAGCTTGCCGATTGGACTCGACGCGAGGCGGACCTGGTGTCTCGCGGCGGCTCCGCGCTGCCTCCAGACCCTGAAGACGCAGTGCCTCCAGACGGCGAAGTGGCAATCAACGGACTTCGCACCGCGCCGCCTCGGGAAAACTGCGGCAATGCCGACGCGAAGCAACTCACAAAAGGCTCACACTTGTTCATTCCGGTCAATGTGGAGGGTGGACTATACTCGGTAGGAGACGGCCACTTCGCACAAGGAGACTCCGAGTGCTGTATCACGGCCATTGAGATGGGCGCAACCGCAATCGTCAAGTACCACCTCCACAAGGGCGAGGCGGCGGCCAAAAACATCCGATTCCCGCGGTTCTCGCATCCGGGTTACTTTCTGCCGCCTGAATGGGCTGCGCCCCGAAACTTCATCGCGACGATGGGCTTCCCCCTGCGAGAAGACGGCACAAACGAGAGCGAAGATCTGACTCTTGCGGCCCGACACGCCCTCATCAACATGATCCAGCTTCTTCAGGAGCGAGGATACTCCGGCGTCCAGGCATACGTGATATGCAGCGTCGCGGTGGACCTGAAGGTCAGCAACATCGTGGACCTGCCGAACGTGACCGTGTCGGCGTTCCTGCCGGAGGACATTTTCGTGTAGCGCGGGAAAGTTATGGAAACCTCAACGCTATTTGCCTCGACGGTCATTGCCGTCGCGGTGGGCGTGTTGGTTGGAGCGCTCCCATTCATTCTACTCAGGGTGAGGTCGGGGTCAGCGGCAAACAATGAGTCGCGTGATATCGGGGCGCTGGTAGAGCGGACCGGCGCTCTTGAACGCGGCCAAGATGCTGCTGGAACCATTGGCTGCCAGCTTGGCAGGCACCGGAGCGCAGACAGAAACACTGGCGGAATCGGCCAACGCGATTCGCGATCAATTAGCTGAAGCTAGCAAAGGGTTGACCGAATTGCGCTCGTGGGCAGCCGCGCGACAAGATGTCGAATTAGAGACGCCGAAGTCGATCCGGCGCGTCGAGGCAATTATCGCAGGCACGAACACAAGGGGCGCAGCCGGCGAGAACATAATTGAGGCGATGTTCTCCAGGCTCCCCGCCGAGTGGCAAGTGTACGATTTTCGGGTTGCAGACGGTGTGGTCGAATTCGGACTGCGGTTGCCCAATAATTTGGTTCTGCCAATTGACCACAAATGGCCGGCAGTTGACCTGTTAGACGGGCTGGCGGCATCCGACGATCCGAATGAGCAGGCTAGATTAAAACGCCAAGTCCAGAGCGCAGTCCGCAGCAAAGTGATAGAAGTCCGAAAATACATCGACCCTGAGCGGACTTATGGGTTTGGCATCGCTGCGGTCCCAGACGCGGTTTACGAGCTATGAGTGGGGCTTCTTCAGATGAACGTGGCTCTGGCAAACCACAGCTTGATAATGCCGTATTTGCTTTTGGTGTTCCAATCCGCTCTCCGCAACACGAAGAATGCCGACGTCGAAAAACTCAATGCCCACTTGCAGGCGATTGGGCAGGGGTTTAAGGGAAGCCGATTCAGAGATCGGAATGCGCTTGAGCCGCGCAACAATGTTGGGAAACTCAAGAGATGACCTGCGGAGGCATGTGCCGAGTTTGTCCTCCGCCATGACCGCTATTCAAGTCGGAGCATCGTCTGTGCCGCAATTTACCCCTTTAGAAGTCGATCCAAAGGAGCAGGTCTAACCTCGCATCAGTCTGTGCCGGCATAAGCCAGGAGGTCAGGCTCACTAGAGAACAAAAACTTACCCCAGTAATCACACCGCATCATCGCGATGCCCTGTCTCCAGAGTTCCATCTGCTCAAGGTGGGCGGGCGATGACACTATCCGTTGTTTACGCAATTCAATAATACCTTCGACGCACGCCCTGAAATCTGAGACCCCGGAAAAATCACGAGCCTTGATTCGGTCCAGAACACTCATCGCCAACTCCCGGTCGTCGGTGAGCTCCTCGATGGAGAACAGGCTCCGCGTATCATCCACCCCCCGTTCAAAATGCGGAGACCTGAGAGGCTCGGTGTATTGAGCCCACGAATCGAGATCCGGCGGCGGATCGTTGGCAGGGACATACCACCTGAACAGATCGAGCAGCATATCGTTGATGTCCACTGGAGGATGTCGCCGCGTCGCTTCACGAGGTTGCCGAAAATCGCTAACGTCGATTATCGAAACCTCGTCAGTTTTCGGAGAAATGAAAACATTCTGCGGGCGCACATCCATCAACAGATAGCCGATCTGAAAGAATGCTTCAACCGTCTCGAGAATGTCCAAGAAAACTTGCGACTCTCCGCGAGACGTGTGGGGGTGCAACGGATTGAGACAGAAGAGGTTCATGGGCAGTCCTATGGGATGTTTCCTCACTCCATCAACCACCGAGCCAACTAGAGGAACGCCCCGCGCTCGCGACTCCACGATGACGGTGTACTCATGACCCAACGAGTCCCCGAACAACGAATCGTGAATTGCGGGCCCAGACAAACTCAACGGAGCGGGCGTGTGAGGTATCTCGCCGTTCAACTCGGACCTGATCCTAGCCAGGTCGTGAATCGCGGCCTCAACTTCCTGATGCTGATTTCGAGAAACCAGCGTCGGATGCGGACGCTTGAACACAACGTCAGCGCCTGTATCCAAATGCCTGCCTGCGAACACCTGAAAGTCTGCGCCTTCGCCCAACACTTCTCTCAACTCGAATTGGGCAAGTTCCGATCCGCTGATGTGCATTCAAATTCCTTTGTTGTTTATTGCTGACGTCCCGATCCCTAAATCTCCTGGGAATTCGATCCCAAACCGATAAATGAAACACAATTGACACGCGAGAATTTCGCCCCCAAGTTCTGGATAGAACATTCCTCAACGGCAATGTAGCATGACAGCTATCAGCCTGTATCTGTTCTGAACATGAGAAGGAGAATTCAGATGTCTGAACACTCGCCGCAAAATAAAATGGCTCCCGAAGACGTGGTCGCCTGGCTCAATAAGCGATTCAACGGTACGCTGATGGGACAGATAGGCATCAAGATGTTGGAGGTGGACCCTGAGCGTGCTATCGCCGAGATGGAAGCGCTTCCCGACGTAATGACGATGACAGGCCACATCCACGCCGGAGCTATGATATCGCTGGCCGACAGCACCGCAAATTTTGCAGCTGTTGCGTTCATCAAAGGCAGCTATGTTGACCTGGATCGATTCCCGGTGGCGATTGGCATCTCAAGCCAGATCGTCAGCAACACACAGCATGGAGCCATCCGCGCCGAATCCACAGTATCTCATGGGGGCCGAACGTTGGTTACGGTGGACAACAGAGTAACCACCGACGAGGGGCGGTTGCTGGCTATTGTAACTTCGACGCACTTCGTCCGTAACAGCTCCACGAAGGCGGTCGCACCGAAACGCTGATATGGCTCCCTTCCAATCTCAAGGAAGATCATGCAGATATGCGCGTCGGCACGACAAGGCGTCAATTAGTCAGGGATTTCGTTGTAGAAGTCGAAATTCGCGATGACTTTTTTGGCGTACAGATCGGAAATTTCCTCTGCCGAGTAGCCTAACACGTCGCCTAGAACGTCCTCGTTATGCTCTCCAACTCTCGGCGCCGACCCGATGACCACAGGCGTGCGACTGAAATGCCAGAAGTCGCCCGACACTGCGATGGATCCGGCCTGAAAGTCATCAACCTCAACCATTGTTCGGCGCTCCCAGGGGTGCGGGTCTTCGGCGGCCTCTGCGATCGTGTTCACGGGCGCCGCCGTGACGTCGTGCTTGGTGAAGTGGTCGATGGCTTCCTTCGTCGTCATCGTTGACAACACTTCATCCATCCGTGCGTTGACAATGTCCTTGTTCTTGGTGCGCTCCGGCCTGCTTGTGAACCGAGGGTCTTCTAGCCAATCGGGTTTGTTCAGGGCGTTGCATACCCGGTGCCACTGGTGTTGGTCTCCAGCGGTAATCAGAACCCAGCCATTTTTGCAGGGATAGATGCCCCCTGGAGCGCCTTCCGGCCCTTTGCCACGGGTCGGTTGTTTGCCCGTGCCGTGGTACGCCGATATTGGTATCTCAGTGTAGCTGTAACCAGTGTCCGCCAGGCATACATCGATGCTCTGGCCCTCGCCGGACTCGACTCGCTCGTAGAGAGCGGCCATCGTGCCCAGAGCGGCGTGCAATGCGGTGGTGCGGTCGATAATTGGCACTCCGGCCCGAGTGGGCGGCGCGTCCGATTCTCCGGTAATCATGGCGATTCCCGACATCGTCTGGCCAATCGGGTCGTAACCGATCTTCTCGCGATACGGGCCGAACTGCCCATAAGCCGACACGTTCACCATGACAATTCGAGGGTTGAGTTCCTTCAACACATCGTACCCGAATCCCATGACGTCGATGGTGCCAGGGCGGAAATTCTGCAACAAAACGTCCGACTTTTTGACAAGCTGCCGCAGCGCCTCCTTGCCTTCTTCTTTCCGCAGATCCATGCTCAAGCTTTTCTTGCCTGTGTTGTACTGCACCCAGTACGCGCTCTGCCCGCGCACAAACGGCGCGTGGTAGCGGGTCTCTTCGCCGCCGAGCCGTTCTACTTTGATTACCTCAGCGCCCATGCGGGCCAATACCTGCGCGCATCTGGGGCCAGCCTGATGTCGGCCCAAGTCGATAACCCGGATGCCTGCCAAGGGGCCGTTGCCATTTCCGTTTAACACGTTTTCACCTCATTATTTGCGGGTCGGCGCATAATCATGGTCAATTATTCTTGTCCGTTTATTCATCTATCCGCTATAGTTCTCGGAATCTCCAGAGCCGCAGGGCATAGTACACTCCGCCACTCAACGTGCTGCCCAGCGTGGCGCCGTTGATAAAGGCGAACACCGGAGGAGTCTTGAGACTGGGAGAGAACACGAATCTCACGTTCCGCACTCCTTCAGGATACTGGATTTCCCCATACCAGAAACCTAACCACGCCCCGACCAATCCACCTGCTACGGCAAAGAAAAATCCCGCCAATATCACTGATCGACGCGCTTCTGGCTTCAGGTAGCCTATGAAAGCGGCGCTCGCGCTGAACACGCCAACCATCATCACCATCAGCCACATCGGCGCCACCAGCCCCGGATACGTCCAATCGGAAACGAGCAACCCTAGGATCCCAAATAGAACACCAAAAACGATGGCAGATCCAGCCCGTATCGCCACCGCAAGCACATACATTAGTCAAGCTCCATCTAGTACATACAGGTGTGGGTCACAAACCAATTGACCTGCCAAGAAAAGATCGCCAGGACTAGTCCCTGCCTTTTCGCGATAGAAAAACCGGGAAGGCTTCTTCCACTCCGTACCCGATTACCTTCTTGGTCGTAAAATCTCGCTCGTTGGCCCACATCTGTTGCACGTCTGCCCCTTTGTCCTGGAGCAGTAATTCTTTGATGCCCATTACAGACTCGTGCCGGTTTCCAGCGATAGTCGTCGCGATCTCTAGAGTTTTTTCGCGAAGCTCGTCGCAGGGAACCAGGTGATTAAGCAAACCAATACGACTCGCTTCGTCAGCTTCGACAACCCGCCCTGAGAACAACAACTCTTTCGCCATCGGCCAACCGACCTGATTGGGCAGAGTCCAGGTGGAGTTGATGCGCCCGTATGCAGCCGCAAGAAACCGGAATCTTGCGTGCTCGCAACCCAGGCGAAAATCGAGAGAAGAAGCCAGCACAGCCCCACCGCCGTAGGCCAAGCCGTTCATCATACCGATCACTGGCTTGGGAGAGGCGGAAATATCATAGGTGTACAGAGACCGGACGTCGCTGTTCCGGTCCCGTTCCTCGTCGGTAAGCTCCTTAGCGTGGACGCGTTGCTCGTGGATATCGCCTCCGGCAGAAAAGGCCCGTCGTCCTGATCCGGTAATCACAATGCAGCCGATCTCTTCCTCAGAGTTCAAGGTCTCGACAGCGTCATGCAATTCGGAGCTAAGGCCATGATTCATGGCATTCAGCACCTCTGGTCGGTTGAGGGTCAGGATTCCAACTCCATCGACTTTCTCAACCAGGATATATTCGTAAGACATAAACCCCTCCCGACAAGCGTGTCCTACCGTTAAGACGCGTATCGCATTCAAACAAGCGGAACCTCCGGCATTGTATGACCCAGGCACAAGCCGGTCAACGAGCGCTCAATTGAATACCTAATAACTGACAGCGATCCGCCGGCGCTTGGCATATTCGTACAATACCGCTATCATCCAGCCCATCGAAGCTCAGGAGGTCAAGTCACTATGGTTCTGGTAATCGGAGTCGCGGGGTCAATCGCGACCGGCAAAAGCACGGCCTGCGAAGTCATAGTTGCCCAGGGGGCTCATCACTGCGACGCCGACAGATTGGTGCATCGGCTCTACGACCGTGGCACCGACGCCTTCGACCGAATCGTAACCATCTTCGGAAATGAGATCGTCGGTGACGATGGATACATAGATCGCCGAATCCTAGGCGGCAAAGTGTTCGGGAAACCCGAAGAGATGAACAAGCTGACAACCGCTATCGGGAGCATCAGCGACGCGGTCAAGGGCGTTGTGGATGAATGGCGCGAGACTCTCGGCCCCGATGATGTCGCCTTGATGGAGGCCGTCAATCTCATCGAGGCTGGCTACGGCCAGTGGTGCGATCAGGTATGGCTGTTCGCTTGCGACGAAGACATCGCCCGACAGCGGTTGGCCGCCCGAAACCAACTCTCGACCGAGGAGGTCGAAAAGCGATTCGCCAGCCAGCGATCATGGGAAGACAGGGCCATCGCCTCCGACATCGTGATGATGAACAATGGGACCGAGGATGACTTCAAACGTCAGGTGCGAAATCAGTACCGAAGCATCATCCAACTCGCCCAGGCTGGCGAGTTGGAAACGTCAAAATACAATGACTGGTGGAAAGAGTACGTTCGAGAGCGCGAGTCCCAAAAAACCGAATCGTCCGATTAGCGTCCAATGTTGATGTACTTGAACCCTTCGGCCAACTCGTAGCCCGCCTTCTTGCCGGTCTCGGCGGCGCGCTCTCTCGACCGCACCTGCCCTTCCTCGCGGGGCCGTCCCATCTGGCTCACGTGACAGTAGAGGGCGTCCATTTTGGCTTCAAAAGTGTCGGTGATGTCAACGTAGAAGTCCGGCGTTTCAGAGCGGAACATATACATTTCCTGCACTTTATGAGGCTCAAGGCCCTCCATGAGATGTTCAGGGAACGCCTTGTGGTCGCGTGCATAAGGGAACACGGCGTCCAGTGTCACTCTTCCGCAGTAGTAATGATCTCTGTGTCGAATGTAAGGCCGGTTGGGGTCGATGGTAACGACGATCTCCGGCTTGTGCTTCCGAATCTGGCGCACGACCTTCTCGCGGAACCGGTCATTGTCGTCCAACCCCTGGTCCGGCTCACGGAGAAACACGACCTCTGAGACCCCCAACGCCTTTGCCGCGTTCAACTGTTCCTTCTCTCGAATCTCCGCCAGCTTGTCAGATGGCATGCTCGTGTCGCTGGTTCCCTTGTCTCCATTCGTGCAGACCAACAGCACGATCTTGTTGCCTTCATTCGCCCACTTGACAATCGTGCCGCCTGCCCCTCCCTCGGCGTCGTCAGGATGAGGGGTCACAACCAGCACAGTCTTATTTGAATCAACCATAGGTCAGCAAGTTCTCCCGAATATATTTGTATGGGTCAACGTGATCAATCTCTGCAATGCGTCGTTTCGGCATCAGGGGCAGGCTGTTAGACCTGCCCCTGGTTGCATTCGGTGTTGTCTTGTCATCCTGCCAAACAGCTAATCGTCGGCGGGCGCCTCGGCGGGAACCCTGCCTTTGAAATACGGCATCACCTCGGTTCCAAAGGCTTCAAGCTGCTCCAGCAAGACGCTCTGAGGCGTTCCGACCGGGTTGCCCATATTCACTTCCACCAGACCGGGCAGTCGTTCGCCGATGTCCTCCAACTTTTCTTTAATGGATTCAGGAGTCCCAACCAGCCACGATCCTGCCTCGACTGCTTGCTCAAGGGTGGGCAGCCCAACGTGAGGAGCGCGTTTGGGGTCTCCTAGAGCGTCCAATTGATCGTCAGTCAGGCCGCGAACGAACCCGAGAGGAGCGAACATCTTCATGTTCTCTTCGTAGAACGGTCGCGCTTCTTCGATGGCTTTCTCTACGGTCTCGGCGATGTGATAGGAAAGCCCGAGAATCACGTTGCCGCCAAGTTCGGTCTCGATTCCGTGGTCGGCCTGTGCCTTCTGCCACGCCTCCAATACCGTCAACGCCGCGCCGCCGACCGCCGCGCCGCCGCCGATTATGCCCTTGATGCCATGTTTGGCCATGAAGTTCAGCCCACGCTCGCTGGCGCTCACGATGGGCTGCCAAGTCTCCACAGGATTGACCGGTCGCGGTACCAGTGTAATCTCCTTGAGGTCATATCCCCGGTACGGCACGTCTGGCGGAATATCGTAGTTCTTCCCATGATGGGAGAACGATTCGTGCTTAAACGCCTTCATGATGACATCGACCTGCTCCTCGAACAGGTCCCTGTTGGCGTCAGCGTCTAACATCGGATTTCCGAAAACCTCAACCTCGCGAGTGTGATAGCCACGACCGACGCCGAATATCATCCGACCTCCCGTGAGGATGTCGGCAGTCGCGTAGTCCTCGGCCATCCGCAGGGGATGCCACATGGGAGCGATGTTAAACCCGCAACCGAACTTGATGTTGTCGGTCAGATGGGCCATGTGAACGCTCAACTGCATGATGTTGGGAATGCACTCGTACCCTTCGTGTTGGAAATGGTGCTCAGCCATCCAGAATGTGTCATACCCAACGCGATCCATGAGCGTGGCTATCGCGATCGTCTTGTCGAACACGGTCGCCAGATGATCGTTGGAGTAACGTCGATCATTGGCCGGAGTCCCCTCCCAGCCAAGGTTATCCAGGTCAACGTGGCCTGCGAACAAGCTCCCGAACTTCGTAATCATGTGTAACGCTCCCTTTCAGCTGTCGTGTCGAAGTCAGTGTGCACAATTGTAAACCACGACAACGCCGTGTCAAGAAATTCAAGGGAAAAGAGTCCAAAATCCGCAATTAGGCCTAAGCATAAGCGTGATAAAACCGCGGCAGACCTTCGCTAGTGCTCTCGGTCTTTCGGTAGCACGCAGCGCATTTTTGCACAACGCGACAGGCGGCCCTCCTCGCCGGGTTTGACCAACTGAAAGGCGGCTGCCCCACCACAAGCGGAGCTTTTCCTTTTACCGAATTATCTGTGCTACGCCGATACGTTTTGACGTTTGCATCACGTATGCAACACGTATGCAACATGCCGGATTCAATCGGGTGGCCGGTGTTTCGCGGCGGTTATTGAGGTATGATTGCTTCGCATTGAAGAACGGAAAAGCTCAATTCACCACAAGGAGACCGAAACCATGCCTATCAACTCCCGTTATCTGTTCATCGCCCGAATGGACGTGGAACCCGGCAAGGACGCCATTTTCAACGAAGTTTACGATAAGGAACACGTCCCGATGTTGTTAGAAGTGCCCGGCGTTCTCTCCGTCGCAAGGTTCAAAAAGCGCGAGCTAACAATGATTATCGGCGGAAAAGAAGTAACGATGGAAGTCAGCGACCAGCCGACCTACACTGCGATGTACGAGCTTGAGTCTCCAGACGTCCTGGTCAGCGACGGTTGGGCGAACAGCGTCGATGAAGGCCGCTGGCCCGGAGAGGTTCGGCCTTTCACCACCAACCGAAGCCACACACTGATGGAACGGCTCGACTCATAGGAAGTCCATCGTGCTAGAATAACTGCATATTGACAATCGACGCGCCGACCACAGGCTCTTCCCGCCGCCGAACCCTCGTCATGGCCACCATTGCGGTAGGCGCGTTTGTTTCCGTTCTCGATCAGACCGGCGTCAGCCTGGCCCTTCCTGAGCTTGCCACCCATTTCAGCGCGACAATTCCGGTCGTCCAATGGGTCGCTTTGGGATTCATTCTGGTCACCGGATCGCTTTTGATTCCAATGGGACGACTCTCAGACCTCATAGGCCGGAAGCGAGTCTACGTCATTGGGTTCGTCGTCTTTATCGCGGGCGCTCTTTTAGCCGGATTATCGCCGTCTCTCGGCGCTGTAATTGCAGCACGGCTATTCCAGGGTATCGGCGCCGCAATGATCCAAGCCAACGGCATGGCGATGGCCCTGGCAACTTTCCCTCCCAGCGAGCGGGGCAAGGTGATTGGCCTGTTCATGACTATGGTCGGGATGGGAGCCGTCGGGGGGCCTGTCGTCAGCGGTGTCGTCGTTGATTTTTTGGGATGGCGAGCCGTGTTTCTTATGGGCGTTCCGCTGGGCATAATTTCGCTGATTTCTGCCATCGTGATATTGAATCCAGACAGCAAATCTCACACTGCCGACACGCCAAAATCTGAAAAATTCGACTGGCTGGGAGCATTCCTTTCTGCCACATCCGTCGCGGTGTTCTTGCTCGTCATGACCAACGCATACCGCATTGGCTGGAGTTCGCCTATCGTCCTCTCCGCTTTTGGAGCGGCGTTGTTGCTATTCGTCACGTTTATATATTGGGAGAGGCGAACGGCGTCGCCGATGCTCGCTCTCGACCTCTTTGAAAGCAAGGCATTCTCCCTGGGTTCGGCTTCGAGTTTCTTCACGTTTCTGGCGGGCACCGCTGTTTTCTCGTTGATGCCCTTTTACCTCCAGGGGGTTGCCGGTCTGAGCCCTGCGCAGACGGGATTGATTATTGCTCCCACAGCCGTGCTGTTCGCGATAACCGGCCCTATCTCGGGGCGGCTCTCCGACAAATACGGCCCCAAACATTTCGAATTTCTTGGATTGGCATCATTGTTGGCTGGCATGTTGATCCTCGGAACGATCTCAGAATCCACGTCTCTGTACGTGATACAGCTTTCGCTGATCTTCCAGGGCGTCGGGATGGGCACTTTCAACCCGCCCAATCAAAGCTCGGTCCTCGCAACCGTGGACCTCAGCCGTATCGGCGTCGCCACGGCATTCACAAACATGGTCCGCAACACAGCAAACGTGACAGGGATCGGGCTGGCAATCACTATCGTGACCATGAGGATGGGCGCGTTGGGTTTCGAGCCGAGTCTCGACGCAGTGACAGGCGGCGGCGAGGGTGTTGAGGCCGCATTCAGTCAGGGTTTGCGACTCGCGTTCTTAACCCTGGGAGCGTTCATCGGATTGGCAGGCGTGTCTACCTGGGTCAAGCACCTTGGTGCGCCAGCTCGCGAAGACATTCTCGACGTCGGCCTGGAACCAACCACTGAGTCCAGGCCGAGTTAACCGTTTGCCTGCCCTGCCGGCTCCAGGACCGATGAAACGGTTCACAAACAGCCCAAACTACCGCTGGTGGGTTTACTTCGCCGTTGCCATCGGCATGTTTCTGACAGTCATGGATCAGTCGGGCGTCAATATCGCTCTGCCCGAAATCTCTGAACACTTCGATGCCGACCTCCCCACCGTCCAGTGGCTCTCTCTAGGCTACGTGCTGGCGACCAGCGCCGCCATTATGCCGATGGGTCGGCTCTCCGACATGGTCGGCCGCAAACGAGTTTACGTGACAGGCACAGCCATTTTCATATTGTTCGCCGTGCTAGGAGGCCTGTCTCAATCTTTGAGCCTGTTGATCACCGCCAAAGTATTGCAGGGCATCGCTTCCTCTGCAATCCAGGCAAACGGCATGGCGCTAATAACGGAAGTGTTCCCAGAGCGGGACCGCGGCAAGGCGATGGGAATGTATATGGCAATCATCGGCTCTGGCGCCATCACCGGCCCCATCGTCGGGGGGTTGCTGGTCGGCTCCTTCGGGTGGAGGTCTGTGTTCTTCGCAGGAGTGCCTGTAGGCATTGCAGGCATCATTGCAACGATGCTGGTTCTGAAAGGCCGATCCGCAGAGCAAGCCTCTACCGGCTCCAGGGTGAAATTCGACTGGCTGGGCGCAGGGTTGTCTTCTGGTTCACTGGTGGCGTTTTTGTTGGCGATGACTAACGCTTGGAGGCTAGGATGGGGTTCGCCTCAGATAGTCGGCGGTATCGCGCTTTCTGTTGTGCTCGCGGCAGGATTCATACTGTGGGAGCTTAGGGCCAAAGACCCGATGCTCGACCTGGGTTTGTTCAAAAACCGAGTGTTTTCGCTGGCGATCAGCGCCCGTTTCGTGTCGTTCCTCGGCGGCTCGTCCGTATACTTCCTCATGCCCTTCTACCTGATACAAGGCTTGCAACTCTCCCCTTCAAGAGCGGCTCTCATAATGGTCCCAACATCCATCGCGATGGCGATTCTCGGGCCTGTTTCGGGGCGATTGTCTGACAAAGTCGGCACTCGATGGCCTGCTGTGTTCGGGATGGTCTGCTCAACCGTCGCGATGTTCCTGTTCTCGCGACTGACCGTAAGCACGCCCGAGTATATGATAGTTGTCGCTATGATGATTTCCGGCGTGGGCATGGCGAGCTTCGGTTCCCCGAACTCCAGCGCCATCATGGGCGCTCACCCTCGTGAAAAGTACGGAATCGTGACAGCCTTCGTGAACCTGACCCGCACGTCGGCCAACGTAACAGGAGTCGCGCTTGCGACCATAATGGTGACGATCACAATGGGTTCGCTGGGGTATGAGCCCAGCCTGTCGGCCATCACCGATGGAGGAGACGAAGGCGCGAGAGTGGCATTCATCGAAGGGATGGCGCGAGCGTTTATGGTCTCGACAGGATTGATGGCAGGCGCGACCGCCCTATCGCTGTTGCGCGGCGAAACCAGGGCTAAATCGCCGAACCTCCAGACCGATCAGCAAACAGCGGCCTCCACGTCAGGAGACGACTAGCCGTCTGGCGCCTGCATATCAAAGGGTTTGCGAACGATCAGATGGCCCGCTTGGCCCGTGCGAACTGGCGGGTTAGCTCATCGGCCTCTGGGTTGTCCCAATCGGGAAATCGGACAACGACCTCCTCTCCGTCTGCCATCGGGAAGATCATCAATGTATTGGGTTTCGCGCCCAAGAAGCTTCCTATCAAAAAGTACCCACCAACCAGCAAAGCCATGAACCCGGTCACGAACAATATCAAACCGACTCTGTCGCCGACATTGCTAATTTGCTCGAAAAAGATTTGCACGATGAATATCGCGGCCCCGCCGCCAAACAATTTTGCGCCGGCCCCAACCCTGCTCTGTTGGCCTCCGTTGAGCTTTGTGGGAGCGCCCACCTCTCCCAGAGGCACCACGGCGTCAGTTTTGGTCTTTGCCATGCCTCTGACAACCAGCAATCGCCGGTTAGTGACCACTACGTGAGGCCGCTCAAACATCACCGTCTCTTCTTGGTGCAACTCAAAATTGTGTGCCGTCATCAAACCCTCACATACAAACCTGTCGAAGTGGTGTACCATTATATTATGGGTTAACGAAATGTGCATCGGCGCTGGATGCGTGCGTTTGAAATAGCCTCGAAATTCCCCTTGACGCAGCGCCGCCCGATGCATATAATTCAATACTGCTGGGCCAAAAAACCGATTGAGAGAATCATCCCGGCCTAGCGCTCAAAAAGACATTCCTGCGCGGTTGCAATGGAACTTGTAGCCGCCTTTTTAATCGCACATTAACAACTGAATTTTGTCCTAACTAACAGAAATAAATGAGCCCAATTGTGGGTCAAGTTAGTAAGGGTCCACGGTGGATGCCTTGGGGCCAAGAGCCGAAGAAGGGCGTGGCAAGACTGCGAAAAGCCTCGGTCAGCTGTCTAGTGAGCTTAGCCGAGGATTCCCGAATTGGGAAACCTCTAACGGGTCATACCGTTAGACCCGTCGCAAGACGGGGGGTAAGTGGGTGAACTGAAACATCTAAGTAACCTGAGGAAAATAAATCAACCGAGATTCCCAAAGTAGTGGCGAACGAAATGGGAACAGCCCAAACCGATCGGGCTTAGTGGAATGAGGTCCTATGTCCGGTCGGGGTTGTAACATACGCCTGCTCCAACCTCATAAAGTGAGCAGAGAGTAAGAAAATCGTTCCTTAGCCAAATGTTCCTGGAAAGGACAACCGTAGAAGGTGATAGTCCTGTAGGCGAAAGGGAGCGGTCTCTCGGCGTATCGTTGAGTACCACGGGACACGTGAAATCTTGTGGGAAGCTGGGGGGACCACCCTCCAAGGCTAAATACTCTTGGCCACCGATAGTGAACCAGTACCGTGAGGGAAAGGTGAAAAGTACCCCAGATGGGGAGTGAAATAGACCTGAAACCGTGGACTTACAAGCCGTGGAAGGCTGTATTCGTACAGCTAACTGCGTGCCTTTTGAAGAATGAGCCGGCGAGTTAATCTATGCAGCTTGGTTAAGGATCATGAGGTCCGGAGCCGAAGCGAAAGCGAGTCCGAATAGGGCGTGCAACTGTCGGAGGCAAAGCTGAACGTTGAAAGCCCGAGACGTTCCAAACTCAGACCAATGGACTTCGGTCCTGCGAAAAAAGCGCGGAACAGAACGGGAACTAGACCGACGGTAGCGTTTCCATTATGTCAGTGATGTTGTTTGGATTAGACCCGAAACCGGGTGAGCTACCCATGGCCAGGCTGAAGCTCGGATAATATCCGAGTGAAGGGCCGAACCCGTGTATGGTACAAAATGCTGGGATGAGCTGTGGGTAGAGGTGAAATGCCAATCGAACTCGGAGATAGCTGGTTCTCCCCGAAATGTATTTAGGTACAGCCTCAAGGTAGTATTGGGGAGGTAGGGCACTGGATGGACTAGGGGGCGTGAGCCTGCCAACTCCAACCAAACCACGAATGCCTTTAATATGGTCCTTGGGAGTGAGACAGTGGGGGATAAGCTCCATTGTCGAGAGGGAAACAGCCCAGATCGCAGGCTAAGGTCCCTAAGTGTGAACTAAGTGTGAAAGGAAGTGGGATTCCTAAAACAGCTAGGAGGTTGGCTTAGAAGCAGCCACCCTTTAAAGAGTGCGTAACAGCTCACTAGTCGAGGAGTCCTGCGCCGAAAATGTAACGGGGCTAAAGTTCACCACCGAAGCCGCGGGATTCGTCGCGATAAAATCAAGACGGATCGGTAGGGGAGCGTTGCCAGGGCGTCGAAGCAGGCGTGTAAACTCCTGTGGAGCGCTGGGAAGTGAGAATGCCGGCATGAGTAGCGACAATCCTGGTGAGAATCCAGGACACCGAAAGCCTAAGGTTTCCTACGCAATGCTGATCAGCGTAGGGTAAGTCGGGCCTAAGCTATAGCGCACAAGCGAAAGCGATGGACAACGGGTCAAAATTCCCGTACCACTGATTTCTCGTTTTAACGCAAAGGAGGGACACGGACAGGTAGGCGAAGCGTGCCCATCGGACATGGTGCGTTGGGCCCTGAAGGCCATGCCAGGATAGGAAAATCCGTTCTGGCGCAAGAGCTGAGGGGGTCTAAAACTTTAGGGCCAGAGCCCTGGAGGATTCCGCCGATCCTATGCCGTCGAGAAAAGCTTCGTTGCAAGAGATTTTGGTGACCGTACCGCAAACCGACACAGGTAGGCAGGGGTAAATGTCCCCAGGTGAACGAGAGAACCCTCGTTAAGGAACTCGACAACTTGACCCTGTAACTTAGGAATAAAGGGTGCCCATGGGGTGAAGTCCGCATGCCGGACCAGCCTTTGTGGGCTTCAATTAACAGGCCCAGGCGACTGTTTATCAAAAACACAGGTCTCTGCAAAACCGAAAGGTGAAGTATAGGGGCTGACGCCTGCCCAGTGCCGGAAGGTTAAGAGGATTTGTTCGAACACTTCGGTGTTCAAAGCTCAGAATCGAAGCCCCGGTGAACGGCGGCCGTAACTATAACGGTCCTAAGGTAGCGAAATCCCTTGTCGGGTAAGTTCCGACCCGCACGAATGGCGTAACGACCTGGGCGTTGTCTCAACGAGGGGCTCGGTGAAATTGCAAGGCC
>Ga0208113_1000192_pt1 | contig 31236 bp, 34 predicted proteins | sample Knorr_S7_td_NADW_FD_185598 | JGI IMG/M metagenome (GOLD analysis project Ga0208113, IMG submission 185598) | Marine microbial communities from Southern Atlantic Ocean transect - Knorr_S7_td_NADW_ad_2505m_LV_A (SPAdes) (version 2) | ecosystem: Environmental > Aquatic > Marine > Oceanic | place...
TGGTTGAGATCGGTGGCTGTTATCTCAGGCACATGATGCTGCACCTGCATCTTCTCGCCGTAGTCCTTGCTGGGGACATTCACGCCCCACTCGGTCGGAAACTTCTCCACGACCCACTGGTTCATGCCGCCGTCGAGGGCTGAAACGTTTGTGTACCCCATGCGCCGGAGGGTTCCTGCGGCTAAATCCGCGCGGCGTCCGTCGTCGTCACACACGATGATGCGGATGCCTTTGTGGTGAACTGACCCCGCCATTTGAATCTCCAGATCGCGTCTCGAGATGAGGCTGGAGCCTGGAATGTGGGAACTGTTATACTCGCCCGCCTCTCGCACGTCGATGAGGGCGTAGACGTAGTCGCTGGACATCAGGGCGTTAAGATGTGTTGCCGAGATTGTCCTTGCGTCCGCCGTTGTTGTTGAGGCATTGTGTTGTGTCATTCAGACCAGTTCTCCACTAACAATCTTGGATTCCGAAATCTATTTTACGACCTGTGTAGCCATGATCCCAGCAGATTTCACTGCTGCGAGAAACTCGTCGAAGTCCTTATCAGATTTAAGGGGTTGAAGGCCCTAACTCCTCCCAACGCGCCCTTTGCATAGTCGGAGAATGGTTCTTCGGCGTGGGAGAACTGATTGACTCCCAGAATTACGCCCGAGGATTTATCGAAATTGATCTCCTAGCAGTTGCTGAACTTCTTCGTCGCGAAATGGGTAACCGCTCCGGTTTCGAGGTCGTACCTGCTGCGCTCCAGGCCTCGGAGGTCGGTGCCATAGACGTGAACCTCGACAGTGGGCCTGTCGCCGGGGTTGTCCATCTGGTGGATTTCGTCCACGTCGGGGATCAAAAGGCTGACATCTCCGGGCTTTACGACGGTCAGGCGGTCCTTTTCTAGTTCGGCGTAGTCGTCGCGGGAGCGGTCGTCGTGGCGGCGGAATCGGGTCTCGTGGATGGAGTTGTCCATGACTCCGATCATGCCCCAGGTGCGATGGTCGTGAGGGCCGATGTGGTCTCCAGGGCCCCAGACCACAGTGGTGATGAGCAGGCCATTGTCCCCATAGTGCAGCAGGTAGCTACCGTGGTTGCTGGAACCGGCAGGAAACCGGAACTCATCAGGAATCGCCTCGGGGTTGTTGATGAGACGCTCCAACTGAGTTGAGCCGACGTCGAATATCTTCTCCTGGTCGGCTTTATCGTCAATCAGCACGTTCATGTCGTGGACGAACTCGTCGAGCGAATAAGTTACGGTTGTCATGATTGTCTCCTGTTGGTGTTCATATCGTTGTGTTCGATCTTACATCATCGTCACGGATTCATCTGCCCGTCGTTAGAACTTCTTTTAGGCGGGCGGCGAGAATCTCTTCCTCGCCTGGTTGCAAGGCCACAGGATACACAGCCAGTGCGTCACCAATGTCGGATAAGCCGACCCGCACGCCGGGGTCACCGTCGAAGAGCATCTGGTTTATGTCCTCGATGTTGGGGCCGTTCCAGTCCTGATCAAAGTGGATTACTGCCTTCGCGAAGTTGGAGCCCCCTTCAAGGTGGTCTGGACGGGCTTCCTCAAGTTCTACTCTGAGACCAGGAATCTCCTTCAACTCGTCAACGACGTGAGCGCACTTGGCGCGCCAGTTGGCGTTCACCGCCTCAAAATCGGTGTCCACGAACATCTCCAGGGCTGTGATGAGTCCGGCGATCTCCTCTTTGCAGACCTTGGCCGCGCGACCCACAGACACGCTGTTGGGGGCTCCGTTGGCGTATGCGGCTTCGATCAGGTCGGCCCGTCCGGCCAGTATGCCGGTGGACTGGGGGCCCATGACGCCCTTGCCGCCACTAAAGCTAACCAGGTCGGCGCCCTCCTCTATAAATCGAGACAGGTTCTCTAGCGGAGGAAGCATTGCCGCCGCATCAACGATAACAGGGATATCGTGTTGGTGAGCGATCTCTACGGTTCTGCGGAGGGGAATTGCTCCTCCGCGTCGGGGGCCGAATATATATGCCACCGCCGCCGTGTTCTCGTTGATGGCGTTCTCAAGCTCCCATTCCTGCGTCGTGCTGGCGTTTCCGATCTCCACCAGCTTGGCTCCCGCCGCTCGGAAACTGTGGTCGTAGTTGACCCGGTGAGCGCGATGCAGGATGATTTCGTTCTTCATGTTGGAGGTGTCGGGGAGTTGCCATATTTTGGCTGGGTCGTTTCCGGCCATCGTGGCCGCAGCCTCCAGCACCATGCCAGCCGCCGAACCTGCGGTCACCAGTCCGGCCTCTGCGCCTGTGAGGGTGGCGATGATGTTGCCTGCTTTTTCGTTCAGTTCGTGCATGTCCACAAACCAGTGGGAGGCATCGTCCATCGCCTGAACCACGGCTGGGGGCATGATGCTCCCGCCATACACGGTTATCCAAGAAGCCGCGTTGATGATCCGCTTGACGCCTAGCCTATTGTAAAAATCTCCGCCTGTTGTCATTGTTGGTTTTTCTCCTGATGTGGCTCGAACCAGCGTAGCCTGCTCATTTTACACCGAGCTCCGGTTGATTAAGGTTTCCGGGTCAGAGGGTTCTGAAAACCGGCGCACGGTGTTCAAGACCGGCGCTCAGGTCGCCAACCGCCGTCGTTAATTCATTCCAATATCTGAACGCTTTTTTTGGTCTGAGATGTCCGAAACTACAGGCGAACCCTGCCTCACAAGTGTACCCTCGACGCCACCGACGAGCAACTTGGGAATTCTGGCCTTCAATTTCCCACTGTGATACTCTTGGCGTGCCTTATCGAAGGTCTAAAATCGAAGGTCGCCAGTGGGGCAAAACTGGTGGGTCTCGATACACAATTAAGGGAGACGAGAATGGCCAAAGTAATCGGTAGTTATCTAATCGCCAAGCAACTCAAGGAGGAGGGCGTCGACACGCTTTTCTACTTGATGGGTGGCCCGAATTTCGACATCGTGATGGCGGCTGAAGACCAGGGCATCAACTGCGTCGACTTCAGGCATGAGCAGGCGGCGGCCTATGCGGCTCATGCCTATGCTCGTGTGACTGGCAAGCCCGGGGTGACCACTGCCGCTTCCGGCCCCGGAACCCTGAATCTGCTGACCGGAATTTATACCGCCGCAATCGACTGCGCTCCTATGGTAATTCTCGGTGGCGCAGGCCCCGTGCATGAGATCGGACGCGAAGCTTTCCAAGAAGTGGACCAGCAAAGCATCATTGATCCCATGGTCAAATGGTCTCATCGCACCACGCAGGCCGCGCGGTATCCCGAGGTCGTCAGCATGGCGTTCCGCGAGGCGGTCAACGGACGACCCGGCCCCGTGTATATCGACTGCGGAGCGGATGTCCTTTATGAAGAGGTAGAGGAGGATGAAGCTATCAGCGGCACTCGCGCAACCCGGCGCACTCGCCCTGCCGCCGAGCCTGGAGCGATAAAAGAAGTTATCGACATGATGTCCGCCGCAGAACGGCCCATCATATTTGCCGGCGGCGGAGCCTTTTTCTCAGGGTCTGCTCCAGAATTGGAACGCTTCGTTGACGTCACCAAGACCCCCTTCTACACTGCGCCAATGTCCCGTGGACTGGTTCCCGAGGACAACGCGGTGTCGTTCCAAGGCGCGCGGTCCACTGCCATGCGCGAAGCAGATTTCGTGCTGGTTGTCGGCACTCGCCTGAACTGGATGATGCAATACGGTCAGAGGTTCGCTCAAGATGCCAAGATCGTCCAGATTGACATTGACGGTCGAGAGTTGGGTCACAATCGCAACATCGACCTGGGAATCCAGGCCGATGCCAAAGCTGCGATGGGTCAACTGTTGGCCGAGGCCGAGGCCCGTGAGGGCGAGTTCGCCGACCGCCTGGAGTCTGATTGGGTCATTCACTTGAGAGAGGACAACGACCGTCGGGCCGAGCAGAGCGCGCCGTTGCTGAACTCTGATGCGCAGCCCATCCATCCACTACGGCTTTGCAAGGAGATTCGAGAGTTCCTGGACAGGGACGCTATCGTGTCTGTTGACGGCAACGAGATTCTGCACTTTGGGCGGCAATCAATACCGACCAATGTTCCCGGTCACAGGCTGAACTCCGGTGTCACCGGAACGATGGGCGTTGGTCTCCCCTATGGCATCGGCGCTCAGCTAGCGAAGCCTGATGCTCAGGTGCTGGTGTTGCACGGCGACGGCTCGATGGGCCAGAACGCTATGGAGATCGACACCGCAGTTCGACACAACCTACCCGTGGTTACGGTCATCAGCAACAACGCGGGATGGACGGCTCGCACGCCCGGCCAGCGCAAGCCCGGTCGTGAGCTTGGCTTCACCGCCTACCACAAGATGGCCGAGTCACTGGGTGCTTATGGCGAAGAGGTGACAGACCCTGCCGAGATCAAGCCCGCTCTGGACAGAGCGTACTCTAGCGGCAAAGCTGCGGTGATCAACGTCATTGTAGAGCCTACCGCCGCCGGCGTGTCCCGCGCCTGGGGCGGCTCACGCATGGAGTAAATTTTTTAATTACTTTGATCACGTGGTAATTGTTTGGGGTGCGCTCACGCGTGCCCCTTCGTTTTTCAGAGTTTTCTTAAATGAGCCTATCGACGTGAAACAAAAGCGATTCTTCCGCGTGATGCCAAGGATGACAGGGCTGATGATCGTCCTATTGGCGATCGAGTTTCTGGACGAGTTCGTGTTCGGAATTCGCGAGGCTGGCTGGCCTCTCATTCGGGACGATCTCGACCTGTCTTATGCGCAGATTGGGATACTGCTGAGTCTGCCTCGACTGCTGGGTTCGGTGGTTGAACCCCCAATCGGGATTCTGGGCGATGTCTGGAAACGCAGGTGGCTGATTCTGAGCGGAGGCGTCGTTTTCGTTGCTGCGCTCGTGTTGATCTCCGCAAGCCAGAGTTTTTTGTATTTGCTGGTGGCGTTCATCCTGTTCTACCCTGCTTCGGGCGCGTTCGTAAACCTGTCTCAGGCGACGCTGATGGATTCTGAGACTGATCGTCACGAGCAGAACATGGCTCGATGGGGATTTGCGGGTTCGCTGGGCGTGGTGTTAGGCGCGGCAGTGTTGGGTGGGGCAGTCCTACTGGGCGTCGGATGGCGAGTATTGTTCTTGTCGTCCGGTGTTGCGACGGTTTTTGTTCTTGTGGTGGCACGGGGCATGCCTCTGGGTGGCGATTCTGGCATAGGGCAGTCAGGGGCCATGGCCAAGGACCTGAAACAAGGAATCTTCGACGCGCTTGGAACGCTCAGAAAGGCTCCGGTGCTGCGCTGGTTGGTGTTATTGGAATTTTCGGACCTGATGCTGGACGGCCTCCACGGATATCTGGCCCTCTACTTTGTGGATGTGGTTGGCACAGCGCCGGCGAACGCCGCGATGGGGGTAGCAGTGTGGACGGGAGTCGGTTTGGTGGGGGACGTTTTGCTGATACCTCTGTTGGAGCGAGTGCGAGGTCTGACCTACCTGAGGTTCAGCGCAGCAGCGGAGTTGCTCTTGTATCCGGCATTTCTGTTGGCGCCGGGATTGTGGCCCAAGCTGGTGATCGTCGGCGTGTTGGGCTTCGCCAATGCGGGCTGGTATTCGGTGTTGAAAGGGAAGTTGTACTCATCCATGCCGGGTCAGAGCGGGGCCGTGATGGCCGTGGGCGACGTGTCGGCCTTGTTCGGGGGTCTCATTCCGCTGGGCATCGGGATCGCGGCTCGCACGTGGGGTCTGGGCGCGGCGATGTGGCTGCTGCTGGCGGGGCCCGTGGCGCTGCTAGTCGGCATCCCTCGGCAAAGAAAATTAGCGTCCTGACCTATATTCACGATCTTTCGTGCGCTGTGAAGGAGATAGGTGTTGCAAATCCTCAGAAACTGGCTTCAGCTTGTTCGTGCACTGAACGGGGAATGAACAACAATATCCAGCCAAAGATTCCGATTATCACAATTATCAATTCCCCGACGCCGATGCGCGCATATCTCACGCTGCCAGGAGACAAGGCTTTTCCCCAATAAAGGTTCAAGACTCTTTGGGCCATCGTCATGGGAACCGTAATTAGAGTAGTGCTGATAAGCGTTATCAAAATTATGGCTGCATTATTGGCGATTCCAAAAGAAACGAAATTGAGAATGGTGGAGAGGACTAATAACACAACCGCCAATCCAGGCGCTATTGTCGACGCAACGCTTTGACTGGCTGCCAACTCGTTTATGGTCCGAATGTGGGCGTGCATCCTGAAGAATCCGTAAATAGGCACATTGAGGGTCATTGCGTGCCAGAACGGATAGTTGTCGCCTTCGATCTCGCTCGCCATGTGTTTCCATGTGATGTAGAACCAGTAAAAAAAATAGAGTCCCAACGATAGGAACGATGCGAGAACAACCCTGTTGCCACTGATTATCACCGCTGAACTACGGGTGGACCCGGCGCCATCCCCTAGTTGGTCTCGCAGTCCTGGAGGAACTTCGTTGAATTCGCTGACCCCGCAATTCGAGCAGAACTGACTAGCGGTCGAGTTAATTTCGCCGCAGTTGGCGCATAGCTTATCCGTCATGCGTCGGACGATAACACCGCCTCTCAACGCGGTCAACTTCATCGGACACCCCATCGTTAATATTCTGTAACACCGTATCAGGAACCCTGGGTGTTCTATCGCGAGAGAAGGCATATTACGGGTCGCTTTTTGCATGGGCAGTTGCGACTATGGTGTCTCATCCTGTTGATTCGGAGATAATCAGATATGTTGGAACAAAACAAAGCGACGGTCCGCAAATTCTACGAGACTACGGGTGATGGCGACCTGAGTATCATAGACGAACTACTGTCCGAGGATGTGGTCATCCACGGTTCGGTCGGCGATCATCACGGCAGAGACAACATCAGGCGAGTCATGGCCGGCCAGAGGGGCGCATTCACAGGTTGGCATGTGACTGTGAATGACCAGATCGCAGAAGGCGACAGGGTCGTTTCGCGTCTCACGGTTGGCGGGACTCACACAGGAGCGATGATGGGCATTGAACCCACCGGCAAAGTGGTTGAGTTCAGCATAGTGTTCATCGACCGGCTGGTTGACGGAATAACCCTCGAAGGCTGGCACAGCCCCGACTACTACAGCTTGTTTCGCCAGTTGTGTGCTTACCCAGAGTGAGATGGCCAATATGCATATGAACAAACACCTGATACCTGATGCCACTTAAACGATGTGCAGCTGACACTCCGTAACTCGAATTTCGAGCTGATACTGCTGGTTCTCTTCCTAAGTCAAGTGGATGCAGTCGATCAGTTCGGTTTGTACTCATTGACTAATCTGATGTACCCCGACTGGAGTTTCTCTGGTTCTGTTTAGCCTGATCGCCGGAGTCCCCGTGGACAGGATGGATAAAGCGAAGACTGCTAATCATGAGTTTGATTGCGCAGATAATGTTATCCGCTGTCGTTGCTTACCTGATAGCCACGGACTGCTTCGCCTGGTGGCAGGTGAGGGCGGTTGAATTCGTTCGGTTTCCGATTTGGGCGGTAAAGGTCACCGCTATCTGAACACTCATTATGGATATCGTAGGTAAAGTTAACCTGCTTGCCGCCAACGCTACGACCGACTTGGCGTTCGCTTTTATGAGAGTATTTGGGACTCTGTTGGTCGGTTTTTTGGCGACGTTCGGCGGTGTCGGCTTGCATTTTATGTTGACTACATATGCTGGGATTCCGACGTTGGGTGGCAACGGGTTGCTATTTATGTTGATTACATTTACTGGTGTCGCGGCGGTCTTGCTGTTACGCCGAATGCGCGACGTGGAGCCCCAGATAAGAACGGACTTGGCGTCTGAGGTTGAAGATTTGAATGCCGGATTGCGGTATGTCGCCAGTAATCCAATCGTATGGGCTCTACTTATTTTGGGTTCGGTCGTCGAGGTATTTGGTTGGGATTACCGGCAAGCCCTGTTGGGGAGTGCATTCGATTTGCGGAAGATTTACCGGGCTAGTTGGAGGTTTGTTGGGTTAGCAGCCGGACTTGGCGCCCTGGTATCGTTGCTGTTTCTCTCGATCCACAAAGACATCAAGAGCCAGCCACGGCTGATGATGGTCGCCTACATTTTTATGGCCGTATCAATGATGATCTTCGCCTGGTCGCCGTGGCTTGTTTTGTCTGCTGCACTGATGGCGATTGCGTGCTTCATGCGAACGAGCTCCTACGCGATTATGGACACTCTGCTCCAAAACAGAGTGTCAAGGGCGATGCGGGTCAGGGTGGTGGGCCTTCAATTCGTGTTGGTTGGTTTCTCGAATGCGCGGGTATTGCAAACTTGGTCCATCACTGGTCAGCCTCACAGGATATCTTAAGGCGCTATTGGAGGCTGGGTTTTCTGGATGGACACTGCTCTACTGGGCGCGCCAATAACTGTCGCCTTCGGGTCAGGAATTGTGGCCGTCTTAGGATTGATCATGTTGAGGGGCGTGTCCGCAATATTCAGGTAGCAGCCCGTCACCGAATCTGAAATTTGATCACTTGCGCCGGCGCCTGAGCATTTGTCATGCTGAATCGGTGGAAATTTCTGGTCGTATATTAGGAAATCCGACGCTCGCGCACGACCTTTTTTTTCTTGGAGGCACAAAAAGGCAATTCCTGGCCCCCGAAACGATATGTGGCTATTACTCCATAACCCAAAATTCAGGCTGATGTGGCTGGTCATTCTCTTAGATGAGGTGGCGGTGATCAGCTATTTCACTGTGAGCGGATGGCTGGCTCTGACGCTCACAGACTCGCCTTTCTGGGTGGGGGCGACCGCCGGCATGGGCGGTTTGGCTCTAGCGTCGGCTAGCCTGTTCGCCGGAGTGATCGTGGATCGCATGGACAAGCGGAAGCTGATAATCGCAGGCTTGATCGTGCAGATGGGTTTCTCGTTCACCATCGCGTTTTTGATCTTCTCCGAGCATATCGCCCTGTGGCACGTATTGGTGATAGCGTTCCTTCGCGGACTGGCGGCTTCAGTGAAGATCACAGCCACTCACACGTTGATTTTAGACCTGGTGGGCAGGTCTAACCTGCTGGCTGCCAACGCGGCGACCATCGCCGCATTCACCATCATGGGGATAATCATGCCTCCGGTGGTCGGTTTCGTGGTGGAGAGAGCAGACATCGGATGGACCTATATTGTTATGGGATGCGCCGGGTTTGCTGCGGCTTCTCTAATGGTCTCCCTACGAGGCGTTGAGCCTCGCAAACGAACGGAGCGGACATCGCCGCTTCAAGACCTCAGCGCAGGACTGCGCTACGTCATCACCACGCCTATCGTGCGCTCTCTCATTATATTAGGGCTGATTGGAGAGGTCTTCGGATGGGGTCACGAGACGATGCTGCCAGTGATGGCCCGCGACGTTCTGGGGGTCGGCCCAACAGGCCTGGGATATCTGTACTCTGCGGGCAGCGTGGGCGCGCTGATTGCGTCGCTGATTCTATCGATCCGCAGTGACATCACCAATATGGCGCGACTGATGATCGCAGGCTACATCGGCCTGGGCGTGTTCCTGATACTGTTCGCCTGGTCGCCGTGGTTCCTCGTGTCGTTGGTTCTGCTGGGGATGGCGCACTTCATGGGGGCCTATTCATTCACAATTCTGGAAACGAGGCTCCAGACCAGCGTGCCGGACGACATGCGGGGTAGGGTGCTGAGCGTCCAATCCTTCGGATTTGGCCTATCGAACGTCACAGGTTTCCAGACCGGCGCCACAGCCGCATGGTTGGGCGCGCCCGTTGCAATCGCGATTGGGGCGAGCATCGTGGCCGCCAACGGTCTGCGCCTGTTGCGAGACGTGTCCGCAAGGTTCAGAGACCAGCAGGAGATTGATCAGGCTCAAGAGTGACAGACTGAGAATGAGACTTAATTCTTCAGCTTGAAACTGGCCGGCGTTTCCTCGACGGATTCCTCTTTGATGAGCTTTCGGAGGTGGGTGTTGACGTTGCGCTCTGCCGAGGGACGTAACCCCTTCTTCAGGTTTTTCGGATACATGTCGGATGTGATCTTCGACACTTCGGAAATGCCCTTCTCCAGAGCCGCCACTACCTGACGCTCTCTACCCATACGGTGTTCGTACTGCCAGCGGACGAGGTTCGCTCCTCTGGGCGCCGGAACCACTGGGCCATGGGCTGGGCAAATGGTGTCGTGCTTGAACTTCGTCAAAAGCTCCAGTGATTTCATGTAGGCGGCCAGGTCTCCGACCGATGTTGAGCTGGCGCCCAGAACCGTGTCACCGGTGAACATCACTCGGTCCTCGCGCAGGTAGTAGCACACGTGGTCAACCTCGTGGCCGGGTGTGAACAGCGCTCGAAGGCCCACGCCGCCGCCTGTGACGATGCGCTCTCGCGACTTCAGCGCGACAACCGCGTCCTCGTCGTCCAACAACTTCTGGAGATGTTTCACAAGCTTGGGATGGCATCGAACCGGAGCCTGCATGACCTCGTGAATCCTGTCCAGTCCGCCTGTGTGGTCTCCGTGGCCGTGGGTGACGACGACGGCAGTGATCTTCGGCTTTCCCAGCTCATCGTAGTAATCCAGGATCGAGCGGGTCCACTCACGCTCGTAGTCTCCGGTGTCGATGAGGATCATCTCTTCGGAGGGGTCGCCGACGAAGAAGTTGTTGCTCCCGCCAGGATGGGAGGTTGCTCCGTCGTCGATGTGCATGTTGTAAACGTGGGGGGTGATCTGCATGGTTCGCCTCGTAAGGGTGTCAGAATTTTGCTTAAGCACTCTCAGCAGAGATGGTACACTGAAACGCGAGTTTGAGTCACCAGGGAGATCAACTGATTTCTATGCTCAAGGGCATCATGATATCGGCGGTGGAAATCTTTGCGCTTATCTTTGCTTTTTACGGGGTGGTCGCTCAGGGCGGCCAGGATTGCCATGCTTGGCGTGATACTTGCTGGTAGTGGCGTCTTCGGGTTTGTCCTGACTGTGGTAGCTCGCAGGCCTGAGCCTGAGCCGTCCTTCGAGTTCCAATCTGTAGGCCGCAGTTCTTTCCAAATCGACGTTGACGAGCTTCGCTCCTGACGGCTGATAGTCTCGATTAAAGGGCGTCTAGCCTCTCCAGAACCTGCTCAGGCAGACTCACATCCACAGCCGCGGCGTTGCTGGCAACCTGCTCAGGACGGGACGATCCGACAATGACTGACGTTATCTGAGGCCTTGCCAAAGTCCACGCCAGCACGAGTTGAGGGACCGAAACATCCAACTCCGACGCCTCTGACTTTAGGCTATCGACGATGGCGAAATTGCGCTTATTCCAGTAGGTGTTCTTGGCCCGCGCCGCGTGACGGGACGCCATGTGGCTGTCCTTTGGCGGCTGGGTGTTCGGATCGTAAGTAGCAGTGAGCAGTCCGGCCATGAATACCTGAAAGGGAATGATGCCGATTCCTTGGTCGTCGCAGGCCGGGAATAGCTCGGTCTCGATGTCTCGTTTGCCGAAGTTGTATTCAGGCTGCACCGACTCGAACCGCTGGAAGCCGTTCTTGTCGCTGACCCACAGCGCTCGCGTCAACTGCCACGCGGCGAAGTTGGAGCATCCCAGGTAGCGAATCTTCCCCTGCTGCACAAGGCTGTCCAACGTGCCTAACGTCTCTTCCAGGGGAGTGTCCGGGTCCCAGTAATGAACCTGATAAAGGTCAATGTAATCAGTGCCCAGCCTGCGAAGACTGCCATCCACCGCGTCCATCAAGTGCTTGCGAGAGAGGCCAACGTCGTTGGGACCCTGTCCTGTGGCGATGAACCCCTTGGTGGCGACCACGAAATCGTGGCGATGGCCCTCCACCGCCTTTCCGACGACCTGCTCCGAGTGACCCTCGTGGTAGGCGTCGGCTGTGTCGATGAAGTTGATTCCGTGCTCAAACGCGGCGTCGACCACGCCGATAGCCCGGGCGTCATCAACATACCCCGCGCCGAACATATTTGTCCCCAAGCAAATCCTGGAGACTTTAAGCCCTGATTTTCCTAACCGCGTGTATTCCAAAGTTCTTTTTCCTGACAGAAATATCCCGCCGCCACCCTGAATGGAGCGAAGCATCTGGTCGTATATGGGGCAACTATGTTCTACTGCCGACCAGACCCTTCGACTGCGGTCTCGGGTGGACACCGGCCGACGGCTGATAGCTCGCGTTATCGGAACAGCGCGGCGGGTCGCTCCACAGTAGCCTGAAGCCTACGCATGAAGCTCGCGGCTATGGCGCCGTCGATTACTTGGTGGTCTGCCGTTAGAGTGACGGTCAACATCTCGCGGATCACGATCTCTCCGTCTCGAACGACTGGCTTTTGGACGCTTCGACCCACGCCCAGGATGCCGTTCTCAGGCGGATTTAGGATGGGCGTGAATACGTCAACGGTTCCCAAAACGCTTATTGTAAAGGTTGCTCCAACAACATCGTTGACGGTAAGTTTGCTGTCGCGTGCTTTGGCGGACACGTCGGTTGTGGCTTCGGAAATCTGTTGGAGGTTCAATTGTCCAACGTCTCTGATTACTGGCACGATGAGACCGTCTCCCAGCGCCACAGCTAGGCCGATGTTGACCTGATCAAAATAATGCGCTGTCCCATCGACAAGAACCGAGTTGACGGCTCCGACGCGCTTCAATGTCTCGGCGCATGCTTTCATCAAAACGTCAGCCAGTGTGATGGTGTCCTGACCCTGAGACGCTTCGCGGCGCAACCTCTGAGCCTCTGTGACGTCCAACTCCAGCGAGTAGGATAGCTGGGCCGAGTTGGCAAGGCTGTCTTTCATATGTCGAGCGATAGTCTGACGCATGCCCCGGAGGGGCTTCGACTCAGAAGGCTCCGGCAGTCCGCGCGGTAGGTCCGGGGCAGCATCCGCTTGCTGTTGCTCTGCGAAGGCTCGAACGTCGGCTTCCACAATCCGGCCTCTGGGGCCGGATGGCGTGACCTGGCTGAGGTCGATTTCAAGGTTAGCCGCCAGACGGCGGGCTCCGGGCGTCGAAGGCACGACGTCTCCGTCCGTGGCTGCAGCGGGACGACTTCGAGGCGGCGGGATTGCCGCAGCCCTTGACCCGGCGCTGGAGGGAGTTTGGGCCTGTGGAGGCTCAGGGACGGCTTCACCCTCGGCCAGCAAGTACCCGATCAGTCCATCGACAGCGACGGTGGCTCCTTCATCCACTACGGGATGGAAGACACCGCCTTCGGTGGCCTCAAGGTCGTAGTTCAGCTTTTCGGTCTCGATTTCGGCGATCACCTCGCCCTGACCCACGTTGTCTCCCTGGGCCTTAGCCAGTCGCACAACGGTGCCCTCCGTCATGAAATCACCGAGTCTGGGCATTACGATTCGTGTAGCCACAGGTTCCCCCTATTCCAGAACGCCCAGCGCGGCCTCGACCACCGTGTCCTTGTTGGGTACCCACAGGGCCTCCAACGGACGGCTGTACGGCACAGGAGCATGAGGCGGGTTGACCCGACGCGGCGGTGCGTCCAGATAATCGAACGCCTGCTCAGCCACCAGAGCCGATATGTCGCTGGCGATGGAGCATCGAGGGTAGTCCTCGTCCACGATGACGATCTTGCGTGTCTTTTGAACCGACTCGAGAATCGCTTCGTCGTCCATAGGAGACAACGATAGCAGGTCCAGCACCTCAGCGGAGTGGCCTTGGGCCTCGAGTTCGGCGGCGGCATCCAAGCAAACCTTTGTGGTGTAGCCGATGCCCACCAGGGTCACGTCTGTTCCTTCTTTGGCGATATTGGACTTGCCTATTTCAACTTCGTACGCTTCCTCTGGGACATCCACGTCAAACCTGATGCCCATAAGCTGGCGGTTGTTGAACACGATCACCGGGTCGTTGTCCCGAATGGCCGCGATCATCAGGCCCTTGGCGGTGTAGGGGTCCGAGGGCACAACGCACTTGAGGCCGGGGAAGTGGGTGAAGATCGAGTACAGCGTTTCGGAGTGCTGCGCCGCGGAGTTGGTCCCCGCGCCGATGCCGGTCATGATGGTTAGAGGTATGTTGACCTTGCCGCCGAACATGTAGTGAATCTTGGCGGCGTTGTTGGTGATCTGATCCGCACAGACACCGAAAAAACTGACGTACATAAGGTCCACCACAGGCCTCAACCCAGAGGCTGCGGCGCCCACGCCAGCCCCGACGAATCCAGCCTCGGAGATGGGTGTGTCCCGGATGCGTTGGCGTCCGAAGTCTCCGACAAGCCCTTTGGTGAGCCGCATCGGGCCGCCCCAAGCGTCCTGCTTGTCCTCGCGGTCTCCGCCCCCTGCGATGTCCTCGCCCATGACGATGACCGTTTCGTCGCGCTCCATCTCCTGCCGGATCGCTTCGTTGACCGCCTGAATATATGAAAGCTGTCTGACAGCCTGGGCCTGTACCATGTTTTCCTCCCCTGGGATTATCGTAATGAGTAGGCGCAGGGGAGGGTCTCAAAACCGCCCCTGATCTGGTGTCGGCGCAATGCTAGGCGTACGTGTTGTAAACGTCGGTCAGGAGATCGGTGTCATCGGGGAAGGGACTTTCGTCGGCAAACCGGACTGCCTCCGCGATGGCCGCCAGGGCCTTCTCATCCAGGCTTTGCAGGTCGTCCTCTCCAGCGAATCCGTTCTCGATGATGTGGGCCGTCAATTGCTTGATGCAGTCGCGGTCCATGTAGTATTCTTGCTCTTCCTCGGATCGATAACCGAGGGGGTCGTCGGCCCCGAAGTGTCCGTGATATCGGTAGGTCTGGGCTTCGATGAGGGTCGGGCCATCGCCTCTGCGGGCCCGGGCCACCGCCTCGCCTCCAACCTCGAACATTTCCAGAACCGACTGGCCGTCGACCGACACGCCGGGGATGTCGTACCCTGCCGCTCGGTTTGAAATCGAACCGCCCGCGACTGTGAACTCGAACGGCGTCGATTCTGCGTAACGATTGTTTTCGCACACGAAGAGAACAGGTAGTTTCCAGATGCTGGCGAGGTTCATGGACTCGTGAAGGACGCCTTGACTGGATGCGCCGTCGCCGAAGAACACGACGCTCACCTGATCTGTCCCCCGAACCTTCGCGCTGAGGCCGACGCCCGTGGCAACAGGGATGTTGGAGCCGACGACGCCGTTGGCTCCCAACATCCCCTTGTTGATGTCGGCGATGTGCATCGTTCCGCCCTTGCCACTGTTGGTGCCTGTGGCCTTGCCCAAAAGCTCGGCCATCATCTCGTTGATGTCGACGCCTTTGGCGATGCAGTGGTGGTGACTGCGATGGGTTCCCAGGACGAAGTCGTTATCGCGGAGATGGGCAGATATGCCTGTCGGGACAGCCTCCTGACCGATGGACGAGTGCATGCCCCGAAGTTTGCCTGCGTCGGCCTCGCGGCGCGACTGCTCCTCGAACCTGCGGATGGTGACCATCGTGCTGTACATCCACAGCAATGTGTCTTTGTTCATCGTAGAGTGCGTAGTCATTATCTGCCCTCCTTAAGCATTTGGTGTCGGCAAGTTTGTGTCATTGATGGCCGCCGATTGGCCCTAACGCTGGCGCGAGTGTAGCAAGGTGGGCATCCCTCGTCAACGGGCGTCTGGCTCACGTCAGTATGGTAGCGTCGTGTCGGGATTTTCGTTTAGGAAATGGGCCTGTTGGACTCCGAAATTCTCCTGAAGCTGGATGGTCAGTCCGCCATCCACCACCAGCGAGTGACCGGTGATGAAGGAGGCCGCGTCAGAGCAGAGAAATCCGACTGCGTTTGCAATGTCATCCGGCTTGCCCACCTTGCGAAGAGGGTACTGATTCTCAAAGAATTTCAGCCCCGACGGATTAGCGTCCCACTGGGGTTGGACCCGCTCGGTGACGATGTGGCCGGGGCAGATGGCGTTGACCCGAATGCCCATCGGCCCGAACTCGGTTGCCATCTGCCGAGTGGCCCCGATGACCGCCGACTTTCCGGCCTCATAGATCAGGCTCCCAGGCGCCGTCAACATGCCGTGGACCGACGATATGTTGATGATGCTGCCGCTCCCTTGATTCTCCATGTGCGGCACGGCGTATTTGGCCCCCAGGAATATCGCTTTTACCAGCAGGGCCATGCCTGCGTCCCACTGTTCCTCGGTTGTGTCGACCACATTTTGGTTTCCGCCGAAGGGCGCGTTGTATGCGTTGTTCACCAGAATGTCGAGCCTGCCCCACTCCTCGATGGCGTGGTCTATCATGTTTTTGATGCTCAAAGCTTTGCTGACGTCGGCTTCGACAACCAGCACGGTTCCCCCACGTTCGCGGATTGCGCGAGCGTTTGTCTCGGCGGATTCTATAGCGATGTCCGCAATCAGGACTTTCGCGCCCGAATCGGCGAGGCTTCTCGACGTCGCGCCGCCGATGCCCATAGCTCCGCCAGTCACTATCGCTACCTGATTTTCCAGCGAGTTCATAGTTTATACTCCTGAGAAATTGTCCAACTTTATAAGTTTTAACTTCTAACTGAAATGAGACCAACTGGGGCCACGACGCAAGGGCGATACAGGGTGGGGCGGCTGCCTTTGTGATTTGCCTATCAGAGCCCAAACTCGTAGCGCTGATTTGAGTCATCCTCGCATGTCTCCACGGTTTGCGGGAGAGTTGGAAAGGATTCGGGTTTGTCAGACGACGAAAACGTAAGGCCCAGCTTCCTCATTATCGAGGACGACCCCTCCATAAGCGAAATTGTGGCCCGAGTGCTCGACAAAGAAGGTTTCATAACTCATTCGGCCTTCGATGGCCCTCAGGGCCTCGACGCGTATTATCTCACTCAGCCAAACATCATCATACTGGACGTCAATATGCCGGTCATGGATGGCTGGGAGACGCTCGCTAGGCTTCGACGAGTCTCAGAGACTCGGGTGATAATGCTGACGGTGTACAGCGCCAAACAGGACATAATCAAAGGCCTAGAGCTAGGCGCAGACGACTATCTGGTCAAGCCCTTAGGAATCAAGGAGCTTATCGCTCGCGTGACGACTGTTCTGCGGCGCACGTCGTTGGTTCTGTGAGCGGGGGTGGTCAGCCTTTAACCATCAGTGTATGGGCACGGATAGCGTAACTAAGGTCGATAGCTAGCCCCAGAACTTCCACCACCGGCGGATTGCTACGCGCTCGCGAGGCCGCGCGACTTCAAAGGAGCTATCCTCCAGGATGGCCTTTGGGGTGTTAACAACCATTGCCATTGCAGCATCTTGTCCCACAACCTTTGATGCCGAATTGATACCGATGCCCAACTTGGGAGAGCGGGGGCCGTCGGGGAAATGGGTGTCTGAAGCCAAGACGTGGACGAGGTTCCGTTGAAGCATGTTGTTGGTGATGGCTTGGACCCGCTTCCCGAAAAAACCGATAACGCTTCCGGCAGTCACCTGAGTTAACATCCCACGCTCGACGAAGCTCGCAAGCAGGTCGATGTCGTGCTGGAAAGCTTCGATGCGTTCAGGGTGGGCCAACACAGGCGTTATGCCTTGTAGTTGCACCTTGAACAGAACGTCCTCGATGTAGTTGGGTCTGCCGAAGAAGGGCATCTCGACCAGCATGTACCTGGAGCTGTTCATGGGTAAAGCGCGGCCGGCCTCGATCTCGTCAGGAAGGTCCACGTCCAGGTGATTTTCCATGCCCAACACCAGTTTCAGGTCATTCCCCTGGGCCGTGATGCGCTCGTTCATGTCTTCGATTAACTCTCGGATGTGGGCCACGGAGGATCCCTCTGTCACGTCCTTGCGATGGGGCGTTGCGAGAATGATCTTTGTGCCGGTGTCAGCCGCAACCTGGGCCATCTTTACGGTGTCCTCTGGAGTCTTCGCGCCGTCGTCGACGCCGGGCAATATGTGGGCATGGATGTCGTACACGGCTCTAGTTGCGTATCTGGATTCGCCGGAAGGCTTCGCCGTAGGGCATGTCGGCACGTTGGCCGATTCGCAAGCCGTTGGCTTTCACGAAGTCTCCGACGTCCTGGCCCTCATCGGATGAAACCTGGGAAACGTGCTTTTTAAGCGACGATATTTTGCGCTCGATGGTGTCTGTGATGTCGATAAAAGTGTCCGGCTCTTCGGTTCCCCACAGCAAAATGTCGGCGACCTTGTGGGTCTCCAAGCCTTCCTGGGCGTGTTCGGGGTAGTGCAGGTGGTCGCGAGCGTAAGGGTATGTCGCGTCAATGGTCACCTGACCGCATATCCTGTGATCGCGATGAAGATAGAACCCTCTGCGTATGGGGTCAGGAGTTAGCACAACATCCGGCTTGTGTTGGCGAATCGCCCGCACCACCTCGCCACGGAACTCTTTGTCGTCTTCGAGTTCGCCGTCAGGGTGTCGCAGGTAGATGACTTCTTTGACTCTCAGGTCTGCGGCGGCCTCGGCCTGCTCGACCTCGCGAATCTCCGCTAGTCGCGTTGATGTCATGTCCAGGTCGCCTGTGCCCTTGTCGCCGTTGGTGCAGAGTACGTAAACGACCTCTGTGCCCTGCGCTATCCAGCCTGCTATTGTGCCTCCACAGCCGATCTCTGCGTCATCGGGATGGGGAGTGACCACCATCGCCCTGTCTGGTCTATCCATGTGCGGAAATTGCCCCTTTTTTGATTTTCATCTGACATCATAGTGGCTGGAGGATTGCCCCACAAGTCGAAGAAATAACCCGATGGCAAAAGTTCGTTGTTAACGCAATTACCCTCTGGTACAATCAGGCAGATTTTCAACCACGAGTTGGGGAAGGTGTATGATCGCCGAAATCAGACAGTTTCGATGGGACGATGCAGAGCAGGTCACCGGATTGTTCAACACAATCAACGGCATCGTCGGCACAGAGAAAGAGTTCAGCCACGAGTTGATGAGCCAGACTCTGGCACACCCATCGTGCAGGCCAGAGGTTAACTGTTTTGTCGCAGAGTCGCCTGAAGGGCAACTGGTTGGTTACGCTCTGGTGTCTCCCGAAATCCCCATTGGGCGGGCTGTTGGCAGCGGAGGGGTCTTGGAAGAACATCGAAGCTCAGGCGTCGGCAGGTCTCTGCTCGGACGTATCAGCGAGCATGTCGAAAACCTGGGAGTGGCGGTTTTCCACATCCAGGCTTCATTGGACTCACAACACGCCCGGCACATGCTGGCATCCGAGGGTTTTGTTCATGTGAAAGACTACTTGCAAATGAGGTGGGAAAACGGAACACTGCCGGCCATCAGCCTCCCTGATGGTTACGGCTTGAGAACCTTCGAACTTGACCAGGATGAAGCCGAATTGACATCGATTCAAAACGCCGCATTCGGCGAACACTGGGGCTTTAATCCCAACACCGTCGAGGAGATCGCTGCGCGGGTTCGCATGAACAGCACCGCCCCCGATGGCATCATCTTCATCTCTAACGGCGAGAGTCTTGCTGGTTTCAACTGGACTCTTCGCAACGAGACTGAGAACGGGTCAGTAGGTTTCGTCGCCATGACGGGCGTTCATCCCAACTATCGGGGCAAGGGGCTGGGCACTGCGGTGGTGGTCACCGGTATGGAATATCTTCGCGAACAGGGTGTTGACGGCATTGAGCTAGAGGTTGATTCGACCAACACGCCCGCCGTAGAACTCTATCGCAAGCTCGGATTCAAGCCTGTCCACCACACGGTCTGGTACGAAAAACAGATTCGCTAGGACTCGTCGAGCGTCCGAGTTTCGGACACGGTGACCGCGGTTGCTGCGCCGGGACGGCGCATGATTTTTCTGTTCTCCAGGCTGTTGATGATCTCCGGCAAAACTATGCCGCCTGAGAACACAACCTTCATCGCTTCCTCTACCGTGATGGCCGTCTCGGTGACTTCGTCCTCAGACACGATAGCCAACATCCCTGACGTTGGATTTGGAACGGTCGGGATGTATACCACCAGCATCATTCGGTCGTCAGACGGCATATAGCAGTGTCCAGTCACGAGGCCCATTGCTTTGACACCGGGCCTGGGCCAATCGAGAAACACCACCCTGCTGAACTCGTGGCCCATTGAGTTGGAGAGCGCGTCGGTCGCCTGTCGGGCAACTCCGTAGATGCTTTTGACGATGGGGATTCTGCTGAGGATCGCGTTCTGGAAGTCGATGAGCTGAGCGCGAGAGCCGGTGGTGACCAGCGCGCCCAGAGTGTAGAAGATCGACAGAACAACGCTTGCAAGCACGATCCATGCAATGATCGAGATTGCGGGGACGCCTTCGATGAATGGGAGCCGGATTAACAAGCCATGAGGGGTGTGGAAGAACGATTTCAATCCCGCTATCAAGTACTCTACGATCAGGATCGTGATGAGCAGCGGGATCAACACGAGGAATCCCCTGCTCAGGCGTTGCCACACATGGCGTTCGACTCGCTGAATTGCGCTCCGCGAGTTACCTGAACCTAAATTCTCGTGTTGGCCGTTCATTGTTAGTCTCCGGCTGCGCTCTCCAAAGTGTCACGTAGTAGGCTGGAGTAGAACCCCAGCATGCGATCTGCAGCGTGTCCCCAGCCCATCTGAAGGGCCTTTGCTCTGGCCGCCCTGCCCATGGCCTCACGCAAAAGAGGGTTCGCAAGCAGCATTTCGAGTCTCTGAACGAAGGGTTCTGGACACCTCCACGGGACAAGGTATCCGGTCTCTCCGTTGTCTATGAATGTCTTGAGACCGCCTACTCTGGACACGACAACGGGAGCGCCGCATGCCATTGCTTCCAGAGCCGCCAGCCCGAAACTCTCCGAGTGGGAAGGCAAAACAAACACATCAGCGGCGCTGTAATAGTCCGGAAGCTTATTCTGTTTGATAGCGCCGGTGAAAGTTACCATGCTCTCGATACCTAACTCGGTAGTCAGAGCTTTGAGACGGTCTAATTCCGCGTCGTTCCCAGGGGAGCCACCGACTATCAGAACCCTGATATCGTCGGACCCGTCCAGAAGCGCCGCCGCCTCCAGCAATACATCTATTCCCTTAAGCGGTTCAATGCGGCCTACGTACAGTATAACCTGCTTTTCGTGAATTCCAACCCTCTGCCTCGCGATTGATTGGTTAACAGGCTTAAACGTGTCCAGATTTACTCCAGCAGGGATGACTTTGATCTTCTGAGGATGAGCACCGTAGAGCCTTACGGCGTCCTGCTTCTCTTCCTCGGTAGAGACGATTATGGCATCGGCGTCACGCATCACGAGGCTTTCTACTTCGGAGCGCCGCGCCGGTTCTCGCTCGCCGACCCGCGCCCGGAGCTTGGTCTGGGCAAGAGTATGGAAGGTGGCAACGTGAGGGATGTTCCATGTCCGGCTGAGGGTCATTCCTACCCGGCCTGATAGCCAGTAATGACTATGCACCAGGTCGTAGGTCGTGCCTTCCGCTTTCTGGAAGCTGTACAGTTCGCTGAGAAATTCAGGGATATAGTCGAACAGATCTTCTTTGGCCGCTTCGTAGGAGCCCGCTTTCAAGTGTATGACTCTGGCGCCGTCTTCAAGCTCGACTATCTTTGGGTCATCCGGGTCGTGGTATCGGGTGAATACGTCGACTTCGATGCCTTTGCGGGCGAACTCGCGGGTTAATTGCAACACGTACACGTTCATCCCGCCGGTGTCTTTCTCGCCCAGGCGAGCAACGGGACAACCGTGGAAACTCAATATCGCCAATCTACACATTCATTACTCCAAAAAATACGACTATCAACACCATCACTTGCCACCAGCAAATAGCGTGTGTTGACAGGGGCCATCAGCGTCCGGGGTGGGGACGGTTAACTATATCGGCGTTAGGCTGACGCTTGCAAGAGATTCAACGTTGGGCAGTTAGGTGGTAAACGGCCTCGTCCTTGCCTCCGAGGTTGTATTTGTACCGCTCGTTGCCCTTGAGGAAGTTGAAGGACTGACGTCCCTCTTCAATGGCTGTCTGTAGACTGAGAGCCTTGTTGAGCAGGCCAACGCTCAACTGGGAATACTCAGGATCATAGCCGCTGTTATACAGCAAATAAGATTCGTCATAATCGAAACAGATGCAGCCTGCCACCCGCTCGCCATCGACCTCCAGAAAATAGAGCTTAAACTGGTCACGTTTGGACAGCTCCTGGGCGATGTCTGTGAAGAATTTTTCACGTTCGGGCGTCAGAAACTCGTCCTTGTCCGCTCGGCTTGCCCTCAGAAGGCGGAAGAAGTCCTGCATGCAGTCAGGGCTGTCACACGAGTACTGGCGCGGGCTGTCGGCGGCCTCCAGTCTCCTGATCTTGCGCCTCAGTTCGTGTCGGTCTTTCTTTCGCAGCCCTGCCAGGTATTCGTCCCATGTGTCGGGTAGGTACGCCACCGGCGTGGTTTCCTCGCCCTCAACTTCAACTTTCAATCCCTCCCCTTTTGCCAGCGTGGGCAGATACTCAAGGGTGGGGGAGTCTTTGGGCAGTGAGGGAAGGTCTATAGATTGCCAGTCCATGTCCATGATGTGTCCAAATAGCGCATCGTAGAATATGGACTCATTGCCCTTTGGCACCAGGAAATCCAGGTAGTCGAACAGCTCTTTGTCGCCGGCGAACGTCAGAACTCCATTGCTAATCATGAGCGGAGCGACGCCGATTAGATCGTCGCCCTCTCTGACCGAGAGAATGTGGAGTTCGTTGTCGGCGCAAAAGTTGTCCCACCACACCTTTTGCCACCAGGGTGTCACAAACACCGTGTTGGTGGAGCAGGAAGGCAGGATGCTCTCCCACTCATCCCATATCGAATCGAAAGTTTCCTCTTGGACGGTAAATCCCATGCTCTAAATGTCTCCTAGCATGACCAAGAAATCCTGTTTGGCCGATGCCTGGGTCCGGAAGGTCCCACGGCTGGCAGAGGTGACGATTTTGCTGTCGGGCTTCTCGACGCCTCGGATTGTCATGCACATGTGTTCAGCGCTGAGGATTGCTGACACACCTTCAGGCTGGAGCGTCTTGAAGATTACGTCAACGAACTGGGTGGTCAGCCTTTCCTGAAGCTGAGGTCTTCGGGCCAGAACGTCCAGGGCGCGGGCAAACTTGCTCAAGCCGGCAACCTTACCGTTGGGGACGTAGCCGATGTGGGCCGTTCCGTGGAAGGGCAGGAGGTGATGCTCGCAGATAGAGTGAAATCGGATGTTCTTGAGAACGACCATCTCATGGTGGCTTTCCTCAAAACCGGTTGCCAACTCATCAGCCGGGTCCTGGTCCAGGCCGGAGAAGAACTCGGCGTACATCCGGGCGACTCGTTGGGGGGTGTCCTTCAGTCCTTCGCGGTCGACGTCTTCGCCAATCGCGCCAATGATCGAGGCAACGGCCTCGCGGATTTGCTCTTTGTTGATCAGTTAACTGTCCTGCATTCTGTCCAGGCTCTGTGGTTTGATGTGGCTCGATTTGTGAACGGATGGACACATTGCAGCGCCGCCAAGTCGTTCGCGTACCCTATTATAGGAGATTCTTCATCATTGTGGGAGTTTTAACTACAATTTCTGATGGCAGACAAAATACATCCGCTTCTGGGCGCGGCGTGGCATCTAACGCTATGGTGATTCGGTCAACCCAATCCCAGGGCTTGTTCGACGGCATCCAGGTCTGGGGGATACTCCTCCATCCACACCGGCTCAATCTCGTTCGCCAGGTCCGGGTCTTTTAGCCCGTGGCCCGTGATGATGCACACGACCTTTTGGCCTTCGAGGTTCAGACCGGCTTTTGCGTGCTTGATAAGACCCGCCAGGCTTGCGGCTGAGGCGGGTTCGCAGAACACGCCTTCTTTGCTCGCCAGCATTTTGTAGGCTTCCATGATGTTATCGTCGGTAACCATGTCGATAGTTCCGCCGGACTCGTCGCGGGCCGTGAGCGCTTTATCCCAGCTTGCAGGGTTGCCCACGCGAATCGCCGTGGCGATGGTTTCCGGTTCGGTTACCACGTCCCCGCGCACGATTGGCGCGGCGCCGGCAGCCTGGAATCCCATCATCCTGGGACGGATCGAGGTCCATTCGTTGTGGTATGCCTCCTGAAACCCCATCCAGTATGCGGTGATGTTTCCTGCGTTACCAACAGGAATGAACACATAATCTGGAGCGGTCCCTAGCTCTTCCACGACCTCGAAGGCGGCAGTTTTCTGCCCTTGGAGCCTGTGCGGGTTTATAGAGTTGACTAGCACGATGGGATGACGCTCGGTGAGGTCACGCACCAACTGCATGGCGTGATCGAAACTGCCCTGTATGAGCATGATCCGCGCGCCGTAGGCCACGGCTTGGGCCAGCTTGCCTCTGGCGACGTTACCCTTTGGCACGATGACCGTCGTTGGGATGCCACAGTAGGCGCCGTAGGCGGCGGCTGATGCGCTGGTGTTGCCTGTGGACGCGCACGCAAGGCTGTTGCCTCCCGCTTCCAGAGCCTTCGCCACTGCGACTACCATGCCCCGATCCTTGAACGATCCGGTAGGGTTGCATCCTTCGAGCTTGAAGTACAGCTCCTCGCAACCGACCAGGTCTACAACGTGTCTCGACTTGACGAGGGGCGTGTCGCCCTCTCCCAGCGAGAAAATCGGCGTGTCGTCGGTCAGCGGCAGGTAGTCTTTGTATTTCGCCAGTACGCCCTTTGCCATCTCTGTCCGTTCTAATATCTCAGGTGTCGCGAATGCTTTTGGAGTTGAAGTTACTCTACCCCACTGGATTGCAGGGTGACAAGGGGAAGGCCTCAAGTAGCGTTGAAAGGCAGATTGCCAACACCTAGAATGAATGTAGCGATGGGAATTTGCCAGCCCGCTCTAATTTTATGTCAGGGGGTTGATATGGACATCAGGATTTATTCCAAGAACCTGGAACTGAACGCAGATGCCGAAAGCTACATCCACAAAAAGTTTGAAAGGCTCAAACACCACATGAATCAGATGTCGGACGCCAAGCTGGAAGTCTCTCGGACATCCAAATAAATCGCAAGGAGAACGGGTGAACGCTCAGATGACCCTTTCGGTGGGCGGTTACACCCTGCGCGGCCAGGGCGCCGGAGCGAATGTGTTCGCCGCCGTGTATCGCGTCACAGCCATTATTGACAGGCAGATCCGCCGTTTTAAAACCAAGGGTTACGGCCCTGGACAGGTTTGAAAAGGGGTCAAAGAACAGCCCGCCATCAACACCTCCGTTGACCTGGCCGGCGAGGAAGCGACGGAGGAGATGGGTCAATTGCTGAGGACCAAATGGTTCGCAATGGAGCCAATGTCCGTCAAGGACGCGTTGCTCCAGATGGAAATGCTGGACCACAGCTTTTTCCTGTTCTGCAACAAGGACTCTTCGGTGTACAACGTTGCCTATCTACGTCAAGACGGAGACTACGGGCTGATTGAGCCTGAGCTAACGTAACGCGAATCACGAAACACAAAAAACAGGGCGGCCGCCTGGTTGCCCTGTTCAGTAACCTGAAACACTCAAGGGTTTATGATATGACCATCCTCCAAGACCAGGACCCGCAGATCGCACAGGCGATCCAGAACGAGATCGGACGCCAGCGCGCCACAATAAACCTGATCGCCTCTGAGAACTACGCCAGCAAAGCGGTGATGGAGGCCCAGGGGTCGGTCATGACCAACAAGTACGCCGAGGGCTATCCGGGGCGCCGCTATTACGGCGGGTGCGAGTTCGTCGACGTTGCCGAGCAGATCGCCATCGAGCGTGCCGAGAAGTTGTTTCAGGCAGACCACGCCAACGTTCAGCCTCACAGTGGCGCTCAGGCTAACATGGCCGCCTACTTCGCCTCTCTGGAGCCTGGAGACACGGTGATGGGTCTTAGCCTCGACCACGGCGGACATCTGACTCACGGCAGCCCGGTGAACTTCTCTGCGAAGATATACAACTTCGTTCCATACACTGTCGACCGCGAGTTGGAGCTTATCGACTATGACGAAGTTGAGCGTCTGGCGAAGGAACACCGCCCCAGGGTCATAGTCACAGGGGCGACGGCTTACAGCCGGACAATCGACTTTCCCAAGTTTCGGGAAATCGCAGATGAAGTGGGCGCCAAACTGATGGTGGACATGGCCCATATCGCCGGACTCGTGGCGGCTGGCGAGCATCCGTCTCCCGTGGGCAGCGCCCAGATTGTGACGTCCACGACCCACAAAACCCTGCGGGGGCCGAGGGGCGGGCTGATCCTGTGTGACGACGACGTGAGACGCGACGTTGACCGAGCCGTGTTCCCCAACGCCCAGGGCGGGCCGATGGAGCATACGATAGCGGCCAAAGCTGTCGCATTCCAAGAAGCGATGACGCCTGAGTTCGTCGATTATCAGCGACAGATTCGCGCAAACGCCGTGGCGCTTTCTCAGACGTTAGAAGAGGGCGGCTTGCGGTTGGTTGCTGGCGGAACAGACAATCATATGTTTTTGGTTGACCTCACGCCTATGAACGTCACCGGACGCAAGGCTGAGGAGGCGTTGGGCAGAGCCAACATCGTGATAAATCGCAACGCGATCCCCTACGACCCGAAGCCGCCTCGGGTCGCCAGCGGCGTCAGGCTGGGAACTCCGGCCATCACAAGCCGAGGAATGAAGGAGGAGGACGCCAGACAGGTTGGGCGCCTGATCCTGCAAACACTGAACAACCTGGGGGATGAGGCTGTCGAGCGTCATGTCAAGGAGGAGGTCATCGGCATGACGGCCCGTTTTCCGATCCCAGGCATCGACGTGTAAATTCGCAGACGGCTCAGAACGAAAAACGCCTCTCCGGGAATGAGAGAGGCGCTCCATGCTGGGGAACAGTCGCTGAAGTCTCTGTCACCCCACGCTCGTGGCCTGGAGGTTCTGAAGCATCGTGTAGGCGCTTGATACCTGGTCGAATGCCAACTCGCCCTTGGATGTCAGCCCGAATCTGCCATCTTCATCGCTCTGCACCAGATTGCGCGCGCTCATGAAATTCAGGTCGCGATTGAGCTGTTGATTGCTCAGGCTGTAATGGGCCATAATGGCGCTCTCGTTGAGCGACCGGCCTCGGCACGCCGTCAGAACATCGAATAATATATCGATGCTTGCGCGCCTGCTTCCAATCAGTGTCATTTCCAAGTCCCTGCCTCGTACATTTTGTCACGCTCGGTTCAAGCGCGCATTGCCAGCCCCTCAATAGTATGGACAGAATTTCATTTGGAAAACATTTGGTGGAGTTTTAGTCAAATCTGGTGCATGAGCAGAGCCTGATCCAGGCGGCGCTCCTGCTGATCAGTCCGTCCTCGACACCCCATTCATTAGCGACAACGGGGGTTCCATCAGAGAACTTGACTCCTCGAATCACCCGGCCCAGACCCTGGAATCCCCTGAGCTTAATCCAGCGCTTCTCGGCGCTCAACCCTAACCGGAACACCAAAGCCAGAATGGTGTTTCTGGAGACACATCCCCGTGTCTTGGCCGTCCTCAATCGCACGGTGACAAAGGCAGACTCGACCGGATTGGTGGTCCTGATGTGAACCCAATGCTCTGCAGGGAAGTCATAGAAGGCCAACAGCGCTTCTCGGTCCCTCTTCAGCCACAGCCAGGGCAACACTTCCTCAACACTCCGAGCGCGCCTAAGGTCGCCTAAGATACGGCGGCAGAAGGGCTGAGGTGAACTTGATCCGTGCGCCGCTGCGATCTCTGATCTTGGGCGCTCGCACCGACACCGGTCCTATACCTGTCAGCCCTTCTCAGTTCGGGCGAGTAGCCGTTGCGAACCACGTGCCTGTGCCCTGCCTCGCCCTTGTAGTCGACGAACTGGGCTAGCGTGGCAGACAGCTCTGCATCCATTGCCTCAGCGATCAATCTCTTTGCCCCTTCACGAAGCAAATCTGTTGGATCGTCCCGCGTTCCTTTCTCTGGATTTCGTGCTTCTATCACCGTGTCCTTGCTCATGGCGTATCCTCCTTGCTGGATTGTGTTTGTTTGCTCATCCAGCACGATACGCCACCTCTCTCATTCTCTCCGCACAACACTTTCGATCATATCTCTAGTCCCTTCTTTCAACGGTTTACCTGGCAACATCTGAAGGTTGCCAGGCGGTGGCGGGTCGCACACGCTTGTCTCACGAGTTGATGTGTTAGGATAGAACGTAAATTCTAATCGGGCGAATTATGATGCAAGCTGTGCCGAGGTCTGGCCCCTATATCTGGGTGACGTGGCTGTCAAAATTGTTGGTGGGAGACGTCTCCTGCGAGTGGGCGGCCTGGTTCAAGGCGCACCATAAACAGTACGCAAAGATGCCCAGCAGCTTCGATGCAGTTGGCTGGCAGATGAACCATACTGAGCTTCTCAACAAGGTTTGGGGCGATCTGGATGACCAGGGCAAGGAAGTGTTGACCGAGAACCAGTCTAGCTTCAACATTCGAGGGTCGTCAGGCACAATACTGGGTGGAAGGCCCGACATCGTCGCGCTATTTGAGAATGAGACCGGCGGGACAGTTTACGATGTCAAAACCGGCCAGCCCAGAGCGTCCGATCAGGCGCAGGTGATGATCTATATGTACGCCTTGCCCCACTGGAACAGGTTTCGAGGCATGCAGTTCGACGGCAGGGTGGTTTACAATGACCATGAGGTCGCGATTCCTCACAGCGCGATTGACGACACCTTCAAAAAACGGTTGTTCGCCCTCATTGGTCGAATCTCCTCTCAGGATCCTGGCAGAAAAGTTCCTAGCGGTTCAGAGTGCCGTTTCTGCGACCTCACATCGGCTGACTGCCCAGAACGAGTAGATGAAGAGCCTTCCGATCAAGATGAAATGGAAGTCTCAGACTTCTAGCAAGATCAGAAATCTGACTAGAGCGCCTTATGGTGTCTGTGATCCATCGGCGTTTGACAGCGTTTTTGCGCTCATATAGCATGCTAATTGGGTTCATCAGTCTCGTTTTGCGATGGACTCAAAGCCCCGATCAATGACTATGGTTGTGCAGGCCACAGAGTTTGAACGCCATTTTCAAGCCAAATCTTAGAGGAGGAATATTTCCAATGGCGGTTATTCTTGGCAGCGGAGATTTCACGTACGAGCACGTAAACGACTGGCACAAGTTGCCCGGTGACGCGAAACTCATTGAGACTCCCGGCGTCGCGGTGGACGCCACCGATCATGTGTACGCCTTCAGCCGGAACCCCGATTATCCCGTGATGGTCTTCGACCCCGACGGGAATTACGTGCGAGGGTTCGGCAAGGGCGTTTTCGGAAACCGGACTCACGGAATTCTGATCGCTCCCGACGGCTCGGTGTTCTGCGTGGACGACGGTATCCACACCATCACCAAATGGACTCAGGACGGCGAACTGCTCATGACAATCGGCGAATCCGGAGTTTCGACAGAGAAATGGAAGGGCGCGCCCTTCAACCGCCCAACCCACGCGGCGGTGTCCAAGCACACAGGGCACATCTACATCACCGACGGCTACGGCAACTTCCGGGTTCACAAGTACACCGCCGAAGGCGAGCATGTGATGTCCTGGGGCGAGCCGGGAATCGACCCCGGACAATTTCTGCGACCCCATAACATCATCGTGGACGACGACGACCGGGTGATTGTGGCAGACAGAGAGGCCCATCGAATCCAGGTTTTCGACACTGATGGCAAGGTGACCGACGTTTGGAACAATATCCACCTTCCCAACGGCATGACGCTCGGCCCAGACGGGAACATCTACGTTGGCGAGCTTCCCGGCATGACCGCCGAAGACCCGACGCCTCCCGGCATGGGACATCGCATAAGCATTCTCAGTCCGAAGGGCGAGCTTCTGGCTCGATTCGGCAACCCGGACGAAGGCACGGAGCCGGGATACTTCATCGCGCCTCACGGCATGGGTGTGGATTCAAAGGGGAACATATACGTTGGCGAGGTGTCATTCACCATTCGCGGCGGGAGGATGGACCCTCCCACTGAGCTTCGAAGCTTCAGCAAGTTGATTAAACAAGGCTAACACTTTTTCGCTGCCGAACCAAAAGCGCCCGACTGGCAATAGTCAGGCGCTTTTTTCGTCCAGTTGTTGAGCGAAAATCTGCCAGTTGGAAACCATGTGTACGGTTTGGGACTCGCCAAGCATTTTATTAGTTAGAGATGTGCGATAAAGGAGTCCCGTTTGCTGCACGAGGCGCAGGTTATTGCTCAGGTTCGCACTGGACGTAACGATGCTTTCGGCGAAATTATTGAGCACTATCAAAGGCCTATCGTTCGCTATCTTTTGCGGACGACCGGGAACTATGAAGTCGCTCAGGATTTGGCGCAGGATACTTTCCTTCAAACGTTTCGAGGTATCCTCAAAACTCGTTCCGATCTTTCTTTGAAGGCGTGGCTCTATCGAATAGCCACCAACAACGCCAACCAGTATCACCGCCGAAGGCGTCTGTTGTCGTTCATTCCTTTCACAGGCTCCGGATCTGCCGGCACTCCCAACATGAGCGCCTTCGCCGATCAACTCGTTGAGAAAGTGGCCTTGGAAGAAGCCCTTCTGAAGGTTCCGCAGGGACGACAGGTCTGCATGGCGCTCCACTTCGTCGAAGGGTTTACTTACAAGGAAGTTGGGGCAATCGTCGGTATATCCGAGGAAGCGGTTCGCAAACGGGTTGCGAGAGGGAGCCAGGATTTCCGAAATGTGTGCGGCATCAGATTGGGAGGCACTGGGTAATGAATTGCTCCAAAATGCAGGAATTGCTTTCCTCATACGCGAACGATCAACTTGCGCTCACTCAACGTAAGTTCGTGGAGGAGCATCTAACGGTCTGCGCCAGTTGCCAACGGGTGTTGACCGATTACCAGGCGTTGCGTATCCAACTCAAATCACTGCAAACAACAAAGATCACTCCGGACATTCGCGAATCTACCATGTCACGGTTAGGCGGAGTGAGAATATTCAGCGTGCCAATCCCGGACCAGAAGTTCTTGCGTCCTTCATTGGTAATAGTCGCAATTGCTGTTGTGGCGGTCGCGGCTTTGTCGTTCCGGTTTTCCGGCGGCAGTACTGTGGGAGGGGTTGAGGCAGCGTATGCAGCGACTGAAGCGTTACAGTCTTACCGGATTTCAGGCTCGAATATTGTCTCGATGAATGATCAAAGTTCGGAAGTTGGGTTCTCGTGGGCGTTCACCGACAAAAACCGCTACCACGGCATGATCTTCGAAAACGGGCAGACCGAGGAGTTCATAATTGTGGGCGAAGATCAGTACCGACGTGTCACCGTCGACAACCGGTCCAGTTCGACGTTCATTGACGAATCTGGTGAAGGTGGGGTCAACATATTCAGCCCCTTCCCAGGCAAACGCGATACTTTAGGCCTGCTGAATTCCCTGGTTGATATCAGAGACCTGCCGGACACAGTAGTCGGGGGCGTTCAAACGACGCATCATCGGGGCAGAGTGGACATCGATAAACTCAGGAGCCATGCG
>Ga0208113_1000196_pt1 | contig 30959 bp, 32 predicted proteins | sample Knorr_S7_td_NADW_FD_185598 | JGI IMG/M metagenome (GOLD analysis project Ga0208113, IMG submission 185598) | Marine microbial communities from Southern Atlantic Ocean transect - Knorr_S7_td_NADW_ad_2505m_LV_A (SPAdes) (version 2) | ecosystem: Environmental > Aquatic > Marine > Oceanic | place...
CGGCCGTTGCCGCGACCAAATCCCCGGCGCCTTTAATGGCCCCCGTTGCTCCGCCGCCGGAGCCGGCAAAGCCAGCCAAGAAAATGGCCGCGGCCAAGTCCGCCCCACCGGCCCCACCCGCAGTCGAAAAAACGGTGGTCAAAAAACCGGCCCCGCCACCGGCCAAGGCGCCAAAAAAAGCCGCCGAGCCAAAACCGGCGCCAAAGCCCAAACCGGTAGCGACGGCAAAGCCGAAACCGGAAACCAAAGAACAGGCCGCGCTGCCGCCACCCAAGAAAACCATAAAAACCGGCCCCGCCCTTCAGGTGGCCTTCGGGGCCACCGCCTCGAAGCTGCCCCCCGAGGCCAAGAAGGGCCTGAAGGGCTTGGCTGAGAAGCTGAAAGACAAAAAGAACCTGCGCTTGCAGCTTTTGGCCTATGCCGGCGGCAAAGCCCTGTCCCCCAGCAAGGCCCGCCGGATGTCCCTGTCCAGGGCCTTGTCGGTTCGATCATTCCTTATCGAAAACGGGATCCGCAGCACGCGAATTGACGTTCGGGCCTTGGGCAGCAAGACCACGGAAAAGCCCCTCAACAGGGTCGATGTCAATATCGTCGAAAGATGATTTCGGCCCTATAATCCCGGGCTCCCCCGGACACCGAAGAAACGATCTTGAGGGCGACAATGACCCGGCCACGTAAATACCTCATCCGGATGTTCGTTTTCGTGATCGCCATCACCGGTTTGTGCGGGTTCCTTTTCCTGCCTCTGCATGGCGCCTTCATGGCCAATGCGCCATTGAACGGCCTGATTGTCGGCGTTTTGGTTATCGGCGTCATCTATAACTTCCGCCAGGTGCTGATGCTCTATCCCGAAGTCGCCTGGATCGAAGAATTCCAACAAAACGGCACCCCCCTTTCCGAACCCCAGCCGCCGAAATTGCTGGCCCCGATGGCGACCATGGTCGGCGATCACAAGGACCGGCTGTCGCTTTCCACCCTGGCGATGCGTTCGCTGCTGGACGGGATCGTCTCACGCCTGGACGAATCGCGGGATATTTCGCGTTACACCGTTGGCCTGCTTATTTTTCTCGGCTTGTTGGGCACGTTTTGGGGGCTGTTGGAAACGGTCGCCTCGATCAGCAATGTCATCGGCGGGCTCAACGTCGAAAGCGGCGATTCGATTGCCGTTTTCGACGATCTTAAAAAGGGTTTGAAGGCGCCCATGGCGGGCATGGGAACAGCGTTTTCAACCTCCCTGTTCGGGCTTGGCGGCTCCTTGGTGCTGGGCTTTCTGGATTTGCAGGCCAATCAGGCGCAGAACCGGTTTTACAACGAGCTCGAAGAATGGCTGTCCACGGTCACCCGGTTGGCGACTAGTTCCTTGTTGGGTGAAAGCGACCAGCCGATCCCGGCCTATGTTCAGGCGCTTTTGGAGCAGACGGCGGAAAGCCTTGAAAACCTGCAACAGACCATCACCCGTGGCGAGGAAAACCGGATATCGGTCAACAGCAACATCATCGCCCTCGGCAACAAGCTGGAAACCCTGACCGACCACATGCGCACCGAACAAACGTTGATGAAAAGCCTGACCGAAACCCAGATGGAGATGAAGCCGATCCTGGCCAAAATCGCCGAAGGATCGACGGCGGCAGGCATGGATGAATCGACGCGTTCCCATATCCGCAACCTGGACGTCTACCTGACGCGTTTGACCGAAGAACTTTCGAGCGGACGCAAAGAACTGGTCCGACAACTGCGCAGCGAAATCAAGCTGCTGGCCCGCACCATCGCCGCCTCGGGCGACGATTAGGCCGGCCCCCTAGGTTTCCATGGCCGCCCTCGCCCGCCGCCGGCAACGCGCCACCAACATCTGGCCGGGGTTCGTCGACGCCCTGGCGACGATGTTGATGGTCATCATGTTTTTGCTGATGGTCTTCGTTCTGGCGCAGTTTTTCCTCGGCCAGGCCCTTTCCGGGCGCGATCAGGCCCTATCCCGGTTGCAAAACCAAGTCAACGAACTGGCCGAACTTCTGTCGCTTGAAAGGCGCTCCAGCAAAGATTTGCGCAAGAACTTCGCACAATTGTCGGAGGAGTTGCAGATTTCCGTCGCCCTTCGCGACGACCTGAAAACCACCATCGGCCAGCTTCGCCAGCGCGCCGAAGCGGCGGAACGGGACTTGACGTCGGCACAGGCGGCCCTCAAGGTCGACAAATCGAAAATCGCCGCCCAATTGGAAGAACTGGCCGACCTGTCCCGGGACATCGCGGCGCTCCGGGCGCTGCGCGAGGAGTTGCAGTCGAAAATCGCCGAGATGGCGGGCAAGTTAGAGGAATCGGGCAAGGTGCTGTTGGCGGAAAAAGAGCTTTCCAAGAGCGCCCGCGCCCAGGTGGCGCTCCTGAACAAGCAGACGGCGGCGTTACGCGAAACGCTGGCGAAAATTTCCGCCGCCCTTGAAGCGTCCGAAAAACGGGCCGCCGAACAAAAGGTCCAGATCGCGTCGCTGGGCAAGCGCCTGAACGCGGCCCTGGTCAGCAAGGTGCATGAATTGAGCCGTTATCGGTCGGAATTTTTCGGCCGCCTTCGGGACCTGCTGGGGGGGCAAAAAGGGGTGCGCATCGTCGGCGACCGCTTCGTTTTCCAGTCCGAGGTCCTGTTCGCCAAGGGGGCGGCCGATATCGGCGATGCCGGGAAGAACCAGCTTCTGCAACTGGCCCGGACACTGAAACAGATATCGCGCGAAATTCCCGCCGATATCGACTGGATCCTGCGCGTCGACGGCCATACGGACAAAGACCCGATTAAGACCGCCCGGTTTCCTTCGAATTGGGAGCTGTCTTCGGCAAGGGCGATTTCGGTGGTCCAGTTTCTGATCAATCAGGGGCTGTCCCCCAATCGTCTCGCCGCCACCGGCTTTGGCGAGTTTCGGCCCCTGGATGACCGCAGCGACGAAATCGCCAAACGCCGGAACCGCCGAATTGAGTTGAAATTAACCCAACGCTGACCCATTCCCTATTCCGTGCCGATCGTTTTGTAGGACGGCTCCTAACCCGGGCGGGCCGCCGTCGATGGGAACCCAGGCATCCATGTTGATTCTCTTTTTCATTGTCTTCATCGACCTGATCGGCTTTGGCGTCATCATTCCGCTGCTGCCTTTCTATGCCGAGTTCTACCAAGCCTCCCCGGCCACGGTCGGGTTGGTGATGGCGACTTATTCGTTCACACAATTCCTGGCGGCGCCTTTCTGGGGCAGGCTTTCCGACAGGATTGGGCGGCGGCCGGTCCTTTTGATCAGCCTTGCCGGTGCCGCCTTATCCTATGTCTGGCTCGGGTTTGCCGAAAGCCTGTGGATGTTGTTCGCGGCCCGGGCCGCCGGCGGCGCCATGGCCGGAAACATTTCCGCCGCCTTCGCCTACGTCGCCGACATCACGACCCGGGAAAACCGCGCCCAAGGGATGGGTGTCATCGGCGCCGCCTTCGGGCTCGGATTTATCGCCGGGCCGGCCATCGGCGGCTTCCTCGCGGGGTCTGATCCCGTCAATGCCGATTTCCAGAGCCCGGCCTTCGCCGCCGCCGGGCTGTCGGCGGCGGCTTGGATCATGGCCGTGGTGGTGTTGAAGGAATCGCTGCCGGTTGAAATCCGCCGGAAGCTGGCCGCCCAACCGGCGAAAAAACGCCTGGCCATGTTCCGCGAGGCCCTGGGCCGTCCCCACCTCGGGTTGTTAATTCTGATGACCTTTCTGGCGACCTTCGTTTTTGCCGGCCTTGAAGCCACTTTTGCCATGTGGTCCCGGCGGCAGTTCGGTTGGGGGCCGGAACAAAACGGTTATCTGTTCGCCTTCGTCGGTCTTCTTAGCGCCGCCATCCAGGGTGGTTTGGTCGGCCGGCTGGCGCGCCGGTTCGGTGAAGCGCGGTTGATTATTCAGGGCGCCGGGGCGCTAGCGGTCGGGGTGCTGCTGATTCCCTTCTCCAACCATATTGCGGTGCTGATCATTGCCATGGCCATTGCCGGGTATGGCTTTTCCATCATCTCACCCTCGTTGAACAGCTTGATCTCGCTTCAGGTCGGCGAAGACGAACAGGGCGGCATCATGGGCGTGACCCGGTCGGCCTCGACAATGGCGCGGTTTACCGGCCCGGCCTGGGCGGGTTTTCTTTTTGGCGTTTTGGGAATGGACTGGCCCTACTTCGGCGGCGTCCTGGTCATGCTGATCGTCGTCGCCCTGGGCTTTAAGGCCAAGAAAGCCCTCGATCCGGCAGGTAAAGACCCGGACATCGAGAAATCCTCTCCTTAGGCCCTTACTTTTACCCGCGACCCTTGAACCCCGGGGCGGCTTCCCGTATATAAGGCGCCTTCAAACCGGGAACGCAAAAATGAAAAAAGACACCCACCCAGAATATCATCAGATCACCGTCCAGATGACCGACGGCTCCACCTACACGACCCGCTCGACCTGGGGCAAGGAAGGCGACACCTTGAAGCTGGACATCGATCCGAAAACCCATCCGGCCTGGACGGGGGTTCACCGCCTCGTCGACAGGGGCGGCCAATTGGCCAAATTCAATAAAAGGTTTAAGGATTTAGGCCTTAAAGGCTAGGCGCGTCTCGAAGCCTGTTTCAACCTTTTAAAGTGACCGCGAGGACGCCGGCAATCCCGGCGTCCGATTTATTTTTCGGTCCCTTACCCCCCTTGGACGAACCGGCAAAAATCCCCGCTGGATCATTGCTTTTTCGTTCGTCTACAAGTTTGCCCCTCATTTAGGACTTTGATAAACTGAAGTGTTTAAAGTTTGGTCCTCTAATATAGGGTGATTCTGTGCATGCCCCTTTTTGGATGTGACGTATCCGTTGGGTCGAGGAAAGGGATGGGGTGGTCCTCCCAGACCATGTAAGGCGGTTTTGTCCGTTGGTTGATCGATGACGAAGAAAATCAATCACGTAGTTCAGGTTCAGCAAAATGGCCGGTGGAGCATCCATGCCCGTTTCCCCGAAAGCCAGAAGGACGCCGCGATTGAAGAGGGCAGGCAACTCGATAAACTAAGCGCCATCGACTTGGTCAAGGTCATCAATGAGGTCTACGACCCGGATCGCGAGAAGCATGGCGAATACTCCGTCTACAAAACTTCCGTCGCGAGGGACTATGCCGATTAAAAAGTCCTCCGGACATGGATCAAAGAAAACAAAGACGAATCCTGGCTTGGTAGTAGCGGGGGGGGGAGGACGAAGTGGGTTCTGACCGCGGACGAAGCCGTTCCGGCGGCCAGAAAAAAGGCAAAAAGAAGAAGAAAACGACGACCCTGACGGCTGTTTTTGTCAAGCTTCTCATGGTCATTCTGTTCAGCCTGTTCCTGTCGGCCCTGTTCGCGGTCATGGCCTCGGAAATTTTCGGCGGCGCCAACCTGTTCGGCATGAAAATCGTCGGCAACGCGGAATCGAACATGCTCATCGGCGTTTTCATCCTCACCTTCCTGATCAGCGCCATTAGCATCACCATCACCATCATGCGCGGGCAGAATCTTGAGGCCTCCCGCCGGCCCGGGTTTCTTGCCCCACAGGCGAAAGAAGCTGACCCAAAAGGCGGCGACCAAGAAACCCCCATCCATGAACCTCAAGGCCGGATTGAGCACCGCCGCCGGCCCCAGCGCGCAATCGTAAAGAATGTCCCGGACAGCACCAATGAAACCATGAAAAGTCTGGACGAGGCCGTCAACGAGCGCCTGCAGGCAGAATTGAACAAGGACAAAAAAGAAGAAAAGGAACCTGGCGCCGAGGAAACTGGCGCCGACGAACAAACCGCCGAGGGCGTTGTGCTGGATGCGTCGACCCAGCCCGAACCGAGCAGCGATGGCCTAGCCCTGTCGCCGGACGAGGAAAAACAAAAAACCTTCATGAATAATTTCCTCTCGCAAGCGCTGGAAAGTTCCCAGGGCGACAAGAAGAAGATGGACAATTTCAATAAATTCGGGGTCAACCTTTATCTCGCCGGGGCCTGCGAAATTCTGGGCCAGAAACGGGAGCTGACCCCCGGCGCCCTCACTAAAATCCTCACCGACAGCGTTCGGGTCATGGGGTTCAAGAAATCCCATGCCGCTTCGTTCGCCGGCCGTTATGAGGAATACCTGATGGCTGATTCCCGTTACATGCAGATGTTCCAATCCGGGCGCAACGCCATGAACATCTACCTCGCCGACGAAACCGCCGCACCAAAACTCCTGGATACGGCCTTAGAGGAATGGAACAAACCCAAGGCCAAGGAGGAAACGACCGGTCCCATCACGGTGCTGTTCACCGACATCGCCGGATCGACGGCGATGACACAGGCTCTCGGCGACGCCGGCGCCCAAAAGGTAGTGCGCGTCCACAACCGAATCGTCCGCGAGGCGCTCAGCGTCCACTCGGGCAAGGAAGTCAAACATACCGGCGACGGCATCATGGCATCCTTCAATAAAACATCGGACGGGATTGACGCCTCCATCCAGATACAAAGGGAAACGGCTCTGCATAACCAAGTCCAACCCGACTTGCCGTTGCACCTGAAAATCGGCCTCAACGCCGGCGAGCCTATCGCCGAGGACAATGACCTGTTCGGGACCACGGTCCAGCTTTCGGCCCGCATTGTCGACAAGGCCGCCGCCGACGAGATTTTCGTTTCGGAAATCGTGCGCGGAATCTGCGCCGGCAAGAATTACAATTTCTCCAAACGGGGGGGCTATGAAATGAAGGGGTTCGGCGACGACATTACCCTTTTCGAAGTAATTTGGAACGACGCGGATGAAGAAACCGGCGATACCCCGCTACCCCAACCGGCCGCGGCCGAAGCCGCGGCCAAGAACGCGGAATAGTTAATCATTAATAATCTCAGGCCCCCTAAAGGCACCGAAGATAACACCCCTTCATCGGACTAAATGGCCTTACTTTCCCGGCCGGGTCCGTGGAAAACAAAATTTCCGCCACCGCTTGCGGGCACAAAACGGCCTTCCTATATCAGTCTCGGACGATGGATGCCTTTCCTATAGGGTCCGGAGTCCTTAAACGCCCGAGGGCCATCGGCAAGGCTTTTCTCCGCGACGCCCCCGGGATGAGCAGTGGGGTTCGACCAACAAAGGCCCTGCCCGTGCGCGGGCGGCCCCGGTGAATCCCGAAACCATGTAGCTTCGAAAAGGAGGATATGGCTATGCGTACCATTGATTTCTCTCCCCTCTTCCGTCATTCCGTCGGCTTTGACCGCATGCAGCGCATGTTGGACGCGGCAACCCGGATGGATTCTTCGGCCCACGCCTACCCGCCCTACAACATCGAACAGGTGGGCGAGGACAACTACCGCATTTCCATGGCCGTCGCCGGGTTTGGCGAACAGGACCTGGACGTGACGGCCAAGGAAAACACGCTGGTCGTTTCCGGCAAAATGGCCGACGAGAGCGAGGATAAGACGTATCTTCATCGCGGCATTGCCGAACGCGCCTTCGAGCGCCGGTTCGAACTGGACGATCACATCAAGGTGGTGGGCGGCAGCCTGGTCAACGGCTTGCTTAACATCGACCTTCAGCGCGAAGTTCCCGAAGAGAAGAAACCGCGCAAGATCGCCATCGAAACCAAGGAATCCGGGCGGATCGAGAAAAAGGCCGCCTAAACGCCGGCCAAGACCGCAAACCGGGACAATAAAAAGGGGCGTGACTGCCGCGCATTGCGGGGCGGCGCCCCTTTTGTCCGCTAGGAGGCGACGAATTTCTCTAACACCCCCCGAATGGGTGCCGGGATGGGCTGAGATTTGAGGGTCTCTGAATCCACGAACACATGGACAAAATGCCCGGTTGCCGCGGGAGTCTCGTCGTTTTCCCCGAACAGTGCGATGGCGAAGGTGACGCTGGAATTGCCGATCCGTTCGACCCGTAACCCGACGTCAACGATTTCGGGAAAGCTGAGCGGATGGTGAAACCGGCATAGGGTTTCCACCGCCTGCGGGGAAACCGCGTCGTTGATCCAATCGATGCCGGCCTCCTCCATCTGGAACCGGACGACGATGGCCTCGAAATATCGGTAATAGAGCACGTTGTTGACATGGCCGAGCATGTCGTTGTCGCTCCAACGCGTCGGAATTTGGATCAGGTAGGGAAAATCCTTGCGGGTCTGGCGGGTCGGGTCGGACATGGCGGGCTTTGTCACCCCTAAACCTTGATCTGCTCGAGGGCGCTTCGGATGGCGTCCGGAATCGGCGCCGGCTTGCCCGTGGCGCGGTCGACGAAAACATGGACGAAGTGGCCCATGGCGGCGGCTTCGGCGGCGCCTTCCTGGAAGATTCCGATTTCGTAGCGAACGCTCGAATTGCCCAGTTTCCCTACTCTCAGGCCCGCTTCGAGGACCTCGGGATAGGCCAGGGGTTTGTTGAATTTACACATCGTTTCGACAGCCACGCCAATGACGCTGTCGGTCTCGATATCGAGGCCGCCTTGGTCAATCAAAAAACAGTTCACCACGGTGTCGAAATAGGAATAGTAGGTCACGTTGTTGACGTGGCCATAGATGTCATTGTCCGACCATCGGGTCTGAATGCTCAGAAAATGGGGGTAGCGGTCCCGGGCTTCGATGTTCTCTTTACTCATGTCACGGGATGCCCCTGGAAATCAAAGGGAATGCAAATTTTTTGGGGGCCACCTTCAACCGGCAGCCCCCATTATTTTGTAGCCTCAAACCTGTCAAACTCGCCAGAATTCTTTAACGCCAGAGACATTACCCAAGGGCGGACCCGCCGGTCAACCCTTGCAAAGGAGATAAATCGACAAGCAAAACTCGTGCCTTGTTTGTCCATGATTGAGATAAAAAAGCGCCGCCCCCGAAGGGGCGGCGAGTTCAACAGGGAGGCGTCGAAGTTGAATGGATGATGTTTTTCTCTCATCCACTGAGACACCCTATCCAAGACATCTTAATTTTTATTTAATGGCTGGCTCACGGCCCCGGAGCCGGGCCTGAAAGCCTTGGTATTCCGTGCTATGGTGGCTTTAGTCACTGAGCTTGAAGCGCCTCGAAGGAAGGAGCACCGATGAGCCCGGCCGCCGCGTGGACCCTATTGATCGTCGGCTTCGTTCTGCCCCTCATTCATGTCGGGGTTTCCGCCCGAAGCGGCCCCTGGAAGGCGCCGCAGGGGTCGGGCTGCCCGATCGGTCCCCGTTGGGGATGGCTGGTGATCGTGTTGCTTTTAGGTCCTATCGGTTGGTTGATGTTCATGACTAAACGCCGGTCCCGGCCGCCCGGAGACGCTATTTCTTGAAAAAATGATCGGCGTCGGTGAGGGCGCTTTTCTTGCCCTTAATGGCTTCGCGTACGCGGGCGATTTCGGCTTCCAGTTCGTCAATGTATTCACCAAGCGCCTCGATGGACATTTCTTCCAGATTCTTCGGCGCCGGTTTTTGTTTTTGGGGCTCCAGATCGTCGGTATCCATTGTTCACCCTCCCTGTATTGTTTAAGGGAGTACTACCATAGCCCCCGCAAACAATCGAGTGAGAGCGCCCCATGACCGCCATCCCCGAAACCATGTCCTGCGTCGAAATCGCCGAGCCGGGCGGCCCGGAAGTCTTGCAACCCGCGACCCGGCCCGTTTCGGAGCCTGGCCAGGGCGAGGTCCTGATCGCCGTCCGGGCGGCCGGCGTCAATCGACCCGACTGTATCCAGCGCCAGGGCCATTACGCGCCGCCGCCTGGGGTCACCGATATCCCGGGCCTGGAGGTCGCGGGGGTCATCGCCGGCTGGGGAAAAGACGTCGAAGGCTGGAACGAGGGCGACGAAGTCTGCGCCCTGGTCGCCGGCGGCGGCTATGCCCAATACGTCGTCGCCCCCGCCCCTCAATGCCTAACCATTCCAGGCGACCTCGGCATGGTCGAAGCGGCGGCCCTGCCGGAAACGTGTTTCACGGTATGGAGCAACGTGTTCGAGCGCGCCCGGCTTCAGCCCGGCGAAACCCTGCTGGTGCACGGCGGGTCAAGCGGCATCGGCACGACGGCGATCCAGATGGCCAGCCGAATGGGGTCGCGGGTCATCACCACCGCCGGCAGCGACGAAAAGTGCCGGGTCTGCGAGGAACTGGGGGCGGAACGGGCCGTCAACTATAAACAAGAGGATTTCGTCGAGGCGGTCGAGGATTTCACAGACGGCCAGGGCGTCAACGTGATCCTTGACATGGTCGGCGGCGATTACCTGCCGCGCAACATCAAGGCCCTGGCACCCGACGGCCGTCACGTTTCCATCGCCTTCCTCAAGGGCTCCAAGGTCGAGGTCAATTTCATGCCGGTGATGTTGAAGCGCCTAACGCTCACCGGATCGACGCTCCGCCCGCAGCCGGTGGAACGCAAGGGAGAAATCGCCCAGGCGCTGAAAGAAAAGGTGTGGCCGTTGATCGCCGCCGGCAAAATTAAACCGGTCATCCATGCCACTTTCCCCCTGTCCAAAGCCTCGGAAGCCCATGAAATGATGGAATCGAGCCAGCACATCGGCAAGATCATGCTGGTCTCGGATGAGGCCTGATTGACGTGTTTGACCAGACGGGCGGACGGGCGTTATAAAAGGGCCGATCAAGGGTCTGCCTGACGAAGAACAGGCAGAAGGTCTTCTGGAAAAGGAAAAAAGAAGATGGCGCATCCTCTGATGCCAAAGGCGACGGCTGTTTGGCTTGTTGAAAACACGGCTCTAACTTTCGAGCAGATTGCGGCTTTTTGCGGCCTCCACGATCTGGAAGTCCAAGCCATCGCCGACGGCGAGGTGGCGACCGGCATGCAGGGCCTTGACCCGATAGCCGGCGGCGAGTTGACCCAGGAAGAGCTGGACCGTTGCGCCGCCGATCCGGACTCCAGGATGGAAATGGCGAAACCCAACATCCCGCTGCCCAAGGCGCGCACTAAGGGCGCACGGTATACGCCCCTGTCGAAGCGCCAGGACCGTCCCGACGCCATCGCCTGGCTGGTCAGGAACCAACCGGATTTTTCGGACTCTCAAATCTCGAAACTGATCGGCACCACCAAGCCGACCATCAACGCCATCCGCGAGCGCAGCCATTGGAACATGCCCAACATTAAGCCCCAAAATCCGGTCAACCTCGGCCTGTGCTCTTCCGACGACCTTGAAAAGGCGGTGGCCCTGGCCCGCGCTCGTGCCGGCAAGGCGCAGGATTCGCAAGCCCAGCCCGTCGATGAAGCAACGGGGCCGGCCGCCGCCGAACCGCCCGTCTCCGTGGACCAAGCCCCGGGGACCCCCGTGGCACCGGAGCCCGAGCCCGCACAGGTGAACCCGGTCGCCCATTTGGCCCCGGGCGAGACCCTTCTGGTCAAGGACGTATCCAAACCGGCCGAAGAACCGGAACCCGAAGAGCCGCCGGCGACTAAAGTCAGCCCCGAGAATGCCAAACTGGGAGAAGCCATGGCGACGCCGGACGTGTTGAAGGCGGCCGAAGACATTTTCGCCAAGACTTCCGATGACGCAGCCAAAGACGCGGTCGACGACGTCAAGGAAAGCTGATTTTCTTAACCAACCGTACCCGCCCTAAGACGAGGGCGGCAAAAGCCCCAATGCCGGTTTCCGGGTATCCCTACCCCTCGCGCGCCGACGCGTAACCGATCCCTTGCAAGGCTTCGTCCATTTCATCGAGGACCGCCGGATCGTCGATGGTCGCCGGCATCTTGTATTCCTCGTTGTCGGCGATTTTCTGCATGGTGCCGCGGAGAATCTTGCCAGAACGGGTCTTCGGCAGGCCGTTCACCACAACGGCCTGCTTGAAGGCGGCGACGGGGCCTATCTGTTCGCGGACCATCGCCACCACCTCGGAAACGATTTCGGTGTGATCCTTGGTGACTCCGGCCTTGAGGACCAGGAACCCGACCGGCAACTGTCCCTTGAGGTCGTCGGCGACGCCGATGACGGCGCATTCGGCGACGTCCGGGTGGTTGGCCAGGACCTCTTCCATGCCGCCGGTGGAAAGCCGGTGCCCGGCGACGTTAATGATGTCGTCGGTTCGGGCCATGATATAGAGATAACCGTCCTCGTCCCGGTAGCCGGCGTCCGCCGTTTTGTAGTGGCCGGGAAATTCCTTGAGATAGGATTCGACGAACCTGTCATCGGCGTTCCAAAGCGTCGGCAGGCTGGACGGCGGCAGCGGCAGCTTGACGCAAAGGGCGCCGATATCGCCGGTTTTTACCGGTTCGTTTTCGGCATTGAGGATCCGAACGTTCCAACCGGGCGCCGCCTTGGTCGGTGATCCCGGCTTGACCGGAAATTGATGCAGGCCGACGCAATTGGCGGCGATAGCCCATCCGGTTTCGGTCTGCCACCAATGGTCGATCACCGGCACGCCGATCTTTTCCTCGGCCCAATGGAGGGTATCGGGGTCGGTGCGTTCACCGGCTAGGAACAGGTAGCGGAACGACGAAAGGTCGTAATCCTTCATCAATAGGCCGTCCGGGTCCTCGCGTTTGATGGCGCGGAACGCCGTCGGCGCGGTAAACAGTACGTTGACCTTGTGATCGCTGATGACCCGCCAAAAGGCGCCGGCGTCGGGCGTGCCCACCGGTTTGCCCTCGTAAAGGATGCTCGTGCAGCCGTGAAACAGCGGCGCGTAAACGATATAAGAATGGCCAACCACCCAACCGACGTCCGACGCCGCCCAATAGACGTCACCGGGTTTGACGCCGTAGACGTTCTTCATTGACCACTTCAAAGCCACCAGATGACCGCCGTTGTCGCGGACCACGCCCTTGGGCTCGCCCGTGGTGCCGGAGGTGTAAAGGATGTAAAGAGGATCGGTCGCCAAAACAGGAACGCAATCGACCGCCTCGGCGCCTTCCATGGCTTCGCTCCAATCGACATCGCGCCTCTCGGTCAATTCGGCCTTCGCCTCAGGGCGCTGCAGAACAATGCAGCCGTCGGGCTTGTGTTTGGCCAGGTCGATGGCGCCGTTCAACAGCGGCATGTATTCGATGACGCGGCTGACCTCGATGCCACAGGACGCGGTGATGATCAATTTGGGCTTGGCGTCGTCAATGCGCACCGCCAGCTCGTTGGACGCAAACCCGCCGAAAACGACCGAATGGACGGCGCCAATGCGGGCGCAGGCTAACATGGCGATGGCGGCTTCGGGCACCATGGGCATGTAGATGATGACCCGGTCGCCCTTGCCGACCCCATTGGCGACCAGAACGCCGGCGAATTTTGCCACCTCGTCCCGGAGTTCCCGAAAGGTGAAGGTCTTGACCGTATTGCCGGTCACCGGCGAGTCGTAAATCAGGGCCGCCTGATCGGCGCGGCCTTCCTCGACGTGGCGGTCAAGGGCGTTATAACAGGTATTGAGCTCGCCGCCCGTGAACCAGCGGTAAAACGGCTTGTTGGTATCGTCGAGGACCTTGTCCCATTTCTTTATCCAGCGGACATCCTCGGCAATTTCCCCCCAAAACCCTTCGGGATCCTCGATCGACCGCCGATAAGCTTCATCGTACGCATTGGTCATTCTCCGCTTGCCTCCCCGTTTTGCCCCGGTCTTTGCACCGTCGTGTCAATTTAAAGCCTGAAGTTTGGGCTAAAACGGCTTTTTTTGCAAAGCCGGTTTGTGGCACTCTTTAACCAAGAGAAGGGTCTCAACCCGAGGCCGTAATAACGGGGACGCCGATGGGCAAGGGAAAAATCTACGAACAAGGCTTGGACCGCAGCACCGCCAACTTCACCCAGTTGTCGCCGTTGTCGTTCATCGGCCGTACGGCGGCGGTCTATCCCGATCATGTTTCCGTCATCCACGGCCAAAAGCGGTTTACCTGGTCCGAAACCTATGCCCGTTGCCGCCGCCTTGCCGGGGCCCTGGCCAAGCGCGAGATCGGGGTTGGCGATACCGTCACCGTCATGGGGTCCAACACGCCGGAAATGGTCGAGGCCGCCTTCGGCGTGCCGATGTGCGGCGCCACGCTGAATACGCTCAACGTCCGCCTCGACGCCGACACCATCGCTTTTTGCCTGAACAACGGCGAAGCCAAGGTGCTGATTACCGACACCGAGTTCTCGGAAACCGTCAAACAGGCGCTGGCCGACTTGGGGCGCGATATCGTTGTCATCGACATCGACGACACGGAGGCCGACGAAGACATCAGCCGCGAGCGGCTGGGCGAAAAGGACTATGAGGCGCTGCTGGAGGAAGGCGACCCGGACTTCGACTGGCATCTTCCCGACGACGAATGGCAGGCCATCTCGCTCAACTTCACGTCGGGCACCACCGGCAACCCCAAGGGCGTGGTCTATCATCACCGCGGCGCCTATCTGAACGCCATCAGCAACATCGTCGGCTGGAACATGGCCCACCATCCGGTTTATCTGTGGACGCTGCCGATGTTCCATTGCAACGGCTGGTGCTTCACCTGGTCGATCGCCGCCGTCGCCGGCATCAACGTCTGCCTGCGGCGCGTGAATGTGGCCAATATCTACAACGCCATTGTCGATCATCGGGTGACGCATTTCTGCGGCGCCCCCATCGTGTTGAACTTCGTCGTCAACGCCACCGACGCGGAACGCCGGGAATTCGACCATACGGTCAACGTCATGACCGCCGCCGCGCCGCCGCCGGAGTCGACGCTGGAAGGCATGCTGCGCCACGGATTCAACGTAACCCACGTATACGGGTTGACGGAAACATACGGCCCGGCGGTTATCTGTTCGTGGCACGACGAATGGAATGGCCGCTCCATCGAGGAGCAGGCGGCGCTGAAATCCCGCCAGGGGGTCAACTACCACATGCTCCAGGGGTTAAAGGTCATGGACCCGGAAACCATGACCCCGGTCCCCAATGACGGGGAAACCATGGGCGAGGTCATGTTCCAGGGCAACATCGTCATGAAGGGGTATCTGAAGAACGAAGAGGCCACCAAGGACAGCCTCGCCGGGGGCTGGTTCCATTCCGGCGACCTGGGCGTCATGCATCCTGACGGCTACATACAGCTCAAGGACCGGTCCAAGGACATCATCATTTCCGGCGGCGAGAACATTTCGTCGATCGAGGTCGAAGACGTTCTCTACAAGCATCCCGCCGTGCTGGCCGCCGCCGTGGTCGCCAAGCCGGACAAGAAATGGGGGGAAACACCCTGTGCCTTCATCGAATTGAAGGAACAGGGCGAACCGGTGACCGAAGACGGCTTGATCGAATTCTGCCGCGCCAACATGGCCCACTTCAAAGCCCCCAAGACCGTGGTTTTCGGCCCGCTGCCGAAGACATCGACGGGAAAAATCCAGAAGTTCAAGCTGCGCGATATTGCCAAGGACTTGTGACGCCCCCCCTGGGATTTCGAGGAGATTTCGAGGGGCCGCAGCCTGAGCAAGAGGGCAGCTGGATACCCCGGCCGCAAGGCGCGATTAAGCCTGAAAATTTATCGTGGTCCCGGCCGCAAAAACCGGAAAAACCAACCAGGGGATAGACGTTACTGGTTGGTTATGGTGGCGATTTCGTCTTTGATTCGGAGCTTCTGTTTCTTGAGACTGGCGATTTCAATATCGTCGGGGTGAGGTCGGTGGATTTGTTCGTCGATAGCGGCTTCAAGTGCTTGATGTTTGGTCTTCAGTTCGTCGATCATCTCCTCCAGGCTCATGGCGTACCCTCCATAGTCAAAAATCTTCCGCACCCTCATCATAGGCCACCATGGGCAAAAAATCCACCGTCCTCGGAATGCCCCGGAGGGCTTTTGTCCTTATCGGGAGAGAAAAAAATGGCGCAACCGGAATACCGGTCCCGTCCGGCGCCCGCCTACCGTTGAAGCCCGTAATCTGTTATTATGAAACATCGTTTAACTGACATCGAAACCGATGGACGAAACCGAGCCGCTGAGGAAGAAACTTTCGGACTTGAAGGCCGAACACCGTCAACTGGACGATGAGATTTCCGGCCTTCTGGAATCCGGGAACGTCGATCAGTTGGAAATTAAACGGCTGAAAAAACGTAAGCTGTTGCTAAAAGACGAAATCCTTCAGGTCAAAAACCAGCTTTTGCCGGACATCATCGCTTAAGCCTTTTCGGCGTTGGGTTCTTGCGGCCCGGCGTCCGTCTGCCCCAAGCTCGCGACCAATTCCTTGTCCGCCGCCTGGATGGCGTTTTCGGGGGTGTCGACGTTTTCCAGCGTCGCCACCCCGGCAACGATCTCGAGGGTGAGGGTTTCCTCCTGCCAGGGGAAGGGTTGCGCCTTGACGGCATCGATCAGGGACTGGGTCTTGGTTTGCGCCAGTTCATCATTGCCGACCAGAAGGATAAGGCCGAAATCGTTGCCGCCCAGGCTTCCGGCGACATCGGTGGGGTGCAGGTTGGCATCGATGACGGCACACACGTGTATCAACGCCGCATCCAGCGCCCGGCGTCCGAAACGGCGGCGGATGTCATCGGCATTGACGAGATGAAGGACAACCAGGCTCGGCGGCGGCGTCAGGTGCTCCGAGTTGGAAAGCACATGGGTCAATTCGCGGCTGAATTCCCAGCGCCCCGGCACCGGCAAGAATGAATGCTTTTCCGCCAGCTCCTTGAAATGGGCCTCGCGGCCCTTGGCGCGCTCGACCTCGGCCCTGAGAGGTTCGATCTGGCGCGCCAGGCTGTCAAAGGCCTGTTGGACTTCGGGCGTCAGGACGCCGGCCAGAAGCCCATCAACGGCGAAGGCCTCGGTGCCTTCCCACGGCGAAGCGCCGGAAGCCTCGGCCTCCGTGTCGTGGTTCTTTTCCCGCTGTTCTTCGTCGGTGCCGCGCTTTTCTTCCTTCTTCGGGCTACCGGACCCGATAGGGTCGACGGCATCCGTTTTGTTCACGTCCATAACGCGAATCCTCCAACCTCGGGGCTAATCGAAACAGGGATTGACTCCATTTTTGGATTATAGCACACACCGTGGTTAAAGGATTGTTGACGGCCCTTGCTTAGGGCGGGCGGAAACCTATAATTGCCCGCTTTCCCAAGGGCGCCGAACCTTATCGAAGGCCGATAACGCCCCCAAAGGCGAATAAGCCAAAGAAAGTCACCATGGCCAGCGATTCCCCCCTTGTCGGCATCATCATCGGCAGCCAGTCCGACCTTGACGTTATGCGGAATGCCTCGGAAACGCTGGACAATCTCGGCATTGCCAATGAAATGAAAATCTTGTCGGCGCACCGCAACCCCGAACAGGTCAACGAATATGCCGCCACCGCGCGCCAACGGGGCCTGAAGGTGATTATCGCCGGCGCCGGCATGGCGGCGGCGCTTCCCGGTGTCGTCGCCGCGCAGACGCCGTTGCCGGTTCTCGGCGTGCCCATGGAAACCCGGGTCATGGGCGGCATAGACAGCCTGCTTTCCATGGCCCAGATGCCGGGCGGCATTCCCGTCGGCACCCTGGCCATCGGCAAGGCGGGGGCGAAAAACGCCGCTCTGTTGGCGGCTGCGATCCTGGCGCTAAGCGACGAGGGGGTGGCCGGCCGGTTGGACGCTTTCCGCAACAAGCAGAACCAAGCCATCGCCGAGGTCCCGGCCAAGTGAGGCCGGGAAAGTTTTAAGCCTGACCGGTCCTGGCCAACAGGCTGCTTTCGATGTCTTCCATGGAAAGACGGCGGAACTTGAAGGCCTCCAACAATTCGATTTCGATGGCCGCGTTCTTGCTCAGTTCGGTGGCCACCATGTACTTGACGAATTCGATCAATTCCCGGGCCTGACCGGGGTAGGCGAGGACGTTGGTCAACAGTTCGCGGCGGATGATCGGCGGGTATTTCAGGATTTCAAGCACCAGTAGCTTTTTCACCTTCATCTGGATGCGCAGGCTGCCGAACATGCGGTCGAGACAGAAACTATAAATGCCGAAGTCCAGGTTGCCGGCTACGACGAGGGTGAAATCGCGGAACTCGTCCAAAAACGGCCCGGCGGTGATGTTGCGGTCCATCAACTGTTTGACGACGTCGAGAAAAGCCCGGTAGCGGATACGGGCGGGGTTGAGCTTGCCCCCCAGTTCCGCCTCAAGGGCCCGGATTTCGGCGTTGCGGAAGCCGGCATTCAGGACCTCGCGGGCCGAATGGCGGACCACGTCGGAAAGCGCCTGTTTTTCGATCAGGGTGAACAGGCGTTCGTATTTCTCGCGTTTTAGGGGCGACATCTTGTGCACCGGCGCCCCCAGCGGCAACAACGCCGATTGCGCGACCAGCAGGTCCTTGGAATAGATCGAGGCGACGGCGGCGGCTTCGGGCTGCATCGGGGCGTCACGGAAATCATCGGTGATGACGAACCGGCTGCCGTCGGAAACGGTCAAATACCGGCCCAGCTTCGAACACCAAAGGAAATAATCGGCAAGGTCAGGACTCCGCGGTTCGGCGACTCCGACGGGCGCGCCTGGCTGCGGGTTGAGATGATTCGAGGTGGTGGCGGTGTTTTCTACCATTATTCCACTAATCCCTCCTACCTGGCCCTTCTCCTTGGGGAGTATTATCATAGGCGAGACAAAGAAAACACGCCAGAATTGAGGCATAACCCGGAGGATTGCTCCCATGCTGCTCGAAGGTTCGTGTCACTGTATCGCCGTCAGATTTTCGCTGCACTCCCACACCCCTTACCCTTATGCCCACTGTTATTGCTCGATCTGCCGCAAGACGGCCGGGTCCGGGGTCTGGCATTTTCCTGCTCGGCCTCGCCGAAACCCTGAAAATCGAGGGAGATGAAAACATTACCCGCTACCAGGCGAAGATGGACGATGGCTCCGTCAGCCCCGCCGAACAAAGTTTCTGCAACCGTTGCGGCTCGCAACTGTGGCTTTTCGACCCCCGCTGGCCAGAACACCTGCATTCCTTCGCCTCGGCGTTCGACACGCCGCTGCCGAAACCGCCGGCTTTTCTGGATTATTTTCTCTCCTCCCGGGCCCCGTGGACGGTTCCGCATGAGGGCGACGCCATCGAGCGGCTCGACGGCCCCTATAGCGTCGGCATGGAAGACTGGCACCGGCAGCGGGGACTGTGGGTGGAATAAGTCCCGGTCGCGCCAGCCTTGATTCGACAAACGGGAGCCCTTGTTCACCAAACCGTGAACTCATTTGACTGGCTTGCTCGGCAGCCCCCGGGCATCATCGGTTTCAGACGGCGGACCCCCCACCGTCCATAGCTGAGCCTCCCTGGTTTTTCTGGGATCAAAACCCTTGCCCACCAAAGGGCAGGAACATTTCCAACATCCCTGATTTTGGGGGCGTGATTTTCCCGGTCGCGCCCCCTTTTTTTTCCAACGCCGTTTAGTTCCGGGCGCGGCGAAAGATTCTCGACGGCCGGGGCAGCGATGACAGCGCCGCCTTGATCCGCGACATGATTGCCGGGACCTTCATGACATCGGCGATGCGCCGGTCCAGGTAGGCCCAGGTATCGGCGTGGCCGTCCGAAGTGTCGGCAAGCCAGCAAAGCGCCGTGGTCGTGTAGACGGGTGCCAGCAGGCCACGCTTGGTGTAATAGTTGAAATCGCTGGCGTCGTCGCCAGCGGCGTACCACATGACATCCACCGTGCGCCACGTGAGCCGGGCCGCCAGCGGCGCATTCGGGGGCAGGGCCAGATACGCGAATAGCCGCCGCGCCGCCTCCGGATGGGGGTCCATGACCTGCAACCTGGCCTTGACGGCGGCGGTGATGCGGTCGCGGATGCGCATGGCGGCAAGGTCCTGGGCGGCAAGGTCGTCGAGCATCCGCCGGTCGGCCCAATCGGCCCAGTGGTCCACCAGGTCGGGAATGCCGCCGGCAAAGGCGCGCAGAGCCATGTCCGGGCTCATGCCGGCGTCCTTTACCCCGGCCTTCAGCGTCCGCCGGGTCCAGCCGTCGAACGCCACGTGGGCCAAGGCGGCAACCAAAATCCGGTCCCTGATGGCCTGTTGGTCATCCGTCATCGGCGGCCTCTGTTGGCAGTTCCTTTTCCCGCATCCTTGCGCCCAAGGGCAGTTCGTCGCGGTCCATTTCATCCGTATAGCCCAGGGTCGAAAGGTCTTCCATCCGCTGAGGGTACAGGATTCCGTCAAGATGGTCACATTCGTGCTGAACGACGCGGGCGTGATAGCCACTGGCCTCGCGTTCGATGACCGATCCGTCCGGCGCCAGCGCCTTGTAGCGGATATGCCGGAAACGGGGCACCATGCCGACCATGCCGGGCAGCGACAGACAGCCCTCGATGCCGGCGACCCTTTCCTCGCCCAGGGCCTCGATCTCGGGGTTGATCAGCACCGTCATCGGCACCGCTTCTTCCGCCTCATCGCCGTTTTCGTCTTCTTCCTGGTGGGCGCGGGTTTCGGGAATGTGAAAAATCACCAGCCGTTTCGGAACGTGGACCTGGGGCGCCGCCAGGCCGATCCCGGGGGCGTCGGCCATGGTATCCACCATATCGGCGATCAGGCGTTGGATTTCGGGCGCCGTCGGGTCTTCCACCGCATCGGCGGTCCTATTAAGCACCGGATGGCCCATTCTGGCGACCTTCAAGATAGCCATGCGTTCCTTTACCGATTTACCGTTTCTCGGGCTTCGACCCTTCCCAACCCTGTCCGGATATGATAGAACGCCGAGCCCAGTCACGGAAATGCTTATATTTCCGGCCTTTTTACAAAACAAATGAAAAAAGAGAGACCAAAGCCTTTGCAAGTTACGGTACGCGATAACAACGTCGACCAGGCTCTGAAAGTGCTGAAAAAGAAGATGCAGCGCGAAGGCATCTTCCGCGAGATGAAGCTGCGGCGTTCCTATGAAAAACCCTCGGAACGCAAAGCCCGCGAAAAGGCCGAGGCCATCCGCCGGGCCCGCAAGCTGGAGCGCAAGCGGATGGAGCGCGAAGGCTTCTAAAGCCGCCTTCCGGCCGGTCAGACCCTACAAGAAACCGCCGAGCCATACGGGTCTTGGCGGTTTTTGCGTGTCCGCGATTTAGGCGACAGGGCCGAAGTTCCCTAGCCCAGCGCCTGGACGATTTCCTCGGTCATCTTCTTGGCGTCGCCGAACAGCATCATCGAGTTGTCGGCATAAAACAGCGGGTTGTCGACGCCGGCGTAACCAGGCGACAGCGAGCGTTTGACGAACAGCACCGTGCCTGCTTTCTCGACGTCGAGGATCGGCATGCCGGCAATCGGGCTCGACGGGTCGGTCTTGGCGACCGGGTTGGTGGTATCGTTGGCGCCGATGACGAAGGCGACATCCGCGGTCGAAAACTCGTGGTTGATGGCCTCCAGCTCGAAGACCTCGTCATAGGGTACGTTGGCCTCGGCCAGCAGCACGTTCATGTGCCCGGGCATGCGCCCGGCCACCGGGTGGATGGCGTAGGAGACCTCGACGGCTTCGGCTTTCAGGACATCGGCCATTTCACGCAACGCGTGCTGGGCCTGGGCCACCGCCATGCCGTAACCGGGAACGATGATTACCTTGTTGGCGTTCTTCATCAGGAAGGCGGCATCGTCGGCAGCGCCCGATTTGGCCGTCTTGTCGCCGGCGCCGGCCGCCGTCGTGCCGGCGGTGGCGTCGCCGCCGAAACCGCCCAACATGACGTTGACGATGGACCGGTTCATGCCCTTGCACATGATGTAGCTGAGGATGGCGCCGGACGAGCCGACCAGGGCGCCGGTGATGATCAGCGCCGAATTGGAAAGGGTGAAGCCGATACCGCAGGCGGCCCACCCGGAATAGGAGTTTAGCATCGAGACCACGACCGGCATGTCGGCGCCGCCGATGGGAATGATGATCAAAAACCCGATCAGGAAGCTGAGCCCCACCAGCGTCCAGAACGTCGTCGGCGACTGGTTAGCGATCAGGACCAGGATCAGAACCAAGATCAAGGTGGCGATCAGGGCGTTCAAAGGGTGTTGCAGGCGAAAGACCACCGGGTTGCCGCTCATCACCCCTTGCAGCTTGGCAAACGCGATGACCGAGCCGGAAAAGGTGATGGCGCCGATGACCATCCCCAGCGACATTTCGATGATGCTGACGGTATGGATGTCGCCCAGGGTGCCGATGCCGTAGGCCTCGGGATTGTAAAAGGCGGCGGCGGCGACGAAGACGGCGGCCATGCCGACGAGGCTGTGGAAGGCGGCGATCAGTTGCGGCAGCGCCGTCATCTTGATCCTGAGCCCGACCACGGTGCCGATGGAACCGCCGATCAATATTCCCAGAAGGATCATCGACAAGCTTACGACGCCGGGGTCGGCCAGGGTCGATACGATGGCGATGACCATGCCGGCAACGCCGTAAAGGTTGCCCCGGCGGGCGGTTTCAGGCGAGCTCAGCCCCCGAAGGGCGAGGATGAACAGCACCGAAGCGACGAGATAGGCAAATCCTGTCATGGCTCTGCTCCCGCCCTAGTTTTTTTTCTTCTTGAACATGCCCAACATGCGATTGGTAACGATGAAACCGCCGAAGATATTGACCGACGCCAGTGTCACCGCCAGAAAGCCCATGAGCTTGGAAAAATCCATTTCCGTCGGCCCGGCGGCAAGAAGCCCGCCGACGATGATGACCGACGAGATGGCGTTGGTGACCGCCATCAACGGCGAATGAAGCGCCGGGGTGACGCTCCAGACGACGTAAAAACCGATAAAGCAGGCGAGCACGAAAACCGTGAACAGGCCCAAAAACGGGTCGCCTCCCGCGCCTTGTGTCTGAATCTCGACCAGTTTCGTCGATGCGTTGGCCAGTTTTTGGGATTTTTCGAACAGGGTTGCGGCTTCCGTCGCCATTTCCGCGGCCAAGTCCCTGATGGTTTCCACATCCATGGTCATTGCCCTTTGGGTTTCGGTTTAGACGCCGGTTTTTTGGCTTTCCCGGCCGGTTTTTTCCCTGGTTTTTTATTCGTCAGCATTGGATGCACCACTTTGCCGTCCCGGGTGACCAGGGTGCCCTTGACGATTTCATCTTCCCAGTCGATGGCCAGATTCTTTGTTTCGGGATCGACCAGGGGGGTGATGAAGTTGAGCAGGTTCTTGGCGAACAGCGCGCTGGCGTCCTCGGCCAGACGGCCGGCGACGTTGCCATGGCCGATAATAGTGACGCCGTTCTTGGTTTTCACCACCTGATCGAGTTTCGACAGCGGGCAATTACCCCCCACCTCGACCGCCAGATCGACGATGACCGCGCCGGGCTTCATGGTGGCGACCACCTGCTCGGTCACCAAAACCGGCGCCGGACGGCCCGGGATCAACGCCGTGGTGATGACGATGTCCTGCTTGGTGATGTGCTCAGCGACGACCTTCTTCTGCTTGGCGAAGTACGCGGGCGGCATCTCCTTGGCGTAGCCTCCTTCGGTTTGGGCGTCCTTTTCCATTTCCGGGTCGACTTCGAGAAACTTGCCGCCCAGGCTTTCCACCTGTTCCTTGGTCGCCGGGCGCACGTCGGTGGCGGTGACGATGGCGCCCAGCCGCTTGGCGGTGGCGATGGCCTGCAGGCCGGCGACGCCGACCCCCATGATGAAGACCTTGGCCGGGGGTACCGTTCCCGCCGCCGTCATCATCATCGGAAAGGCGCGGCCGAATTCCGAGGCCGCGTCCAGCACCGCCTTGTAACCGGCCAGGTTCGACTGCGACGACAGGATATCCATGCTTTGTGCCCGGCTGATACGCGGCATCAACTCCATGGCAAACGACGTCAGCCCGGCCCGGGCCAGGGCCTGCATCTCCTTCGGGTTGGAAAGCGCGCCCAGGGAAGCCACCAAGATGGTGCCCTTCTTGATCGCCGGAATTTCACCCGCCTGGGGAGCCTGGATCTTGAAAACCATGCCGGCACCCTTCAACGCCGCCCGGGCGTCCTTGGCGATGGTGGCGCCGGCGTCGCGGAAAGCGGCGTCGGTAAAGGACGCGTCCCGACCCGCGTCCTGCTGGACGACGACCTGAAAGCCGAGCCCGATCAATTTCTTGACCACTTCCGGAGAACCGGCCACCCGCGTTTCGTTGGCCCGGGTTTCTTTGACGATGGCGATTTTCATTGGAAATTCGTCCTTGTCGTCTCAGGGGGTTGTCTCAGGGGGTCGTCTCAGGGGTCGTCCCAGGGGGCCGTCCTGCGGCGGTACTTTTTGGCCGCGCCCACCGCCGAGCATTATTTTCAGCGTTTTATATGCCTTCTCGGGCGGAGTTGCACAAGGCCCGCGTTAACCCCGGCGGACGATCATGTCGATTTCGACCAAGGCGCCCCGGGCCAGTGCGGCAACCCCGACGCAGGTCCGTGCCGGGCGCCGGTCGGCGGGGAAATAAGACGCATAGACTTCGTTCATGGCCGCGTAATCGCGCTCGAAATGGGTCAGGAAGGCCCGGGCCGAGGTCACGTGTTCGAGCCCGAGGCCGAGCCCGCCCAGGACCAACACCAGGTTGTCCATGACCTGCCGGGTCTGCGCCTCGATGCCGTCGGGCAGAGGCTTCGACGGGTCGTCGGGGTCCGTCGGCATCTGCCCCGCCAACTGCACCCAGCCATCGGCCTCGACCGCATGGCTGAACGGCGCGACCGGCTTAGGGGCCGCCGGAAACATATGGAATTTGGGCTCGCTCAAGACCGATAATCCTCCCGTGCTCAGCCAACCTTCTTGTCTGGCTTGTCTGGGGCTTTCCCCAGAACTTCGACAACGCTGGCCCGCTTGTCCTGATAATCGGCGAAATGCTCGGCCAGAACCGACATTTGCTCCTCGGTGAGCTTCAGTCTTTTGAGATCCTCCCCCGTTGGGTCGGCGTCCTTGTCGGCCTCAATTCTTTTGCCCAGCCCGTCCATATGAAAGGTTATGGCGTTGAAGAAATCATGGACGCTGCACGGGCGTTTCATATAGACCTCGTGGACGGTGCGCAGGTTATCGGCCAGAATCTGGATCAGGGTTTTGACCATCGGCGCTTGTTTGGCGAGCATGGCCTCGAGATCGGCGCGGGGCAGGCAGACAATGACGCTGTCTTCCATGGCCACCGCATGGGCCATGCGTTTCGAGCCGTCGATGATGGCCATTTCCCCGAATAACTCGCCCATGTTCATGGTCGCCAACTGGACATCTTCGCCTTCGTCGGACCTGAAAATGCCCTCCGACCCGGATTCGACGATATAGGCGGCGTTGCCCGGATCGCCCTCCTGGAAGACGGTCTCGCCTTCCTGGAAGAATTTCTTATCGACTTCTCCGCCGTCGACGAACATGCGCCTCAGCCTTGTTATGTATTGAAAACCGTCGCGGAAACGGCTCTGGAAATACTAGCGGTTCGGCCCAGGACCACACAAGCGGCTCAATCGGCCAGCGGAATGTCGAAAGCGGCCAACATCTTTTTTTGCCGCTTGGCAAGTTCCTTTTCGTCGAAATCGTCGATCAGGTCGTGAAACATCCGGTGCCAGTTGATTTCAGCCTTCAGATGGGTGAACACGCTGCCCAGTCCGATGGAGGCACGGTCCATGAGGACGAATTCCCTCGGCGGTGTGACCCCGCCGATAGTCCGGAGCTCCCGGTGGACCTTAGCCGCCACCCCGGCCCCGTACATCACCCCGCCGTCGTCCTGGATGGTTTTCACCTGATCCTCCAACAACGGCGCGTAAAGGAAACGGGCCCACTGGTTGAGGATGTCGATGACGTCCCGTCCCAGGTGATGAAAGCCCCAAGTCTCGTAAGCGTGAACCGCCAGGTCCGGGTCGTCGTCGCGGAGCGCCCGGTAAAGGTCGATCACGGCGCGGATGAAGCTGGGCTTGAACACCCGGATGCAGCCGTAATCCATCAGGTTGATGGTCCCGTCGGGCCGCACCGTGTAATTGCCGAGGTGTGGATCGCCATGCAGCACACCGTAAAAATAAAACGGCACGTACCAGGCCCGGAACATGTTCCGGGCCACCGCGTTTCGGCTTTTGATGTGTTCGTCGACGAACCGCAGCAAGGGGGCTCCGTCCAGCCACGTCATACTCAACAGCCGGTCGCTGGACAGCTTCGCCACCACATCGGGGACGTGAACGCCTTTCTCGGCTTTAAGGATCTTGCCATAAAGGCTCATATTGCAGGCCTCGCGGCGGTAATCCAGTTCCTCGCGCAGCCGGTCGGAAAGCTCCTTGTGGATTTCGCTGGGGTCGATGGCGCGGTCGTAGCGCCGGTAGATGGCGAACGCCAGCTTCAACTGCTTGAGGTCGGCCTCCACCACCGAGCCCATATCCGGGTACTGAATCTTGCAGGCCAGCCTGCGGCCCCGAAGGTCTTGGGCCTTGTGGACCTGTCCCAGGGACGCGGCGGCGGCGGCCTGCTGTTCGAAGGACTTGAATTTCGATTGCCAGTTCGGCCCCAATTCGCCGGCCATACGGCGCTTGACGAAGGCCCAGCCCATGGCAGGCGCGTTGGTCTGCAACTTCGCCAGCTCGACGATGTATTCCTCGGGCAAAACGTCGGGAACGGTGGCCAGGATCTGCGCCACCTTCATCACCGGGCCCTTGAGCCCACCCAAGGCTTGCTGCAATTCGGCGGCATGCTCGGCGCGATCGAGCGGGAGTCCGAACAACCGGCCGCCGACGGTGCGTGCCGCGAAGCCGCCAATAGTGGTCCCCACCTTGGCGTAGCGCTGGACCCGTCCGCTCAGGCTGTTGTCATCGGCCATGTCAAAATTCGCTTTCGAGCTCGTCGATGAAGCCCGAAATAACGCCCAGGCCGCGCTGCCAGAAATCCGGATCGGAGGCATCGAGCCCGAACGGCGCCAAAAGCTCTTTATGGCGCAGCGTGCCGCCGGCCTTCAGCATGTTGAAATATTTGCCCTGGAAGCCGGGGTGGCCGTTCTTGAAAACGTCATAAAGGGAATTGACCAGGCAATCGCCGAAGGCATAGGCGTAAACGTAAAACGGCGCGTGCAGGAAATGCGGGATATAGGCCCAGAAATTCCGGTAATCGTCATCGAACCGGAACGCCGGGCCAAGGCTTTGGCGCTGCACCTCCATCCAGATGTCGCCCAGGCGCTGGGCGCTCAATTCGCCCTTCGGGCGTTCGGCGTGGACGCGTTCTTCGAACTGGTGAAAGGCGATCTGCCGGATGACGGTGTTCATCATGTCCTCGACCTTGCCGGCGAGAAGGATGCGCCGCCGCTTGGCGCTTTTTTCGGTCTTCAGCATCGCCTGAAAGGTCAGCATCTCGCCGAAGACGGACGCCGTTTCGGCCAACGTCAGCGGCGTGTCGGACATCAATGCGCCCTGGGGGGCGGCCAGCACCTGGTGCACCCCGTGGCCCAGTTCATGGGCCAGCGTCATCACGTCCCGCCCCTTGCCGTGGTAGTTGAGCATCACATAGGGATGCACCGAAGGCACCGTAGGGTGGGCAAAGGCGCCGGAATCCTTGCCCGGCCGGGGCGCCGCGTCGATCCATCCATGATCGAAGAAACGCCCGGCGATTTCGGACATCTCAGGGGCGAAACCACCAAAGGCCGAAAGCACGATTTGCCTGGCCTCGCCCCATGAATAGTGGCGGTTGGAATCCTCGGGCAGCGGCGCGTTGCGGTCCCAGGTATTGAGCTTACGGACCCCGAACCATTTCGCCTTGAGTCTGTAATACCGGTGCGACAGCCGGGGATAGCTGTCCTTGACGGCGCCGATGAGAGCATCCACGAACTCGTCTTCGACCTGGTTGGAAAGGTTGCGATAGGACGCCGGGTGCGGGTACCGCCGCCATTGGTCCTCGATCTCCTTGTCCTTGGCCAGCGTATTGGTGATCAACGATAGCACCCGAATGTTCTTGGCCAGGCCGCGGCTGAGCGCCTTGGCGCCCCGTTTGCGGACCTGGGCCTTTTTGTCGGACAGCAGGTTAAGGGTATCGGCGAGGGTCATCTGCTTAGGCTTCTTGCCGCCCTCGATCCGAAAACGGAGGTCGGCCATGGTTTCCCCGAAAAGGCGGATCCAGGCGTTGTGGCTGGTCAGCGATTTTTCGTGCAACAGCTTCTCCACCTCGTCGGAAAGCTGGTGGCGGCGGAAAACCCGGCAATCCCTGATCCACGGCGCATATCGGGCGGCCTTGGGGCTTTTGAGCTGCTTTTTCAACACCGTCTCGCCGAGCCGGTTGAGCTCCAGGGTAAAAAACAGGATTTCGGTGGAAATATCCGTCACCTTTTCCTGCAGGGTCTGGAAAAAAGCGCTGATTTCGGCATCGGAAATATGGGTCGCGTGCAGCAGGTGCCCGTAGCTCATCACCCGGCCCAGGCGCTCGGTGATTTTTTCGTAGCGCGAAATAGCCCTGGCCAGTCCGTTTCCGTCGAGGCCCTTGAGTCGTCCTTCGAAGGCTTTGCGAAACTTTTTCGATTCACTCCGGGCCCAGGCTATGTCCGCCTTCAGCTTCGGCGATTTCGGCCGGCGGTAAAGATCGTTCAAATTCCAGTTCGGCAAATCGCCGCTTTGGCTTTTTTGCCGGGTCTGGTAAGTCCTGGTTTTGGTCATTTATTATCCTTTCTTCGGCCGCCGGCTGGGTTCAGGCCCTCCCAGCCATATAAAGGTGGAAATGACCCGCGGCAACGACAATGATAGGTCCCAAAAGCGGAAGGAAAACTCAATTATGAGTGACCGAAACTGGCCCAACCTTGCAGCTATGTTTTTCGATCAGGTGGACCGGCTGGGCGAACGGCCTTTCCTGTGGGTCAAACGTCATGGCGATTATAAGGCGTTGAGCTGGGGCGACACCGCCGCCCGGGTGACGCCGTTGGCCCGCGGGCTTCTGGCCCAGGGCGTCGAGCCGGGGGACCGGGTGATGCTGGTTTCCGAAAACCGGCCGGCGTGGCTGGTTTCGGACTTGGCGATCATGTCCATTGGCGCCATAACCGTTCCCGCCTACACCACCAATACCGAGGACGATCACCTTCATATCCTCCGCAACAGCGGCGCGCGAGGCGTCATTGTATCGAACCGCCGCCTCGCCGAACGGGTCCTGCCGGCGGCCCATAAGGCGCCCAAAGCCGAATTCGTCTTCGCCATGGACCTGCCCGGATTGTCCCAGGAACTTTCCGTCAAGGTCCTGCACATGGATGACGTGCTGGACAGGGGACGCGAAAACCACCAGAACATCGTCGAAATGGCCGGGCAATGGGGGACCGGCGATACCGCCTGCATCATCTATACGTCCGGCACCGGCGGCGTACCCAAGGGCGTCATGCTTAGCCACCGCAATATCCTGTCAAACTGCGAAGGCGCCGTAAACGCCCTGATGGATCTGGGCCTGGGCAACGAAGTGTTCCTGTCCTTCCTGCCGCTCAGCCATTCCTACGAGCACATGGCCGGACAGTTCTTTCCGATGACCATCGGCGCCGAAATCTATTACGCCGAAGGCGCCGACACCCTGGCCGCCAACCTGGTGGAAGCCCGGCCGACGATCATGACCGCCGTCCCCCGGCTTTATGAGACGTTCCACCACCGCATCACCTTAGGCGTCAAGAAAGCCGGGGGCCTCAAGGAAAAAATGTTCAACCGGACCGTCGAGCTGGGGACCAGGGATTTTCAACACCCGGGCAGCCTGGATTTCGGGGAGCGGATCGTTAACAGGGTGCTGGAAGTTCTGGTCCGGCGCAAGGTCCAAAAGCGTTTCGGCGGTCGTCTCAAGGCCTTGGTTTCGGGCGGCGCCCCCCTGAACCCGGAAATCGGAATGTTTTTTACCGCGCTCGGCCTGAGGATTTTGCAGGGTTACGGCCAGACGGAAACCTCGCCGTCGGTGAGCATCAATATCCCCAGCACCATGAAGCTGCACACCGTCGGGCCGCCCCTGAAAGGGGTGGAGGTGAAGATCGCCGATGACGGCGAGATCCTGGTCCGTGGCGAACTAGTCATGCAGGGCTATTGGCGGAATGACGAAGCAACGCGTGAAACCATCCGCGACGGATGGGTGCATACGGGCGACATCGGTCTTATCGACGAGGACGGCCATTTGCGGATCACTGACCGCAAGAAGGACATCATCGTCAATTCCGGCGGTGACAACATTTCGCCACAACGGATCGAGGGCATCCTTACCATCGAGGCGGAAATCGCCCAGGCCATGGTCTACGGCGACAAACGCTCGCACTTGGTGAGCCTTCTGGTGCCGGACGCGGACTGGCTTGCCGGGTGGGCAGAAACGGCCGTCAAACCCGCCCGGCTTTCGGACCTGGCCGGCGATGAGGACCTTATCAAGGCCCTCGGCGCGGTCCTCGAACGGGTCAACGCCAAGCTCTCCAACGTCGAGAAGGTGCGGCGCCTGATGATCGCGGGCGAGCCCTTCACAACGGATAATGGGTTGTTGACCCCGACGCTCAAAATCCGCCGCCACAAAATAAAGCAAATCTACGGCGAGGCGCTGGAGGCCCTGTACCGCTAGGTGGCGCCGGTTTCCTTGGGCCGTTTAAAATGGGCAAAGGCAATGCCGGCCAGGATGATCGTCAGTGCCACCACCTCCATCTCCCTGACCGGTTCGGCCAGCAACGCCACGCCCCAAAGGACGCCGAAGACGGGAATCAGGTAGTTGACGAAAGCCATGAAGCTGGCGCCCCGCATTTGCACCAAATAGAAAAAGATGATGGTCGCAAAGGCCGTCGGGAATAACCCCAGGTAGACCGCCGCCGCCACCGATTCCCTGTCCGGTTCGATCGCCCATGGCGCCTCGGCAACGAGGGCCGCCGGCACCATCACCAGACAAGCCATAATCATTACCGCGGCGGAGCGCGCCATCAGCGGCGCCGGCGGCGTGTTGCGGGCCAGAATCACGGCGACGGCATAACATAGCGCCCCGCCGCCGACCGCGAGCTGACGCCAGAGATCACTGCCCAGCCCCTTAAGCGCCTCCGGCCCGACAAGGACGACGATGCCCCCGAACCCGATGACGACGCCCGCTAACTTGGCCGGCGTCATGCGGTCCCCGGTGGTGAAGAAGTGGGCCATGACAACGGTCGCCAACGGCATCACCGACATCAGGATCGCCGCCAGGCCGCTTGATATCCGTTGCTCACCCCAGCCAATCAGGGTGAACGGTAGGCCGTTGCCGATAACGCCGAGCAGGAAACAAAACGTCCAGAACCGCAACCCGCCGGCCATGCGTTCGCCCCGCAGGAGCG
>Ga0208113_1000199_pt1 | contig 30697 bp, 29 predicted proteins | sample Knorr_S7_td_NADW_FD_185598 | JGI IMG/M metagenome (GOLD analysis project Ga0208113, IMG submission 185598) | Marine microbial communities from Southern Atlantic Ocean transect - Knorr_S7_td_NADW_ad_2505m_LV_A (SPAdes) (version 2) | ecosystem: Environmental > Aquatic > Marine > Oceanic | place...
ACGGGAGACGAGGTGGGCATTCCGGGGCGCATCGCGGTCCTTTACACATGGATTAGAAAAGTCTGAAGGGCGAAGCTAACAAAAGGGCCGCATTGCGTGCGCTTATAGGGAACCCAACCCGTTATTTTGCATTGTGGGCCGTTTTTTGGCCCGTACAGGCGTATTTCGGTGTTCCTTGCTACACCGGGGCCAAAAGGCTCGAAATCGGCCCCTGCTGGTTGCTATCCGGTTGCTATAGAAAATAAGGGGCTAGGCTGTTTATGCCTAACCCCTTGATTTTATTGGTAGCGGAGGGCGGACTCGAACCGCCGACACCCGGATTATGATTCCGGTGCTCTAACCAACTGAGCTACTCCGCCCCGAGGCCCGCCACGGTACGGCCATGGCGAGACCTGGGATATAGGTTCAAAGATAAACGGGTGTCAAGGTGCCCCCGGCAACTCCCGGGCAACCCCCAGGACCGCCGGGCGGGATTTTCGTCCCGTCCGGCGGCTGGGGTTGGTTCGGTGCTCCTGGGGGAGGGGGGATGGAGGTAGACACCGCCCAAAACCACCTGCTGGCGCCCTGGGAAGGCGCGGTCTGGCGGATGGTTAATTCACGTCGAGCTCAAAGACTGGGGGCAGCGGCTGGGCCGGCGGCGCCGGTTGCGCCGGGACCGCCCCGGCCGTTGCCCCGGGTACCGTCCTTACGGTTTTGCCGGCCGGGACCCTACCGGCCCTGGAAAGCGTGACCCGACCCCTGGGATTGCCCTGAGGACCGATGCCCATGCGTCTCAACAGCGCCTGGGTGCCCTTGGGGTTTGCCGCCAGGCGGGCCATATCCTCCTTATCGGCTTCGAACTTGACCACCGCCGGGTCGAGCCACGGTAGGTTGAGGACATTGCCGGTCGGCTTCGGCCGCGGTACAGGCTCCGGGTCCTTGACCCAGTAGTTGATCCGCGGCGGCGCCGCGATCAGCGCCAACTGCGGCGGCTCGGGCTTGTCATAGCGGCTAGGATGAGGGCCGAAATAGTTGACCAGCCGCCTTTCGTCGCGGTGGAAGGGTTCGCGGAAGCATTCGACCCCGCCGATCGATTTGTAGCAATAGGTGGGCTCCCAGTCGGACACCGCCTTTTCGTAGGCGTCGACATAACCGCAAGCGCCCAAAAGCGCGGTCAGGCCCAACGTTAACAATTTCGTGCGCATTTTTACCAACTCCCATGGCTGCGGTGGGGGAACACGCCGTTGCCAAAAAGATGTCGTCGCTTAAGCGTTTAAATGCACGAAGGATGCCAAAAACCGGGGGTTTCCGATTCTTAACAAAAACTTAACGATTCCAATTGGTTGTATTTTTCAGCCGGTTTTTCGGGTGTCGATGACGGTGCGGCCGCGGACCTGACCCTGGAGGATTTTGCCCGCCAGATCGGGCAAATCGGCAAGACATGCCGTGCTGCTAACCGCCGCCAGTTTGTCGCCGGGAAGCTCCTTGGCCAGCCGTCCCCAGGCGATAAGCCGGCGTTCCTTGGGACACGTATTGGAATCAATGCCGAGAAGGTTGATGCCGCGCAACAGGAACGGCATCACCGTGGTTTCCAGCCCCGGGCCCGACGCCAGCCCGACGGCGGCGCAGCTGCCCCAGGTGCAGAGCGTCGCCAGCGCCGTGTGCAGGGTCGGCCCGCCGACGTTGTCGATAATCCCGGCCCAGCGTTCGCTCCCCAGCGGTCCCTTCGGCGGTTCCGTCAACTCCTCGCGGCCGACGATGACGGCGGCGCCGAGGTCTTTCAGGTAATCGTGGGATTCTTCCCGCCCAGTCGCCGCGGCGGCCCGGTAGCCCAGGTTGGCCAGCAGCGCCACGGCGATGCTCCCGACCCCGCCCGATGCGCCGGTGACCAGCACCTCGCCTTCGGATTGGGGGGTCAGTCCGTGTTCCTCCAGGGCCATGATCGCCAGCATCGCCGTGAAGCCGGCGGTGCCGATGGCCATCGACTGTTCGGTGCTCAAACCATCGGCCAGCGGCACCAGCCAGTCGGCCTTGACCCGGGCCCGGGTCGCATAACCGCCCCAGTGAACCTCGCCGACCCGCCAGCCGGTCAGCACAACCTTATCGCCGGGCTTGTAATCAGGGGAATCCGAGGCCTCGACGGTGCCGGCGAAGTCGATGCCGGGCACGTGGGGGTATTCGCGGACCAGGCGCCCGATCCCTTGGATGATCATGGCGTCCTTGTAATTAAGCGTCGAATATTCGACCGCCACGGTGACGTCGCCTGGCGGCAAATGGTCGTTATCAAGGGTTTCGACACCGGCGGTGACTTTGTGGTCGTCGTCCTCCTCGAGCACGAGGGCGGAAAATTGATTTTCGTCGGTCATGGTTTTTCCTATCAATCAACAAGGGTCCAGGCAAGCGTCCGGCCGGCATGGAACGGTTTGACCGCCTCGCCTCCTTCAACCGGGACGTCGCCTGGTACTCGCCCTTCCTGCTTTTTCAGGGTCAACGTCCCTTCGTTGACGCCAAGCCCGTAAAAGGCGGGCCCGTTGAGGGACGCGAAGGCTTCGAATTTATCGAGCGCGTCTTCGTCGTCGAACACCTGGGCGTAGAGTTCCAGCGCCGAGGGCGCGGAAAAGATACCGGCGCAGCCGCAGGCCGCTTCCTTAGCGCTGACCGTGTGCGGTGCAGAATCGGTACCGAGGAAGAACTTCGCCTCGCCCGAGGTCGCCGCTTTCCTGAGCGCCAAGCGGTGGCGTTCGCGCTTGGCCACCGGCAGGCAGTACATGTGCGGCCGGATGCCGCCCTCGAACATGGCGCCCCGGTTGATCATCAGGTGATGGGCGGTGATGGTGGCGGCGAGGTTTTCTCCCCCGGACCTGACGAAATCGACGGCTTCGATGGTTGTCACATGCTCGAACACCACCTTCAGGCCGGGAAAGCGCTCGATCATCGGCCTAAGGGTCTTGACGATGAACACCGCCTCGCGATCGAAGACGTCGACGTCTGGGTCCGTGGCTTCGCCGTGGACCAGCAGCGCCATGCCGGCTTCTTCCATCCGGCCCAACACCCCGTCGATACGGGTGATGTCGGTGACGCCGTCGGCGGAATGGGTGGTCGCATTCGCCGGATAGAGCTTGGCCGCCGTGAACGCGCCCGATTGGTGGCCACGGATGAGGTCTTCTGAGTCGGTGTCGTCGGCCAAATAACACGTCATCAGAGGCGTGAAGTCCGCCCCTTCCGGCAGCGCCGCCCCGATGCGCCCGCGGTAGGCCTCGGCCTCGGCGGCCGTCTTCACCGGCGGCGCCAGGTTGGGCATGACGATGGCCCGGGCGAATTGGCGGACGGTGAACGGCAGTACAGCTTTCAGCATATCGCCGTCGCGCAGGTGCAGGTGCCAATCGTCGGGCCGCCGGAGGGTGATTTCGGTCATTTCGTTCCTATAGATTTCATCGCCCCAAGAACGCCCCGAAAACGCCCCGCCAAAGGGAAAATGTCAACGTTTTTCCTGGAAACCCGAAGTTTCTCCTGCATCAATGCCATAAAAGACGAGTCGACAAAGTTAACAAAGGCGAAACATGCTGCAATACAATGAAACCCAACGGTGATACCCCCGACAAACCGTCCCGATAAGGTAACAATTTCCGGAGACTGGAAAAATCGGTTTCCGGAATGAAGCGGAGTACGGGGGTTGTCCTTTTGCCAAGGACAGAAGTTTGAAAGTGAAAGGAATTAAGGCATGCGCCCGTTTAACAAAATCGCCGTCAGTTGCGGGGGCCTGTTTAGCCTTTTCCAGGCCGCCCTGACCGCGCCCGCCGCCCACGCGCAGGCAACACCGCAACTGTGCGACAACCGTAGGGATGTGTTGTCGGCCCTGGATGGAAATTCCTCGGAAAGCCCGTTTCCCTCGGTCTTTCACTCGATGGCCGCGTCGTCGAGGTGTTGAAGTCTCCCGGCGGTACCTGAACCATCATCATGACCTCGCCCAACGGCGTCTCGTGCCTGCTTATTGCCGGCAAGTACTGGCAGAACGTGGTCATCACGGCCAAGGATCTGAAACTGTAATCCCGGTTGCGGATCGGAAACGACGGGGAAGAGAAAAGTTCCCTCTCCTTTCACTTGTCGTTAATCAAATTAAACTATGATTCCGTAACGCCAGAATGGCATTAATGCTTTTATTTCAAACAAAAAGTTAGATTTTAGCGACGGTCCAATACGGAGCCAATAACCGTACCGAAATTTGAAAGTGTCCCATTGAAGGCTGTTTTTAACAGTGAGAGGGCCACGTCCTGAGACGCTATAAGACGGCCACATTGAGCGCTCTGGTTCTGATTATCGGTTCAAGCCTGTTTGCTCCGGCGGCATCCGCGCAGCCGGTTTGCGGCGCCCACAGCGCGGTTTCCGACAACCTGAAGAAATCCTACGCCGAGGTCCCCGTTTCCATGGGCGTTACCATAGGCGGCGGGGTCATCGAGGTCTATGCCTCGCCGAAAGTAACCTGGACCCTGGTCATCAGCCAGCCGAACGGCGTGAGCTGCCTGATCGCCGCCGGCCAGGACTGGGAAGAGTTGCCGAAACCGGAGATGATTTCCGGTGCCCAGACCTGAGCGGCCAATTTTAGGATTGGTTTTATCGGCTCCGATTTAGGAGCAGGGGCGGAACGCCGTCGGCAACACCGCAATCGCCTATCTCTTTTCTCCCAGCACATCGAAGACGTCGCCGTGCGCCTCCATGCCTTCGATGTGGCGGCGATGCCAAAGGGCGTAGAACAACAACCCCCAAGCCGCCTGCCCGGCCCGCTGACCCGACCCTGAACCGGCGGCGGCGAACAGGTCCTCGACGGCATTGGGGAAGCAGATTTCCTCGACGCCGGGCTGCTTGGCCACCAGGGGCCCCAGTTCCCGGCCCCGGCCGCCGATCCATTCACCCACCGGCACCGTGAAGCCGCGTTTTCGTGCAAAGGGCCGGGCGGACGGCAGGGCCGTTTGCAACCACTTGCGAAGAATCCATTTGCCCTGGCCCCGGCGTACTTTCAACCGGTCCGGCAGGCGAAGGGCGAAGTCGGCGACTTTGAGGTCCAGGAACGGCACCCGGCCCTCGACCCCATGGGCCATTAAACAACGGTCGAGCTTTGCCAACAGGTCATGGGGTAGCCAGTCGGCGCAATCGGCGGCCTGCGCCGCCTGCAGCTTCGTCCGGCCGCCCCGGGCCGCGTCTTCTTCCGATTGAGCAAATCCGTCGCGCCAACCGGCGGGCTGGTCGCGAAGGACGCCGAGTTCGTCAAAAACGCCCCTTTCGCGCATCGGACGCCCGCCAAGCAGCCGGGAACGGCGCACGCGGCGGTAACGTCCATAGCCGCCGAACATCTCGTCGCCGCCCTCGCCGGTCAAAACCACCTTGAGTCCGGCCTCCTTGGCTGCGGCCGCCAGCTTGTATGTCGGCAGCGCCGCGTAGTCGGCGGCGGGGTCGTCCATGACGGCGGCGATTTGGGGCAACAGCGCCCAGAAGTCGGCTTCTGAAAATTCCACTTCCGTATGCTCGGCGCCGGCGGCCTCGGCGACGGCGCGGGCTTGGCCGCGTTCATCGGCAACGTGCGCGCCTGAAAAACCGGCGGTGAAAGCCCGCACCGGGTGTTCGTTCAGGCGCGACATCATTGCCAATAGGGCCGAAGAATCGATGCCGCCCGAAAGAAACATGCCGTAAGGAACGTCCGAACGTTGGTGGATGTTGACGCTGTCCGACAGCACCTCGTCAAGCCGCTGCAATGCCGCCGATTGGGAAACCTCGATGGGGCCGCCTTGGGGCAGGGCTTTGCGGCTGAGACGGTCGGTAATGCGGCCGCCTCGGACTTGCACGGTCTCGCCCGGCAAAAGCCTGTGCACGCCTTCGAAAACCGTTCCGGCGCCGGTGGTGAACTGGAGCTGCAAAAGCTCGTCCCGGGCCTCGGGCCTGAGGACCGGTTTTACAAGCCCGGCCCGGAAAAGAGCCTGGGGTTCCGAAGCGAAAGCCAGCCCTTCGGCCGTTTCGGCGTAATAAAGCGGTTTGATGCCGAACGGATCGCGGGCCAATACCAATGAATCCTCGGCCGGGTCGCAAATGGTGATGGCGTACATGCCGCGCAAATGGCGGGTGAAATCGAGTCCGTGGCGAAGGTAAAGATGCAACGGCGGTTCGCAATCGGACCCCGTCCGGAATTCGACCCGGCCCATGTCGAGTTTCAATTCGACGTAGTTATAGATTTCACCGTTGGCGATCAGGGCCGCTTTTCCAGTCCCTGTCCGGGGCCTGGGGGTCCCGGGGGACACTCTCGCTCCCCCGAGGCCAGTTCCCGCCTCTTCTTTTCCAGTATTTTGGGAGGCAAAAAGGGGCTGGTCGCCGGTTTCCAGGTCGATGATGGCAAGGCGGGTCTGTGCCAAGCCGGTACCCCCGGAAATCACTCGGCCCTGCCCGTCCGGACCCCTGTGGGCCAGGGCGGCGGAAAGCGCCTGTAATATCGCGTCGTCGGGGGGAGCGCCCGAGCGGGTCATGATGCCGGCGATGCCGCACATTTAGGCTGTCTCCTGGATGCTTTGCAGGAAATCCATGTACTGCTTGATGACGATCTTTTCCGTGAACGCCTCCTGGTAGGCCTGATGGCCATTTTTGGCGATGTGTTTGCGCAGGGTGTCGTCCTCAAGCAGATTGCGGATGGCGCGGCCCATGGTGGCCGAGTCGTCGACGGGAACCAGGATGCCAGTTTCGCGGTGCTCAATCAGGGTGCCGGGGCCGTAGCTGTCGGCGGCGATGACCGGTACGCCTTGGGCCCAGGCCTCAATGACCACGTTTCCCAGAGGTTCGTGCCGCGACGGACAGACAAAAATATCGGCGGCAGCCAATAACGCCGCCGTATCTTCCCGCCAGCCCAGGAAACGTGTCCGGGGTTTTACGGCCAGGTTTTCAGCCTGTTTTTCGAGCTCTTCTTTCAGCGGCCCATCGCCGGCGATCCACAAATAAACGCTGGGCAACCGGGATGCCGCATCGAGAAGCACATCGAAGGCCTTGTTTTGATGCAGCCTTCCTAGTCCCAGAACCAACGAGGCGCCATCCGGCGTAAAGAACTGGCGGCGCGGCACCGGGTCGGCCTTTTCCTCGGACACGAAATTGGGAAGATAATGGGCCTTTTCCGCCTCCCATCCCTGTCCCACCAGATAATCTCGAATGTCCTTGGTGTTGCCGATCAAGTGGTCGCAATTCTGGTAATACTTGAGGTCGTAATACCCACCCAGCCTGCCGACGTGGACAAAATCCCCCTTCGGGCACATTCGGGTGGCCCGGTTCATCCAGGTCAGCACCACATCAGGCCGATAGACCTTGATCTGGCGTTTCAGGACCCGGGGGGTGCGCCAGTCCAAAAGACCGCCGAAGGGCAATTCCACCGGCTCGATGCCGCCGTCCCTAAGGACTTGGGCCCGGGCCCAATTGCCGCGGATGACAACGCGTTGATCCAACCCGGCGTGGTCGAGGGCCAATATCAAACGGGTGAAAAACGCCTCGGCGCCGCCGAATTCCGCTCCCGCCATCACTTGAAGAACACGCATGGTCAGGGTATCAGCTTCTCGAACGCCGCCGCCGCGTCGGCCCAGCGCCATTGGCGTTGCTTTTCGATCGCCGCCAAATGCTGCGCCCGCCACAGGTCGTCATCGGTCAGAAGCCGCTTCGCGGCTTCGGCAAAGGCGGCGGCGCCGGCGGCAACGAAGCCTGTTTCACCATCAATCACGCGCTCGCTGACGGAACCAAGTTTCTCTACCACGGCCGGGACTCCCATCGCCTGGGCCTCGCCGACGGCCAGGCAAAAGGTTTCATTGAGGTCGCCACGGTAAAGCATGGCCCGGGATTGGTGCAATTCCTGTATCAACCGTGCCTTGGGAACCGGGCCGCGAAGTTTTACCCCCTGGCCTTGCAGCGCCCGGGCCCGGTCCAATACCTTCTCCATGGCCGCCTCCTTGTCCACCCCGACGCTGCCGTAGGTGGCGGCGCCGGCGAACACTTGCAATTCGGCGCCGGCAACCCGGGGCTGGATGCTTTCGGCCCATAGTTCCAGCAGCCAGTCCAGGGATCGCAGCGGATTGGAGGTGAAAACGGCCCGCGGCGGCGGTGGTTCGGATAGCGGGTCGGCTTGGCAGAAATCCTCCGGCAGTCCATAGGGGATGACCACCCGGCCGCCGTCGGGCGCCCACTTCGGGTACGTGGTGGCATGATAATCGCCGATGAAGACGATGGCCGGGCGAAGCCGCCAGAGCTTCGAAAGATAGCGCCATTTGAGCAGGTATCGGGCTGGATTGTGAATCCAGAACACCGTCCGCCGGGCCCGAGGCATTCTGCTCAACAGCTTGTCGCCCCGGTTGGCGATGTAGAGATCGGCGCTTTCAGGCCAGTCGCCGCCGTCGATGGGCCTCCAGGCGACGCCCCGATGGTCCAGGGGCGCTTGGCATTTATTCATCACCTGGACGTCATGGCCGCGGGCCGCCAGTTCCCCCGCCAGCGCCGCCACCGAGGACTCGGCGCCGCCCAGCGGGCGTTCCTCGGGGGTGCGGCCGTCGAATTCGATGCCGTCGTCGGCAAGGACGATGCGGGCCATTCCTTATTCTTCCTCCAGCTTCGCCTTCAGGTACGACAACACCGGATAAAGCCCGGCGAACAGCGCGATCAGAAAGCCGTAGCCGCCTTCGCGGTAGCCCTTTCTGAGGACATAGCATTTGAAGAAACGCGAAAAAAAGCGCCGCACGTTCGAGGCCATGGAGCCGATATTCCCGGATTCCCGCAAATCCTTGGCCCGGGCCGTCGAATAGCTGTCGAGCCGGCGGATCATGTCGGAAATGTTGCGATCCACCAGATGACGGATTGGGTTCTTTAACCGCGGCCCCTTGCCGGCGCCTTGGGCCCACGTCAATGGCGGGTGGACGCGGGCATTCCCCCACGTCTTAACGCCCTTTTTGAACAAACCCGGATAGGCGGCCTTTCCATAGGACGCGCCCCAGCCCCAACGCACCAATTTGCCGCCGATATAGTTGTCGACCAGGATTTCATGCCAGTCGCAGGCCGTCGATTGGACGGTTTCCCTGATTTCCCGGCCCAGGTCTTCGGACACCCTTTCGTCGGCGTCGATTTCGAAAATCCATTGCCCCCGGCAGGCCTCGATGCCGGCGTTGCGGCGTTCGCCTTCGACGGTCCAGGCGCCTTCGATGACGCGGTCGGTGAAGGTAGCGGCGATTTCGCCCGAGCGATCGGTGCACTTGTCCAACAGCACGACGATTTCGTCGGCGAAGATAAGCCCTTCCAGGCACTCGGCCAGTTGCGCTTCCTCGTTATGGACGGAGATGACCGCCGAAAGCCGAACGCCCGCCGCCGTCACGCCGCCGCCTCGGCCGCACGCCGCCAAAGGTCGCGTGCCGCTTTTTCGACCGTGTCCACGGTCAAGCTGTCCATCAGGGTGCCCGTCGCCCGGTGATCGAAATTGGGTGGGAAGATTTCGTTGAAGGATTTATCGGCTCTTGCAATGGCGCAAAGCGGCCCCCACGGCGCATAGAGTTCCTCGAGGCTGGGCCCGAAGAGCCCGAGCGTCGGCACGCCTGCCGCCGCCGCCAGATGCATAAGCCCGGAATCGTTGCCGATGTAGAATTGGGCGCGTTCCAGGCAGGCGCCGGCCTCCAACAAACCGATGCGGCCGACCAGGTCGATACGCCGGTCTTCGGGAACGGCGTCGATAACCCTAAGGGCCATCGGCCGTTCGTCATCGCGCCCGAAAACCGCGACCCGGGCGCCCGGCAGGATGCCGCCGGGCCCGGACAGGCGCTCGATCAAATCGACAAAATATTCGGCCCGCCATATTTTCGCCTGCCAATTGGCGGTCGGGCCCACGGCCAGCACCGGCCCGCCGTTGGGAATCAGGGCCTTGGCCGTGGCCCGGGCTTGCGGGGAAAACCATATCGAAGGCGTCGGCGGTTCCTCGGACAGTCCCATGACCGCCGCCAATTGAAGCACCCGGTGTTCGGGTTCGCGTTTGCGGACAAAACGGAACCGCTTCGCCGCCGCCAGGGGAACGGACATCGGCGAATTCCTGAGGTCGACGAGAACGTCCCAGAACTTTCCGACCGCGGCCCACCACATGGCTATCCAGTGGAGCGAAAAAATCATCTTGTCGAGGACGATGATCCGCTCCAGGTTCGGCACCGCTTCGAACAAAGGCGCCGCCGCCGGGCCGCAGGCGATGGTGATTTTGGCCTCCGGGTTGTCGGCAATCAGCTTGCTTAGGAGGCCGGTGGAAAGGATGGCGTCGCCGACCCGGGTCGAGGTGATAAAAAGAATTCTCATGGATCCTTGATATTACCCCCCAAAATGTCCTTTTCGTGGCCGACTTTCGATGCTTCCGGCCCTTATACGACCGTCCCCCTTGGTTGCAAAGGGCGTAGCCTTGCGCCGGAGGGATCGAAGTCCCACTTCTTAGACCGACGAAGGCGTTTAATTCTGCCATACTCTAACCCGTTTGCAGCGGCGAAAGGTGATCCATGAGCCAACCCCCACGGTATACCCTGCTCGAAGACCGCGGCCTGTTGTCGGTCGGGGGCGTTGACCGCGTAACCTTTCTTCAAGGCCTGGTTTCCAACGACATTGAGAAGGTAGGAGCAAAGCGTGCCGTTTACGCCGCGCTTTTGACGCCGCAGGGAAAATACCTGCATGATTTTTTCGTCGTCCGCTTGGACGATGCGCTGCTCCTGGATTGCGAGCGGGCGCGGCTGGACGACCTGAAAAAACGGCTGTCGATGTTCAAGCTCCGCGCCGACGTGACCCTGGACGACCGATCCGGCGAGTTGCGCGTTGCCACCCTCTACGGCGATGGCGCCGGCGATGCGCTCGGGCTTTCCGGCGATGCCGGCTCGGCGGGGGCCTTCGGCGGCGGCATTGCCTTTATCGACCCGCGTCTGAAAGATGCCGGCGCGCGCGCCGTTCTTCCCCTTGAGGGCGCCGCGAAAACCCTGGAAGACGCCGGATTTAAAGCCACCGATACCCCTGAATACGACCGCTTGCGCTTGCAACTGGGCCTGCCCGACGGCAGCCGCGACCTGGTGGTCGAAAAATCGACCCTGTTGGAGAGCGGGTTCGATGAGCTCAACGGCGTCGATTGGGACAAGGGCTGCTACATGGGTCAGGAACTGACGGCCCGCACCAAGTACCGAGGGCTGGTGAAAAAACGCCTGGTGCCGGTGATTTTCGACGGTCCGCCGCCGGCGCCGGAAACCCCGGTTATGCTGGGCGAAAAGGAAGCCGGGGAACTTCGGTCTTCGTTGCCGGCCGATGATGGCGGTATTGGTCTTGCTCTGCTGAGGCTCGACTCCATGGCCGAGGCCGACGAGACGGAAACGGCGTTGAAATCCGGCGCCGTCACCGTAACCCCGGCCAAACCCTCCTGGATGGCGGATTAAAGGCGTTTTAAGGGCCGTCCTGCGCCATAATGGCGTCATGGTCCCCGTTCCCGATCAAGACCTCGCGCAAGCCATCGAGAAACTCAAGCGTTCCCAGGTGATGCTGGAACCCGTCCTGGCCAGTTTCGAGCGACGCCTCCGGCAGTTCGGAGCCGACCCCAAAAGCTTGTTCTGGAAAAACAAGGAATGGCAGACCCGGCGTTATGACATCCTGAGCCGGCTGTTCGATGACGCCGACCGCCAAGGCGGCGTCACCATCATCGATTACGGCTGCGGCTACGGCGCTTTCTTCGATTACCTGAAGGACCGCCCGGTGATGGACGACAGCCGCTATATCGGCATCGACATGTCGGCGGCTATGATCGCCGAGGCCGAAAACCGTATCCATGACCCGCGCGCCGAATTCCAGCGCCACCTGATCGCCACCGAGGACGCCGATTACACCTTCGTCTGCGGCACCTACAACATGAACCTGGGCGCCGATGAGGGAGAATGGGTGGATTACATAGAGGCCAGCCTGGAACAGCTTTGGAGCCGCACGCGAAAGGCGCTGGGGTTCAATATGCTGCGTTCGGACGCAGCCGAAAAATACTCCGGGCTTTATTACGCCGACGGCCGGGAATTCCTGGAATTCTGCAAGCAATCCTTAGGCCCCGACGTTTCCTTCACCGAAGACCGGCCGTTGCCTGACTTCACGATCTTCGTGCGCCGGGATCAGAAGGGGAAATGAACCACAGAGATCACAGAGGAAACAGAGAGCAGGAGATAAAAGGGAGATAGGGGGATGGTTTCTTCGCATCTTCGGCGCATTTATTATTTTTTCCCCTTCTCTGTGTTCTCTGTGCGCTCTGTGGTGGAAAACGCTTCGTTCGGGATTTTACAGACTGCTCCTATTCATGGATTTTGCAGCAGCCCGCTAACCCTATTCCATATTGGCGGCGATACGCTCCGCCAACCCGCCGATGTCGTCCATGTCGCCGGGAACCAGTTCCCAGTTCATGGTCAGGCCGTCGTCCAGGGTCCGGGGAATGATATGGACGTGCAGGTGGAGCACCGATTGTTTGGCGCCCGGGCCGTTGGCCTGGACGATGTTGATGCCGTCGGGCTTTAACGTCTCGTGCACCGCTTCGGCGATCCGCTTGGCGCCGGCGAATGTCTTGCCCACCCATTGCGAAGGCGATTCGAGAATGTCCTTGGAGTGGTGCTTGGGGATCACCAGGGCGTGGCCTTCGGCAATCGGATTAATGTCCATGAAAGCCAGGATGTCATCGTCTTCGAAGACCTTGAAACAGGGGATCTCGCCGCGAAGGATCTTGCAGAAAATGCAGTCTTCGTCCAAGTGTGCCTCGTCAGCCATGACCGGCGCCTCCTTTGCCCTTCCATAAAGCCCCGCCAAGCTGGCCCGTGGCCCCCGAATCTGTCAAGGGCTGTCAAGCCCGAGAAAGATATTTGTCGCTTTATTTCAAATTCCACAGTTGACACACGTCTTCCAATCGGGTTTTTTATGCGGTCTTTTAAAATCCTTTTGGCTGGCGAGGCCGCCGCAATCGGTTCCGCCGGCCTAATTAATGAGATTCGGAGTACAAAAAAATGACGGAGCAGGAGCAAACGAGCGAACAAACTAAAGGCTTCAAGATTCCAGCCTGGGTGTTGTTGGTCGGCGCGTTCGCGATCATGATCGGTGTCGGGATTGCGACGAGCTAACGGCCAAAGTCTTAATTTAAAAAAACCGGCGGCGGATTTTTCAATCCTGCCGCCGTTTTTACGTCCACGTCATGGCCTCGGGGCAAATGGCTATGACCCCTGCTTTTTGCGAAGCGCCGCCTGGGCCGCCGCCAGCCGGGCGATCGGCACCCGGTAGGGCGAGCACGACACATAATCCAGCCCCACTTCCTGACAAAAGAAGACCGACGCCGGATCGCCCCCGTGTTCGCCGCAGATGCCCATCTTCAGGTCCGGGCGCACGGCCCGGCCGCGCTCAGCCCCGATCCGCACCAGTTCACCCACCCCATGGCGGTCGATGGTGATGAACGGGTCTTCGGGCAAGATTCCGATCTTGTGGTAGGGCTCCAGGAAGGTACCGGCGTCGTCGCGTGAAAACCCATAGGTCGTCTGGGTCAAATCGTTGGTGCCGAAACTGAAGAATTCGGCCGCCTCGGCGATCTCACCGGCCAACAGGGCGGCGCGTGGCAGTTCGATCATGGTGCCGGTCATGTAGGATAGTTCCTGGCCGGTGGCATGCATGACTTCCCCGGCAACCCGGTCGATCAGTTGCTTCAGAATATCGAACTCGGCGGGTACCGAAACCAGGGGGATCATGACTTCAGGCGCCACCGGGATGCCGGCCTTGGTGACTTCGGCGGCGGCCTCGAAAATGGCCCGGGCCTGCATTTCATAGATTTCAGGGTAGGTGATTCCCAAACGGCATCCCCGATGCCCGAGCATGGGGTTGGATTCGTCCAGTTCGACCTTGCGGATCCTGACTTCCTCCATGGTCATGCCGGCGGCTTCGGCGACCTCGGTCATGTCTTCCTGGGTCAGGGGCAGGAACTCGTTCAAAGGCGGATCGAGCAGCCGGATGGTGATCGGCAGCCCGTTCATGATGTTGAACAGCTCGATGAAGTCCTGGCGCTGAAAGGGTAACAGGCGATCGAGGGCGCGCCGCCGATGGTCTTCATCCTTGGCCAGGATCATCTCGCGCATGTGGACGATCCGCTTGGGCTCGAAGAACATGTGCTCGGTGCGGCTCAACCCGATCCCCTCGGCCCCGAAGCGAAGCGCCGTTTCCGCGTCGGTGGGGGTTTCGGCGTTGGCGCGAACGCCCATGGTGCGCACCTCGTCGGCCCATTCCATCAGGGTGCCGAAATCGCCGGTCAGTTCCGGCTGGATCATCGCCACCGCCCCCTTCATGACCTCTCCGGTGGAGCCGTCGAGGGTGATGACGTCGCCTTCCAAAAGTTCGACGTCGAGCGCGATCAGCTTCTTGGCCGCGCTATCAACGCGCAGATCGCCGGCGCCGGAAACGCAGGGAATCCCAATGCCGCGGGCGACAACGGCGGCGTGCGACGTCATGCCGCCGCGGGTGGTCAAAATTCCCTCGCTAACGTGCATGCCGCCGATGTCCTCCGGCGACGTTTCCATCCTCACCAGAATCACCTTTTCGTCGCGCCCGGCCCAGGCCTCGGCGTCGGCGGATGAGAAAACCACGGCGCCGGTCGCCGCCCCGGGGCTGGCGGGAAGGCCCCGGCCCAACAGATCACGCTCGGCCTTGGAGTCGAGGGTAGGATGCAGAAGCTGGTCCAACCGCGCCGGGTCGATGCGTTCTATGGCCTGTTTCCTGTCGATCAGGCCCTCGGCAACCATGTCGACGGCGATCTTCAACGCCGCCTTGGTGGTTCTCTTGCCGGCCCGCGTCTGCAGCATCCACAGCTTGCCGCGCTCGACGGTGAACTCCATGTCCTGCATGTCGGTGTAGTGCCGCTCAAGCCTGCCGCGGACCTCTACCAAGTCGGCGTAGATATCCGGCAGCGCGCTTTCCATGGAAGCAAAGTCCGACCCGGTGACCGATTTTTCGGCTTCGGTCAGCGGCTGCGGGGTGCGGATTCCGGCAACTACGTCTTCCCCTTGGGCGTTGAGCAGGAATTCGCCATAGAAGCTGTTGTCGCCGTTGGAAGGGTTGCGGGTGAAGCAGACGCCGGTGGCGCAGTCGTCCCCCATGTTGCCGAAAACCATCGCCTGAACGTTGACCGCCGTGCCCCAATCCGACGGAATGCCGTGCAAGCGCCTGTAGGTGACGGCGCGGTTGTTCATCCACGAGCCGAAAACGGCGCCGACGGCCCCCCAAAGCTGATCCGCGGGGTCCTGGGGGAAGGGCTTGCCGGCCACGTCTTCGGCCTTGGCCAAGTAGTCCTCGACCAGGACCTTGAGGTCACCGGCCCCGAGATCGGTATCCAGATCAGCCCCGCGGTCGGCCTTCAGGTCTTCCAGCAGGTCCTCGAAGTGGTGGTGTTCAACGCCCATCACCACGTCGCCGTACATCTGGATGAAACGGCAGTAGCTGTCGTAGGCGAACCGTTCGTCGCCGCTGTCCGTGGATAATCCTTCGACGCTATGGTAATTGAGGCCGAGGTTGAGGACGGTATCCATCATCCCCGGCATCGAGGCGCGCGACCCGGAGCGCACGGAAACCAATAACGGTTTTTCGGCGTTGCCGAACCGGCGCCCGAGCACCTTCTCGATCTTCTTCAACGCCCCTTCGACTTCCTTCTCAAGACCCTTGGGATAGGCGTTGGCGTTTTCGGTGTAATGGGTGCAGACCTCGGTGGTGATGGTGAAACCGGGCGGCACCGGGAGCCCTAAGCGGCACATTTCCGCCAGGTTCGCCCCCTTGCCGCCCAAAAGCTCACGCATGTCGGCGGCGCCTTCCGCCGCGCCGTCGCCGAATTCGTAAATCCACTTGCTCATCGCTCGCCGCCTTCGATTTTCGAGAAGTCGGCGACCCGGTTAAGGCATGAGGCAATTTCCGACAATAGACGCAGACGATTTTTTCTTAGGTACGAGTCATCGCAGTTAACCGTGACTTCATCGAAAAACCTGTCTACCGGACGACGCAGTTTCGCCAGCACCGATAACACTTGGTCGAACTCGGCCATATCCGGTTTAGAGGGATTGGCCTGTTCGACCTCATTGAGGCTGATCCAAAGTTCCCGTTCCTCATCCCGGGAAAACAAATTCTCATCCACCTTCCCTGAATAACGCTCGCTATCTTTCTTTTCCTCGATCCGCACGATGTTATGGGCTCGGCGGTATGCGACAAGCAGGTTGGCCCCGTCATCCGTCTCCAGGAATTCCTTCAGGGACTTGGCTTTTTGAACGAGACGCCATAAATCGTCCTCGCCCCCCCTGGCGAAAAGCGCATTGACCAGGTCGTGGGGAAACCCTTTTTCCCGCAACGCCACGGTCAAACGGTCATTCAAAAAATTGAAAAGATCGCCACTGATTTCCGCGAACTGCCCCTGGTCCCATTGGTCGTATTGTTGACCGGCAAACTCAAAAATGCCGCTCAGGTTAATGCGCAGATCATTTTCCAAAATCAGCCGGATAACACCGAGCGCCGAGCGGCGAAGGGCGTAGGGGTCCTTGGAACCGGTGGGAAATTCCTTGATGCCAAAAAAGCCGACCAGGGTATCTATCCTGTCGGCCAGGGCGACGGCGATGCTGACCGGCGCAGACGGGCAATTGTCGTTAGGGCCCAGGGGTCCATAGTGCTCGGCAATGGCGGTGGCGACGTCGGCGTTTTCGCCGTCGTTGAGGGCATGGTATCGGCCCATGACGCCTTGCAGGATGGGGAACTCGGCCACCATCCCGGTCGAAAGATCGGCCTTGCAAAGCCTCGCCGCCCAGCGGGCGTCGCTTGAATTGGCGCCGCAGCTTTCGGCTAGCTCGGAGGCCAATTCCTCGACCCTGATGACCTTGTCCATGACCGTGCCCAGTTGGGCGTGGAATACCCTGCCGGCCAATTCCTGGACCCGGCTTTCAAGTGTCCGTTTGCGGTCCTGGTCCCAGAAGAACTTGGCGTCGGCGAGGCGCGCGCGCAGTACGCGCTCGTTGCCGGCAACCATTACCTTGCCTCGGTCTTTGGTTTCGGTGTTGGCGACGACGATGAACTTGGGCGCCAGTTTGCCTTTCTTGTCGAGGAGGGCGAAATATTTCTGATGGTGGCGCATGACCGTGGTCAGGACTTCCGGCGGCAGGTCCATGAACGCCTTGTCGATCGATCCCATTTTCACCACCGGCCATTCGACCAGTCCCGCCACCTCGGCCAGCAGGCCCGGATCGTGTTTAAGCTTCAATTTGGCTTTCTTGGCCAGCTTTTGCGCCTCGGCCTCGATGACGGACGCACGCTCGGCCGGGTCGAGCATGACCTGGGCCGCAAGCAGCTTGGCCTTGTAGTCGGCGAAGTTTTTGACCGCGAACCACTTCGGAGAAAGAAAAGGGTGCCCCATAGTTTCCGTCGTACGAAAATCGCGGCCAGGTTCAAGCGTAATCGCGATACTAGCTCTCGGACCAAAAAGACAAAGGATGTTGTGGATCGGCCTAACCCACGGGCCATGCCCCTCCCCCCAATTCATGGACTTTGGCCAGGGAAACTTCCGAACGACGTCAATAACAATTTGGCCAATCAGAATGTCAGATGGGAACCCCTTCTGCTTGACGACGGCGAAGAAGAACTCTCCCTTCTCGGTTTGGCGCTTTTCCACCTTGGCGCCCTTCGGCAGCGAGCCCTTGAAGCCCTTGACCGCGTGGACCGGCGCGTCGGCGCGGGGGCCGCGGCGTTCTTCGTCGATGTCCGGCTGTTTTTCCGGAATGCCGTCGACCACCAGCGCCAGGCGGCGCGGCGTGACGAAGGCCTCGGCGCTCTGGAACCCAAGCCCCGCTTCTTTCAGCCCGTCGCAGACGAGCCGTTTCAAATCGTCGGTCGCCCGCGCCTGCATGCGGGCCGGGATTTCCTCACTCAACAGTTCCAACAAAAGCTTTTTTTTATTTTGGGGCATTGCCTAGCCCCCGACCCCTTGGCTTTTCAGCCACGCCTCGCACGAACCCTTGGCCAGCGCCCGCACGCGGGCGATATAGGCGGCGCGTTCAGTCACCGAGATGGCGCCGCGGGCGTCGAGCAGATTGAACAAATGGCTGGCCTTCAGGCATTGGTCATAAGCCGGCAGCGCCAAGCTGGCCTCCAAGGCGCGGCCGCATTCGGCCTCGGCGTCGGTGAAATGGCGTTTCAGCATCTCGGTGTCGGCGACCTCAAAGTTGTATTTTGAATGTTCCTTCTCCGCCTGCAGGAAGACGTCGCCGTAGGTCTTGCCGCCCTTTTTCTTCGCCACCCCGTCCCAGTCGAGCTCGAAGACGTTGTCGACGTCTTGGATGTACATGGCCAGGCGTTCCAGCCCGTAGGTCAACTCGACGGAAACGGGATCGCATTCGATGCCGCCGACCTGCTGGAAATAGGTGAACTGGGTGATTTCCATGCCGTCGCACCAGACTTCCCAGCCGAGGCCCGAGGCGCCCAGGGTCGGGCTTTCCCAGTCGTCCTCGACGAAACGGATGTCATGAAGGTCCGCCTCGATGCCGAGCGCGGTCAGGCTTTGCAGATAGACCGCCTGGACGTCGTCGGGCGACGGTTTGAGAATCACCTGGAACTGGTAATAGTGCTGCAGGCGGTTTGGGTTGTCGCCGTAACGCCCGTCGGTGGGCCGGCGCGACGGCTGCACGTAGGCGGCGTTCCACGGTTCCGGGCCTAAGCAGCGCAACGCCGTCGCCGGATGGAAGGTGCCGGCGCCGACTTCCATGTCGTAGGGCTGCAGGACGACGCAGCCCTGCCCGGCCCAAAAGGTCTGAAGGCTGAAAATCAGTTGTTGAAAACTGGGCGGGTTATCGGTGGCAGCGGCCATAGAGCCGGGGCCTTTTTCGGAGTTATTGTGAGGTGGCGAAATTACCCAGCGCCCGAGAGCCGGTCAAGGGAGTCCCTGGGCGGAGTCCCTAGGACAAAATCAGCCCGGATAGGGGCAATCCGCCTTGCCGCAGGACTTGGCCCCCGTGATGGCGACGAAGGCGCCGCAAGTCGGGCATTCCACCATCTCCTCGGCGGCGCCGGAAACGCTTACACCGGCGCCGAATTCGCCGGATTCGCTGGTTCCGGCCCCGCCGCCATTCCCAACCTGGCGGCGGAGCCTTTCCCTGGCCTCGCGTTCGCGGACTTTCTTCATCCGGCCGACCCACTTGAAGCCGTACCAGACGGCGAAGATGGCGGCGACGGTAAACAATAGTTTCTGAATGCTGAAACCCAACATGGCCGCCTTTCTAGGGCCCGGCGGTTGAGGGGTCAAGGCGCCATTCGGCGGGATAATCGGCGGTGGCGGAGTGGGCCGGGTCGCGGCGGAACAACTGGCCCAAGAAGTCGGCGGTCTTGGCGCGCCCAGAGGCGCTGAGGCTGAAATCCTTGGCCATCAGGTCGTGCACAATGCCGTCGGCAGTCGTCGTCATCAGGTGGCGGACCAGGCGGGCGTTGGCCGAAACCGCCGCGCCCGAGTGCCCCTTCAGCGGCGGCCAGGCACAGGGCCCGGCCCAGGGTGTGGATGGTCGGGCCGCCGGGATTGAGAAGCCCGTCCACCTTGAGGCCCTTTTGGCGCTGGAAATAGCGCACCCCGGTCTCGAGGCGGGTATCGAAACCCGGGCGCCGCCTGGCGCCGCCGAGGACCCCGGCCTGCCCAAGCGCCCCCTCGACCCGCCCGACGTCGTCGGCGCGGTTGCGGGGGCGCTTGGGCAGGGACACGGGCGGGCGCTTGCGCCGCACTTCATCGAGGGGCTGGAAGGGATTGAAGGGGTCGTCGCGTTCCAGCAGGCTTTGGCGGATGGGGGCGAACAAGGTTGAAAACCTTGGCATGAGGGCCCGTCGAGAGGCGCCCAAATCCTTGAAAATTCTGCCCCCATAAGCCATCACCGCCGCCGGACAGCCACCCGACACCGACCAGATGTCCACCGAATGCCTACCGGATACCGACCGATGTCCACCGTTGCCCACCCCGGGATTCCAGGACTGATTCTGGGACGGAAACTTTTCCTTTGTTGTCAATTACTTGTAGGTTTTTGGCGGGTTGCGACTAAAGTCCGAAGCGGTTCCAGATCAGGCGTTCCTCGATGGCGGCGATGGCCGAAGCGGCCCAATCCTCGGGCGCCGCCGCTAACCCTGGCGCTAACCCCGGCGAACCGCCGAAGGCCGCGGAAAAACCGAACCGGCGGCGCCATAAGGGGGTCCTGCCATCGATGCGTTTGAGCTTCACCCTGTTGCCGAACTTGTCGCGCATGACGCCGCTGAGATCGCCGATGCCGTCGATGAGGCCCATTTCCAAGGCCCGCGTTCCGGTCCAGAAAGCGCCCGAGAAAAGCTCCTTCTTCTTGCCTTTGAGCCGGTTGCCCCGGCGTTCGCGGACCATCGCCTCAAAGTTACCGTGGATGTCCTTTAGCAGGCTTTTAAGATGCTTGATATCCGACGGCTTTTGCGGTTGGAAAGAGTCCAGCATCGCCTTCTTGTCGCCGGCCGTATGCACCCTGCGCTCTACGCCTAAACGCTTGATCAACCCGGTGAAACCGAAACCGCCCGAGACGACGCCGATGGAACCGATGATCGAACATTCGGCGGCGTAAATCTCGTCCGCCGCCAACGCCAGCCAATACCCCCCCGACGCCGCCACGTCCTCGGCGAAGGCATAGACCGGCACGTCTTTTTCCGCCGCCAGATCGCGGATGCGCTTGGCGATCAATGCCGACTGCACCGGCGAGCCGCCCGGCGAATTGACCGCCAAGGCCACCGCCTTCAAACGCCGGAGTCTGAAGGCCCGTTCGATGGCCCCCTCCGTGCCGGCGAGCGTCAGGCCGCGGCGCAGGGGCCCCAGGCGGCCGATGACGCCGTCGAAGCGCAGCACGCCGACGACCGGCCGGGGTTGGCGGAATCGGTCGATGAACGAAAATTCGGGCATGACCCGGGAATCATAGCCAATCGGCTCAACCCCGGCAAACAACGCCGCCTTTCAAGGGCACCTATAGAACCAGCGGCCCGGCGCCGCGAAGGACCGCTTCGGCTTCGGCGGTATAGCTTCCATCGTCATTGTGGAGGACCAGACCTTCGGTTATTCGGGTTTTTCCCGTTTTCCCTTTTCGGGCTTGGATGATCACCCTCTTCGCTGCCTGACCCTGGATTTTCGGCCACAACGGAAAAACCACCAGGCCGCCCGCCTCGCCGCCAAGCCCGGTAATGACTTCGTCCTTGCGATCGTAACGGTGGATGACGGTGACGGTTCCGCCCGCACGCGCCATGGCCAGCAAAAACCTCAGCCAATCGTCGAGCCTGGCCCGGCTTTCGACGGTTGCCGCCCGCTTCGCCGCATCGGCGGGAGGATTGCCGCTCCCCGCCGCCCGATAAGGCGGATTGGCCATCACATGATCGAAACTGCCGGCCACCAGGTCCGGTGGCGGCGACAGCAAATCGCCTTCGACGAAGCGGATCGATTGGGACAAGCCGCTTTCCTCGGCGCTGTTTCGGGCCAGTCCAATGAAGCCCGGGTCGGAGTCAAGGCCGACAACGCCGACGCCTTCGAGGCGCGCCGCCAACGCCAACGCCGCCGCGCCGGTGCCGGAGCCCGCATCGAGCACCGTTTCCCCCGGCTGGGCGGGGACCGCCGCGGCCAGCAATACCGGGTCGATGGCGGTGCGGTAGCCGCCGGCCGGCTGCAGGATCGTCACCCGACCGCCGAGCAGTCCGTCGCGGCTTATTTCACAATCCAGCTCAGGCAACGGGGCGGCCGCCGGTCTGGATGATTTCGGCCTCGGCCAGAATTAGCCGGGCCCTGGCCAGGTCTTCGGAGACCACCATGACCCGGCGCTGGATGGCCGAAATGCTGCCTTCCATGACGCTTGTGTGGGCGTCAAGAACCAAGGCGTCGATATTTTCCTCGGCAAACTGGGCGGCCAGCCAAGACAGCAACACCGGGTCGTTGGTGCGCACCAATTCTTCCATTACCGAGGGTCTCCTGTTTTGCCGAAACGCCAACGAGCTTGACCCCTTGGCGGTGCCGTTTCATGATTCACTTAAATCAACGGGCCTATGCTCGGCTTTGACACCTAAAGCGTCAAGCAACCTCGGAGGATTCACGTTGGGCATTGTCGTCAGTCTGGACGGTGACCGGGGTCGCAAGCCTTCGCTCGACCCCCTCAGTGAGCTGGTCGCCGAAGACCTCAAGGCGGTCAATGAGCTAATCGTCCAGCGCATGGACAGTCCGGTCAAATTGATCCCGCAATTGGCCGGGCATATCATCGCCGCCGGCGGCAAACGGCTGCGCCCGATGTTGACGCTGGCGGCGGCCCACATGTGCGACTATTCCGGATCCCGCCATGTGGCGTTGGCCGCTTGTGTCGAGTTCATCCATACCGCCACCCTGCTGCACGACGACGTGGTCGACGAAAGCGACCTCAGGCGCGGTTTGGCGTCCGCCAATACCCTTTGGGGCAACAAGGCCAGCGTCCTGGTCGGCGATTTCCTGTTCAGCCGCTCGTTCGAGCTGATGGTCGAGGATGGATCGCTGGAGGTGCTGGGGATTCTGTCCAACGCCTCGGCAGTGATCGCCGAGGGCGAGGTGATGCAGTTGATCACCGCCAACGACACGGAAACCAGCGAAACGGCCTATTTGGACGTCATCCGGTCGAAGACGGCGCAATTATTCGCCGCCGCCTGCCGGATCGGCGCCGTCGTCGCCGCACGGCCACGGGTCGAAGAGGAAGCGCTTGATTCTTTCGGCATGAACCTCGGCATCGGCTTTCAGATGATCGATGACGTGCTCGATTATTCGGCCAAGCAGGCGACGCTCGGCAAGTCCATCGGCGACGATTTCAAGGAAGGCAAGATGAGCCTTCCGGTTATCCTGTCGTTCAGGCGCGGCGATGATGAAGACCGGGCGTTTTGGCGCCGCACGGTGGAGGATCTTGATCAAAACGAAGGCGATTTCGAACACGCCCTGCACCTGATGGAAAAACACAACGCCCTTGAAGATTCCATCGAACGGGCCCGGCACTATGGCGCCATCGCCCGTGACGCGCTTGGCATTTTCTCCGACAGGGCGGAAAAAAGTGCTTTCAACGAACTTATCGATTTTTGCATCGAACGCGCCTATTGAGGCGGCCAAAAACTACTTCCTAGAGGGGTGGGCGTGGCCCCGGGAAAGGCCTTGCCCCCCTTTCCTTGCTCCCGCCGCACCCGGGCGCTATAACCGCCACCGGCAAAGGGGTTAACTCCTGAGCCAATAGCCTTTTTAACGATTTGTCGGGGCGTGGCGCAGTCTGGTAGCGCACCTCGTTCGGGACGAGGGGGTCGGAGGTTCAAATCCTCTCGCCCCGACCATTTCCAAACCCCGGTGGGCACGGGGAAACCAGGGGGCAAGAGGTGCGCAACGCGATCATCGGTATCGTCATCGGCATTGTGGTTGGCGTGGTCGTCGGCGCAACGGTCGTCGCGCCAAGACTGAACCCGGTCGGCAGCGAGTTTCCTTCCGGCATTTCGCCGAAAATCAAGGCGATCCTGCCGCTGTTTGATAAGACACCTCCTCCGGGCTCGCAGCAGACTGAAAAATTGTCCGAAAAGCCGGTCGAAAAACTGCAAAAGGACAACAGGCATCCCGGCTTCCCTGAACAGGTCGATGTGCCTACGGCCTCTGGGGCACCTTCAGGTGTGGCCTCTGAAACCCTACCGGAGGCTGAGGTTCCCGGTACTGGCAAGAAAGCCGAAAAAACTACTGGGGCCGGGAAAACCGCCCCCACAAAGCTCCCCGAAGCGGGTCAACTGGCGTCCGGTGAAGGGCTTTCCTCAAAGCCCGAAAAAGCCAAGACTGATTTCCCTGAGTCTGTTGCCGATTCCGAAACGCCTCAGGTGTCCCCCGCCCCGGTATACACCCCGCCGCCAGCCGGGCCGAAAACAGTGCACCTGAAAATGGCCAGCGCCTACGCCAGCACCCTACCGCAATTGGGGACCCTTGCAAAAAGGCTTGATCAGGATATTTGGCGGGTTTCGGACGGCACGCTGGAAATTAAGTTTTACGAACCCGACGCTTTGGTTCCCACATTGGAAATGTTCGATGCCGTCCGCGCCGGGGCCATTGACGCCGCCTTTTCCACGCCCGGGTTCTGGGGCAACAAGATTCCGGCCCTGCAATTGTTCGCCGCGGTTCCCTTCGGGCCGTCGGCAAAGGAATTTCTGGCATGGATTTATTTCGGCGGCGGCAAGGAACAGTTCGAGGAAATCTACCACGCCAACGGCATTCACAGCGTCTTTTGCGGACTGATTTCTCCCGAGGCCTCGGGGTGGTTCCGCAAACGCATTCGCACCGTCGAGGACCTCAAAGGTTTGAAAATGAGGTTCTTCGGCCTTGGCGCCAAGGTCATGCAAAGGCTGGGCGTCGCCACGACCCAGCTTGCCTCGGGTGACATTTTCGTCGCTTTTGAATCGGGCGCCATCGATGCGGCGGAGTTTTCTATGCCGGCCATTGATTTGAAACTGGGTCTCCACCGCATGGCCAAGAATTACTATTTTCCCGGCTGGCACCAGCCAGCGACGCTGTTTGAGCTGATGATCAACTTAAAGAAGTGGCAGTCTCTGTCGGCATCCGCCAAAGCCCAGATTGAAGCGGTCTGCGGCGACAACATCCGTTACGGATTGGCGGAAGGAGAAGCAGGACAGTTCAAAGCGTTGAAAAAGATTCAATCCCAAGGCGTCGAGGTCCGTCGCTGGCCCGGCGAAATCCTCGAAGCCCTGAATGCGGCCTGGGCCGACGTCGCCCGGGATGAAGCGAAGGCCGACCGGGACTTCAAGCGTGTCTGGGAATCCCTGAAGGCCTTTCGCCAGGAATACTCTATCTGGAAAGAGCTAAGCCTTCCGTATTAAAAGGCTAACCACCTTTGTTGTTAGGGTTAATGGCCTCAGGCAGAGTCGGCGTCGTCGGCAATGCCGCTCGGAAGTTGGCTCATCTTGGTCAACAGATTAGGTCATATCAGGGATTCATGCTGAGCCGTCCGTCACGGCAGATGGGGTCGGCGGTTGGTTTTTCGATCATAATTTCGTCTTGAAATCCTTTCGGTCATTCTAACGGTTGCAAGGGCTTTGCCGTCCTCATATATAAAGGCTCAACTTTTTCGCAGATTCGCTGTCTTTCAAGAGAGGCCCCCTATGAGAAAAGAAAAATTTATCGCAGTGGCCCTGGCTGCCACGATGGCCCTGGCAAGCGGTTCGGCAATGGCCGGCGGCGATGCCGCCAAGGGCGCCAAGGTTTTCAAAAAATGCAAGGCTTGCCATACCGCCCAAAAGGGCGGAAAGCACAAGGTCGGCCCGAACCTTTTCGGCGTTGTTGGTCGCAAGGCCGGCAGCACCAGTTACAAGAGATATAAAGGAATGAAAGGCGCCGATTGGACATGGGACGAAAAGCTTTTAAGCGAGTACCTGACCAATCCGAAGAAATTCACCAAGGGCCGCACCGGTAAGGCCTCATCGATGACGTTCAAGCTGAAAAAGAAAAGCCAGCAGGCCGACGTCATTGCCTATCTGAAATCGCTCAATTAGGCCTCTTTGGCCGGGTCTCCGCCTGGGGGCCGGTGAAAATGACAAAATGATGCCGGCACCCCTGCGGCGTTTTTTTATGATCAACTGTACTTCCTATAAAAGCCCGCCATTAATCCCAGACTACCAGCGCCGAACAATTGGCGTGGCGGACAACCCGGGCGGCATTGGGACCAAGGAGGTAATCCTTCAACTCCGGCCGGTGGGAAGCCATGACGATAAGGTCGCAGGAAATTTCATCGGCGAGTTTGAGAATTTCCTCGTACACATTGCCGACCCGGACCACGGAATGGGCTCCAATTTTGGAAGCGATGTGTTCGTCGCAAAAGACCGCAAGCTTGTCCTCGATGTCAGATTGCGCTTTTTCCTGAAAATCGTCAGGGAAAAACCCCCGAACCACGGGCATCCCGAAGTCCGGCAACACCGTCGCCACGTGAAGGTCGGCCCCGAAATCCTTGGCGTATTCGACCGCCGTCGACAACGCCTTCTTCCACTAAGCCTCCTCCTTCAGGTCCACCGTCAGGAGGATACGGCTATACATGCTCCGGCCTCCCTATGCGCCGTCGGCGACCGCAGGAACGGCCTGTTCCCGGCGGCGGCGCATCAGTTGCAGGCCCAGAACGATGCCGATCAGTACCAAACCGACAGGATAGATCAGTTCCTTGGGCGGCTGGCCGACCTTTTCCTCGTCGACTTCGGTGACAAAATCGCCGATTCTGATCCCGGCCTGATCCGCCAGGCCCTTAGGCGTCAGGTCGGTGACTTCGTAGCGGCCGTCATCGGCGGGCGCCATCTTGATCCCGTAGCGGGCTTCGAGGCCGGTATCCTTAAGATCAGGCGTGAACACACGGTAGAGCTTAAACCGGTCGCCGTAATCGGTGGACCGCGTCAGATGGAAACGGATCGAATATCCCGGTGTCACCGATGCTTCCCCGGAAACGAATTTCGCCGTATCGAAAGTGGCGAATTTCGGGAAAAACTGGTCCATGACGAAATCGGGCCTGAACAGGCACACCACCACGGCGGCGAGAAGAATACTTTCGACAATCGTGGTCTTGATGAGGACCCATCCCTGGGTTAGCGAGCTGAAACTGAACAGGGCCAGCAGCGTCATGACGAAGATCATCAACCCTTGCCAGACGCTGTCGACCCCGACCAGCAGCAATTCCGGGTTGAAGATGAAGATGAACGGCAGGATCGCCGTGCGGATATCGTAGTAAAAGCCTTGAATCCCGGTCTTGATGGGATCGGCCCGGGATATGGCGGCGGCCGCAAACGCCGCCAGGCAGACCGGCGGGGTGTCGTCGGCCAGGATACCGAAGTAGAACACGAACAGGTGCACCGCGATCAGCGGCAGCACCAACCCGGATGCCGTTCCCAGTTCCACCAGCACGCCGGCCAGCAACGAAGCGACGACCAGATAATTGGCCGTCGTCGGCAGGCCCATGCCGAGAATTAGGCTGAGGACCGCAGTTAAAATCAGAAGGATGTATACGTTACCGCCGGATATGGCCTCGATCACGCCGACCAGGGCGTTGTTCAGTCCGGTGGAGCCGACGGCGCCGACGATGATGCCCGCCGCCGCCACGGCGATGGCGATGCCGACCATGTTGCGGGCGCCGGCGATCAGGCCGCCATGGATTTCCTGGAAGCCTTCCTTGACGGCGGCGGCGATGTCGCCGGCGCCGGTTTTTTCCTCGTGCCAAATCCGCTCGAGGATGATGATCACCATCATCAACATGATCGAATAGAAAACGGCGGTTCCGGCCGTCCACCGTTCGACCATCAGCAGGTAGACCAGAACGGTGATCGGGACAAGGTAATGGAGGCCGCTTCTGAAGGTCTTGCCGAGGGGTGGAATGTCTTCCTTCGGCAGGCCCTTGAGGCCCAGTTTCAGGGCCTCCAGATGCGAGATATACATCAGCGCCATATAGCTGCATACCGCTGGGATAAAGGCCGCCTTGACGACGTCGAAGTAGGAAATGCCGATTAGCTCGGCGATGATGAAGGCGGCCGCCCCCATGATCGGCGGCATCAACTGGCCGTTGGTCGAGGCCGCGACCTCGATGGCGCCGGCCTTGACCGCTGACATGCCCATTCTCCGCATCACCGGGATGGTAAAGACCCCCGTGGTGACGACGTTGGCGATGGAAGACCCGGAAATGGCGCCGGTCATGCCGGATGCCAGTATAGCCGCCTTGGCCGGGCCGCCCCGGTATTTGCCGACCAACGCGAAGGACAAATCCAGGAAGTACTTGCCGGCGCCGGCCTTGTCCAGAAGCGCCCCGAACAGAACGAACAGGAAAACGAAGCTGACGGAGACGTCGATGGGTATGCCGAAAATGGCTTCCTGGCCCAGCCATTGATAGCCGATCAGCCGGTTGATGGAGAGCCCCCGGTGGGAGATGATATCCGGCATGGACTGGCCGAAATAGGAATACAGAAGGAAAACGGAAGCGACGATGACCAGCGGCTTGCCGATCGACCGCCGAGTCGCCTCCAGAAGCAACAGCACGCCGACGGTTCCCAAGATAGCCTCGAAGGGAAACCGGAAGCCCATGATGTCCCAGGTCCACAGCACGCCTTCCCGCGACACCAGCCCGTCCCAGCCTAGGAATAGGTATAGGGCGCACCCGGTGCCCAAAAACGCCAAAATAAGGTCATAAATTGGGATGCGGGCCGTCGCCAGAGACTTAGCCGCCGGAAACATCAGAAAACAAAGCAAAAAAGCGAAAGCTAAGTGGATGCCCCGGGCGGGGACACTGGTAATAATTCCGAAGCCAAACATAAACGGGAACGGAGACGCGATCCATAATTGGAACAGCGACCACAGCGCCGCAATGGCGCCGACGACGACGGCCAGACGCGGACCGTGCTTGCGCCCAACATATTCTATTTCCTCGATATGTTTTTTTATTTCTTCCTGGGAAATCTCAGGGATGGCCTGTTCGGCCATAACGCCCCCCCTTGAAAATCAAAAAAAGAAAACCGGCGCCCCGCCGCGGTAACCAGGAAGGGGCGCCGGCATCCATTCAAACGGAAGAACTACATCCAGCCTTTTTCCTTGTAGTACTTGACGGCGCCCGGGTGCAGCGGGGCCGACAAGGCGTTCTTGATCATTAACTTGGGATCAAGGTTCTTGAACGCCGGGTGCAGTTTGCGGAAGTCGTCGAGGTTCTCGAACACCGCGCGAACGACTTCGTAGACCACTTTTTCAGCTACATCGGCGCTGGTGACGAAGGTCGCCATCACGCCGAAGGTGGTGACGTCGGCGTCGGTGGTCTTGTAGGTGCCCTTCGGGATGGTCGCGAAGGCATAGAACGGATTGGCGTCAACCAGGCCTTTTTCGACGGACGTCATGAGGTTGATGATCTTGGCGCCGCAGCCGTCGGTGGCAATCGACACGCCGGCGTTGGGCACGCCGACGGTGTAGCCGTAGGCGTCGATCTTGCCGTCGCACAGCGCCTTCGACTGCTCGGTCGAGGTCAGTTCGGTGGCGATCTTGAAGTCGCTCTTCTTGGTGCCGTATTTTTCCATCAGGACTTCCGTCGTCCCGCGCTGGCCGGAACCGGGGTTGCCGATGTTGAAGCGCTTGCCCTTGAGGTCGGCCCACGACTTGATGCCGGAATTCTTGCCGACGATGATGTGATAGGGCTCGGGATGAACCGAGAACACGGCCCGCAGCTTCTTGAAGGCCTTGCCCTTGAACTTGGACGAACCGTTGTAGGCGTGGAACTGCCAGTCCGACTGGGCAACGCCGAAGTCCAACTCACCTTCGCGAATCTGGCCGATGTTGTAGGTCGAGCCGCCGGTCGACGGCGCCGAGCAGCGGATACCGTGCTTGCGGCCGGTCTTGCGGCCTTCGGCGGCCGCCTTGTGAACCAAACGGCAGATCGACTGGCCGACGATGAAATAGACGCCCGTCGGGCCGCCGGTGCCGATGGAAATGAACTTCTTGTCCTTGGCTTCGGCGGCGCCGGTGGCAAACAACGTACCGGCGGCAAAGGCCAGGGCCAAGGTCGTTACGATTAGCTTTCTCATTGTCGTTTGTACTCCCTGACTTGGTTGGAGAAGGTTTTAGGAAAAGAACGGGTCATAGCGGCACAACGGCACGGAAACGGCCCATAATCGGCCCCGCGTCTCTGCGTCGTTCTTCTTGCGATATGCGAATGTCTGCTCCCTTTCGGCCGAATTTTTTACCGGCTCTCGTTGTCGTCTTATTCCTTATCAACGGGACCGGCAACAACCGCATAAAGCGCAGCTATCTGCCGATACAATATTGAAGGAACCTGAAGAGAACCTTATCCCCCAAAAATAGCCTGACGCAATGGCTGATTACTGTTTTCGGGGTGTTAGCCGGACTCGAAACTCGTCGGCGTCAGGCCCCACTCGGCCCAAACTCGGTCCGGGAACGCCTCTCTCTTCTCAGCTTCGCCCTTTTTCAACGCTTCTTCCACATAAGGAAAACCGCGTCTGAGTTCCGACCACATCCGGTTCCCAAGGGGCCTCAGTTCAAGAACGTTGAGGCATCTCAACGTATAAGACCAGACCATGGCGGCGGCGGAATCCGCGGCCAGGCCCATCTTCCTAAACTGGCGGGAAAGCCTGTTTATTTCCAATTGGTAGCCGCCAAGCACTTCCGCCGAGGGCAGCGGATCATCGGTGAACACGTCCTCGGCGATGACGCCGTGGGTCTCGAAATTGACGCGGATGACGGTGGCGATGGCGACCATGGCGCCGATTTCCTCGTCCTCCATGGCCTCGAGCCCGGCGATGAATTTTTCTACTTCCTTGGCCCCGGCGCCGAGCGCCTGGATTCGGATCTTTCCTAAAAGCCAGTCCTTTAACATGCGTCTTTGATGGCCGCGTCGATGGCGGCGCTGAGTCGATCCACCAGTTCGTCGATCTCAGGCTTTTCGATGATGAAAGGCGGCGCCAGCAGGATATGATCGCCCTGGACCCCGTCGGCGGTGCCGCCACCCGGATAATAGATCAGGCCACGGTCCATGGCCTGGGCCTTGAGCCCGGCATGAAGCTTGAGCGCCGGGTCAAAGGGCTCCTTGGTGGCGCGGTCGGCGACCAGTTCGATGCCCCGGAACAGCCCCCGGCCGCGGATATCGCC
>Ga0208113_1000202_pt1 | contig 30326 bp, 29 predicted proteins | sample Knorr_S7_td_NADW_FD_185598 | JGI IMG/M metagenome (GOLD analysis project Ga0208113, IMG submission 185598) | Marine microbial communities from Southern Atlantic Ocean transect - Knorr_S7_td_NADW_ad_2505m_LV_A (SPAdes) (version 2) | ecosystem: Environmental > Aquatic > Marine > Oceanic | place...
TCCAGCGATAGCTCGGCCACCAGATGTTTGAGATCAGCGCTTTCTCGCTTGAGAGCGTTGATCTCCTGGCGAGTGGCGTCACGGGTCGTGTCACGACTCAAACGCTGCTTGCCTGACTCCATGGACTCCTTGGCCCAAGAGTAGAAGTTATTGGGTTTGATCCCCTCACGCCGACACAGCTCGTTGACTGTGACCTCACGTCGGAAGCCTTCGAGGACTATGTGAATCTTCTCTTTTGCGGTGTATTTCCTGCGAGTGGCTGACCTGACCTGCCGAACGAATCTCTGAGTGTCCTAGCTTCGTTCTTCAGCAGACTGATTCTTGTCTTGGGTGTTCTCGACCACGTGCGCTCCTTCCCAGGGGTCAACTTATGCCTCTGTTAGAAGCTCGCTATACCGGCAAATAGTCTCCATTAATTCCAGGTCCGATACTGTCCCATTATCGCTGTGGTCCTACAAACTTGGCATCAGATTCGACTCGTTCCCCGCAACGTGGACACGGCATGGAGTGTTACCCTTACGACTAATGAGAGCGAGCGTAGCAATGTGCCGATGGGCGGTCAACCGATGAAATCTGGGGATGATGGGTATCAGGTTTTCAGGCGTCTGGGAGCATCATCTTGAATGTGTGTGAGTACGCTGGTGGAATGTTAGCCACCGACGCGCGACGAACGGCCAGATGCTTCGCCCCGACACGGCATGACAGCCAGATCAAAAAACCTAAATCTCCACGCCCAGAGCCTCGGCCACTGTCTGCATGTCCTTGTCGCCCCGTCCGCTGAAGCCCATGAGGATGATCTGGTCTCTGGAAAGCGTGGGGGCCAGCTTGGTCAGGTAGTATATGGCGTGGGCAGTCTCCAAGGCTGGAATGATGCCTTCGGCGCGGCACATCAACTCGAAGCCCTCCAACGCCTCGGAGTCGGTGACGCTCACGTACTCGGCGCGTCCCGAGTCACGGAGCCAGCTATGCTCCGGGCCTACGCCTGGGTAGTCCAGGCCTGCTGAGATGCTATGGGCCTCAGTGACCTGGCCGTGCTCGTCCTGGAGCAGGTACGACATGCTGCCGTGCAGAACGCCGACCTCGCCGGCGGTCAGGGTGGCGGCATGCTTGCCTGTCTCAACGCCAAGCCCTGCGGCCTCGACGCCCAACAACTTGACGCTCGAATCCTTGATGAACTCGTAGAACAGGCCAATAGCGTTACTTCCTCCGCCCACACAGGCAACGGCATAGTCGGGGAGCCTACCCACCGTGGACATCATCTGACCCCGCGCCTCGCGCCCAATAACTGACTGGAAGTCCCGCACAATTTTGGGGTACGGATGCGGCCCCACGACGCTGCCGATCAGGTAGTGGGTCGTCTCGACGTTGGACACCCAATCGCGGATGGCCTCGTTGATGGCATCCTTCAGCGTACGACTGCCAGAGGTCACAGTGCGAACCTCTGCGCCTAGCAGTTTCATGCGAAAGACGTTAAGAGACTGCCTGCGGATGTCCTCCTCGCCCATATAGACGATGCACTCCTGCTTGAGCATGGCGCATATCGTGGCGGTGGCGACGCCGTGCTGCCCTGCTCCGGTCTCGGCGATAATGCGATTCTTGCCCATGCGTTTGGCGAGCAGGCCCTGACCCAGAGCGTTGTTGATCTTGTGCGCTCCAGTGTGGGCAAGGTCTTCGCGCTTGAGATAGATGCGCGCGCCGCCAAGCTCGTTGGTCAGGTTTTCGGCGTAGTAGAGGGAGGTTGGCCGCCCCACGAAATGCTCGGAGAGGTGCCGCATCTCGGCCTGGAACTCCTCGTCGGCCTGGGCGGCGATGTACTCTCGCTCAAGCTCTTCGACTGCGCTCATCAGCGTTTCGGGAACAAAGCGTCCGCCGAACTCGCCGAAGCGGCCTCGTTCGTCCGGTAGGTTTTGGGTGTCCTGGGTGTTCTGCATGGGAAGCCTCTGCTGTGACGTTCCGGTATCTGGGTTCTCCGACCGACGATTCATTATAAGCGCTCCGGTTGACCGCAAGTAACCCCAACATTAGAATGGAGTTAAGGTCGACGAGGGGAGACTTTTTCTCGATAATTCCACGATAGGTGAGCGGACATGCCCATATATGAATACACATGCACAGCCTGTGATCACGAGTTCGACAAGCTGAGGCGCATCAGCCAGATGGACGACGAGGCCCCGTGCCCGATATGCGAGTCCGAGTCCGAGCGTCAGCTATCGGTGTTCTCAGCGTTCACCAGCAACGACTCCGGTGTCATGAGCGCGGTGGCCGGCGCGGGCGGCGGATGCGCGGGTTGCGGCCCCAACGGCTGTGCCTGCTCGATGGCCGGCTAGCCAACGCAGGTTGTGGCATTTTGAAACTCGTTTGCAGGGGCGCACTCGTGCATCCCTTTTTTGTCCTTGCTCAATGTCGCGCTGATAGCGTCTCGAACGCCTGGGCTACGAACAACCTGTGTCCCTCCCGCATTGCTCTTTCGGCAACATCATCCTCTGCCCAGTCAGCAAACCTGAAGGCTGGTCTCAGAGCAGCATAAAGGTCCCAGATTGGCAGGTTTATGAAACTGAGCGACATGATGGACTTGTAGCGCTCTGTGAAGATTTTCATGGCGTCGATTCCAAAAGCTGTCAGAATTTCGAGTCTGCTAATGGCAAGATCGGCCAGTGGATCGCCTAGCTCCGCATCCTCCCAGTCGATGACGGCGACAACCCGCCCGTCCTTCCACAGGATATTCCCCGGCCAGAAGTCTCCGTGCATCAGCGCGGCTTCATTCCAAGGAGTCCAGGGCCAAACCGACTCGAGTGCTTCTCGGATGCGGCCTTCACCTATGGATTCATCGAGTTTTGCAGGTCTTGTGCCAATCTTTTCGGCGCATCTGTCTTGCAGGCTAGGCAGGAACGATAAGTCGGCGTTAGATATGTCTGCGCGGTGTATCCTCGATAGCTGTGTGGCTGATTCAAGGAGGAAATCGTCCAGGCTGGGGGGCGCGAATTCTGTATCGCCGTCGACATAATCCAATACTAAGTACGGCGTCGGGAAAATCTCGCAGGACGTGTCGAGATAGTAGGGCGTAGGCGTTGGCAGTCCTGACTCCCCGGTTATCCGAAGCAACCTGAACTCGTCAGTCGTTATGTTGGAGTTGCGCTCAAGGTCTCCAGGGCCATGCCTGCGGACGACGAGTTTCTTCGACTGGCCGTCAGGTTGTCGAATCTCAATCTTCGTGGTCTGCGCTGAGACTCCGCCTTTCAAACCCCAGACGCGAATCAGCTTGCTCTGAGGTTCGAACTTCTGGACCAATCTTTGGAATTTTCTGTGTTGTGTCGATTCGGCCATTTGTCAGGAATACTTCATTCTGAGTCGCGACGAAGGATCTGGTTGTCGGGAGAGCGACAATTGTCCGACAAACGACCAGATGCTTCGACTTCGCTCAGCATGACGTGAGGCTGTTTTGTTGCCAGCGTTCAATTCGCAATCGAAAACGGCTTGCCAAGCTCAATCGTGCGCTCCGACGGCGGATACCAGCCCTGTGGCCCATAGTCCGAGGTGTGAAGATAACACTGGATAGTGACCTCGGCGCTGCCCTCAGTGAACGTGAAAAGCCGACTCATCGGCATGGTGTAGGTTGCATGATACCGAGCCAGAGCCGAGACGTTGGCGAATGTGACGTCCCACTTTCGCTCGATGTGAGACTTTCCGCCGGTCCGGTCGTCGGGGTGAGTGTGAGTGTGGCCGCCCAGCCAAAGATCGATGGCCCCCGGATTCTCGGCCAGGTAGCCCTCGAAAGCCTGAGCGTCAGGCTTGTCGTCCACGAAGTACAGGTACGACGTGCCTTCTGGCCCTCCCGCTGGGAAGTAGCCATGGTAATGGCTCTTGAGGTTGCCGTCGTCGTCCCTGGTCAGTCCTTCATATGAGCCTGACGCCACTGTCGTTTCCTTGAGCATGTGGTGGTGGGCCGAGATGATTATCGAGTCCGGATTGTCCTCAACCATCGACTTCCACCAATCGAAGGTCTCGCCCGTGACCGCTCCCGCTGGATAGCCTCCGCGCTCGCCTCGGCCAACCGGAGGCGGAAAGTCGTTGCGGTCGCTCATCATCAGAAATAGGAGGTTGCCTGCTCTGAACGAGTATCGCTCCCATGTCCCGTCCACCGGATAGGGCATGCGGCTGGGGTCAACGCCGGAGTGTTCGGTGTTCTCGCCTGTTGGGTCAACCCACTTCCGAATCCACCACTGGGTCGGCTCGTCGTGGTGGGTGGCGTCGTGGTTGCCTGCGAGGGTGTATACCTGCTCCCGCTGATGATTTTTCAACTCGCCGAACTGGCGCACCAACTCTCGGCCTTCGGCGTCGTCAGGGGAAAGCTGAGTGCCGGAGAAGTCACCGAGATGCAGACCCACATCCCACTCGAAGGACGGCCCGCCCTCGGCGCCGCCAAACTCCGAATGTCGAATGGCCTCGGCAAGGCTCTCGTAACCGTGCTGGATGTCCGTTCCGACGTGACAGTCGGATGTCGCCCACAATCTGAATTGTTGTGGTTGATTGGTCATACGTTTAGACCACACCCTCCTCTCGAAGCTCTTTGAGCGAAGCGGAGAAAGCCTCCAGCGTCCTGTCGATGACCTCTTCCTCGTGGGCTGATGACACTAGGAAGGCACGGCCACCCATCATATCCACCCCGTTGACCAGCATGACGCGACGCATGGCTCTTGTCATCTCCTGAGGCATGGTCTGGTAAATATGCTCGTATGGCATGGCACAGAGTCCGCGGTCGCAGTCACACTCGGCGCCCAGGTTGATGTGGACTATCGACGCGATGCCGTGGGCGTGGCCTGTGACCTCGTTCTGGATAAAGGCTTCATTCAGGCCGTCCTTGAGTCGCAAAGCCATCGCGTCGGCTCTGGCGTTCACTCCCTGAGTGGCGATGGCGTGGAGCGTCGCTGTCCCAGCCGCCGCGGTGACGGGCTGGGCGTTGAATGTCCCGCCCTGGGGCACCCGGCCCACCGAGTCCCACTCCGGGTCGTCCCTGAATGACATAAGCTCCATGATGTCGGCACGGCCGCCCACCGCCGCGCCAGGCTGGCCTCCGGCTATGATCTTCGCCATCGTGGTCAGGTCTGGCTCCAGGTTCCAGCGTCCCTGCGCTCCACCGGAGGAGAGCCGGAATCCGGTTATCACCTCGTCCATGATGAACACGACGCCATGCTTGGAGGTCACATCCCTTATGTCCTGTAGGAATTGGGGATTCAGCAAAGGGAAGGTGCCGTAGTGAGCGCCGTTGCACTCGACTATCACAGCCGCCACGTCGCTATCGTTGGTGAGAATACGATCCACCGCCGCAACGTCGGTAGGCGCGACGATCACGGTGTCCAGCGCAGCCTGAGGAACGCCGCCCAGCGACTGACCGGACTCCGGTGTCACGTAGTCGTGCCAGCCGTGGAAATGCTCGCGGAATTTTACTATCTTGGTCTTGCCAGTGTAGGCGCGGGCCAACCGAATCGCCAGGTAGGTGGACTCGGTTCCCGACGAGGTAAAGCGCACCCGCTCCAGGTTTGGCATGAGGTCCTTGACCGCTTCGGCGTATCTGATCTCGTGAGTCGTGGCTCCTCCCAGGTGCGTCCCTCGTGACGCCTGAGCGTTCACGGCAGCGACCACCTCTGACGGGTTGTGGCCCATGAGCAAACTGCCGTTGCCCATCACGTAATCGATGATCTGATTGTCGTCCACGTCGTACTTGAATGGCCCGTCAGCGTGGTCGATATAAACGGCGAAGGGCGACGTGAATCGGGTCTGGTGGGTGACGCCTCCGGCGAACACATCCGTTCCACGCTCGTGCCAGTCCACCGACTTGCTGAATTTCTGGACGTAACGTTCTTCGATTGTTGCCATGAATCACTCTCCGTTCGAGTTTTGCTCTCGCCACATTCCGTCTAGCTTCCACGCACTGCCACAGCCTCAATCTCCACCAAAGTATTCGCACCGCCGAGGGCAGGAACTCCTACCACTGTGGAGGTTGGGTGAATTTCTCCGAGGATTTCTTTCAAGCCTCTGGCGACGGGCGCTACATTCTCGTGTCCGACAACGTATGCCCGTGTGCCAATAATGTCCGAAAACAGAAATCCCTGATTCTCGATGCCCCAACGCACCCAGTCCAAGGGTTGGAGATGGCTGTGATTATCGTCAATTTGAGACTGGTCCGCAACCTGCGAAGAACGAATCCTGTCAGATTTGAGCCAGTTCGCCGTTCGAGTCGTATACATTTAGGGACGGGAATTGCGGTGGCAGTCTGAGTTTCCGATGTTAAGACACGAGGAGGCCGATCATGAATCGCCTGCTCTGGTTTTTGCTAATCACTGCTGGAGTTGTCGCTATTCCGGTCGTCGGGTTTGGGTGGTGGCTTCCGTCTCCATTATTCATAGACCAGTGCTACGATCTTGGCTCGGCGTTGGGATGGGGCGCATCTTAATGGGTTCATATGGTGGGTTGTCGGGTCGCTCATACTGTTCCCCATACTGGTCGGGACAGTGCCGAACTGGAGCGCGGATGCTGTCGCCGGAACCTTTCCTTCCCTGGTTGGACACCCGATGTATGGCGCGGGTCTGGGGGCGATGCTCCACGCGATGGAGGCCGGCCAAAACCCCTGGTGGATTCCCCGACGACAGGCCGCCACGGAACGGGTGGAGCGAAGGCGACAGCAGGCGCTTACAGCCGCTCCTGCCCTGTGGACTCTGGTGGTAGTGATGGCCCTGACGCTCTCCATGCTTCTAGGCTCCGACGGTTCGAGCATCGACCTTCCGCGTTCGGTATACTAACGGGCGACAACACCGAAGGAGCCAACCATGCCTCAAACCTTCCCTGGCGCGCAGTGGGAAACGAAAAATCCTGCTGATCTGGGATTCTCTGAAGAAAAGCTCGCCAGCGCCGAAAGCTGGTTGCTGGAACTTGCCAAAGGCGAACCGTTCAGGGTCGTTGTCGCCCGGCATGGATACATCGCCGCCGAGTGGAACCACGCCATAGACGCCTCGGAGAAACTTCGACAGGCATCGGCCAGCAAATCCTTCTACTCCTGCCTTCTGGGAATCGCTGAGGCCGAGGGCAAAATCTCCAGCCTGGACGCCAAAGCCATAGATCACTACCCCGAACTGATGGACGTGGAAGAGGGTGCAGGCCCCAAAGATGGCCGATACGCCTTCGACAAGGACCGCGACATCACATTCCGCCAGCTAATCGGCAACACGTCAGGCTACATGAAACCGGGCGAGGAACCGGGCAAAAAGTTCCACTATCAGACTTTTGGAATGAATATCATAACGAATTCACTGGCGACCGCGTATGGCGTGTACGACAGCGCCAACCCGGACCGTCTCCCCGGATGCGGCATTCTGGTGGAGGAGAAACTGCGCGACCCGATAGGCGGAACCTGGAGCTACGGCTACGGCAACTTCGAGCACGCGTCCGGAGCCAAGCAGAATATCTTCGGCCACTCTCTGAGTATCCAATGCACCGCGCTGGACGCCGCAAGGGTCGGCCACCTGTGGCTGAACAAGGGCAACTGGAACGGTATTCAGGTCGTGCCTGAAGAGTACATGAAGCAGGCCACCACAACCAACCCGGACATCCTAGCCAACGAGCCTGAGAGGCGATGGCGCTACGGTCTGGGATTCTGGGTCAACGAACACGGCAGGCAGTGGCCCGACCTCCCCCGTGACTCCTTCGCGGCCTGGGGCGCAGGCGCAAAACACATCTGGGTCAGCCCATCAACCGATCTCGTGGTCGTGCTGAACCCCGGCCCCTGGACTCAGGTGCATCAAGAGCGGGCGCGACTGAAACTGGAGCAGGTCACGATCTCCAAGATCGTCGACGCGGTTGTTGGCTGAAGCTGATCGCGTCTGCATCTCGGCGCCATCGGATTTGCCCAGAAGAAACTCTACGCTCTGCCCCCCCGCAGTGGCGCGCTTTCCTGGTGCAGGTGCTGGAGGATTTCCTTCACTGATTGAGCCACGGTTGTCTCGTAATACGGGATGGCATGGTCTTCACAGAAGGCCTTGACGACAATCTGAGCCTCTTTCAAATTGTTGCGCGGCATGTTGGGAAACAGGTGATGCTCGATCTGATAGTTGAGGCCCCCATACCACATATCCGTGATGGGGTGACCCTGCACATTTCGAGCAGTCAGAACCTGACGTCGTAGGAAGTCCATTTGTTCATTTTCGCCCACCATGAGCATGCCTTTGTGATTTGGCGCAAAGGCCGATCCTAGAATCAGTCCAAACACCATCTGCTGAACTATGATGAAATACACCGCGTGCCAGCCGTCCAAGAAAAAGAACACCAGGCCGAAATACGCTATGAAATGGCCCATCATAAGCAGCCGCTCTGCCACCGGGTATTTCAGTTTATTGGTGAACAGGTATTGGGTTCCTACCAGCCGCAGGCCCAAGCCTTCCAAAAGCAACATTGGGATGAACAAAAACGCCTGATATCCAACGATTAGCCTGAAAATCCCTTTCTTTGTCACGGCCTGCGCTTTTGTGAATGCCAGAATCGGAAAGTCTGCATCCGGGTCCAGTTCCACGTGATTGGGGTTGTTGTGATGTCGATTGTGCTTCTCGACCCACCATGTGCGCTCCAGAGCCAACGTGAAGCTGATAAAAAGGCCTGCGATTTCGTTGTTGCGAGCCGACTGGAAGATTTGTCTGTGGCCCGCATCGTGGCCTATATATGCCAATTGGGCAAAGACGAAGGCCATAAATCCAGCGTTTATGAGCTGCACCCAAAAGGCATCCACGAGGGCGAGGACCGCAATGCTGAGGGCCAGCAGCCCCAGGGTTGAGGTGAATTTATAGGCGTAGTAACCAAGTTGCTTGTTCAGGAGTCCGCGTTGTGTAACCAGGTGTTTCAACTCTGCGTACTCTTGGATTGACTGAAGGTCTACCTGATCTCGGGGTCGGTCAGCATCAACTACGTCTGTCGCGTTTCGAAGCGCTGACCGCTGGCCTATGCTCTCAATGCCAGCCGGTGTGGATTTTTGTGTTGTCATAAAAGTTTATCCATGTTGTCCAGGATTATCCATACAAAGGGCATCGCTCAAGCAAACCCTAAAGAGTGTACGTGTAGGCTTCGTCTGTTGTATAGGTAAACCTAGCACGGCTGGCGAAACGTTGTCCTTAGTCGTAAATACGAACCTCTAAGGTTTGCGGTTGCGATCTTTCAATTCACAATGAGTTCAGACCGCCGTAAACACTATATGCCCCCGAAACTTCACTGAGACTCGATCGTCCCGTGCGCCAGCCTCTGAGGTCTCCAGAAATGTCCTTACGGCATCCCGCCACTGTGGGGAATGGGCTTCACGTTGGATGAGCCTGATCAGTGATGGCGGCGCAAAGGCAGTGTGGATGCGCTTGAGGGTTGCGCCGAACTCAACCCAATGATCGTCCGACAGGCTAGCCTCGTAGCTATTGCGGCCCTCAATGAATGGGTACAGAAGCAGGCCGACTCCGGATTCGTCCAGAGTCGGCCTGCTTCTGTTTCCAGCGGAGCCATGACCTGCGCGACACCCTGATCGCTGAGAAACCTTGGCAACGCCACGGAGGCTTCGTCAAAGTCTCCCAGCCTCAATTTCGCGAAATAGTCTGTTGTGTCGTCAGCGCCGGCCCGACAGACGGTTGTGTTCTGGTCCGCTCCCAAGGGAAGAAAGGCTATCTGAACAACGTCCAACCCAAATTCGGACGACAGACTAACGACAATGCTTTCGTCCTGTATGTCGGGTTTTTCGAGAACGGAACTAGGAACCGTCTCCCACTGAGACAGCTGTTTCGGCCGGCTTGATCGCCGGTCGTCGGCTGGCCCTGAAAGACAACGTTTCCACGTAGTACGGCGGGGTTCTTGTTCCGGATTCAACCGCCTGACGCTTGAGCTCCCGGACTCTCACCACGTCCTCAAGAGACTGACGGATGTCCGAAGCCACCGTCCAGCCAGCCTTATACGCCACATGGCCTGTATGGTCGATGATCCAGGTCATGTTGGGCAGTCCGCCCCACTCTCGGTGGACTGTGCCGTCCAGATCGTCGATCAGAATCTGGCGTGGCGTGTTGTGCCGTTCTCTCATGTCTCGGGCGTGTTGAAACTTCTGTTCGATGCTTCGTTGCGCCCGGTGATCGGGATAATCGTCGGGATGCGGTTCTCTGTTGTAGATGAATATCTAGTGCACGCTGTCAGCGTAGTCACGGGCCAACTCGTCCATCAGCGGGAACTCCCGCTGGCATGGCGGTCAAGTTATCGAGTCGAACTCAATGACTACAGGCTTGCGCCTCAGCTTGGAGAGGGTGATCTCGCCGCCATCCAGCAACGGAAGGGTGAAATCCGGAGGCCTATCTCCCGCGTGGAAGATCGACCGGAAATCCTCAAAAGCTCCATTGCCGGGCTTAAAAATATCGTAGTTGTACTCTTTGCCGTAATACTCGCTCACATCGTCCCTCTTTGAGATACAAGGCCGAACCTCAGACCATCGGGCATTTACTTTTTGAACCTACCGGATATACGCGGAGAAGTCTAAAATCAACATTACAGATGGACAATCTACCCACGCACCGCCGAAGACAAAGGTTCCGACACGACTCAAAATGGCGTGTTCCTATCCGCCTCCGCCTGCCATTCTTTTTTGATAGGCCTCCAGACGCTGGGGGATGTCGTCCCTTTCCTGCATTTTCTGTTCCAGCGATTCCAGATGGGAACCCGGAAGGGCGATCAGGTACATATGCGGCGGGACGTTAGTGTACTCTCGCATCCCAATGCACCCCAGTGACAGAGCGGGTTTGTCGTTTATCGAAGCGATGGGCAGGACCGCGCAGGCCGGACGAGGAAACACAGCGCCCTGGGGATTGTTGCGCCACATGATGGTCCCGACGATCTCCTGAAGCACGCCCATCTGGGGCAAGGTGGCCCACATCAATGCCATATCCGGCTCCACGGGCATCATCCAGAGCGGGCCATAGATTGCACCGGCGGCTCCATGTTGGAACTTGGTCGTCTCAGCTATCTCTTCTCGGGTTCCTTCGCCGCCTTCGCACATTTCGTCCAACAGCGAGGCCAGCTCATCCTCTCGGCCTTCCGGAGTCAGGAAACCAGACACCAGACCTCCGAGACCGCACTCCAAGTGCTGTTCGCCAGCGGCATAAAACACGCGCTCCTCAGCCCACCGCCACAGGGTGCAGAAGGATTGAGGCTCGCGGTGCGTGGCGGCCATGTCTTCCGGCTGCTCAGACACGAAGGCCAAGCCCACCGGAGGAAGCTCGATCATTAGCTTGTCTCCCAGCATCTGGACGAGATTGAGAGTGTCCATCTAAAGGTCGCCTAGCACTTTGCTTGCGTTCTCCGCGTCGTCATCGTCGTCGGACATGCCGGTGTTGACTTTTGTGATGGCCGCGCTCACTGTCTCCCGGTCCACTTGGGAGGGGTCGAAAACGACTGTCGCTTCTTTCGTTCTTTCGTTATAAGCAAACTTCACGATCCCTTGCAGTTTGTTCACCTCACGGGCGACGGCATCTCCTCAACCAGTTCAAAAGGCCGCAGGCACCGTTTGGGTAAGTGTCTGATTGTCTGATGGCATGGGTGTGCCCTCCGAATTATTGGCGCGTGTAAAGGCCGTGCTCAAGGATATAGGATTCAACATCCTCTGGCACGCGATATTTGATGGACTTGCCGTGGACAACTCGATTTCTGATATCGGTGCCGCTGATTCCGACGGACGGTCCTGAGATAAGAACTATCTTTCCAGACGCGCCCTCTGCAATAGACTCCAGTTTGTCGATGTCAATTTCTTCTTGGCCGGGTCGGGATACTCCGACGACGACACAGAGATCAAACAATCGTTCAGGGCTGCGCCATCGCGCCAATTCGTTCAGCGAGTCCATGCCCAGAATCAGGAATTTTTCAGTATTGGGGCTGTAATCTTGTTGAAGCTGTTCTAGGGTGTCCACTGTATACGTAGGCCCCTGACGACGAATCTCAATATCAGACACCTGGAAATGAGGGTTCGGACCGATGGCCAACCTGACCATGGCAAGGCGGTGTTGCGGGTCAGTGACACTCTGATTGGCCTTGAGCCATGGTCTTCCGGCGGGAATGAAAACTACAGTATCGAGCCCAAGCGCTTCTCTGGCGTCCTCGGCGATGAGCAGGTGGCCTATGTGGATTGGGTCGAATGTGCCGCCCAGCAGTCCTATCTTCGACGGTTGGGCCGGCTCGGCATCGGACGTTACTGCCACAAAAACTCCAACTCACCGATGTGGACAGTGTCCCCCGGTTGAACTCCGGCATCCTCCAGAGCCTTGACGACTCCCGTGTGCTGAAGCCTGCGGTAGAACTGCATCCTGGCCTCCCAGATATCGAGGTCAACCATGCCTGCGATACGTATGGCGTCTGCCAGCTGCACTTTGTACTCGCCCTCCTGATTCACTGACACCTTGGGGACGGCTCTCCGAGGCCTTGGACGCAGAACGGGCAACTCTTCTGTGGGCGTGGACAGGCCATCTGCTTCCCACCGCACCGGCGCCGATTGCAAGATTTGGACAGTCGCGTCCATCAGCGGGTCGAGGTTTTGGCGTCCGGCGGCGGAGACGAAATAAACTTTCTCGTCGGGCACAGCCTCGGCGAACGCCTCCTCAAGCAGGGTCATGTACTCTTCGACCGCTGGAATGTCGATCTTGTTTACAGCCAGAATCTGGGGTTTGCGAGCGAGGTCTTCGTTGAACAGCTTTAATTCTTTATTGATCTGAAGATACTGAGCGACAGGGTCGTCAAGGGAACCATCCACCATGTGAATCAGAACCCGTGTGCGTTCGACGTGTCTCAGGAAGTCGTGACCCAGGCCAATGCCTTCGTGAGCGCCTTCGATCAAGCCTGGAATGTCCACCATGACGAAGTCTTCGTTTCGATGCTCAACGACGCCCAAGGCAGGTTCCAGAGTCGTGAAAGGGTAGTCTGCAATCCGAGGGCGGGCCGATGTCAGCGCGGCCAGCAGGCTCGACTTGCCAGCGTTGGGAGCGCCGATGACTCCAACGTCGGCCAACAGCTTTAGCTCCAGCCGCACCTCCACATCGACTGCAGGCTCTCCGGCCTGAGCGATCATGGGAAACTGGTTAGTGGAAGATGCGTACCGAGCGTTGCCGGCTCCGCCGCGTCCGCCCTTAGCCACCAGAAGCGGCTCTCCCGGAGTGTCGAGATCGGCCAGCAGTTGGGAGGAGTCCTTACCCACCCATACCTGAGTCCCCACAGGCACAGTCAGCGTGATGTCCTTGCCGTTCCTTCCGTGCTTGAGCGCTCCCTGGCCCTTGCCTCCAGGGCCTGCGGTGTGATGTCTCTTGTAGCGATACTCCAGCAGAGTGTTCACGTTGGAGTCGCTTAAAAGATAGACACTGCCACCATCTCCGCCGTTTCCGCCGTCTGGGCCTCCACGCGGCACGTACTTCTCGTGACGCCCGCTTATCGCGCCATCTCCGCCTTTTCCGCTTTTAATGAGGATAAATACTCTATCAATCATTTTTCTGGGTTATACAGTAATAATAATAATGCCGTGGATTGTGGGGACAGCTGTGCCTGACAACCTGGGGACACGCGACAATTGTAGCATGGAGGTCTTGTGGAAGGGGTGCGGATAACTTTGGAATGTTTGAGCGTGTGGCTGTCAAAATCAATTTTTAGACTTGCCCAACTGCCCGAGTTGTCCACATGGGGATAGAGTTATCCCCGGTTTTAGGGGAGTTATCCCCAATGTTATGTCGAGTAGGTTGATTTCTTGTTTTGATGGAAGCTAAAAAAATGGTTAGTTGTTTTGTTGAACAAATGTGTCATCCGAACGGGTGAGGCGACCTGGATGGGTAGGAAATCAGGTTGTCTGGCGATCAGGTGTCAGGGAACGTTGTAGCGCCGGATTGCCATCGTCTAGCCCTATACCTCCGGTGCTATAATGGATGCGCTATTGCAACCTGAAAGACCCAATATTTAGATACAAGAAAATGTCACTGAACCAGCAGAATTCCAGCGCGTCCGGCCAGTCTCAGCCCAAGTACAATCGTATTGTGGTCAAGGCCGGCACGACCCTGCTCACAGGCGGGACAGACAGGCTCGACCTGGAGATGATGGTTTCACTCGTTGGTCAGGTTGCGCGGCTCCAGTTTCAGGGGCGCCAGATGATGATCGTGTCCTCGGGTGCAGTGGCGGCAGGCAGGAAAGTGCTGGAAGATACCAAGCAGATCCGAGACGTCCCTGTGCGCCAGATTCTGGCTGCAGTGGGCCAGGGCAAGTTGTTGCAGGCCTACGACCAGCTATTCGACTGGCACGGCATTCCCGTTGCTCAAGCCTTGCTCACCAGACGAGACCTCAGCGACCGCCACGGCTACCTGAATATCCGAAACACTCTTCTGGGCCTGCTGGCCGCGGGGGTCATCCCGATCATCAACGAAAACGATGTAGTGGCCGTCGATGAGCTTTCGGGCGGAGAAGTGTTCGGCGACAACGATACCCTCTCTGCGATGGTTGCCAACATTGTCGATGCCGATCTTCTGGTGATGCTGGGAGAGGTGGAGGGGCTGTACACTCGCGACCCCCATCTTGATCCCGACGCCAAGCTGATTCCCAAAGTGGAGCGACTGAACGACGAGGTTGGAGCGATGGGCGGCCCGTCGTGGAGTGAAATGGGCAGAGGCGGAATGGCTACCAAGCTCGAAGCAGTGAAACGCGCCACGGCTTCTGGAGTGGACACCGTGATCGCTGGAGGCCGCACCTCCAACGCTATTGTCCGATTGGCTGATGGCGAGAGCCTTGGTACGCAATTTCCTGCCGCTACCACCAGGTTGGAGAGCCGAAAGCGCTGGATGCTCAGCCACATGGACGAGTCCGACACTATCGTCATTGACCAGGGGGCGGTTCGCGCTCTGGTGTCTCATAATCGCAGTCTCCTGCCTCCTGGAGTGGTGGAAACGCTGGGAGAATTTAGGCGTGGCGACATCGTGTCTATCGTCGGCCCGGATCGCGGACAGATAGCCTGTGGCATCACCAACTATGACTCCGACGAGATCGACAGAATCCGGCAAATGCAATCCACCGAGATAAACGACACTCTGGGTCATCACTACGGCGATGAAGTGGTGCATCGAGACAACATGGTTATCCTGTCCTAAAAACAGGCAACCTTTGCCACTTGGCTTAGAGGCGGGTTTCAGACTCACCCTACCATTGCCATTTCATTCTCAGACCAACACAGAAAAACCAGGAGCGCCAAAAATGCAGACGGCAGAGGATGAACTGACCATCAAAGCTCAGGCGGCGAAGAAGGCCGCTCGCGAGCTTGCCAAGACTAGGGGCGAGGTCAAGAATAACGCTCTGTTGAGCATTGCCAACGGGCTGAAGTCTCGACAGGAAGAGATTCTTGAGGCCAACGAGAAGGATTATCAGGCAGGACAACAGGCGGGTCTCGACGAGGCATTCCTGGACCGCCTCTTGCTGACCCCCGACCGTTTGGAGGGCATGGCAGATGACGTTCGCGGTGTCGTGATGCTCCCCGATCCGGTGGGCCAAGTGATAGAGATGAAGACCATGCCCAACGGATTGCAGGTAGGCAAGCGCCGCGTCCCGCTGGGAGTTATCGGGACCATATACGAGAGCCGGCCCAACGTGACAATAGATATCTCCGTACTGTGCCTGAAGTCGGGCAACGCCATAATCCTGAGGGGCGGCAAAGAGTCGATACACTCCAACACCGCGCTGGCGGGGCTGGTTCGCGACTCCATCGCGGAGGCAGGCCTCCCAGCGGACACAGTGCAGTTCATCGAATCCACCGACCGCGCCATCGTGGGCCAGATGCTCACAGCCAAGGGCCTCATTGACCTGCTCATCCCCAGAGGAGGGCAAGCGCTCATCAACCGAGTTGCCGAACATGCCACCATTCCTGCCATCACTGGTGGCGTCGGAGTCTGCCATACTTATGTTGATGAGTCGGCGGACGTCAACATGGCCGCCGACATCGTGTTCAACGCCAAGGTGCAACGACCTTCGGTCTGCAACGCGCTGGACACTGTGATCATTCACTCAGCCGCCGCGCCCTCATACCTGCCGGAGATCGCGAAACGCTTCGCCGAGGTCGGCGTCGAGATGCGATGCGACCGCCGCGCTCTCACCATGTTGGGGACTGTGGACGGCCTGAAAGCTATACCCGTCACCGAAGAGGACTGGACCACCGAACACCTGTCGCTGAGGGCGGGGGTCCGAATTGTGGACTCGCTGGACCAGGCTCTGGACCACATAGAGACCTACGGCTCCGGCCACTCCGACGCCATCGTGACAGAGGACTATACCCACGCCATGCGGTTTCTGAACGAGGTGGACTCCGCCGCCGTGTTCGTCAACGCATCCACTCGATTCAACGACGGCGGACAGTTTGGTCTGGGAGCAGAGGTCGCCGTAAGCACCAACAAGTTCCACGCCCGAGGCCCAATGGGTCTTGAGGAGTTGACCTCCTACAAGTGGACGGTCATCGGAGACGGGCAGGTTCGGCCTTAACCGGAATTACCCATCGGAAGAACGTCTACCCGGGCGTCAATCACGCGTCTCACAATGACACTGGCGGACGCAGGCCTGGCAGAGGATGCCCCTTGGCCTGGTTCGAGGAGCGTGTGCCATATCGCGAGGCGGAGGAGCCTGTCACCATCCTATGTTCGAGAAGACTTCTAGCATCACTACATCCAGCCGAGTTGCTTCAGACTAACTACATTGTTCCAGACCTTGGTCATGTGGCGGATCTGTTCGCCCTCGAACTCCTTGATGTAGACGTAGTCCGCCTCCACTTCCTTTCCCGTCGGAGGCACAGGCCCACCATCGTTAGTATGAGTGCCTCGGAATATGGCGTATGCCGTCACGTTGTTGCGATCCTCGTCCACGCCGAACGAACGCACCTCGTAGCGGCCGTCGGCCACGGGCGTGAGCAAACCCTTCATCTACTCCGTGTAGGCCTCAACGGTGTCGACTCCAGCAAGCGCATCCGCCTGGGCTGAGAATGTCGCCTGCGGTTGGCAGTACTGTTGACATGCCTCCCATCCCTTTCCAGTCTCACAGGCATCGAAGAACTGCTCAGTCTCTTCAATCGAACTCATGGATTCTGTTCCGTTTCTACACCAGTATTCCCCAGATGGGATCCAGCGCTTTCATAAACACACCATGTTGGGATGGCCCAACTGTACGGCCTTTCGCCGACGATGCCGAACGACAGTTCGTCTCTCTTTGAGGAATTTGGCCGCGGATTCGGTGAGTCCCACGGCATCATCAAGCTCTCTACATGCTTGAAGCCCTGCGTCTGAGGTGGCACCGCGCCGAGGCTCCAAACTTACTGGGTGTATTATAATGCTTGGATACCCATCATATCTGTGTTATAAGCAGAACACTCATAGAACGCCAATCGTAGCTTTAGCCTATCTAGTCGTTTGCAGCGCAACGGTTTTGTGCGCGATCAGGTTCTTCATCGTGATTCAGAATGACGCGGTTCGCGCTGCCGTATATCACCCGAGCACACAATCAGCAAGGTCAAAGACGAAACACATGGCGAAATTTAATTTTGAGCGTGAAGCCCGGACCCCTTTTTCGGAGTGTTACACGGTGCTAGATGATGAGGCCACTGTGGGCAGATTGGACATCCACTTTGCCGACGTGATAGTCCACGCCACTCTCACCGTCAGCGAAAGCCTGACCACCGACAGAATTCAGGACCTGATTGATGCCATCGACGAGGAGCTTCTCGACGCGGTGGGCATTATCAGGCAGGAGATCATCGTCCACGTCCACCAGGGCCGAGACCTGGGCGTGTACAGTGCTCGCGATTTCGAAGGAACCAACGGCGGCGGCCTACGGCTGAATTAGGAGAGCCTTATGCTCCAACCCAAACTCATAAAGCTAACCGTCCGTAGTTATATGAGTATACCGGAAGGTGATGATAAACGTTATGAGCTAATCGACGGGGAGCTTATCTTGGCGCCATCTCCAGTAACACAACACCATCGAATTTCAAGAAACTTGCTCAGAGCGCTGGACGAGTTGGTGGAATCACAGAGCCTTGGTGAGTTGTTCTATGCCCCTATGGATGTGGTGCTGTCCGATCATGATGTGTTCCAGCCCGATATCTTGTTTATTTCGAACAACTGGCTTCACATAATCGGCGACCGTAACATCCAGGGAGCGCCTGATCTGGTAACCGAGATACTTTCGCCGAGCACAGAAACCCGAGATAGAGACATAAAACTCGAACAATACTTGAGATTTGGAGTTCGAGAGTATTGGTTGATTGATCCTCAAGAGAGGACCTTAGAGGTTCTCAAAACCGCGGACACCGAGTTCGAGACCGTGCGGGTCTATCCAGAGAGGACAACGGCCATGTCACCCACCCTCGAAGGCATCCAGGTGGAGGTTGATCGACTCTTTGAGTGAACCTGTGGAAGAAGTAATCAGCGTAGAGTCCCTCAACAAAAGATTCGGCGATCTGGTGGCGGTGGACGACATATCATTCAGCGTCCGGCGGGGCGAGGTGTTTGGAATCCTCGGCCCTAACGGGGCGGGCAAGACTACGACGCTAGAGTGCATCGAAGGGCTTCAGGAACCATCCAGCGGCAGGATCAGCGTGCTGGGCACAGAGATTGCGAGAGACCCCAACACCGTCAAGGAACGCATCGGAGTCCAGCTTCAAGCGTCGGCTTACTTTGACTACCTGACGCTGACGGAAATCCTTGAGTTATTTGGCAGATTCTACAGCCGACGAGTTCCGCCCGCCGAACTTCTATCCACCGTCGGGCTGGAGGACAAGGCCAACACCACTGTTGGAAAACTATCCGGAGGCCAACAGCAGAGGTTCACCATCGCCGCCACGCTGGTCAACGACCCGGAGGTCGTGTTCCTCGACGAGCCGACCGCCGGCCTCGATCCTCAGGCTCGCCGCAATCTGTGGGACTTCGTTCAGAGCATCAACTCCCAGGGCCGCACCATCGTCCTGACCACTCATTACATGGAGGAGGCGGAGTTCCTGTGCGACCGCGTGGCTATCATGGATCAGGGCCGGATTGTGACGCTGGACACTCCAACCAACCTGGTGCGCTCCCTGCCCGTGCCCTACGAGGTCAGAGCATCGACGCTCAACGAGTTTTCAAGCAACGGCCTCGCTGATCTCGATTGCGTAACCGAAGTTCTGGACGACCAGAATCAAGGATTCAGACTGCGCTCCTCCGATGCCGCATCCACCATGCCGGCCCTGATGGACTGGGTGGCAAAGAACGACATCAAGCTAACCCATTTGGAGGTCACCCCAGCCAACCTGGAAGACGTCTTTCTCTCGCTGACGGGGAGAGCCTTGCGCGATTGACCTCTGAACTCAAACTTTACCGGACACCTGAAAACCTGATACCTGACCACCTACTATGCTTCTTCTGCAACTCACAATAGCCAACGTAAAGATGATCGTCCGCAACCGCCAGGCGTTGTTCTGGGCGATGGCGTTTCCCCTGGTCATGGTTGTTATCTTTGGCCTGATAGCCCAGGATAGGGTTTCAACGACTACGATAGCGGTGGTGGACTACGCTCAGGACGACATCTCCCGCCAGCTTATCCAAAACCTCGCAGAAGTTGAGTCCTTCGATGTGGATGTTCGTCAGGACGAGGCCGTCGCCCAGGATGAGATTGCAGACGACGATCTGAACTTCCTGATAATAATTCCTCGGGACCTGACGTCGAAGGCCAATCGAACTCCGCCTGTTGAGATAGCTCTGATCTACGACGAAACAACCCAGACCAGCGGCGTGATTCTGAGCACTGTGTCTCGGTTCTTGGACCAGGTGAACCTGGATATTGCCGGCGCTCCTGCTCGATTAGTCCTGGCCCCTGAAGGAATACTGATCGAGGAGTTCAGCTTCATAGATTTTCTTCTGCCGGGCATCGCGGTGTGGGGAATCATGAGCTTCTCGGTGATCGGCGTTGCCACATCCATCGCCAACTATCGAGAGAAGAAGATTCTGCGCCGCATGCTGGCTACGCCATTGAAGGTGCGAACTTTCTTCTTCGCTCAGGTGCTGGCGTATCTGGGAATGGCCCTGATTCAGGCGAGCCTGATCCTGGGTGTTGGAGGACTGGTCTATGGTGTGCCGATAACCGGGAATTTCCTGGTCATCGGGCTGTTCATCCTGCTGGGCAATCTGGTGTTCCTGAACCTGGGGTTCATCGTCGGCTCCTACTCCAAGAGCGTGCAGGCGGCCAGCGGCCTGGGCAACCTGGTGGTGCTGCCCATGCTGATGTTCTCAGGCGTGTTCTTCCCGCCAGACGCGCTGCCCGGAGTCCTTACTTCGGTCGTGCAGTTCCTTCCCCTTGCGCCTATGGTCGAGGCAGTGCGCGGCGCCACCCTGGAGGCGAAGGGGTTCTCAGATTTCCCGCTGGAGATAGGAATCATGGCTCTGTGGATTGCGTTGACGTCGCTGGTGGCCGTCAAAGTGTTCAGGTTCCAGTAACCCCCTGCCCCAATCTGCAAACCCCCGCCCTGACCCCTGAAAACCTGAGACTTGACTCCTTGCTCAGATGTTTCGAGCGACATAGACGGTGTTGGCTTCCACCGTGCCCTGGATGGGGTTGGGGAAGGTGACGACATGGGTCTCGTAGTGAGCGAACACCTCTGACAGCGCCATGTGGAACTTTTCGTCTGGCGGGTCGTTGGACCACAGGGCAAAGATTCCACCGGGACGGAGGTGCGCCGTCATCTGGCGCAGGCCGTCGGCCTGGTAGAACGACGCATGGCTAGGGTGCAGAACGTCGCGGGGGGAGTGGTCTACGTCCAGTAGTATGGCGTGAAACTGACGGCCTCGATATTCGGGGTCGAACCCTTTGTACAACGAGGCTGACATGGCGAAGAAGTCGCCGCGGACCAGTCGGCACCGAGGGTCGGATGTGAGTTTCTCGCCCAGGGGAAGCAAGCCCTGCTGGTGCCAGTCAATCACCTCCTGCATAGTGTCCACCACCAAAAGTTCCCGGACCTGTGGGTATTCAAGGGCCGTTACCGCGGTGTAGCCCAATCCCAACCCTCCGACCACTACGTCCAACTCAGGCTCTGAGAGTCCTTCCAGCCCCAGATTTGCAAGGGCTTCCTCAGCCACGGTGAACACGCTAGACATGAGAAATTCTTCGTCCAGCTTTATCTCGTATATGTCTATACCGAGAATGAGTTCCTTGCGACGACGCAGGGTCAGCAACCCCATCGGCGTGGAACGATAGGCTAGCTCTTGGAAATTAACACTCATGAGAATCTCTTATATTAGTTGTGATTGGCGGCGGCGATGATGAAAATATCGGTTGCCATGCTGAACGGGGTGAAGCATGGCTTTGTGGCTGAAAGCTGTCCTTCACACGGATCGAGTTCTTGCCCCTGACTATGACAGCAGATCGCCCGCGTTGTGTTCAAGGATAGCGGCGATGTTGCGAGGTAGCAAGATGTCAACGTGCATCTGGATTGCGTCATTCGAAAAGGGCATAACCACGATCGTGGAGACCAGCGCGCGGAACCTCTGAAGCAGTGAGAGCTTGTAGTCATGTAGGCACTGCTCGAAAGAGTACCCTCGGACGCTGTTGTCGGTCAGAATCCGGTGATAGTCTCTTAGAAGCCCAATCTCTACTGATCGTCGATCTTCAATTTGAAGATTCTCACTCAGGAAATATGCCGCGTCTCGGACTCCACGCCCGCATCGCATCAACTGCCAGTCTAGGACGGCGAAGGGAACGCCCTCTTCCGGCGGGCCGAAGACGAGATTGCCCAGGTGTAAACCCCGTGGATTAGCGTTCGCGGCGGTTCGTTGAAAAGCCAATGCTCAAAGGGCGCCCGATGAGGGCCGAAGTTTTCCCCAATCTCCTTGATGGATTCGGGCAGCAAATGTTCGGTCTTCTCGATGAATGCCCCTCCATCCTTCATACTCGATTCTTGTTGCATCGGGATCGTGGTACGGGTCGCGGGCATTTGACAGCCAGCTTTTCTTATTTAGCTGCGGACTCTCCCACCAATCGGCATGAAACCTGGCGATGTGGCGGACGGTCAACTCTGCCTGGTTAGGAGAACATCCGGCGACACGGGACCCGCTTACCGCCGGTGCGACGGATCACTTTCGCCATTCGTAACCAGGCAGGTATGAAGCGGTCGGCCCACCGACGGGCGCAAGAACGCCATTCTGGACAAATCCTTCTGGTCGTGTTCGCAACTCGTTGATGAGATGGGTCCGATAGGCACTCACCGCGTCTCTATAGGACGGGTCGTATATAAGGACGGCCATCTCATCGCGGTCGGTCTGCAGGCGAAGCACTGCTCTTTGCCTGTGCCGGGGTAGTAGACGTACTTGTGGGACCCGTTGGTGATGAACGGCATACCATAATTGAGCGTCACCGAGGGGCGAGCATTTGCCGTGGATGTACTCCCGTCAGCCAGAATCCTTCTCCGTGAGCAGAGGCATTACGCTGTAAACACATCAATTCTCTGCACTAGGAACTTGATAATTTGGGTCTTCTGCTCATCGTCCAGGGAGTCAGCTCGCTGCCCGACGAATCCCGCAGCAAGGACGGCTTCCACGCCCTCCAGGATGATTTCGGATTCGGGCTTGACGCTCCTGCGGATATCGTTATCGATGCAACCTCCAGTCGCCGGAAGTTCTGGGCGCAATAGACGCCCTGATCGCCAGGTTCGGTGAATCCGACCTTGAGATCAACGATACCAACGATCTCGGCGTTCTGTCAGTCCATCTATCTGGTGACCTGACCAGCAAGGCAACGACAGATGCAGTGTGGGAGTTGAGAGACGATTTCATCACTGACGCTTTCCGTAGCGTTCAAGCCACAGTGTACGTCGGTTGCGCGTCAGCAGATGACATCGACTTCAACGACATCGCCGCGCGGTACCAACCCATTGTGTTCGCCTTCGTGCTGGGACTCAGCTTCATCCTGCTGATGATCGTCTTCCGCTCCATCGTGATACCGTTCACGGCCATCATCATGAACCTGCTGTCGGTCGGCTCTGCCTACGGTTTGCTGGTTCTGGTGTTCCGGGAGGGGTGCGGAGCCGAATTTTTCGGATTCACTCAGGATGTTATCCAAACCTGGATGCCGTTGATGCTGTTCGCCATACCTTTGTCCTGTCGATGGATTACCAGGTGTTCCTCCTGCTGAGCCGCATTCAGGAGCGGTACAACCAGTCCAAGAACAACTCGGAGTCAGTGATGCATGGAGTGACGACGACGGCGAGTTTGATAACGGGCGCAGCGGTCATCATGGTCGCAGTGTTCGCTGCCGGTCGGATGGTGCCACTTCAGCAGTTCGGATTCGGGCTGGCGGTGGCGGTCCTGGTGGACGCCACAATCGTCCGCACCGTGCTTGTGCCATCGACTATGCAGTTGCGAGGGGACCGTAACTGGTACCTGCACAGCTTCTTGAAATGGCTGCCGGAATTCCGCATCGAGGCTGGTGAAGCGAGGGAAGGAGCCCCCGCCGTGGGCGGAGACGACTAAGACGCTTGACATCGCCTTGTCATTCTGAGACCGCCGGCGAAGAATCCAGTCGTCAGTAAGTCAGCAGTCGGAGAGCAGGCGATTAGATACCTCGCTCCGCTCAGCATGACAACGCTAAACTGTCATTCGGTGGTTTGATTTTATATGGGACTCTCCCCCAGAAGATCCGCAAATCGCAGGCCCCAGAGCGTTACCGCCAACACTGTAGATAAGACCAACGTCGTGATGGCTCGTCTGGGCCACTTGGTGCTCAGGTCGGCGCGTTGCGAGATTTGCAGATACCACCCCCGGCTCAGCATGAGTAGGGTTATGACCAGAAGAGGCCAACTCAGCGCCCGCAACGCGGGCGCGAAGGCCAACCCGGACCCGGAAGCTCCCAGAAGTCCGAGCAGGCCGCTAACCACTCATCACCAGGGCAGTGGCAATAGGCCGCTCAACATCGCCACAAAGGGCGTCTCTATTCGTAGGAATTTCTGCACTGGACATCGCCTCCATTTGCTTGGGCGGGCAGAGTGTATCGGCATAGGAGCAGAAAACACAACAGTCGCCATCTAACGGCTTCAACACCGCCTGGCAGTTCTTGCACTCGTAGTAGAACTGCCAGGCGTCGGTGGGCATCTCTTACTGCCTTGTGTGCCCACAGGTTGGGCAGGTTATGTTCGATATGGTTTTAGGTTCCATGCGTTTAACCTCGGTGTTGTGATTTTCTAACCGGTTGCGCTGGGCCTGACCCATACCTCCTGGGCCAATTCGAACGCTTCGTCAAGATTTAGGACAGCGATTCCCGGCCTGCCGCCAACCCAACTCTCGGCTCCTTCACGGGAGCTGAAAAAGTGCATGCCTGTTCAAGTGGCGCATTGTGGCCCACTGATAGACCCTGGACTGGTGTCTTCCAACTTGCCGGGGATGATTATGGACAGGACAATCCCATCGGGATTCGAGCTTTCGACATGATCGGGGGCCACAGTCAGTCTTATCTCCTGGCCGGTTGCCGGACAGGTGGACTCGACCTGAGCAGTCCGCCCCATCAGGCCTGCCAGGAAGAGGGTGTCCAGAGCGCACCAGGCGTACAGTTCCTTGCCGCTGAGGTTGAAGTGGTGAGGCGTGGGAATCTGCGTAAGGACTTTCCCGACAAGGTCGCCCTCAGCGTTGAATTCCGAGCCTTCATTACGCATTTGGCTAAAAATCTCATCGACGGCTTCGGCGTCGAGACCTGTGCGCTGCGCGAACCCGGTTGTCGATACGGGCTGTCCCTCTGCGATGGCATCCAGAAGTTGAGTCGTCAGGCTCATTCCATCCAACTGTCCTTCGCCCCGCCACCCAGATTTCCACTTGGCAATAATCTCTTGCAATTCGGTTTCTGTAACCATTACGGCATCCCACCTTCTCTCACGGAAATACTCATATCAAGAAACGTTGATATATGTGATAAATCTTGAATCCGATTGTTTTCGCTACGGGAAAGATCAGTCGGTAACAGAACGCCAGCCGGTCACGTTGGACAGATTATCGTCACATTCGCCGATAACGTCGCAGGCCATGATATGAACCTCGCTGCCCTGAAGAATGCCGTGGGCCAACTCGATAACCTGAAGAACCCTGTCGTCTCCCAAGCTGTACAGCACATAGCGGCCATCGCGCCGTGTGTCGACGTAGCCGCACCATGGCAGACAGCGCAGATGCATCGAGACCTGATTCTGGGGCAGGCCCACATGTTCGACGATCGCGCCGACGGCCTTTTCGCCCCCTTTCAGGAACTCCAGGATCTTCAGTCGGGTGACATCTCCCAGGCCCTTGAAGAACCTAGCTGTCACCGCATCAAGCGCGTCTCGTTCAGTGCCAGTTGCCTCCATATTCGTCCTATATCATCATCTGATGATACATTAGCCACGGGTTCAGCGGGTGTCAAATTGGATCTGGCGACGGTCGATAGATGGCGCTTTACACCGACGCCGCCCACTTGGTATCAAACTCCTGATTGGCGCCTCTGGCGTATTGCCAGTGTGCATGCGACAATTTCGCGTGGCCCTGCGATTCGGGCGTCTGATAATAGTTAGATCGGGAGGAATTCCAAACTGGTGTTCAATTTTCGCCGGACGTTTTTGACCATTTCGTTAACCCTGCTGTCTCTGGCCTTTGCGGCCTGCGGAGGGTCATCCACTGAACCCGATCCGACGCCTGCTACTGTCGAAGCGTCGGCATCCTCAGCTTCTGAGGCTCCCCAGCTTGCGGTCGCGCTGGCATCCACTGACCTGGCCGTCGGTGAGAACCGGGTCTCATTCGGCGTGATTCAACAGGGCACGGGGCCGATCAAGAACGCCGAGGTTCAGGTCCAGACCTTCGTCATCACCGACGCAGGGCTCGATGGGCCGAAGCAGACGGTCAGAGCGTCATTCCGTGAGTGGCCTGGAGGCTCCGGCGGCGTTTACATAGCCCAACTGAGCTTTGACCAGGCAGGCGAATGGGGTCTCGGGATACTGCTGACCCAGTCCAACGGCTCTCTGGCGCCGGCGACCACGAGGGTGCAGGTCCAAGAACAGAGCCTGACACCGGCCATCGGCGCGTTTGCAATCCGCAGCGAAAACAAGACCTCGAAGGATGTCTCTGACCTTGAAGAGCTAACGACGGACACGGACCCTGATCCCAACATGTACTCCATTACCATTGCTGAAGCGCTGGACCAGAACAAGCCTCTGTTAGTGACCTTCTCGACTCCCGCCTACTGCCAAAGCGCGACATGCGGCCCTCAGTTGGGCGTTGTGAAAGACCTCAAAAGCAGTCACTCCAGTGACATGAACTTTCTTCACATCGAGGTCTATGACAACCCCGATGAGATTCAGGGAGACCTCACCCGTGGCAAAATCTCGCCGACACTGACGGAGTGGGGGCTGAGAACCGAGCCGTGGACTTTTGTAGTGGATGCCGAGGGCCTTGTGCAGGCCAAATTTGAGGGATTCGTGGGGCCGGAAGACCTGGAGCTTGCCATACAGGCCGTGCTTCAGTAGGCACAATGAGGGTCACGGTTCCAGCTTACTGAGTTACTCCGGCCACGATCAGTCTTACCACTGCGAGCTATATGGAGATGATCATGCCGACGCCGACTCGCGTTATGTCGCTGAGTCGAGCGTTGAACCAGATTTCCATGCCAAGCCGTTCACCTGGTTTTCTACACGGTCTACTCTCGATTCCAGTTGTTCTACTCGCCCAGCAAGCTGCTCCGTCACACTAGTCTCCAAGTCGCTTTGTGATTATTGGTTACTACACATCCGCAAATGTCGGTCAGATGAACCGTCAATACACGTCGAATCAATCTTAGGATGCAGGCCATAATCAGGAACCATGAGAGTCAGATTCTGACGCACGTTGACGCTACGCCAATTACCCGCAGCGAGGCAGAGTGAATGAAACAATCAATTGGCTACGTGTCCTTAATCGTGCAGGGTTACGACGAGGCAATCAAGTTTTACGTTGAAACGCTCGGGTTCCGCCTCGTCGAAGACACGTTCATTGAAGACCAAAACAAGCGCTGGGTTCTGGTAGCTCCGGCTGGTTCCGGCGAGACCAAACTGTTGTTCGCGCAAGCTGACGGGGTGGAACAGTCGTCGCGAGTCGGAAATCAGACAGGCGGTCGCGTGTTTCTATTCCTTCACAAAGATGATTTCTGGCGTGATTTCAACAACTACAAGAGCAAAGGCGTTGTCTTCATCCGGGAGCCTGCCGAGCAGAGCTACGACGGTTGCGGTATTCAAAGACCTGTACGGCAATCTATGGGACCTGCTGGAACTGAAGGAATGAAGGCCTAACTCTGCCCCCATTCATTGTTCCCAAGCCGAGTATGACATGCTCCTTTCGTCAGCAATCCCCTATTAGATTTCCTGCGATTCATTTTATTCGGATGACATCCATCTGCCATGCTCTCGACGGTCTGCTGTGGCAGCTAAGTGTCCAGAAGTTGAAAAATTGGCGGCGCTGAAGGCAGGATTTGACGTCTCTGATAGGATTGTCAGTCTGTGACGCGAAATACAGCAGGCAGTGTGTGTGAGGGCGATCCAAAATTAAATGCGCGCGATGAACCTCTCCCAACGGGAGAATTATAAGTGGTGGGTCTTCGCCGCTGTTGCCCTGGGCACTCTGACATCAGTTATCAATAACGGCAGTGTTATCGTTGCCGTTCCGACCATCGCTCAACACTTCGGAACGGATTTGTCCACAGTCCAGTGGGTGGTCATCGCCGAGGGGTTGACCGTCAGCGCGTTGTTGCTTCCTATGGGCAGGCTGTCCGACATCGTTGGACGCAAGCAGGTCTACGTCGCTGGATTGATAATCTTCATGGTCGCAGCAGCTCTGGCGGGGATGTCTCCCAACATCGCGGCCTTGATTGTCTTCAAGGGGATGCAGGGCATCGGCGCGGCCATGACTCAGGGCACCGGACTGGCGATGGTGACATCGGTGTTTCCTGCCAGCGAGCGAGGCAAGGGCATCGGGACTCATGCCAGCGTCGTTGGGACTGGAGGGGTCATCGGGCCGGTTGCCGGCGGGTTCCTGGTCGTGGCGCTGGGATGGCGGTGGGTGTTCTTCATAAACATCTGGATGGGCCTGCTGACGATGATCGCCGTACTGATAATCATCGACAGCCGCGCCTTCCGCGCCGACACTCGCGTCAGGACATACGATTTGCTGGGCGCTGTCCTGTCCTCGGCGGCTTTGCTGACCTTCCTACTGGCTGTGACCAACGGAGCGCGGACCGGCTGGCTCTCGCCCACCATTGTGACAGCGGGCATCATGTTTGTGATTCTCGCGGCGGTCTTCATCTGGTGGCAGGGCCGCTCGCCGTCGCCAATGCTCGATTTGGGCCTGTTCAAGAACAGAGTTTTCGCCCTGGGAGTTGCCACGGGATTCATGTCATTCCTGGGCGTTACTTCTGTGAGGTTCCTGCTCCCATTCTTTCTTCAGGCCGCCCTGGGATACAGCCCCGGACAGGTGGGACTGGTGATGGTTCCCAACGCTATCAGCCGAATAATCATGGGGCCTCTGAGCGGGCTTTTGTCCGACAGATACGGCTATCGGATGTTCAACGTCGCAGGACTATTGCTGGCGGCATCGGGATTGTTCGTTTTCTCGACTGTTAACGAATCGTCGTCGCTGGCGGTTATACTAATCGGGGTTGTGCTCCAAAGCTCCGGCTCTGGTATGTTTCAGTCGCCCAATAACAGTTCGATATTCGGCGCTGCGGACCCAAGCAAGCATGGGATCGTGGCCGCGCTGGTCAACCTGACCCGAAACTCGGCCAATGTTACGGGCGTTGCTGTGGCCACGGCGATCGTGACAGCGGTTATGGCATCTCAGGGATTTGACGCTAACATAGACGAGGTTATCGAATCCGGCAAAGAGACCGGCATGCTGGGCGCCTTCAACTCTGGCCTCCACATCGCGTATCTGATAATGGGCAGTCTGCTGGTGGTCGGGGCTTTGGCGTCCCTATTCAAGGGAAGGGACCGCCGGGAGGTTCCAGAATCCGAAACCCCATCGACCAGCAAGAAGGCTTCATCCTGAACACTCATTCCGATTCAAGGCCCGACTCAAGGAGAGCATAATGAACGAACAACCCACAGGCAAGAACGGCCCCCTAGAAGGTCTTAGGGTGATTGATTGGACCATGTGGCAGTTCGGCCCGGTCTCCACGATGATGCTGGCGGACCTTGGAGCCGAGGTCATCAAGGTCGAATCGCTGGACGGCGATCACGCTCGCCAGTTCCATCGGGTCAGCGGGGCGGCTTCGACTCTGCCCGGCGACCTCAACGCATACTTCCAGTCCTTGAATCGACAAAAGATGAGCCTTGCCGTTGACCTGAAGACCGAAAAAGGCACGGAAATCATGTATCGGCTGGTTGAGGAGTCAGATGTTTTCGTCCAGAATTTCCGCAAGGGCGTTGCCGAACGTTTGGGCCTTGGTTACGATGACCTCGTCAAGCGCAATCCGATGATCGTCTATGGCGCGGGGACGGGCTACGGCCCCAAGGGGCCGGACTCGGAAAAACCGGCCTTCGCATACACCGGAGAGGCTCGGTCAGGCTCCCTGTGGTGGGCCGGCCCGGACGACGGCAACCCCTACAACCTTCAGAGCATCGCTGACCAGATTTCAGGCATCATGCTCTCCTACGGAATTCTCGGAGCGCTAATGGCTCGCGAGAGGTTTGGGAAGGGCCAGAAGGTCGATGTTTCCCACCTGGGAAGCATGATGTGGCTGGGGGGCAACAAGTACGGCATTGCCCTGCTGACAGGCAACAATCCCGGACGCCAGGACCGCCGGTCCGCTCGCAACGCTCTGTGGAACGCCTACAAGTGCCAGGATGACAAGTGGATCGCATTTTCCATGAACCAGAGCGATCGCTACTGGCCCGACTTCTGCAAGGCTATCAGCCGCCCCGACCTGTTGGAGGACGAACGGTATAACAACATGGAAGTTCGCGCTGAAAACAAAGTGGAGCTTATCCAACTCTTGGACGAAATCTTCATCGCCAAACCCCGCGAGGAGTGGGAGAAGCTGATGAACGAGACGGGGAGCATGATCTGGGAGCGTGTGCAGGACGTGTGGGACCTGCCGAACGACCCTCAGGTCATAGAGAACAACTACCTGGTGGACTTCAAGCATCCGGTGTTGGGAGACACCAAATGGCTCCAAACTCCGGTGGGATTCAGCGCAACCCCGGTGTCCACTCGAAAGATGGCCCCTGAGCTTGGAGAGGACACCGAGAACATCCTCGTGGACGTTCTCGGCTACTC
>Ga0208113_1000205_pt1 | contig 30001 bp, 27 predicted proteins | sample Knorr_S7_td_NADW_FD_185598 | JGI IMG/M metagenome (GOLD analysis project Ga0208113, IMG submission 185598) | Marine microbial communities from Southern Atlantic Ocean transect - Knorr_S7_td_NADW_ad_2505m_LV_A (SPAdes) (version 2) | ecosystem: Environmental > Aquatic > Marine > Oceanic | place...
GGGTTCACATCAGGACCACCAATCCGGTCGAGTCTGCCTTTGCCACCGTGCGATTGAGGACGGCCAAGACCCGGGGATGTGTCTCCAGAAACACCATGCTGGCTTTGGTGTTCCGGTTAGGGTTGAGCGCCGAGAAGCGCTGGATCAAGCTCAGGTGATTCGAGGATTCAAGTTCTCTGGTGGAACCCCCGTTGTCGCTAATGATGGGGGCGTCGAGGACGGACTGATCAGCAGGAGCGCCGTCAATCAGGCTCTACTCATACACCAGTTTTGATTATATCTCGTGAAACCACGGTTCTACTATCTCCATCAATTCTGAGCATATCACCGATGAATTCGCAAGTCAGCGAGTTTCAGCGCCTACCAGGCCGTCACGCCTGCTGTCAGCTAAAAATTTGGGACGATATCCCACATTCTGCCCCGGACGTGTGCCCGTAGCCAGGAGGGCTGGACCAGTTCAGATTCTTTCGTGGTGTTATGAATTATTCAAACTTCTGCGTGGGAAACACAGGACCTAGCGCCAGTAGAACTGAGTCAGGGATGGTGTGGTGGAGAGCCTTCCGTGACGATCACTCGGCCCTGTTTAATTGATGCAAGCGAAAATGGCGAGCGGTTGCATGTTTGGCCGAAAGCCCAAACATGTGGGATGTCCCAATTTGACTACACAACGGAGACAATGCCCCAGAGCATAAGTCGTCCGGGGTGGCCGGGATTGAACCAGCGTCCTGCTGTTCCCAACTACTATTGTTCGTCGCTGACTCTCTGCCTTTTGGCGGTCCCAATGATAGACTAGGGATATTGAAGACTTATCACTCCGACAGACCGCAAGAGGGAGGCTTTCCTGCGATGGCAGACTATATGTACCTCGTTCAGATGGATATACCTGCTGAATTGGAGGACGACTTCAATCGCATCTACGACACTCAGCATGTCCCCAACATTCTCACCGTGCCCGGTGTGCATAGTTGCACCAGGTATCGAATTCAATCAGGCGATACGGATGGCGTAGCCAAGTACCTGGCCGTCTACGAAATCGACTCGCCAAACCTACCCAACACCGACGCCTGGAAAGCTGCCTCTGATAAAGGAGACTGGGTTACTCAGATACGACCCTTCGCCACCAACCGCTCTCGCGTTGTTTACAAGCATGTAGCTTGATTGACCTCGATATCGAACAAGGGCCGACAACGGGATCGACAGAGCTACAATTCGGATCGGGCATGCACCTGGGCAAAAGTGTATAACCTTGGGATTGCCGTGTTGGCCTGAAGTTTGCGTGCGGTTGCTGTCGACATGGCTGTCAAACACCCAATCTAGCGATGGTGCGGGTGGTTAAAGCTAGGCGTAGATGGTGACTGGTCGGGGTGGCCGGGATCGAACCGGCGACCTCCTGTTCCCAAAACAGGCGCGCTGCCGCTGCGCCACACCCCGACTAGAACGCCATTCAGGTTACAGGTTTTTGCCTCGCAGGGTAAAGTGTATTCTCACACTCCGGGTTCGCGGGCGTGCCAATCGGTGGCCTGCTCGTAGGCATGCCCTACCTGGAACAGCGTCTCCTCGGCGAAGGGTTTTCCGATTATCTGAATGGCCATCGGCAAGCCCTCGTCTGAAAACCCGCATGGCACCGACAGGGACGGAAGACCCGCCAACGCCGCCGGACTGGTGTAGCGTCGCCGGCTGAGGTCTAATCGTCCTTGGTAGTAGCCTCCGGGAGAACCGGTTGCAGATTCGATTGTCGGGGATACTGTAGGACTGGAGGGCATGATAATTACGTCGAAACGGTCCAGCGCTTCAATCATTTCCCGTCTTATCAGTTCTCGGGCTCGCTGGGCGCGGATGTAAGCGCTGGCTGGCGTCAGAGTGGCGGACTCCAATCTCGTCCTCGTGCTCCAGTCGTAATCGTCGCCTCGCGTCTTGAGCCAATCGGAATGAAATTCCGCTGAGTCGACGTCTGCGATGGCGAGAAACACTGCGCCGCTCTGAGCGGAGGTCGGCAGCGATATGCGTTCAGCCTCAACGCCCAACTCTTCCAGCAACGTGATCGCCTTTTCACACCCGGCTTTGATTTGGGAGTCGACGCCGTTGAAGTCGAACATCTCATTAGGCAGTCCAACCTTGATCCCGCGGACGGTGTTCCGCAGGCTCGCCGCATAATCCGGCACGGGATTTACGCTGGTGGACGAGTCGCGAGGGTCGTGTCCAGCAATGACCCGGAGCATTAGAGCGCAATCCTCCACGGTTCTAGTCATGGGGCCGATGGTGTCCATCGACCAACACATGGGCACTACCGCGTGGCGTGTGACTCGACCGTAGGTGGGTCGAAGCCCAACGATTCCGCAGAATGCGCTCGGCCCCCGCACAGAGCCGCCCGTGTCAGAGCCAAGGGAGCCTGCGGCAAGCCCGCCGGCGGTGGCGACGGCCGACCCGCTGCTGGACCCTCCCGCCGAGTGCATTGTGTTCCACGGGTTGCGAGGCGTGCCATAAGGGTGTTTGATGGTGCCGCCAATGGCGAACTCGCTGAGGTTCAGCTTTCCCAGTATCGGAGCGCCGGCGGAGTTCAACCGCTCGATGATTGTCGAATCATGGTCCGGTATGTTGTCGGTCAGCACTTTGGAGCCTGCGGAGGTCAACACCCCTTTCGTGCTTATGATGTCTTTGACGGCGACAGGCACTCCATGTAGTGGACCTGCGTGGCGTCCAGACTGGATTTGGGTTTCGGCCTTTCGCGCGCTGGATAGCGCCTGTTCGCCGGTCACAGTGATGTAGGCGCCGAGGTGGTCGTTCAAGCTGCTGATTCGGTCCAAGTACGCCTGCGTAAGCTCGACGGGTGAGAGTCTGCGGGCCTTGATTTCTTCGCCTGCCTGCGCGATGGTGAGTCTGTGGAGGTCTGAGTTAGCCACGATCACTTGCCTTCTTCACCGAGAAGATTTGCACGGGTTCCGCGCTCATCATATTTTCGATGGGAATTTGATCTAACTCACTCAGGATGCCGGAGAGCCTTGACGCGATGGTATCGGCCCGCGCTTCGTCGAGTTCAAGCCCTGCTGCCTTCGCCATCTCAATGATGTCTGCTCTGTTTAAGTCTGTCATTTTCCCTCCCTTATGTATGCGTGCCTGCGAGGGCAGGAAATTTTACCGCCGTGTTGAGTGTACTTGGAATGCATTGTGTCTCCAACAACCCGATCAAATTCGTCCTTGCGTACGCTTCGAGTGAACTCACCTGCTGCTTGCGGCGCCGCGCGATGGTCGTTGTCGATGTGATCATTGCGAAAAGCAGCGTTCTGTCATCTGTTGAAATCAAGTCGGGTTCGTTGGCGGCATCATTCTATCATGAGACAGCGAGTGCAGAACCGGAGGCTCAGATTCCTTCTTCGAAGCGCGAAAGTTCACGCAAGAAAATATCTCATCTCGACGCCAGGGATTCACCTCAGTCGGTCGCAACTTTCAACTGGCAATACAGATGATTTCGACAGACGCTGTTAACAGGGGAATTCGTGAGTTGAGGGGAACCCTTGGATAGCGGAAGGCGTTATAGATGTGAGAAGTTGAATGGTTTGTCGAAAAGTGGAACATATTTGTGTGGATACACCACATGATATAATAATCGAGTCGAAAAACATTGATTTTCTCAACAGTGGAGGAACACTATGGACTTGAACGGGAAAATTGCTATTGTAACCGGCGCTGGGCGAGGGATAGGCCGCGCAATCGCTGAAAAAATGGCTGAGTATGGCGCCAAAGTAGTTGTGGCAGACCTTGCGGTCGACACAGTCGTGCGGGTCGCAGATGAGTTGACTCAGGACGGGCATGAAGCCGAGGCTATCGCCGTCGACGTTACGCGAGCGTCATCTGTGGACCGGATGGTGCGTGGAACAGTGGCCCGTTTTGGTCAGGTGGATATTCTTGTTAACAACGCTGGAATTTACGCGGCGCCGGGGTGGGAAGATCGCAACCGGCCCAATGATCGTGATTGGGACATGATCTACTCTGTCAATGTCAAAGGCGTAAGCAAAGCCACAGATGCCGCTGTCAGGCAAATGCGCCGGCGGCAATATGGCAAGATCATTAATATCGCATCCGTCGCCGGCAGGCAGGGAGGCACAGACAATCCGCCTTACAATGTCTCGAAAGCGGGTGTTATCAGTTTGACTCAGGCCTATGCTTTGGAGCTTGCGTCAGACAACATCAACGTAAACGCAATCTGCCCCGGATTGCTGTGGACTCCGATGTGGGAGCGCATTGCAAAGCGCAGGATCCGAATGGATGAGTCAATGGGCGGGCTTTCACCACGGCGGGCGTTTAATCGGATTGTCAGCGAGCGCATACCCCTGGGCCGTGAGCAGACACCGGAGGATATCGGAAATCTGGCCGTGTTCCTTGCGTCCGATCTTTCAGAAAACATCACAGGACAGGCCATCAACGTAAACGGCGGTTCACGGTTGGATTAGCCGAACCTCAGGCGCTCAGGGTTTGAGGATCCAGATACATGGATTCCGCCCTCAGAACGATCCAATTCGAGAAAAGTCTGGTCGTAGCAGTCACAGACTGCCGAGCCAACGATCGGATTCTTCCGGCATCTTATCCTTTCACAGTATTGATTATCCCCTCGGTTTCTTGCCCGTCTTCTCTTTGTATAGTTTCCATGTCAGGTCGTTGAACGGGTAATATTTGCCCGGTGAGCACTGCTCGATCTCCAGTTGGGCCTTAATGACCTCTTCGACTGCTTCGCGCTCATGGGCTATCTCGATAACTTCATCCACCACGCTTCGAGGCACGACCACCGCTCCGTCGTCGTCGCCCACAACCGCGTCGCCAGGGCGCACCAGGACTCCTCCGCATTGAATCGCGTCGTTAACCTGCCACGGCCAGAACTCGGCGGGGCCTTGTTTGGCCGTCGTGCTGGCAGAGTACACTGGGAACCCGTACTCTTTGAGGGCTACGCTGTCCCGCGCGGCGCCATCGGTCACCAGGCCGCCGGCCTGCCTCTGCATCATTCGCATGAACTTGATGTCGCCGCCGACGGAACTGTACTTCCATCCCATCGCGTCGATCACCAGCACCTCTCCCGGACCGCACAACTCGATGGCGACATACTCCGCCGACTGATCGCCTTTCGGTTTGTCCGCAGCCAGATCCGGCCTGTGAGGCACAAATCGGAGCGTGACAGCCCGCCCGGCCATGTGTTGGCCTTCCTGGAGGGCCATTGCGTCTTCGATGTAGCTCATGGGCCAGCCTTTTACCCATAATCCGTCTATGAGCGTTTGTGTGGGAATTTTCTTGAGAACTTCTAATGTCTCGTCAGAGATCGGGGGCAGGTCGGTCATAATGCGCCTCTCAGTGTTGTGTTCGGCGGATATTGTAGGCGCAAGCGGTTTCAGAGACAATGGCAGATTCGATTGCAGTCGAATTCTGGACGTGCGTCGCGTCGAGATTCATATATGGCGTGCGTCGTTGAATTAACGATATGTGGCGCATATAATCGCGTGGGAATTTAGACTGCACCGACGAGGCGAACTGATGGCAACAAAAACCGCGGACGTGGTTGTGATTGGCGGAGGCGTGAACGGCGCAAGCATCGCAATGCACCTGGCAAAGCTGGGAGCAGGGCGAGTCGTTCTGGTCGAGAAAGGCGGGCTGGCTACTGGTGCCACCGGCAGGTCTGGAGCGATGGTGAGAGAACACTATCTCCACCCTACGCTGGTTCGTATGGCGATGGAAGCCAGCGAGATTTTCCACAACTTCGACGATGCCGTCGGAGGCGATGCCAGGTTTCAACAGACCGGCAGGCTCCTGATGTTTCCTGAGAGCGAACGGGGCGCCGTCGAGGCTAATGTCGCTATGAACCGCGAGCTTGGAGTGAATATTCACACGATCACTCCAGACGAAATTGGCGAACTGATTCCCCAGGCGTCCCTGGATGACATTTCCATAGGCGTTTATGAACCCGATTCAGGTTACGCCGATCCTGTCGCGACGACATACGCGTTCGCGGCCCAGGCTGAAGCCCTCGGCGCTCAGATTTTAACCCATACCGAAGTGACGGGAATTCGCGTGTTTGCCGGCCGGGTCGCTGCGGTGGAAACGCGTGAGGGCGACATCGAAACCCATGTCGCTGTGAACGTCGCCGGAGCCTGGTCGAACCTGTTGGGCGGCCCTATTGGTGAGGTTATGCCCATTACGCCGACGAGGGTGCAGATGACCCATTTGCGTCGCCCACCGGCTCTGGAGTCGCTAACCATGAACGTGATCGACTACACGACCGGCGCTTACTTCCGTGTGGACGCGGGACACGGTACACTGGTGGGTGGCGAAGCATATGATGATCTGTCCGAGGCGGTGAATCCTAACGGCTACGGGTTGAACGCTGACCATAGCACGATCGAAAGATATTGGCGCAGAGCGAACCTGCGATTCCCTGACTTCGCCAACGCAATCAGTCGTGGAGGTTATGGCGCTCTGTATGACATGACGCCTGACGGCAATCCGATTCTCGACCGCTCGGCGGTGGTGGACGGCCTGTACTGGGCAGTCGGTTTCAGTGGACACGGCTTCAAGCTGTCCCCGGTTGTCGGAAGAATGGTGGCGGAGTTTGTGACGCAAGGCGACACCGTCGACCACCCAATTCGCGAGTTCAGAGCCAGCCGCTATGCAGAAGGCCGACCTCTGGTGGCCCAGCATCCATACCAAGGCCGCAGGCATCAGTGACCGGGCGACGTTGGCATGTTTACTATGATGGCGATTGTGGCCTGTGTCGAAGAACGGTTGCGGTGTTGAAGTTACTGGACTGGTCGCGCAGATGTTCGTGGGTCGCATACCAGAGCCTCAACTGTCCGCCGGACGGCTTGACCTGGGAAGATTTGAATGAAGCGGTGATTCTGGAATCGCCCTCCGGAAAATACTTTCACGGGTATTTTGCTTTTCGGGAACTGGCCGGATTGTTGCCTCTACTATCTCCATTAGCCCCGATACTCCACATTCCCTATGTGACTTGTAAGGGGACTCGCATGTACCGATGGGTCGCAGCCCATCGCAAATGTGCCGTAGCCGGTCCAGCGAGTCCTGACGAGTAGTGGGTGACTGACAGCCGAGGTTGGACCGCATAGAAATACGACGTAAATTTCATGGCACAAGATTCATATATGAAGTAGTATTGCGCCGTTGTCAAAATTAGCGAGTTGGGGGGACAGATCGAATATGGCAGGAATCCAAGTATCGCCCGAGATCAAAGAAGGCAGAAATCAGTTAGCGGTAACGGTTGTTCTGGGGCATGCCATCAAGCACATATACAATTCAGGACTGTCCACGATCTTGCTGCCAGAGATCAAATTGGGTCTGGGCCTGACTGGAACACAATTGGGGACTCTGGCGTTTTCACGGCAGTTGGCAGGGTGGTTCACCACGGTGGCGGCAGGATACTTGGGCGATAGATTCGCGAACAAAGCGGCGCTGATGCTGGGCATCTCGATTACACTAATGGGGTTGTCTTACTTTTTCGCAGGATTCGCGACCAACTATTGGGTGATGCTGGCTGCGATGCTATTCGTGGGCATCGGGCCGTCTATGTACCATCCCCCGGCCATCGGAGCATTATCGCGCCGATTCCCGGACAAGCGCGGATTCGCTATTTCACTTCACGGGACCGGCGGCAGCGTAGGAGAAGTTGTCGGTCCGCTGCTGACAGCAGGCGCGCTGACGTTCCTGATGTGGCAGGACGTTTTGAAGGTCAGTCTGTTTCCTGCGATTCTCGCCGGCTTCTTGATTTGGAGCATGATGCGTACCGTTCGCGGCGAGGTCGCAAGCACCGATTCGACCAGCGATTACTTCAAGTCAATCGCATCGTTGCTGAGGAAGAGCAGGCTGGCGATTTTAGTGGCCGTGACCGCGTTGCGAAGCATGGGCCAGGCGGCGATCATGATTTTTCTGCCCGTGTATCTGCGCGAGGATTTGGCGTATTCTGCATTTACTGTCGCTATATACCTGTCAATGGCGCAAGTTGTGGGCATGTTTGCCCAACCGGCGATGGGGTACTTTTCCGACCGTCTCGGGCGAAAGATCGTTTTAATACCTTCGATGACTGTGATGGGTCTGTTGTTCTTCGTCCTCACATATGCTGATCCGGGTTGGCCGCTCATCGTCACGATTATCGCGTTGGGAACGTTTCTCTATTCGCTGCACACAATATTTATTGCCGCCGCGATGGACGTGGCTGGAGATGAAGTGCAGTCTACGGTCGTGTCGTTGATTTACGGGGCCAGCTTCATCGGAACCCTATCGCCTGTGATTGCAGGAAGGATTGCTGACAACTACGGAACGGAGAACACCTTTTTGTATGGCGGCGCGATGATACTACTTGCCACTCTTATTCTGGCGTTGACTCGCCTTCCCAAGACCGCAAACCAGATGGCGGAGGAACGGGTCGGGTAGTCAGCCCAAACAGACCTGATCTGTGAAAGCTGCGGATTTGAAATTGCGGTACGACTGCTCGACTTGACAGTCTGAGTCGCAACCATGATTTATGATCAAATCCGCGACAATCACTCAGACGGGAGACTTGGAGTTGGAACACAATATTGACGGCAATCCGGATTACGGACACCTGACCGTCTCGTTGAACCTCGGCGAAAAATTCATTTCCGATCGCGGAGCGTTGGCGTGGATGTCTCAGGGCATGGATATCAAAGCGCGGCTTCTCGGCGGGAAGGTCAGCGCCTTCATCCGAAAACTGGTGGGCGGCGAATCCCTGTTCGTCGGCGAGTTCAGCCACTACACGGGCGGACAAGCCACTTTCTGGCCGTCCGTCCCTGGCGAGATCAGCCATAGAAAGATGTCTGGCGATTCGTTTATCCTGACAGGAGGTGCGTTCATGGATTGCACTCCGGGCATCAATCTCAAGACCCGGTACGGCGGACTAAAAGCGATGCTCTCTGGGGAACGGTCGTTCTTTATCGAGTGCAGTGGCGAGGGTGACCTGTTTTTTAACCCCTTCGGAGCGCTTATCAAAAAAGACATTAACGGCTCGTTCACCGTGGACACCGGGCATATGGTTGCTTGGGAACCCAGTTTGACCTACTCGATCAGGGGCTTGGGCGGTCTGAAAAGCACTCTTCTGTCGGGAGAGGGCGTGGCCATGCGATTCTTCCAGGCTCCAGGAATTTCCTCATGTCTCCTTGATTCAGATGCGCTCAATTCCTCTGTGTGGACAACACGATGACGAAATCTCGGCTAGCCACCGGCTTTGATTTTCACGACTTCACGCTGGACTTGGGTCGTGACTTGCGGCCCATCCTCAGATATGAAAACGTCGATTTCCGAACGCACACCGAACTCCGGAATGTAGATGCCCGGCTCTAAAGTGACCGCGATTCCGGGAATGACCTGTCGAGTGTCGTGAGTCTCCCAACTGTCTAGGTTGACGGCGTTGCTGTGAACTTCACGGCCTAGGCTGTGGCCCAGGCGATGGTTGAAGTAATCGCCGTATCCAGCCTCGATGATGTAATCGCGAGCCACCAGGTCCAACTCCCAGCCCTCCAGGACTCGCCCTTCGCGGAATCCTGTCTCCAGCGCGGACAGGGCGGCGTCGCGAGAACCAATCACAGCGTCGAACACTTCCTGGTGCTTCGCCGGAACTTCGTCGCCCACGTAAGCGGTCCAGGTGATGTCCCCGTACATGGCGTTTTCTCCAGGCAGACGGGTCCAAAGATCAATCAACACCCAGTCGCCAGGTTTGATCGTCACCGAATTTTCAGGCGTGGGGTGGAAGTGGGGGTCTGATGCGTGCTCGTTGACGGCGACAGCTGGCCCGTCACTCACGATCAGGCCTTCCTCGCGAAAGCGGTTGTTGATGAAGTCTGCGACCTCGTTCTCTTTAATCCCTGAAGCCAGCGAATCTCCGATGTGCCGGAATGCTTCCTGGACGATCTCACTCAACTTTTCTGCGGCAAATAAATGGGATTTCAACTGTTCATCATTCCAACGTTGGGTGGCGTATTGAATTACGTCCGCCGAAGGCACGATGTCGACCCCCATGCTTCGGACTAATTCCAGGGTTCCAGCGTCAATTTTCGAGACTCGTGGCAATTCGCCATTGGGCGAGTACTCCATTGCGATCTGGCTCTGTCCTTCCAGAATCGACTGGAGATGGTCGGTCATGGTTTTGCGATTGACGAACAACGTCGTCTCAATTCCCAGATGGGCGAATCTGTTCTGATCAACGAAGCTGACGAGCAGTTGAGGGTCGCCGTAGGCGGGTATCCACAGCCAACAGGGACGGGTTACGTTGGAGATCGGCCCCACGGTATCCCAGAAGATGGGATTGAGACCGCGGTAATCGTACAGCAGCCAACCTGCGAGGTCTCGGTCTGTCATGTATTCCTGGGCCTGAGCAATCACAGTCGCAATGGGCATATTAGGAGAACTCCCGATTAAATCATTGAACGTATGACGCCGCCATCGACCTGGATGGTCGCGCCTGTTATGTAGCTCGCGGCGTCGGATGCCAGGAAGACCACTAGATTCGCCAATTCTTCGGGCCTACCGATACGGCCCATCGGAATCATGCCGGTCAGGTCGGCCATCGCCTCTTCGTAGTCTGCTCCGGTGGCGTCCCCTCGATGGTGGATGACCTCCATCATGCGGTCGGTGAGGAGGTAGCCAGGGGCCACATTGTTGACCAGGATTCCATCCTTGGCGACCTCGTCGGCCAGCGTCTTCGAGTAGCCCAGGGCGCCCATGCGGGTTGCCGCCGAGAGCACTAGATTTTCGATAGGCTGTTTGATCGAGCTGGCGAAGATGTTGATAATCCGACCACCGCCTCTTTCTCGCATAAGCGGCACAGCTTCGCGGCTCATGCGGGCGAAAAACAGGAGCGACATCTGGATGGCCTGCGCCCACGCTTCTTCGTCGGCTCCTTCAGCGGTTCCGGCTGGAGGGCCACCTGAGTTGTTCACGATAATGTCCAGCCCTCCCATCTGCTCAACGGTCTGGTTTATCAAGGATTGGACGCCGTCGAGAGTCGAGAGGTCAGAAGGGACAGGCACAACCTCCGCGCCGGTCTCGTCTGCGATTTCTCGGGCGGCCAGAGTCAGGTTCTCGACGCTTCGACTACACACGACCACACGGGCGCCCTCGCGAGCCAGGCCCAACGCGCAGGCGCGTCCAAGACCCTTGCTGGCTCCGCCGACCACGGCCACTTTGCCTTCAAGCCCGAAATCCATTTGCGCGTTCTCCTTCTCGACGTTGCGCAGCATTCCATTTGCAGCAAGCATGCGATCTGCGATTCTCAGGCAACCGCCCAACAATCTCGTCAAAATCGTGCCCAGCTCCGAGACAATGTGATTAGTGAAGAGTGGGCACGATTTTGACGAGATCCACGGGAGACAAAAGCATGAACACACTGCTGTTCAATCATACTGGCAGCCGATAGCCTCGGCAAGCCTGTCGCACAGGCTAGCACAGTGGATAAATCCTGGCGAATCTGGTAAAACAGATAACGTTGGAAGGGTCTCCTCAAAATTTACGAATCAACATTTAGCCACCAGAGGACTAACATGCCACAGAAAGTAATCCTCAACCACGTTACTAGAAAAGATGTGTCCCGCATCAAGGTATGGTTGGAAGACGAAGAAGTCTCCGAGACCTGGTTCGGCAGATACTCTTACGGCGAGCCGGCGCACTTGGGATACCACCCCGCTGAGATGGAGGAAGCGTCGGACGAGGAGTTCCAGCGCGTGTTTGACGACCCTGAGCATCAAACGCTCTCGATCTATGCCGAAGGCGAGCATATTGGCGAGGTCCATATCGCCATTGAGGAATCATTGGGAGACGGTCAACTCTCAATTCTGATTGGGCGCAAGGATAAGTGGCATCACGGATTCGGCACAGCGGCGGCGCAGGCTGCGCTGGATTTGGGTTTTGGCGAGTTCGGGCTGTTCCGAGTTTGGGTTGACATTCCTGAATACAACGCCGCAGCGAAGACGCTCTTCGAGCATCTTGGATTTGCTCATGAAGGCACGCTTCGCAAGAGCAGGCCTCATGAAGGGTCCAGGTTCGACTCGGTGGTGATGGGAATGCTGGCCGCGGAATACACACAGAAATTGCAAGATCGAAACTCGGAAGTGTCTCACTCACTCTAGGCAACGATTAGAGGGGCCGATTGATCTACGAAGCTGAATCCGGAGACCTGACGCTGGTCGCAAGCGGCGACTGCATGATAACCCGCAAGCTCTCCGTATTCCGCGAGCCGAGTTTTGTATCGCTAGTGGACATGTTCCGGAAAGCGGACGTCGGGTACACAAACCTGGAGATGCTCATGCACGACTTCGAGCACTCTCCTGGAAGCGCCGGTGGTACATTCACAGGGTCCGATCCTCGAAACTTGGAGGAATTGAAGTGGGCAGGGATCAACCTCGTGTCCACTGCCAACAACCACGCCTATGACTACGGCGAGGGCGGAGTCCTGACCAATCTGGATAACGTCCACAAGTCGGGCATTGCATATGCCGGAACAGGACGGAACACCAGCGAGGCCAGAGCGCCCGGTTACTTGGACACAGCCAAAGGTCGCGTGGCCCTGATTTCTGCTTCATCCACGTTCAGCGAGTCGGGACGGGCGCTCGACCAACGCCCTGACATCAAGGGACGCCCCGGACTCAACGCCTTGCGTTTCAGCCTGACCCACACCGTTGACAGGGACGCCTTCGACGAACTCAAACGCGTTAACCGCGAGCTTGGGTTTGAAGCGAACAATTCCGCGTTGAGGAGGTTCCGGCCTCAGGGAGCAGTTATCGAAGACACCGACACGCAGTTGGGATTCCAGGGAAACAGATTCGTGCTGGGTGAAGAATTTAAGATTTCCAGCAAACCGAACACACGAGACATGGACGAGAATCTGAAGTGGATACGTGACGCCCGCCGGATGGCTGATTGGGTTTTTGTTGCCTTCCACTGCCACGAGAGCGGAGCCAATCGCGACGAACCACCTGAGTTCCTCACCACATTTGCCCGAGCCTGCATCGACGAAGGGGCTGACGCGTTCCTGGGCCACGGCCCGCACGTCACCCGTGGCGTCGAGGTTTATCATGGCAAGCCCATATTTTACAGCCTGGGCAATTTCATATTTCAGAACGACACTGTGCGCTGGCAGCCAGCGTTTAACTACGATTCGGTGAACCTAGACCACGGCTCCACGCCTGCCGATTTCTATGACGCTCGCAGCGAGAAAGACACACGAGGTTTCCCATCGGAGTCTGCATATTGGGAGAGTGTCGTAGTTCAGTGCGAGTTCAAGAAGAAAAGCTTATCGCGAGTAACGCTTCATCCCATAGATTTGGGACACGGACGCCCCAGATCTCAGAGAGGTAGGCCAGTAATGGCCGACAGCCGCCTTGCGCGAAAATCATTGGATCGGATGAGGCGTCTCTCCAAGCCATTCGGGACCGAAATCAAGGTGTCCAACAGCGTCGGCGTGATTACGGTCTAGTCCCGTGAAGTCACTGGCCCCCTAAATTTGATGTAAAGTTAATGGGTCAATTCCGCTTTACCGACAATCCCCTGGATCAATGAGCGCAATCGTTATGTCACGACATTATCCCCTTATTTCGGAGCCAGAGCCATGCCACTGAGCTTCGAGTCAGCGGTGGCTCTGGCGATGGGACTTACCGATTTTGAGCGGTCGACAACCAGTCCTGGCCACTCGTCGTTCCATCTGGAGCGGATGACGTTATTGGCCGACCGGTTGGGAGGCATCCACAAGGGAATCCCGACCGTGCACGTTGCAGGCACCAAGGGCAAAGGCAGCACGTCGGCCATGATTACGTCGATGCTGTCGGCAGAAGGGTATCGGGTCGGGCTGTTCACCTCGCCGCACCTGCATAGCGTTGTGGAGCGTGTGAGAGTCGGTCTTGACCCGATCAGCAAAGACGAATTCGCAGATTTGATAGAGCAGTTATGGCCCGCCGTCGAGTGGGTCGGCGCGGAGGGCGGGCACAACGGTGTTACGTTCTTCGAGTTGATGACCGCAATGGCGTTTCAACACTATCACAACATCAAAGCCGATTTTCAAGTCATCGAAGTCGGATTGGGCGGCAGGCTCGACTCCACAAACATCGTTGATCCCGCGGTTTCGGTGATTACCTCCATAAGCCTCGACCACGTAGCCACATTGGGCGACACTATCGAGCAGATCGCCCGCGAGAAGGCTGGGATAATTAAGAAAGGCAAACCCGTCATCGTAGCGCCCCAAGCGGAACCCGACGCTTTAGACGTGTTTCGTCAGGTCGCGAGGGACGCGGACGCTCCGATCGTCGAAGTTCAAAATTCTTTCAATTGGCAGAAAGAAGAATCAGCCTTGTCGGGTCAGAGCTTCACGTTGGCTGGATTGGGCCGTTCCTATGGTTTGTGGACTCCGTTGCTCGGAGATTACCAGTTGGAGAATGCCGCGTCTGCTGTTGCGACGGCTAACACGCTGAACGATGCGGGGTTCTCGGTGTCCGAATCCAGCATCGTCAAAGGATTCAAAGACGTCCGTTGGCCCGGTCGATTGGAAGCGTTTGAGCATAAAGGGCGCAGAGTCGTCGTCGACGGGGCCCACAATCCATACTCGGTGACTCGGCTTGTCAAGACCCTGGGGGAATACGTCGATCTGGAAGGCCGTGTCATTCTGGTGTTCGCCGCGCTGGGTGGACACTCTGCGGAAGGCATGTTGTCGGCTCTGGCGCCGTTGGAACCGGCAGCGATTATCGTGAGATCGCGTCATCCAAGATCGGCAGACCCAACCAACGCCGCCGAAACAGCCCGAAAGCTTGGCATCGAAGTCGCTGTAACGTCCGACACCGTCAGCGGCGGATTCGATCAGGCCATCGAAATGTCTGAGCCTGGCGACCTGATACTCTGCACTGGTTCGCTATCCGTCGCCTCTGAGGTTCTGGAGGAACTGAGAGATATAGAGCCTGAAATTTATCCGAATCTGCGACCCTAGACAGACTCCACGCTGACTCCCATTTGATGGTAGGCTCAGCTATGATACAAAATAGAAACACTTAAATCTGGAGCATCTAGCAATGAAAAACGACATACCCAGAGTTGTAATTACGGGCATGGGAGTTATGTCCCCCCTCGGCGAGTCAGTTGAGGACTACTGGGATGGTCTGGTGAACGGCAGGTCTGGCATTAGCGAGATGACCCTCGTCGATCCATCGGGATTCCCTTGCAAGATTTCAGGCGAAGTCAGCGGATTTGACCCAGTCCAGTATATCGACAAGCGAGATGCTCGACGCATGGCCCGGTTCTCGCAATTGGCTGTGGCCGCCGCCGGGGTCGCGATAGAAGATTCCGGTCTCGATATGTCCAAAGAGGACGTTGAGCGCATCGGCGTTGTGATGGGCAATGGCAACGGCGGGTTCCCGACCACCGATGACCAGGCGCGCGTCATGGTCAAGCGAGGCGGGATGAAAATCAGTCCGTTCTTCATCCCGATGGTCCTACCCAATATGGCGGCAGCCAACGTGAGCCGAATTTACGGCGTCAAAGGTTACACGAACACGGTTGTGACCGCATGCGCGGCTGGGACCCAGGCTATTGGCGAGGCTGCGGTTGTCATTCAACGAGGGGTTTCCGACGTCGTGGTTAGCGGAGGTTGCGAGGCAGGGATTTGCGAACTGGGCCTCGGTGGATTCAACGTTATAAAGGCTCTTAGCCGCTACACCGAAAACCCTGCAAACGCTAGCCGGCCGTTCGACTCGCACCGAGACGGTTTTGTGCCTGCGGAGGGCGCTGGAATTCTCGTGATGGAAAGCCTGGAGCATGCAGTAAACAGAGGAGCGAACATACTCGCTGAAGTCGTGGGTTACGGCGTGTCATCAGACGCCTTCCACGCTGTTCAGCCGGAGGAGGATGGTTCCGGCGCGGCTCGCGCAATTCGATGGGCGCTGGAGGATGCGGACCTGCAACCCCAGGACATCAATTACATCAACGCCCACGGCACATCGACTCCGATAAATGACCGCGTTGAGACATTGGCGATCAAGAAAGCTTTTGGAGAGTATGCCTACAAGGTTCCAATAAGCTCGTCCAAATCAATGATCGGTCACGCGCTCGGCGGCGCCGGGGCGCTGGAGGCTATCGCCAGCATCAAGACGATTGAGTCTGGGATGATCCACCCGACGATAAACTTAGAAACTCCTGACCCGGACTGCGACCTTGATTACGTGCCCAACGAGGCCCGTGAAGCTAACGTTGACGCCGTGTTGTCCAACAACTTCGGTTTTGGCGGCCAGAACGCATGCGCGATTTTCCGTCGTTTCGAGGAGTAGTCGAACCGAATCCCATCAGAACGGAAAAAGGACGCCCACCCGAAATCCAGGGAGCGTCCTTTTTGATATTTCATTAACGATTTGGCTTCAATTCCAGACAGATTCTGGATTCTAAACCTGCTGAGAAACTAGGAACTCTGTAGATACCATGCCTTCCAGCATTATCTGCATTGCCATTACGTGAGTGCAATTTTCTCGACCGACGTAATAGTCACAATCGCAGTGCCACTGCTCGCCTTCATAAGTGATCGTATGGTTGCCGTTGTCGCCTCGGAATTCCGCCTGATAGGTCTTGATCTTGATCCGGTCGGGCTGAACCGCGTAATCTTTGGCCTTCTCGATCTTCTTCATGAAGCTTGGGTCCATTTGTTTTGGTCCTCCTCAGCGTGCGTGACAAGGTTACCGTGACCTTTGTTACTGAAAATTGTACCGCCCCGTTGGAGGCCCAGTCAATCACGAAAGCATGTATTTTGCATGAGTGTCAGCATGCCGTTGCTCTTCGTCTGACCAAGATGATATATTCGGTACCGGATCGAGAATTGTTAATGCTCAATTTGTAAGAAAAACGGCCTGACGACCTTGGCATGAAAGGCGGCAACCCAGTGGCAGGAGCTTTTGAGTTCATGTCACCGCGGCTCAGGCCTGAATACGGATTAAAACCGTCGGCAGACGCGGGAGGAACAGATAACATGGCAGGAGACCTACGAATCGTGGTGATAGGGCAGGCGGCGTTTGGAGAGAAGGTAGTGGATGCGCTGGTGGAAAAGGGCGAGAACGTCGTTGGCGTGTTCTGTTCGCCCGACGCAGAGGGTCGGCCAGCCGACCCGATCAAACAGGCCGCTGAAAAACACAACATTCCAGTATTCCAGTTCCGCCGGATGCGACGGAAAGTGGCAATCGACGCCTTTTTGGAATTGAACACAGACCTGTGTGTCATGGCCTTCGTTACCGATATAGTGCCTGACGCAATCCTGGAGGCGCCGACCAAAGGGACGATCCAGTATCATCCGTCACTGCTTCCTAAGCACCGTGGGCCAAGTTCAATAAACTGGCCTATAGTCGAAGGCGAGACCAAGACCGGTCTCACGATATTCTGGCCCGATGCTGGATTGGACACCGGTCCTGTTCTTTTGCAAAAAGAGGTCGAGATTACTCCAGATGACACGCTAGGAACGGTGTACTTCGGAAAGCTGTTCGATCTGGGCGTTGACGCAATGATTGAGGCGGTCCAAATGGTGACTGACGGCACGGCTCCCAGCGTCGCGCAAGATGAGTCGGAGGCGACTTACGAGGGATGGTGCCGTGCCGAGAATGTTGTGATCGACTGGAGCAAGTCAGCCAGCGACGTCTACAATATGATTCGAGGCGGCGATCCAAGTCCGGGAGCCAACTCCACTTTCAACGGCGCCGCAATTGGTTTCTTCAAGGCCGGCAAAATGGATGGAGACACGGGTCGACCTGCTGGCGAGGTTGTGGAGATCGCCGACGACGGATTCCGCATCGCGGCAGATGGTGGTTCCATCTGGATTGGCCGCGTCCAGCAGGAGGGCCAGCGAAAGGTCATGGCGCCAGATTGGGTTGAGTCTGTGGGACTGACCGAAGGCGCGAATTTCGGTTCCTGATCCGTCACCCTCCGAGAAACAATCCTATGAGCGAAATAATTTGGACTGATGTTGGACGCGATACTGCCAGACTGCTGAGTCGCTACATCCAGATCGACACTACAAACCCTCCAGGAAATGAGCGAAAATCCGCTGACTTCCTAGAGGGTTTCCTTTCGTCTCGCTCCGTTCAGTCGACGATATACACGCCGGCCCCTGGGCGCGCAAATTTGTTGGCGAAACTGGAAGGTGACGGTTCCGAAAGGCCGATCATGCTGCTGCATCACATGGACGTGGTTCCCGCGAATACTGAGAGATGGGCCGAGGAACCGTTCTCAGGAACGCTCGCCTACGGGCATGTCATGGGTAGAGGGGCGATCGATGACAAAGGTCTGGGAGTCATGCAGTTGATGGCATTCGGCCTGTTGAAAGACAGCGGTGTCACTCTCAAGCGTGACGTGTTGATGCTGGCGGTCAGCGATGAGGAATTGGGCGGGAAGTGCGGCGCTCAATGGATGGTTAAAAATCATTGGCCTGACATTCAGTGCGAGTTCGTGTGGGACGAAGGAGGAACGGGAACTCTGGGTATCATGGGAGACCGGCCAGTGTTTGCAGTGTCCGTCGCTGAAAAGAGGGGCATGATCGTGCAACTCATGGCGAAGGGAGCAGGCGGACATAGCTCATTTTCTGCGAACTCCCCCTTGAATCGGATGGTGTCGGCCCTCAATCGACTGAAATCCAGTCAATGGCCGGTGCAGTTTGGCGAGGTCACAAAGTCGTTTCTTCGCAACGTTTCTGAGACTCAAAGCTTCCCATCGTCTTGGCTGGTTCGTAACGCTTCCATGCCTCCGTTCAGGTCATTCATGGTCAAAAAACTGGCTTCGATCCCAGTGATAAATGCCATGCTGAGGGACACCGTGACGGTGACCAGCGTGCAATCGGGCGCTGGAATGAACGTCGCCCCGGACTCTGCGAGCGCGAGGTTGGATGTCAGATTGCTACCGACGACCGAAAAGTCTGAGTTCTTGAGGAAGTTGAAGTCCGTTCTTGGAGATGATTCGATATTGATTGAAAGCGCCGAGCCGCCACCGAAGATCGGGTCATCAGCAATGGACTCGGAGTTTTATGAAACGTTGGCTCGTGTGATCTATCGAAGAGTCCCTCAGTCAATCGTCACGCCGATTCAAACTCCGGCGGGAACGGATTCCAGGTTTTTCCGACAAAAAGGCGCTCAGGCATACGGTCTGTTGCCGGCGGTTCTCACTCAGGCAGACCTGGACACAATGCACGGTGTGGACGAACGAATTTCGATAGCGAATCTGGAATTGGGAACTCGGATCATATACGAGACGCTGTTGGAGTTGTGCGCGTAAAAAGCCAGAATTCCTATTCCAGCGTTTCGGATTCCAGCACCTTCGAGAGTGAGCGGTCCAACGCCTGGAGTTCGAGATCGTCAAGCCGGTCCAAGAAGTGATTTCCCACGCCCCGAAGATGCCCTGGTTTCGCCAATTGGAGCGTATCCCTGCCCCGTGGAGTCATGACCGCGTACGTTCCGCGTCGGTCGTGAGGGCACGGCGCTCTGGACACCAAGCCGGACTTCGCCATGCGGTCGACCAACCGGGTCAGCCCACTGCGACTCAGCAAGACCGATTCTGCCAGTTCCTGCATCCGGAGCCTACCCTCTGGCGCGTCGTCAAGGTGGGCGAGAATGTCATACCAGGTAAGCGGAAGTTCCTGATCATCCATCATCTCGCGTTCCAGTACGCGCATCAGTTTCGTGTGGGCCTGAAGGAAAGCGCGCCAGGCGGCCAGCTTGTCCTCTTTAGTCATGGAGTTCATGCTTTGATAATAACATAGCGAAATTGCATCAACAATAGTTGATTATGCAATCATGTGCGTCAAAAAGGGCCGTTAGCTATGGCGCAATGCTCTATAGAATAGTGATAATGAGTCCAGCGATTTTGCGAAAAGTCGAATCCGTCGGGTTCGCGTTCAAACCGCTTCCAAATGGCAAACTGGCAGTCGGTTGAACGCTGACCCACGGGAACTGGAACTAGGACAATATTAATGAATGATTCAAACTCCCAAAAATCATTTCTAGCCATATTCGCCCATCCCGACGATGAGGCATTCGGAACTGGAGGGTTGTTGGCGCTAACTGCTTCCAGAGGCCATAAAACTGGGCTTGTGACAGCAACTCGCGGCGAGGTTGGCGAAATTTCTGACCCTGCGCTCGCCAATCCGGAAAATCTGGGTCAGGTCAGAGAGCAGGAACTTCGGGAGGCAGCCGACGTCCTCGGTGTCTCAGAGCTAGTTATTCTGGACTATAGGGATTCCGGCATGGTTGGGACCGAGGACAATGAGCATCTCAATGCGCTGGCTCAGGCTGATGCTGACGAAGTGATTGGTCAACTAGTAGGGATAATTCGTCGCCTGAAGCCCGATGTGGTCGTAACTTTCGACGAAAATGGCGGTTATGGACATCCCGACCACATCGCCATCCACAAGCATACTGTGGTCGCATACCACGCAGCCGGGGACTCAACCAGGTTCGTCGATCAGGGTGATCCCTGGAATCCCAAGCGTCTATACTATGCGGTGTTCCCAAAATCAACGTTTGCCAGGATGCGCTCCATGCTGGTGGAGAATGGCATGGACACGTCCGACCTTGACCGATTTGAGGAAGGCGATTTTGGCTGGCCTGACGACGAGATTCACGGCGTTTTGGACGTGTCAGAGGTTGTCGATACGAAGTGGGAGGCTCTGAACAAACACAAGACCCAGTTCGGCCCTGACAACCTGTTCAACAGGATTCCGGTGGAGTCTGCCAAAACGCTGATAGCGCAGGAGTATCTGGTCCAGGCCGCTCCAAAACCTCCCGTAGACGTCGCCTATTCGGACGTGTTCGAGGGGTTGGATTCGTAGAATTTGGCTACTCGCCCAGCGAAAGATGCTGCATCATTAGGGGGACTGGCGAGCCACTCTTCTAAGATTGCCTCACGTTGGGTCAGCAAAGTTGCCAAGTTGTCGGCATTGATGCGTTTGGACACAGCTTGTCTCGACTGCTCGGACTCCAGGAATGCGGAGCTTTCATCCGCGTCGTTCGATATTGCCAATCGAACGAACTTCGGCCCCGGCTCGATTAATGTGACCGCGGTGACCCTGCGGATCATGTCCCGCTCTCCGTACATCAGGCGGATGTTGATGACCACCCCAACGTGATGAAGTTGTTCACTGGGTATTGCCACTGGTGGCTGTCTGAGCATCTGTGTCACTTGTTCCGGCGAGTCGGCGTGCATGGTTGCGACCATCGAGTAACCGGCATCCAGAGCATCGAACAGTGTGCTGACAGATTCGCCCCACAGGTAAGCCGGCGTGTGATCGCTCAATTCGGGAACGAGTACGTACGTGTTGGCAGCGTCGGTCGTGTCAAGGAACGAAAAGTCTTCTGATCGGCCCTTTGTGAGGACGGAATTGTAACGTCGCGGGGCCATATCCAACAGGGCAGTCAACAACGTCGTCTTGCCCGCCAACTGAGGCCCGGCCGCAGTTAGGATGGATGTTTTGTTTTCAACAAACAACCACAGCAGCGCGGCCAATTCGATTGATAATGTTTCGTTGCCGATAAGATCAAGCAGTGACAGTCGGTTTTGGCTTCGGCCTTCGCCGCCCCACCAATTGTTTGCGTTGTCGAGATTCGTCATTTTGATAAATTATGCGATTCGTTTCCGTCGATTGCGTAGGTAGTCCACCATGACGTACTTCCCCAGTTCGTTGGGGTTGGTGTAGAAGGCGCGGCCCTTGTTGAGACGGGTCATTTTGTCAACGAAGTCCATGAGGTAGTAGTTTGACTCCAGCATGAATGTGTTTATGGTGATGCCCTCTTGAGTGCAACGCTTGACCTCTTTGAGCGTCTCCTCAAGGGTGCGATAGCTGGGCGGATAGGCGAAATATACGTGACCCCCCTCCAGGTGGGCGGTCGGCTCCCCGTCGGTAATCATAATTATCTGTTTGGTGGCGACTTTTTGCCGAGACAACAGCTTGCGGGCCAAGACCAGGGCGTGTTGCATGTTGGTTCCTGAAACCCAGGCGTTCCAGGTCAACTCTGGTAGGTCCTGCTCGTCGATCTCCATTCCGTAGTCAGAGAATCCCACCAGATAGAAATAGTCGCGAGGGAACTGACTGTGTATGAGCCAGTACATGGCCATTGCGACTTTCTTGGCAGAGCCCCAGCTTCCGAACATTCCCATCGACCGGCTTTGGTCCAGCAGCAGCACTGTTGCTGTCTGGCTGAGGTGTTCGGTGCGATTGATTTCAAAATCTTCTGCGTTAAGTTCGATTGGCACCTTTGGGCCATTTCTCAGCACCGAGTTGAATAGCGTGCGATGCAGATTGACGTCGAATGGGTCGCCAAATTCGTATGGTTTGGTCTCGCCGGTCTGTTCCCCTCCGTCGCCGCGATAGAAAACTTCGTGGCTTCCGATGCGGTCTTTCTTCAACTCGGAGAATAACTCTCTCAAGGCCTGTTGCGCGAGTTTCCTCATGCCGCGGGCGGTAAGCTCCAGGTTGTCGCCCTTGCGCTTCAGGTATCCGGCTTCCTCAAGCTGTTGAATCAATTCCTGCATCTGCTCCATTTGTCGCCGGGCGTCTTCCCCGAGGTGTTCCTCCACCTGATCCAGATCGATGTCCTCAATGTCGCCGTTTCGCATCACGGACTGAATTTGCTGATCTAGTTGATCCATGCTTTGAAGCTGCCCCATTAGCTCCATCGCCTGATCGAGGGTTAGCGATTCGTCGCCCATGAACGGGTACTCGTTTGCCATGTCGTCGAAGGGGAACATGTCGTACATCATCGACGCCAACTCGGACAGGTCCTGCATCATCGAAGAGTCCATCGACGACTGCATCATCTGCTCCAGTTCGCTTCGCATGTCTGACGACATGGAGTCCATAAGAGACTGCATGGATGCCATCTGCTGTTGGAGCATTTCTATAAGCTCGTCCAGGCTGGATGGTCGATTGGGGTCGAAAAATTGGCCGTACTGCTCCATGAAACCTTCGAAGTCGGGATCGTCTCCCATCGCTCGATCGTTGAGCATCTGGTTCAGAGCCTGGATCATCTCTTGCATGCGCTGCATTTCTTCCGGGGACATGCTCTGGATTGCGTCCTTCATGCCCTGGAAGAAATTCTGCATCATCTGCTGTTTGAGGGAGTCCAGAAGCTCCTGGAACTTTTGTTGAGCCTCCGGGTCCATGAACTCATGGTTGCCCAGCTCTTTGATCTGACCCGCTGAACTTTCAGGCAGGTTGTCCAATTTTTCGGTGGCCTGTTGAGCTCGGCCCTCCAGGATTTTCATCGGCGCTTGCAGAAATTCTGAGTCATCGCCTGCGTGTTCCAATTGTTCACGGGCGTCGCGCAGTCGATCCTCGATGCCCTTGCGCTCGGTGTCAATTACGTCTTGAAGCCGCTCCTGGATGTCATCCATCAGGGATTCCAGGTTGTAGCGTTCCAACTGCTGTTGTTTTTGTTGCTGAAGTCTCTCGCGAAGCTGGCGCAGCCCGTCTACCCGCTGGCCCTGGTCGTCGGGCATTCCCTGGCGGAACAGGTTCCTCAACGCTCGGTTCACGTCGCCGTGAGCCATGATGTCGTCAGACAGCGCTTCCATGATGTCATCTTCGTCGAAATTGAATGGGTTTTGGGTTCCGTCCCACCGGGAATATCGGTAGTTAATCATGACGATTCCTTAGGGGATAGAGGGTCATTGGAGGACGGCTAAAGGAAGCGGATCAGGTGAATTTCAGCCCGTCGTTTGGAGATGCCTGCGATATTCCGCCCGATGTCGTTCTTGCAGTGTCATGATAATTGGGGCGGTCTGGGGTGTCAACGACGAGGCATGAAATTGGCGTATAAATTCGAAAGTCGTAAGCCCGCAGGATCAGCAATCAAAACTGGTGGACACCAGGTATGCCGTAACAACTTTCCCAGCGTCGGATTTGGTGATGTCGGTCAACCCGATTAAGTAGTTTGTGACAGACTTCCTGTTACCATTGCGTAGGCCGCGGTTTCTTCCTGAGTCGCTGTGGACAGCATACTACGACCTCAGTTGCGATTCGGGGACAACTCGGCGACAATCCCTCGACAGTTAAGGGTATGTTAAAATCCGACTCGCTCAGAGACACGATGACACGACTGCTTCTGGATGACGGCATGAGAGATGAACAGGACGCCTACGGTCACGAAATAATGGATTTCCTCAACTGCAAACCAGCCTTTGAGGCAATTGAGCGTGACGATGGCATGGTTCTGTTATCTGGAGGGCCTCAGATGTACTTTGACTCGTTCCGCCGTTGGCCTGTCCAGACCAGAAAAGCTATGCGATTTGTTAGAGGTCGAGTTTTGGATGTTGGCAGTGGGGCGGGCCGCCACGCCCTCCACCTTCAAGAGCGAGGCCACGATGTGTTGTGCATCGACAACTCTCCGCTGGCTTTAGAGGTATGCAGGAAACGCGGCGTCCGCGAAACCCGTGAAATGAGCGTTTATCAGGTGTCGCGCACTCTCGGAATTTTCGACACGATAATCATGATGGGCGGAAACCTAGCCCTGCTGGCAGATGTTGATCGCGGCAAGCGGCTTCTGGAGCGTTTAGATCGAATCACGAACCACAGAGCGCGTATTATCGGAGAGACCCGCGACCCCCACCAAACCGACGACCCAATCCATGTCGCATATCACGAGTCCAACCGACAGCGGGGCAAGATGGCGGGCCAAGTCAAGATTCGTGTGCGGTACAGGCAGTATGTCGGAGCGTGGTTCGATTATATGCTCGTATCTCGGGACGAGCTTCGCAACCTCTTGGAAGGGACCAATTGGACGTTGAGACGGACCATAGATTCGGATGGGCCGGAGTATGTTGCGATCATAGAAAAGAAATTTTAAAGCCAATTAAATTTGCGCCAAATTATCGAGAGGACTGACAGAATGAAAATTACCGATTTGAGGATGGAGACGTATAGATGGGACAGAACGGTGCCCATCCGAAATGGCATGTATGTCTACCCGACGTCTGGGCTTAACGTGGTGAAGGTCGAGACTGACGAAGGCATCACCGGAATCGGACTGGCCGGAGGGGTGCAGGGCGCCGAAGAGATCGGCTCGGTCATTCTCGATCACTTTAAGCAGTTTGTCATGGGCCAGGACCCTTTCGACACTGAGCGAATCTGGGACGCCATGTGGCAGCCCAAGCTCGTCGGCAGGCGAGGCATCACAACTCGGGTGATTAGCGGCATAGATATCGCTCTCTGGGACCTTAAGGGCAGGGCGGTGGGCAAACCCGTGTATAAGCTGCTGGGCGGCTTTGCTGACAAGGTGCCGGTGTACATCGCCGGAGGTTACTATGAGGAAGGCAAGGGCCTGAAGGAGCTGGCGGAGGAGATGGAGGAGAGCGTCGGGATGGGCGCAAACGCGATCAAAATGAAGATCGGCGGCGCGCCGATTAACGAAGATGTGGAACGGGTCCGGGTGGTGCGAGAAACGGTGGGTCCAGACGTTAAAGTCATGGTGGACGCTAACTGCGCCTATCGTCACTACGAGGCTATCGAGATCGCCCGCAAGATGGAGCCTTACGACGTGTTCTGGTTCGAGGAACCGGTCAATCCTGATGATTACAAAGGTCACCAACTAATCAGCCAGTCAACGACAATACCAATAGCCACTGGCGAAAACGAGTACACTCGCTACGGATTCCGTGAGCTGATCGAGGGTCGATGCTGTGACATCCTCCAGCCCGACGGCCTGATTATGGGTGGAGTGACAGAGTTCATGAAAGTGGCGGCGATGGCTCAATCTCACGATCTCCACGTCGCGCCCCACGGCAAGCAGGAGATTCACGTTCATCTCGTCTGCGCCATTCCCAACGGTTTGACGGTCGAATACTACCGTGGTTCTACAGACCCGATGTGGGACAAGACGTTCCTGGAGCCGCTCGAAGTCAAGGACGGGTTTGTCAGTCCGCCGGACCGTCCTGGGTTTGGAATCGACCTGAACGAAGAAGCCCTTGCGCCGCACCGAGTAAGGTAAGCTCACGGGACGACCTTGACAGAAACGAAAAAGGGGAGTGGCATCAACGCGACGCCACTCCCCTTTTGTGTGCTGATCAGGTGAGTCGGGAAACGAATTACTCTTCTGATTCTTCCTCGCCTTCGCCCTCTTCGCCTTCGCCCTCTTCGCCTTCGAGACCTTCTTCGCCTTCGATCTCTTCTTCCTCGACGATTTCGATTCTTGGCGCGGTCACTCTGACTACTAGAGCGTCGGGGTCATTGAGAATCGAGACATTTTCCGGACTCTCCACATCGGAGACCTGGATCGTCACTTCGAAGTCAATCAGTCCCGAAATATCGATGTTGAACGCCGCAGGAATCTCCATAGGCAGCGCTTCAACGAGCAGTGACTGGAAGTTTTGGAGCAGAACTCCACCCATTTGGGTTATGCCTGGAGCCGTGCCTTCGAAGACAACCGGAACCTGAGCGGTGATCGTCTGGCTGACGTCCACACGGAGGAAGTCGACATGAAGGATCGACTCTTTAACCGGGTGTCGCTGAACCTCGCGGACAAAGCAGATGTCGGCGCCATCCTGACCTTCTACCTCGACAGAGACAGGGATGTTGGAGCCGATTTCAAGCAGTAGGCGATTCAGGGTCTGATCTTCGATCTGGGCCGAGATGGATTCGGCCTGGGTTCCATAAACATGCACCGGCACAATGCCTTTGCGCCTGAGCAAGGCTACTTTCTTTCCAACTATCGTTCTCGCTGAAAGTTTGACACTTTTTACATCCATTGAGGGTCGCTCCTGTGGCCTGACGCAGGGTCACGTCTCTGGCGTTGGCTGCGTTTTGGTATTATCTAACTCGTGGCTTGTCGCGTTGAAACGTTACCGCGCTGCGACAAGTAATTCTAGCACACGCCGATTGCGACGCGGTAGGACTCTGGACATCGACCATCCACGGCTGTCGTTCGACTGCGAATGCTCTGTCCAATTGGGAGACAATTCCGGATTTCAACTTCTGAATCCGGCCAGTCCTCATTAGGGTTTCGAGTGACGTGCCGCCGAGGTAAACAGCTCCCAGGTCTGACGCCTGGGTCGTTGGTTGGCAGATCGATCGATCCGGCGAGACAATCAACTTGTAACAAACCTGATTCCACGGGCAGAAATCGTCGCGAATCTGGATCACGACGCTCACCTCTGCATCATAGCTTCTCGCTTGGAGGGCCGCAGGAACTTCGACGATCCTGAGCCACATGAGGTCCTGCACTTTACCCAAGCCTTCAGGTATTTGCCAGCAGCCACAGCAGAGGATCATCTAAAGGTCGCACGAAGTCATCAGGTCGATGTCGAAACAGTAACTCCAAAGGGCCGTCTCCGCCTCTGGTGTTGCGTCCAGCAGTATTATGCCCCCTACGATATTGTTCCTTAGTCGGTAGGTCACGAATCCTTGTGGAATTCTGTTCTCGCGTAGGCCATATGGAAGAACGCGGAAGCCCCTCGCCGTCACGGCAATGTTTCCTGTGAGAAACCTTCCCATCAAACGTCAGAAATATTAAACATGCTGCCGCGATCGCGCCGGACTCGATCATATACTCCAAGCCAGATTTGGCGCATCTCGTCTGGATCGACAAACCGAGTTTCCCCAGACGGCGCTGGGGCACACGACATGATGGTGTGTTCACGGGAGATGCTCCAATCCTCGCCCCAAACGGCAATGCCCCATCCATATCGTGAATAGATTGAGCTTTCCGATGCGGTGAGGCCTGTCACAAACTCCCCGCGTTCTCGAAAATCTTCCATCTGCTGTCTCATCATGCGAATCAGCGGACCCCGTCTCCGATGCGTAGGCTGCACGGTCACGTTATCCACCAACGGAAACGGCACACGCGCCCCCGGCACGGTCAGTTCAAAAGTATGGGAGGCGGCCGAACCAACGACTCTGCCATTTTGGAAAGCGTCCAATATCCGCTCGATCTCGGTGATGGACCGAATGAACGCCTGCTTGACTGGATCGGAATGCTCGCTGAACGCCCGTGCGGCAGAGTGTTCCCAACCGGGCCATTCGTCTTCGGTGATGGGGCGGATTTCGATATGTTGATCTGCCAAATTGGCGATCTCTACTGGTCGATTACAGAACCATCCTCGTGGAGCCTGGTTGAGACTACGCGAGGCGTGAACGGGTGTTTCTCTGCTGCGTCGTCTGCTAGCTCGACACCAATACCAGGAGCGTCGGGAACGATCAAGTATCCGTTCTCCTGCCTGACTGCGGATTTCACGATTTCGGTTTTCGGAGCTTCGCCTTCTCCAATCGGGTACTCTTGGAGCGCAAAGTTAGGGATGGACGCCGCAATCTGAAGGCAGGCGGCTGTGCTGACAGGACTCAGCGGGTTGTGAGGCACGACGCCGACGTAGTGGGCCTCGGCGATGGCCGCGATTTTCTTGGCGTGGGTGATTCCGCCAACCATGCACACGTCTGGACGCACGTACTGGACAGCGCCCCGCTTCAAGAGCATCTCGAACTCGTGGATGGTGTGCAGTCTTTCGCCGGTGGCGATAGGGATATTGATATGTTGCGCAACCAAACCCATAGCGTCGAAATTTTCAGGCAAAATTGGGTCTTCGTAGAAGTAGGGATTGTACTGCTCGATACCGCGGCCCAGAGCGATCGCCTCTGCTGGGGTGAGGCGGCGGTGAATCTCGATACAAAGGTCAACGTCGTTGCCCACGGCGTCTCGGTACGCGCCGACGGTGTCGATGGCGTCGCCGATCTTGTTGGCGTGGGTCTTGAAGTAAGGAACGTCGCGAGACTCGTCAAGGAACGGCGTCAGATGGCCGACGGCGGTGAATCCAAGCTCTTTGGCGTCCTTGATGCCCTGGACCAGCCTTTCCCTTGTGTCTCCGAACACATGGTAATAGACACGAGCCTTGTCGCGCGTCTTGCCGCCCAATAGCTGATGGACGGGGACCCCGAAATTCTTGCCCATGATGTCCCACATCGCAATGTCCAATGCGCTGAGAGCGCCCATGATGGCGGCACCTCGGAAGTGGCTGAATCTGTACATATACTGCCAGTGATGTTCAATGCGTAATGGATCTTTGCCCACCAGGTATCGCCCGAACAGCTCGATTGCAGATTTTGACGCTTCTAGATAACCCCAGGCTCCAGACTCTCCCAGCCCTGTAATTCCCTCGTCGGTGTGAATCTTCGCGTACAGGTATCGCGAGACGCCGATAGCCTCGACTTTAATGATTTTCACAAGTTCTCCTCTGGCGTGGGATGGGTTTGCGGGCGTATTGTATTGTGTGAGTGGATGGAGAACAAGCTGGATTTCATGCGGATCGCCGATTGAGCCTGAAGCGTCTGTCGCTTAAAATGTATGAGCATCGCAAGCTAACGGAACCACGCGCCGCAAAGGTGAGGACAATACTAAAATGTCGATTCGTTCGATAACTCCTCTGGACGGAAGATACACGACACAGATATCGGGCCTCGCCGACTGCCTTTCTGAGTGGGCGTTGATAAAGCATCGTGTCATGGTGGAGGTTGAATGGCTGATTGAGATGGCCGAGCTTGCCCACATCAGCGACATGCGCAACCTGTCGGTAGACGAAATAGAACTTCTTCGCGGCCTCGTGGCGGACTTTGACGACGACGCGGCCCTAAGGGTCACTGAAATTGAGCGAACCACGAACCACGACGTCAAAGCCGTCGAGTATTACATTCAGGAAAAACTCCAAGGCACGTCACTAGAGGACGTTACGCAGTGGATACATTTTTGCTGTACGTCCGAGGACATCAATAACCTATCGTATGCGCTGATGCTGAAGCAAGGTATCGCGACAGAGTGGATTCCCTCGGCGGAATCGCTCGTCCAAGGCGTTGTCTCGCTGGCCAGGGATCACGCGGACACGGCGCTGTTGGCTCGAACCCATGGTCAACCTGCCACGCCAACCACCCTGGGCAAAGAGATGGCCGTGTTCGTCCACCGATGGAGACGTCAACTAAAGCAGATTGAGAACGCAGAATTTCTGGGGAAGTTCAACGGGGCTG
>Ga0208113_1000208_pt1 | contig 29782 bp, 27 predicted proteins | sample Knorr_S7_td_NADW_FD_185598 | JGI IMG/M metagenome (GOLD analysis project Ga0208113, IMG submission 185598) | Marine microbial communities from Southern Atlantic Ocean transect - Knorr_S7_td_NADW_ad_2505m_LV_A (SPAdes) (version 2) | ecosystem: Environmental > Aquatic > Marine > Oceanic | place...
CTGTATTCGCACGGTGGCACACGGATAAAAGAGTTCGCGGTGTACCCAAGCCTTCTAGCGTTTCAGGCCGCGATTTCGACTCAAGGTTCAACGCGGGACATAATGAGCGAACTGACACGTCTCAGGCCCAACTGGCCGGAGTCGCTGATTAGGGAGAAGGCCGAATGCCTGTCGATTCTCGATCCTGACGTTCTCTCGCTAATTGTCGAGGGACATCACACGGACGGCTACGATACCGAAGACCTGCTGCCTCGAATATCGGCTCCCGTTTTGATGATACAAGGCGACCCTGAAAGAGGCGGCCTGCTAAACGACTCCGAAGCCCAGCGAATGCAGTCTCTACTGGGAGACTGCGCCTTCGTGAAAATGCCTGGGTCAGGCCACGAGCCCCACAATCGCCAGACGGACAAATTTCTTGAGATTTTCAAAAGGTTTTTCGACGGTTCGTAATTTCGGCCTTCTCGCCGCCGCGCACGCTCGGGCGCCTGCGTTGAAATTTAAGATACGTGATGTGGCGCAGAATCCATATGTTCTTGATCAACTCATCTCCATGCATATCTGATACCCTAAGCGGCAACTAAATCAAGGAGGCGACAGAGCAATGAGAACCAACCTGATTCGACAGAAACTGGAAGCCGGAGAACCCACCCTCAGTACTCATATCCACAGCGTATGGCCCTCTGAGGTAGAAGCCCTCGGCCACACCGGAATGTACGACTATGTTGAGTTCGTGGCCGAGTACGGCCCTTCAGATCTGCACGACCTGGACAACTTGTGTCGGGCCGCCGAGCTTCACAATATGGGCAGCATGATCAAAATCGACCAGAGCCTCATGCCATTCCTGGCACAGCGAGGCATCGGGGCCGGTTTTGAAAGCGTGCTGTTCACCGATGTTCGAAGCATGGACGAGGTGCTTGAGTGCATCCAGGCCGCGCGACCTGATCACCCCGATCACGGCGGACTCTACGGCGTCGCTACCCGCCGCAACTCTTTCATGGGCTACGGCGGGTCGCCGGAGTACGTCGAGTCTGTGGCAGGCACGGTGCTGGCTTTCATGATCGAGAAGAAGGGCGCAGTCGATAATCTTGAAGAAATCTTGGAGCATCCGGCAGTCGAGATGGTGCAGTGGGGCGGAGCCGATTTCTCAGTGAACATTGGCCGTCCACGCGAGATGACGCATCCTGAGGTGGTCGCGGCACAAGAGAAGACTTTCAAGACTTCCATCAAGATGGGCGTGCCTGCGAGGGCAGAAATTGGATCGGCTGACGAAACTAAAAAATATCTGGACTGGGGCGTTAGGCACTTCTCGGTAGGCACAGATATTTCCATTCTCTACTCATTCTGGCGCACAGAGGGCGAGAAGATACTCAGAGCTTTGGAAGGCGAATAGCCGTCACGGTTCGAGTAACAGCGCAATGAATCAAACGGCAGACGTAATTGTCGTCGGAGCCGGCGTGGTCGGATGCTCTGTCGCCTACTATCTCGCCTCCAGCGGCGCGAAAGTCGCGTTGGTGGAGCGTGAGGCCATAGGCAGCGGAGCGTCCGCCCACGCCACAGGCTCCCTCAGCATCCTGGGCGCGGAGTTCTCGCCCGGCGCGTCCTTCGAGCTTGCGCTTGCAGGGTACCGTCAGTTCATCGACCTGGTTCCTAGTTTGGAGTCAGAGACCGGCGCAAATCTGCTCTACCAACGTCGCGCATCTCTGAGACTCGCGCTTGACGAGGACGAAGTAGTCCTCATCAAAGCGATGATGGAGTGGCAGCAGCAGTCGGCGCGTATCAGATGGATCGACGGCGATGAGGTTAGACGCATCGAACCGCGTTTGTCGCCTGACATTCGAGGGGCGGCAAATGAAGATGAATCCGCGCAATTGGATAGCTACCGCCTCAACCTCGCGCTGGCCCAGGGCGCGGAACGTCACGGCGCAGAGATAGCCCTTCGGGAGGTTGTGGGCCTGTTGACTCACAACAACCGAGTCAATGGAGTGCAAACAACCGGAGGCGACATATCTGCTGACAAGGTCGTCGTGGCGACCGGAGAATGGAGTTCGGTGTTCGGAGATTGGCTGGGTTTTCCGGTGCCAGTGCGGCCTTTGAAGGGCGAGAGGTTGATGCTTCGATACGACGGGCCGCCGTTGCCTGTCCTGATAAGCTCTCCGATGAGGGGACACATGATCAGCCGTCTGGACGGCCTGTTGAGCGTAGGAAGCACCGGAGGGCGAGATTACGACCAAACGGCCATGTTCGCGACCAGAGAGTCCCACGTCCGCCCTACCGAGGCAGCGAAGCTGGAACTGCTTCAGAGAGCCATCGATGTGTTTCCGGCTTTGCAGGACGCGGAACTGGTGCAGCAACTTGCAGGCTCCCGTCCGCTGAGTCCTGATAGATTGCCGATACTCGGGCCGGTCCCTGGCTGGGATGGGATAATGTTGGCGACGGGCCACACGACTAAAGGCATCCATCTGGGGCCGATAACCGGACGCATCATATCCAATTGGATCCTCCAGGGACAGCCTGACGTCGATTTCGATATGAACCCGTTCCTGCCAGATAGATTCGCAGATATGACCCAGGCGGATTTCCAACTCAGCGGACAACGCGTGGAGGAGTGACCACGCGGTTCACGATGCCGAGCCGAAGTGAAGCATCTGGCCAAGTCCAGTGCGACTCTTATGTCACAGACGACGAGATTAGTCATCTGCGGATTCAGAATGACAAGTCCTGACACTTGATCCCTGACAACCGATCCCCAGAGGAACCCCAAATGAAAAAAATACTTGTGACCGGCGCGGCTGGGCAGATAGGCTCGGAGTTGGTCCCAGCCCTCCGAGAGCGGCACGGTGGCGAGAATGTCATCGCGGCCGGACACAGGACGGCCCTGCCTGCCGACGTTCAGGAGTCCGGCCCGTCCATCAAGCTGGATGTGACCAGCGCTGCCGAAGTAATGAAGGCCGTGGGCGAACTCGGTATCGAAACCATCTATCACATGAGCAGCATCCTGTCCGCGCTTGCTGAATCGAACCGCCAGATTGCCTACGCGGTTAACATCAACGGAACGTACAACATTCTGGAGGCGGCAGTCTCTCATAACGTCGGGCAAGTTATCATCCCAAGTTCCATCGCCGCTTTTGGCCCGGACACCCCCCAGGAGAACACGCCGAACGAGACCATTCAGCGTCCCAACACTCTTTATGGCATATCCAAGGTGTTTGGCGAGCATCTTGGCAACTACTATCATGAGAAGCTGGGACTCGACGTTCGCGGCCTGCGCCTGCCGGGAATCATAAGCTGGAAGACCGAACCGACGGCAGGCACCACAGACTACGCCGTTGCCATCTTCTATGGGGCCATTCGAGAGAAAAAGTACACCTGCTACCTGGGACGGCACACGCGCCTGCCCATGATGTATATGCCTGACTGCATCAAGTCCATAATCGATCTGGCGCAGGCCGACGGTTCGGGCCTCAAACATCACGCCGACTTCAATGTCGGTGCGGTCAGTTTCACTCCATCGGAGATTGCCGAGGCGGTGGCTGCCAGAGTCGAGGGATTCGAGATGGACTACAAGATCGACCCCATGCGACAGGCCATCGCCGACTCGTGGCCGGACTCTTTGGACGACACAGCAGCGCGAGAGGAGTGGGGTTGGACCCCCTCATACGACCTGGATTCTATGAGCGACGATATGCTAAAAAACCTGAAGATCAAGCTTAGTGACGGAGGCTGAGAAATGAGACTCGAAGGCAAAGTGGCGATTATCAGCGGCGGGGCGCGAGGGATGGGCGCGGCAGAGGCCAAATTGTTCGCTCGCGAGGGCGCAAAAGTCATCATTTGTGACGTTCTGGAAGACGAAGGCCGACAGACCGAGGCCGAAATCAACGAAGTCGGCGGCGACGCGGTGTTCGTCAAGCTGGATGTTACCAGCCAGGACGAATGGGAAAACGCTGTCAACACGGCGATCGAACGCTTCGGCAAATTGGATATTCTCGTTAATAACGCAGGCATCATCGTGCAGTCAACCATCGAGGACATGACTGTCGAGTTGTGGGACAAAGTGATGGACGTGAACGCCAAAGGCGTGTTCTTGGGCACAAAGACTGCGATACCTCACATGAAAGAGGCGGGCGGCGGCTCGATAGTCAACATATCATCCATCAGCGGCATTGTCGGTCAGGACAACGTGAACGCCGGATACAACGCCTCTAAGGGCGCGGTTCGGATATTCACGAAAGCCGCCGCTGTTCAGTACGCGAAAGAGAACATCAGGGTCAACTCCATACATCCGGGCCCAATTGCTACGCCCATGACCGCAGAAGGCAGGGCAGATCCCGAACGAGTCGCGCTGACTGCTGAGCGGACGCCTTTGGGCAGGTACGGCGAACCGGAAGAGGTCGCCAACGCAGTGCTGTTCCTCGCCTCAGACGAGGCGTCCTACGTGACCGGCTCCGAGATTGTGGTTGACGGCGGCTACACCGCTCAGTAGCTGTCAGACGTCAGCAATGAGCTTTCAAACCGACAGGAAGTTATGACGCCGATCAAAGACACCACGATGCAAGAACTTATCGCCCGCTATCCGGTGATTCTCTTCGATTCGTTCGGAGTGCTGGCAAGCTCCAACGCCGTGCTGCCCGGAGCCGTGGAGCTTATCGCCAACCTGAACGCGATCGCCAAAACGTACTTCGTGCTTACGAACGACGCCTCGGCCCTGCCGGAGTCCAGGTCTGAGAATTACGCCAAGCTCGCCCTGAACATCAAACCGGAGCAGATTATCACCTCCGGGGGCCTGCTAAGTCGGTATTTCGCCGACGAGCATCTTCAGGGATTGCGGTGCGTAATTCTGGGGCCGGAGGACAGCGTCCGTTACGTCCAGATTGCAGGCGGCGAAGTCGTGCCAATCGGAGCGGATTTCGACGCGGTGGTCATCGGAGACCAGTCAGGGTTCCCATTTTTGGAGACGATGGATCAGGTGATGACCGACCTGTTTCGCAAGACCGACAATGGCGAGAACGTCCGTCTAATACTTCCCAACCCGGACCTCATCTATCCTGACGGCGACGGTTTCGGTTTCGCCAGCGCCAGCATTGCTATGCTGTTGGAGTCGGCTCTGAAGCTCCGATATCCAGAGCGAGATGACCTGCATTTTATCCGCTTAGGCAAGCCCCACGAAGCGATCTTCGCCGAAGCCCTGCGACGCTCTGGGACTCGCGATATGGTGATGATTGGAGACCAATTGGAAACCGACATCAAAGGAGCAAATGACTTCGGCCTGGACTCGGTTCTGGTGGGCACGGGAATCGCGGCGCTCGACCTTTCCTGGGCGCCTGAGTCGATGAGGCCAACCTACACGCTGCGGTCGCTGTGATCTGAAAATACCGACGGATGAGATGATGCCGCCGTTCGTTCACTTTCAGTTATAGATTGCAGTCTCGCCGCCGTCGAGGTAGATGATCTGGCCGGTCATCCAGTCGGATGCCGGGCTGGCCAGGTAGACGGCCAGCAACCCGAGGTCTCGCAGGTTGGTCAGTCTTCCCAGAGGGATGTTTGATACCGCTTCTTGGTACTTTCCTGGAACGTTCAGGCCGTCGTCTGTCATCTCGGTTACGAACCATCCAGGACCTATGGCATTTACGTTGATATTGAACTGGCCCCACTCATTGGCAAGCGTTTTTGTCAGCATCTTCATGCCGGCCTTGCTGACCTGATAGGCCGAACCGTAAGGCTCGGCGAGGATGGCGCTCGTGGAAGATATGTTGATGATCTTGCCTGAACGCCGCTCCAACATCTGAGGCGCGACGGCGCGGTTGACGTACATGCAACTGCTCAAGTTGGTGTCGATGACCCTGTGCCAAGTATCGTCGGCTAGCCTTCGAGAGGTTTGCGAATTTGCTTCGCCGTCGGGCAAAGGCACGAGTGGCCCGCCTCCGGAGATTCCGGCGTTGTTGACCAGGATGTCGATGCGGGCCAACGATTCAGTTGCCTGAGACACCATGTCGTCAACCTGCTGGGAGTCGGAGACGTCGGCCTGTATCGGGACTGCGCGACGGCCCAGCCCCCTGATCTCGTCGGCGGTCTCCTCGATGCGGTCGAGCCGTCGAGCGGCGACTGCCACATCCGCGCCTGCCTCGGCAAGCACGAGGGCGATCTCTTTCCCGATGCCGCTGGACGCTCCGGTCACCAGCGCCGTTTTGCCTTCCAGGTTGAAATCAGAGAGCATCGTGAGTTCTCCACTTTAGTCTGGGGTTGCCCCGGAACGCTTAATCCGACACCTGAACGCCTGACAACCTAGCCCGGCTGTTCAAGCTCGATCGGGTTGTAGCAGGCCAGCAGGTGCCCCTCTTCGACTTCGAGCAGCTTGGGGCGAGGGCTGGTGCGGCACTCTGCTGTGGCTTTCAGGCATCTGTGCAAGAACGGGCATTGATCGGGCGGGTCCAGCATTATTGGAGGCGCGCCTGGCAGCGGCTTCAGGGATTGGTTGGGTGAGTCAATCCTAGGCAGAGCTTGGAACAGTCCCCAGGTGTAGGGGTGCATGTGTCGCCGGTACAGCGTCAAAGTGTCCGCGTATTCGACGATTGAACCGCCGTACATGACGGCTACCATCTCGGCCATCTGTGCGATGACACCCAGGTCGTGGGTGATCAGCATGATCGCTGTGCCGTTCTCCTCCCGTAGTCGTCTGAGCCGGTGGAGAATTTCGGCTTGCAGAGTGACATCCAGGTTGGATGTTGGCTCGTCAGCGATCAGAATGCGAGGCTTCAGAGCGACTCCGATTGCCAGCAGGACGCGCTGGGCCATGCCGCCGCTTAGCTGGAAAGGGTAGCGGTCCAGCATCTCGTTTGCATCGGGAATGCCCATCTGGGACAGCAGTTCGGCTGCAAATGCCCTGGCCTGACGTTTGGACATATCGGTATGCTCAAGCATCAATTCCTCGACCTGTTTGCCAACTGAAATAACCGGATTCAGGGCCGCGCCGGCGTCCTGGAAAATCAGCGAAATCTCTTTGCCCCGGATTCGTCGAAGCTGGGAGACAGGCATATTGAGAAGGTCTTGTCCATCGTAGGTGATCTTTCCTTTGACCACGTCCCCCGGAAAGGGCACTAATTGGAGAATGGAAAGCGCCGTCATTGTCTTCCCAGAGCCGCTTTCGCCCACGACCCCTAACACTCGGTTCTCGTGGAGAGATAGCGAAATGCCATTGACGGCTTTGACTATTCCCTCGTTCGTAGAGAAATAAGTGTGGATGTCTTCAATTTCAAGCAGGGCTGGCATGTTGCCCTCTCCTCAACCTGTGGGACGGTCGATGGGCAGTCTCATATGGTGACAATTGGTCCTGAGCTAGGAGATTGGCTGGACGCTCAGTGTTTGTGAGCGCTAGTTCGATTACTAAGTACGATGGGACTGAACCGCCCGGACTTCAATTCTTCGATCATGTCATCCAGTCCGGTGATGTCGCGTTCAAACTCAGTTGCGAAGGTTCCCAGGTCTTCCAGGCGGTGGGCATCACTGGCTCCTGTGCCAGGAAGGTCGAACCACTTCGCCATCTCAAAAGAGAAGGCGTTTTCCTCCTCGGAGCCTCTGCTGTTCAGCACTTCCACTCCGTCGATAATGTCGAAAATGGTGTTTCGAGATGCGCGCTCTAGCATCTCATAGTAGGCTGCCTGGTCTGTGTCAGCCTGCTTTCGATAGGTGCGTCGATAGGGGTGGGCGACCACCATCGCGCCGCCTTCTTGCTCAACGTGCCGCTGGACAAAGGACGCACGGTGCATCCCGAATATGTAGTGCTTAAGACCATAAACTAACAAGTGACCATCTTCGGTAGTTACTTCGCAACCCGGGATTACAAGAAAATCGTGTCGCTTGGACAGGTCGTCGACTTCGGTGTGATCCCAGAACCCGTCGTGGTCGGTTATGCAAACGCCGTCGAGGCCGATTCGCTTTGCCTCCTCTATCAACTCGTCCGCCGTGATAAAACTGTCAACCGATGTTGGAAACGTGTGTGTGTGGATGTCTATTATCAAACGTGGTTCTCCAGGCCTCATCAAACTGAGATTCGCCATAGTTTGGCGCTTTGAAAATCCAAAGTCAAGTGAAGACCATACTTGAGTTGTATTGTATCAATGTTACTGATATACTATGGGCAGTATTATTCAGTCGCTAACACAGAATACGTCGCGACCTCAACGTATAGATCAAGGTGAATACGAGATGGTATTAAGGCCAGAAAACTTCACGGAACAGGCGCGAGAGGCCATAGGAGCTTCCCAGGAAATCTTGCGTCAACTACAGCATAGCCAGTGGGACTCTGAACACATTTTAATGGCGCTTCTGGATCAGGACAAGGGCGTTGCAATCGACATTATGACTGAGATGGGCGTCTACGTGGACGCGATCAAAACCAGGCTCACCGCAATTCTTGGTAAGGCGCCTAAGGTGGCGTCCCAGACCAACCAGATATTTGTGACTCCCAGGGTCGAAGCGCTGCTGAACCGCTCGAAGGTTGAAGCAGACCGGCTCGGCGACGATTTCATCGGCACCGAGCATCTATTTATCGCCCTCACTCAGGAAGAGCAGGGCGGGGTGGCCGAGGTTCTGAAGCAGCACAACGTCGACACCGAGCGGGTCTATCAGGCCCTCCAGAAAATCAGAGGCGACCACCGTTTGGACGATCCTCGCGCCGAGAACCGGTACCGTTCGCTGGAGCGCTTCAGCATCGATCTGACCCAACTCGCCAGGGATGGGAAGCTGGACCCGGTGGTCGGGCGCGAAATGGAAGTCGCCCGCGCCATGCAGACTCTGATCCGTCGCACCAAGAACAACCCTGTCATGATCGGCGGGGCCGGCGTTGGCAAGACTGCCATTGCTGAAGGGTTGGCCCAGGCCATTGTTGGCGGAAACGTGCCCGAAGAGTTGGCGGGCCGCAGGCTGTTGGCTCTGGACATGGGATCGCTGGTTGCGGGCGCCAAGTTCCGTGGCGAGTTCGAAGAGCGTCTCAAGGCCGTGATGGACGAGATCAAACAGGCTCAGGGCGAGATAATCCTGTTCATTGACGAGATACATACCGTGGTCGGCGCGGGCGCTGCTGAAGGGGCTATCGACGCCTCCAACCTGATGAAGCCTGCCCTTTCCAGGGGCGAGCTTCAGTGCCTGGGAGCCACTACCGAGGACGAGTACCGCCGATATATTGAGAAGGACGCGGCGCTGGAGCGCAGGTTCCAGCCGATTCTGGTAGAGGAGCCGGATACTGAAATAGCCGTGGACATGCTCAAGGCTTTGCGGCCCAAGTACGAGGCCCACCACAATGTGAAAATCCTGGACGATGCCTTAGAGTCGGCGGTGCGCCTGAGTCAGCGTTACATCTCAGACCGCCTCCTGCCGGACAAGGCTGTTGACCTCATCGACGAGGCGGCAAGCAAGCTCAGGATGGACGCACAGGCGTTGCCCTCCGAGGAGATTCGAGAGCAAGAGGCCGAGTTGGACCGTCTGGAGAATGAGGAGCGTTCTGCGTCTCAGCGGGCGGACTACGAGCAGGCAGCCGAGTTACGCTCCGAGCGTCTGCGGATGCAATTCGAATATGAACAGGCCTGCGCGGATTCGACTGGCAACGCCGGAAAAACCGAGGTCACATCCGAAAGTATAGGCAGTCTGATCGCCACCTGGACAGGCATCCCCGTCGACCGACTGCTGGAGAGCGAAGCCGAAAAGCTGCTGCACATGGAAGAACGGCTGCATGATCGCGTGATCGGTCAGGAGGCGGCAATCGTGGCCGTGTCCGACGCGGTGCGTCGCGCCAGGGCCAGTCTGAAGGACCCGAAGCGTCCCATTGGGAGCTTCATATTCCTGGGGCCGACCGGCGTTGGCAAGACCGAGCTTGCGCGGTCTTTAGCCGACTATCTGTTCGATGACGAGTCGAACATGGTGCGTATAGATATGTCCGAATACCAAGAGAAGCATACGGTTTCCAGGCTCATCGGAGCGCCTCCCGGATATGTGGGATTCGAGGAAGGCGGACAGCTAACTGAGGCTGTGCGTCGTCGCCCCTTCCGCGTGGTGCTGTTCGACGAAATCGAGAAGGCTCACCCGGACGTGTTCAACGCCCTACTCCAGATTTTGGAGGACGGTCGACTGACCGACGGCCACGGCAGGACGGTGGACTTCCGCAATACCTTGATTATCATGACCTCCAACTTGGGCACCGGACTGGAGAACAAGGAGCCTGTAGGTTTCTTGAGAGACGTCGATGGCGAGGAATCGAAGCGTCTGAGGGCCAGCGTCGACGATGCGTTGAAGCGGGCATTCAGGCCCGAGTTCCTGAACCGCATCGACGAAATTATTGTCTTCGACGCGCTGTCAAAAGACCAAATTCACGAGATCGTGGATCTGATGATAGTCGAAGTCGGGGAAAGGCTTGAGGAGCATGGCGTAACAATCGAACTTACTGGGGCGGCCAAAGACTGGTTGGCCGACGAGGGTTACGACAGCCAGTACGGAGCGCGTCCTCTTCGCAGGGCAATACAGCGGCACATCGAAAATCCGTTGTCCAAGCTCATTCTGGCCCAGGAGTTCTCAGAAGGCAGTCACATAATCGCCGACGCTGGCGACGACGGCCTGATGTTTAACAAAACGGAATCTCCGCTTGAGGCGCTTTTGGTGTAAGACCTGCAACTAGGTCTCGACTGACATTGACGAGAGTTCCGATCATCCGGGACTCTCGTCTTTTCATTTCCAGTCGTTGGCTGATATTCTGATAGTCAGAAACGTGGAAGAGCTTGAAGCAGATATTCATTCATGCCGCCGAAGAGACGTTGATTCTACCGGCCATTGACGATTGGGAACCTGGGTTGGTTGTTATGAGACTTGCACGAGCTAATATATGCTAGCTAACGTTGGAGAGTCCAAGTTCGTTGATATCGACGGCGTCAACACCCATTACGTGGTGGCGGGCGAGGGCAGTCCGGTTTTGCTCGTTCACGGACTGGGCGCTTCGATGGTCGTGTGGCGAGAGAACGTCGCTGCCCTGGCCCAACGGTTCAAGGTGTACGTCATCGACCTCCCTGGTCACGGCGACACGGACAAACCTGATATCGAGTACGATGCTGAGTCAACGGTCGAGTATATTCGCAAGTTCGTGGAATTTCTGGGCGTTGGGAAGATCGCGTTGGTCGGCAACTCGTTGGGCGGCGGATTGGCCCTGATGACAGCGCTGGCGCACCCCGAGATAGTATCTAAACTGGCTCTTGTGAACAGCGGGTCGCTGGGTCGTGAGGTGTCCATTTGGCTTCGACTGCCCAGCCTGCCAGTGATTGGCGAGATTGTGACCAACGGCCCCGTGGACAGCACCGAATTTATGCTTCAAAAGGCGTTCTTCGACAAGAGCCTTGCAACAAAAGAGCTAGTCGCGGAACTTCGACGCACCAACAGCCTGCCGGGTGGACGCAAAGCCGTTCTAAAGATCATCCGAAACTTTATTTCGTTGTTGGGCGTAAAGCGACAGTATGTCCGTGCCAGAGACATTGGCCGTCTCGAAATGCCAATCCTGATCGTCTGGGGCGCAGAAGATAAGGTGATACCTCTAAAGCACGCGTATCGAGCAGCCAGAAACAACAGTAGAGTTGATCTGCATGTGTTTTCTGCCTGTGGCCATATGGCACAGTTGGAGCGTCCTTCAGAATTCAATAGAATTGCGCTGGAGTTTTTGTCTGAGTGACGTATAATTCCATTGGGCGTCACGAGAATTGGCGACTGTCAGGCCTAGAATAAGGCTCCCGCAGTTCGCGCAGCGGTCGGCGAGTTTTTCACGGTTGCACTTTGATCGCTGCAATCGTGAATTTCTCTGAAACCAGAGAGTTGTTACTATCCGTACTATATATTCGTATAGTCGCATCTTCTCGACAGTCCGTGATACCCGCCGTTTGAAATAGAATCTCCGGTTCGTCTGTTTATAGGGGCTTGCCCAATTGCGAGATCAGGTCTCGAAACAACCCAATGCGTGGGCCAAATTTTGGTTGAAGAACCAACGATCGCTGTCCATCGCCTTTTTGCTGGCGGCCCTGGCTTTTGCGGTGGTGGTGTGGTCTCTGAGATCGTACATTTCTCCGGCGAAACTCGGAGGATACCCCGGAGTGTTCTTCCTCGCCTTTTTCGGCGCGGTTTCGATGGTGCTGCCAGTGCCGGGGCTGATATCCGTGTGTGGATTGAGCGTGACTCTAAATCCAATTGCGCTGGGAGTGTTGTTGGGCGCAGGTGAGACCCTGGGCGAAACGTCAGGTTACGCAGTCGGCTACGGTGGAGACACCATATTCGAACGATTTGCCTTCTATCGTAATCTCAAGCCCAAAATGCAGGTCTGGATGCAGAAGCGCGGGTCGCTGCTGGTGTTCCTGGTGTCCGTGATTCCCAACCCGATCGTTGACGTCGTCGGCATCGCCGCCGGTTCGGTGCAATTCCCATTTCGCCGCTTCTTGATGATCGTTTTGGCCGGAAAGACGACCAAGGGTTTGCTCGTGGCTTACACGTGCCAATACAGCATAACGTTCCTGCCCTGGGTGTCTTGAACGTTGAGACCAGCCGAATTGCGGTTACACGAACGTCAGAATCTGCGCTGGATTCCCAACGGTGATGTCGTGAATCTCATCCGCCGTGAAGCCCTTCCGCCTCATCCTCGGAACGACGTTTTCCAGGAAGTGTCCGTAGCCGTGTCCGCCGTACTTCGTCAGGCGGTGCTTGGTGCAGATGTCGTGAGCGACAACGATGCGTTGCCCATAGTTCTCCTCGTGGACCATCCTTCTGATGACGTCCATGCGTTGGGCGTCGCTGGGCATGTCGAAATCTGACAAGGGATAGTACGATGACTCGTTTCCGAAAAGGTCCCACTCCAAGTAGCAGCCGGTGGATGCCAATCGCTGAAGAGTCTCGAATTTGGTGACGGTCCTGTCCAGGTGCCCCATAATGACGCGGCTGACGTCGGCTCCTGATTCGGCAAGTACCTCAATTATCTCGGCCGGCGCGTTCTCGTCGCGGCCCGGATGAATCAGGATGGCCGAGCCGGTTTCCTGCTGAGCGACGGCCGAGGCGTGCAAGACCTTGCGCTCGTTGTCGGTAAGCGGCCATGTGCAGCCGACCTCGCCAATTATCCCCGCCTTGACGCCGGTGTCGCCCACGCCGTCCTCAAGCTCGCCGATAATCTGGCGTGTCAGGTCGTCGACGCCTCGGGAATCCATGTTTTCGGGATGCACCGCGTCTACGTAAAACCCTGCGCCCATTATTATATTGATGCCCACGTCGCGGGCAATCCGAGTCAACGCGAGCGGGTCACGCCCGATTCCTAGAGTGGTTGCGTCAACGATGGTCCCGCCGCCAATCCGCTTGAACAACCGCGCCTCGTCGGTGGCGATATCCTCGTCCATCAACATGACGTTATCCAGATTGGAGTAGTGGTTGTAGCGTACCCAGCCGACATTCTCCAGCGTGATCGGCTCCATCGACCGATGCTGACCAGATGCGTCGGCAGGCGGATTGAACATCACGCGGAAGTCGATTAACAGATGCTCGTGAGTCATGGTTGGCCCCAGGCTCTGAGGATCGACGAGGCCGAGGACGGTCTGGGCTTTGCCTTTTATGAGGTTATCGGACACGGTGGGTTACTCCATTGCTTGAGATGGGTCGGACGAGCGTAGGCCCGCCCTGACGGGGATTGAGGCTAACATCGTCGTCTTGAACCGGTCAAGCAAAATAAGATTTACCAAAAACCGAACCTACTCCATTTTGCGGAACGCGGGGTAGGCGAACATGAATATCACTGTGCCCAGAGTGAGGAGTAGTCCGCTTAAGAACAGCGCGTCAGCCGTCGAGTTTCGATACTCGGCCAATGCGCCCAGCGGCAGAGAACTTACCGGCATGATGCCGAAGGTCATCATGCCGAGGCTCATCATGCGGCCTCGCATCTCTGGCGCGGCCATTGTCTGCATAAGCGTCATATTCATCGACATGAAGATTGAACTCACCGCGCCCATCGTGAGCAGGAATGGAATCGCCATTGTGTAGTTGGTCACATAAGCGAAAAGGGCTAGGCTGATTCCCCATATGAAAGCAGACCAAAGCAAAAGGGCGCCTTTGCGCTTGGTGTTGGATATTTGCGCCAATCCCAGCGTACCTGCAAGCGCTCCGACTCCCATGATGGTCATCAAGATTCCGAGACCGTCGGATTCTACCCCAAGCGCTTCCACAGCCCATGCGGGGAGCAAGGACCAGTAGGAGAACCCGAACAGCGTTGCAATCAGGACTATAATTACCAGCCCAAGAAGCCTGGGATTTGCTATGGCGTAGGCGAACCCTTCTTTGATGTCTCCTGCGACGCCTTTGCGGGGAGCCTTGGATGATATCGCATTCGTGTTTACCAGCATTATGGAGACGGCAGATAGCACGTAAATTCCCGACACCAGCAGGAAAACGCCGCCAGTGCCCATGAACAGAATCAGGAACCCAGCAACAGCCGGACCGATGATTCGAGTCAGATTCATCCCTGAGTTGTTGAGCGATATGGCGTTCATCAGACTGCGTTCAGGCACGACTTCAGAGACCATAGCCGCGCGACTGGGCATGTTAATGCCCATCATCGTGCCGTTGACAACTCCCACCGCCATAACGTGCCAGAACTCCACATACCCTGTGACCGTCAACACCCCCAGGAGCAATGTCATAAGGAAATTGCCGGTCTGGCTGGTGACAACTAGATACTTTTTAGAAATACGATCCGCCAACGCGCCGCCGATGAGGGACGAGAATGTGGACGGGACGGCGAAGGTCACCATGACAAGCGCCAGCGCGAAGGGCGAGGCGTCCCGTAGTTCCACGACTAGCCATCCACGGGTAATCATCTGCATGTTCATTGCCAGGAACGATATAAACGATCCAGCCCAAATCCACCTGAAGTCGCGATATTGGAGCGATTCGAACATGGTATATCGTGTAGGGGAGTATAGTGGGGGTTTCTTCTCGGGCGTGGGCGCGGAGGATGTCGGAGGAGTTAGCGTTCGTTGGTCCAAGTCGGTTCTCACCAGAATAAAAAATACAGAAATAAAATACAGGAGTACAATGGGAAACTTTACACTGATGACGCCAATCGGTCAAGCTGTTTGGTGGTTATATGATTTCTGGAACACCCCGACCTTTTCGATCATCCGCGTGGCCCATTCGACGTCTGTGAGACGCCCTTGACACTCGTCCAACAGCGGATAGAATTGATGCGCTGTCAATTTGGAAAGGCGGCAACCGGAACTTGTGAGAGGCTTCCCTACGAACTACTTGGACAAACACATCACCTTCGAGGGGAATGGAGCGCAATTTGGCTTCCGGGCTGCTGGGTCCGCCTTGAACCAGGGCCGGGTGCTTCTGCAGCAATCTGAGCTCGACCCTTTCTGGGCGCTTCCTGGTGGAAGAGTTGAGATGCTAGAGTCGGCAGAAGACGCCCTGAGGAGAGAGATGCGCGAGGAACTACGTTTGGAGGTCGAAGTCGAAGGACTGTTTTGGGACCTGGAGAATTTCTTCGTTTATCGCACTGTGTCGAACAGCGAGATGGGCCTGTATTTCCTAATGAATCTGCCGGCAGGCTCTGATCTATACAAGGCCAAGGGCGTCATCCAGACCCGAGACGAGTTGGGCACGAAACTCAGGCACCGTTGGCAGCCATTGGATTCGTCAAGGGATTTGGATATCAAGCCGAAGTCCCTATATGGTGTTCTTCCCGAATTGCCCGACGTTCCGAATTACATCGTTCACCGGGACACTACATGAACCCCCAGGATGTTGGATGCAAAACACTTCGGTGAGCCAGCAGCAAGATAGGCTGTGGACCGTGGATTATGTTCTCAATCTCCTGGTGGGCCATTTCCTGTTCGCTAGCTACACCGCGCTCTTCACAATCGTCCCACTGTTCGTTATACATCAGGGTGGCGAGACCTGGCATATTGGAATCGTCATCGGGTCGTTCGGTGTGTCAGGTCTGCTCATCCGGCCATTCGGCGGCAGGTGGGTCTATACCTTGGGGGCGAAGAAGATCGCGTTTGTGGGACTTGCAATTTTCGGCGTCGCGACAATTCTGCATATCGTTGCGTTTAATGTGTGGCTGATAATTCCAGCTCGAATGTTGCAGGGCGTAGGGCTTGCCATCGGCCCGGTGGCGACCAGCACTATCGTCGCCAACCTGGCCCCGGATCGCCGGAGGGGCGAGGCCATGGCCCACATGGGTCTGGCCATCGGTGTGGCGAGCCTATATTCGCCGGTTCTCGCGTTCTGGTTGTTCTCCGAATTTGGATTCAGCGTCACTTTCATTTATGCCGGCGCGGCGTCGATCCTCGGAGCGGTGTTCGCTCTCGGCATCTCGGCGGCTCGAACAGATATTCCTGCGGTTTCCGGTGGTTCGACCGCAAAAATTCCATTGATTAGCAGGGGCGCGCTGTTTCCCACATTTGTGTTTCTGAGCTACACGGTCTCAACTGCTCCCGTGAACTCATTTCTGCCACTGCTAGCGGAGGACCGAGAATTGGGGAATCCGGGTCTCTACTTCTCGGTGTACGCCTTCACGCAAATCTTCGTGATGATGTTTTCAGGCACTATGGCAGACCGTCTGGGCAATGCCAGGGTGATCGTTCCCGGACTGCTGATCGTGGGAGTGGGCATGTTTTTGCTCTGGGGAGCGCAGAATCAACTGATCTTCCTGACCGCGGCAGTTCTTGCGGGAACAGGATTCGGCTTCATTCAGCCTGCGATGCAGGCGCTGACTATTGCCCGAGTGCCGGTCCGCGAGCGAAGCTCCGCAGTGGCGACGCTTCAGGCTGCCTGGGACCTGGGAGGCTCAGGCGGCGCGTTCATTATCGGGCCTATTGCCGGTGTCATGGGTGTTGCGGTCACATTCGGGATGGCTGGAGGAGCCACCGTGTTTGGCGCTTTAGGATTCATTGCTGGCGACCGCCGAAGCCCACCGAAGAGCAATGCAGGGGGGCAAAGCGGTGAAGAGTTCGCCGGTCATCCAGAATCGAACGAGAAAGGCGACTGAAACTCTCTTTCAACCGCCCGGCGTGTAATGCTCGATCATCAGCGCGACCATGCTTTCGTCCTCGGTCCAGAGCCTGTGAAGTTCATCGGCGGGCCACAGCGCCTTGTATCCAGGGGACAACTCGCCCTCCTCATTGCTGACACCGGTGAATCCACCGCCCTCCAGGCACACGACGTCGGTAGGATAGTCTGCGCTGCGTTCTGGGATCATTCCTCCAGGCTCAAATCGCAGCAGCGCGATCGTCAGGTTGTCCTGGATGAGCAAGACTTTGCCTTCGACATTGACACAACCCTCTTGGGCTAATGGAGTCCATTCTGGTCGAGGCACAGATGATATGTTGAGTGGCATAAATGTATTTGCCCTTTGAGCTAAGTTTTGGCGAGCCTGTCCGATACTCGGTTCCACACCGAATCGGACAGGTTGGGCTGTGATGCGGATGCGTCCAGAACCAGCCATCGGTCTGGTTCCTGTCGGGCCTGGGCGAGGTAGCCTTGCCTGACCCGAAGGTGGAAATCGTCGTTTTCCAACTCGATACGATCTAGTTCATTGTCGGATTTTCTTCCAAATCCGTGATCGGGCGGCAGGTCAAGCAACACCACCAGGTCGGGCAGAACTCCCATCGTCGCGATCTCGTTCAATTCCGCAATTGTGTCAGAGTCGAGTCCGCGCCCGTGTCCTTGGTACGCCACTGTGGAGTAGATGTAGCGGTCGCAGATCACGGTCGTTCCGTTGGCCAGCGCAGGAGATATGACTGTCTCGACCAGCGCGGCTCGAGCTGCCGAAAACAAGAAAAGCTCTGCCAACGGAGTGATTCCCTGTCCCGTCTTGACCCACTTTCGCACTTCTAATCCCGTCGGAGTTCCGCCGGGTTCGATGGTTAGCAAAACATCGTGCCCACCGTCAGTTAACCGCTGGGTCAACGCTTGGCTCTGAGTGCTCTTCCCGCTGCCTTCGACACCCTCGAAGACGATGAACAGTCCAGCTTTCGTCAGCATGAGTTATTGACTTTCGAGACTAACCGCCGGTAGTTGAAGTGGTCGGTTTTTGTTCGATGACCAGACGCCGTTCCAGACTAGATGTTGATGGCCGATAGCTGAATGCTGAGAGCCATTCTATCTGTGGTAGAAGACCACATGGCGGCTCGGGTCTTTGCCGGAGCTTGAGGAGGCCAAGCCGTGGTTTTCGGCGACCTCGTGTTGGAGGTGTCGGATATAGGCGCCCTGGGGGTTAAGCTCCACCTCATGCTCGCCGCTCTGTATACGGGACGCGGCGTCCTCGGCTTCGCTCACCGCCACATCTATGACCGGGCTGTTCTTAGAAGTGCCACTGCGACGAGTGACGGCCTGTATGAACTGCTCAATTTGTGGAGACGTGTTCCGCCGCAGGACATAAACCGGCTTGCCCTTCTGTTCAGCCACCTGGAGGGCGTGGGTCTTGCGTCGATAGTAGTTCTTGGTGGTCAACAGCAGATCGGCCTTGTTTATGTTGTCCACCACTTCCACAGGCGCTCGGGTGATTCTGACCACCTGCTGGAGTTTGCCCTTGTTCACGCCGTAGGGCATGATGTGGGTGACGTTTACGGGTTCCGGTTCGAGTTCTTCAGCACGTTCGATCTGCGCTTCCCCCGCGCGTGATGGAGGGGTTGAGTGCTGCGGGCCGTGACCGTTGGCAGTTGCGCTCTTGACGACGGAGCGGGATTTGGTGACCGCGCCGCTGTCCTCCAGAGTGCGAAGTTCTGGGGTCACGTTGATGCCCCTCAAGATTCGGTCTACGGTATCGGACACATCGGCGTGCACCACGACGCGATTCCAGGTTTGTATCTCCACTAGCACGTCGAAAGTCGGGGGCGCTCTGCGCTCAAGGACGGTCTTCTGAGTGCGTCGTCGTCTGGCCTCAATGTCCCCCAGAGTGACGGACTGGACTCCGCCAACAAGGTCGGACAGGGTCGGGTTCATAATGAGGTTGTCGAGCGTGTTTCCGTGGGCCGTGGCGACTAGCTGCACTCCGCGCTCCGCGATGGTGCGGGCGGCGTTGGCGTCTTGCTCGGTGCCTATCTCGTCGATGATGATGACCTCCGGCATGTGGTTCTCCACAGCCTCGATCATTACTGCATGTTGAGCCAACGGTGAGGCGACCTGCATCCTTCGGCTTTTGCCTATGGCGGGATGGGGTATGTCGCCGTCTCCGGCGATTTCGTTGGACGTATCCACAACGATGACGCGTCGGTTGGCGCTGTCCGCCAGAACGCGCGCTACCTCTCGGAGCATGGTTGTCTTGCCCACTCCGGGTTTGCCGAGAAGCAGAACGCTTTGGCCGGTCAGAATAAGGTCTTCGATGACTCGAATAGTCCCATAAACGGCCCTGCCCACGCGCAGAGTCAGTCCGATTATCTGTCCAGCCCGGTTTCGGATGGCGGATATCCGATGCAAAGTGCGCTCAATGCCTGCTCGGTTATCCTCTCCGAACTGGCCGATGAGGTCGATTGTGTGTTGAATTTCGTCCTGAGTCACTTCCTGCTCGTTCAGATAGACGTTTTCGCCAAGAAAACGCGCTTCTGGAAAGCGGCCCAGATCCAGAACCACCTCCAGCAACTGGTCGATGTCTTCCCGTTGTCTAAGAGGCTCCTGAACGTGGGGAGGAAGCTTGGCTATCAGGACATCAAGCTCTGATTCTATTCTGTCTTGCAAGTACCCTTATTCGCCTCCAGGGTGATTGTGGATCGCTTGTCGTATAGCTTAACAGCAAGGTTAATGCTGCACCAGCGAGACTGTTAAGTTTATGTGATGCGGCGCCGGTCGATAAGGTTTCAGCGACAAGTCGGGATCTTGCGAAATTTGTATCACATCGGCTCTCTGGACGCCAGCGCTGATCGGGCCAGATTGGATTCTCGAACGGTTTTAGCGGTGGATTTGACGAGAGTGATGAAATCGCCCTCTGGTCGAAAATTCTGCTGCTCAAGTGTGCGACTCAGAGCAAACTGGTATTCCGGCACGACACAAAATACGGTTTTCGTGTTGGATAGCCTGCGAAGTCCTGCGATTACGATGTCTTCGATAACCGATTCGTCGTCCGGGTGAAGCATGGTGGCGAGGTTGCCGACAGAAGAACGTCGCGCCGTGCCTAGCCAACCTCGGATTGTCCCTTTCCCGTCGAACACTCGCTCGTCGTAACGTCCAGGGCTTTGCTCATGAGATGACGCCCACTGGTCGAAGGTCATCCCGGACAGTATTCGGACCTCTGCTGGCGTTGCGATGTTGTGCAATCGAAATAGGCCGTATTCGTCGGGCTTCTCCTTTTTGCGAAGGCGCGCATCAGCATCGAAGAGTGACCCTTGGCCGCTTTCCTCGGAAAGAGGTCCTCCGCGATACAGCGTCTCCTGCATCAAGGGAAAGAACCCGCTGAGTCGCGCTGAGGAGATCACATCGTCGTCTTGTTGCAACCGAAGAAAGATTCTCTCGGCGCCCTGAGAGGCCGCGGAGACGGACAACTGCTCAAGCAAATTTGCGACGGGCAATCTCGACGGTGAATCTAAGTAGAGGTTGGCGACCTCCCAGCTTTGTCTTCCGGCACGGGGCCTGACCGAGGCGATGCCCAGGACGTGCCTGCCCTCGGACCACACCCATACGGCGTCCTTTGTTCTGGGAGAGAGACGCTTTCGGGACAGATCCAGGAGCGAGACCCCAAAGGAGCGAGTGTAAGACAGCCCGCTAAGGGTGAAGGCGTGATTGGGCATGCTGTTTTCGCCCACTAGCGCGCAGCGCACCACGTCCAGTGGGTCGAAATGACGGATCGTCCCGGAGGAGTCGTTATTAGGGTTCGTACTCCAGCCTCCATTATTGGCAGCTTTGTACGCGACGTTCCTGACCGGCTGCGCCGGTCCAATTCGGATCAGATTCGCTCGCCTGCGTTAACAAAATATTAGCACAGTTGGCGTCGTGGGGATGGGGATTTCGAGTGTGAGGGCTCCAGGTTTCTGGCAGTCAGAAATATAACCTCGGAATCGTGGAAGGAGCCCGTTCCTGTGTCGCTACTGGGCCAGTTTAGCCGGCTTCGTCGACCATTTGAAGGAACAACTTGTGCATGCGAGGATCGTTGGTAAGCTCAGGGTGGAAGGCGGTCGCCAGCATGTGGCCCTGCCTGACGGCCACGGGGCGGCCATCGTCGAGGCTGGAGATTATCCTGACGCCTTCGCCGATGGTGTCAACGACCGGAGCGCGAATGAAGACTGCGTGGTAGGGAGGGCCGTCCATGTCTTCGACCTCGATATCGGTCTCGAAGCTGTCAACCTGCCGTCCAAACGCGTTGCGGGTGACCTCGATGTTCATAAGCTTGAGGGGGTCGGGTCGGTGGTCTGACAGCTTCTGGGCCATCACAATCATGCCCGCGCAGGTGCCCCAGGTCGGCATGCCTTCGTTCAGCACGCGTTCCCTGAGCTTCTCGCGCATGTTATAGATGTCGATCAGTTGGACGATGGTGGTGCTTTCACCGCCAGGGATGATCAGGCCATCTACTTCGTCCAACTGATCGGGCAATCGAATTTCTTTGACGTCAGCGCCAAGCGACTCCAAAAGGGTTCTGTGTTCTCGGTAATCTCCCTGGATCGCCAAAACGCCGACTGTTGTCAACCTACACGCCTCTTGTCGCGAACTGTTCAGACTCAGGCATGTTACGAACGTCCAGGCCTGGCATCGCGTCGCCCAGACCTCTGGAGACTTCTGCAACCATCGCAGCGTCCTGATAGTGGGTCGTTGCCTTGACGATGGCGTTTGCCATGCGGGAGGGGTTCGAGGACTTGAAGATGCCGGAACCTACGAACACGCCGTCAACGCCGAGTTGCATCATCAGGGATGCGTCGGCTGGTGTGGAGATTCCGCCAGCGGCGAAGTTTACGACAGGAAGCGCGCCCAGGTTGTGGACTTCGACGACCAGATCGTAGGGCGCTCGGAGGTCTCGCGCGACGGCCATAAGCTCAGCCTCGTCCATGTTCTGGATTCGGCGGATTTCGCCCATCACCTTGCGGGCGTGTCGGACGGCCTCGACGATGTTGCCGGAGCCAGCCTCGCCCTTCGTGCGGATCATCGCGGCGCCCTCGCCGATGCGTCGAAGCGCCTCGCCCAGGTCGCGGCAACCGCACACGAAAGGCACGTTGAAGTCGCTCTTGTCGATGTGGTTGTTCTCGTCAGCAGGAGTCAGCACCTCGGACTCGTCGATGTAGTCGACTCCCAGAGCTTGCAAAACCTGCGCCTCGGCGAAGTGGCCGATTCGGGCCTTGGCCATAACCGGAATTGTCACCGCGTCGATGATTCCCGAAATCATTGTGGGGTCGGACATGCGAGCCACACCGCCGTCCGCGCGAATGTCGGATGGCACGCGTTCCAGAGCCATAACAGCGCAAGCGCCCGCGTCCTCAGCGATCTTGGCATGCTCAGGAGTTACCACGTCCATGATGACTCCGCCCTTGAGCATCTGGGCCAGACCTGATTTGACTCTGAAAGTTCCAGTTTCTGTTCCGGTAGCAATCGCCATTGAGAGGGCCTCCGTTCGTAATACTGCGGCTTATTATGTCACGATATTATACTCCTTGCAGTTTCGCTCTTACAACAGACACAGTGAGACTCAATCAGTAATCAGATTTCATGGTTCGCGCACATGGCAGGGCGTTGGTCATTCAAAGATTAGGAGGAAACAAAATTGAGTGGAGTGAGTTATCTATCACACCGGCGAATACCAGTTGCTGAAAACTCTTGTGTTAGGAATTTTGCTCGATATTTATGGTGATGCGACGGACCATCCAAATTACGTGGAAGATTGTTGGTATTGGGATGTTTCGTTCGGTCCTGGTTTATCACTGATTATTGTTTATGACAACGGTGTAGGGTCTTCCACGCACTATGCGGTACCGCCTGCGCCTTGTTGGCATTAACAGAGGGTGCAATGTCGTGATTGATTACATCTGGCCTTGGTGTTACTGTTCACCTAATCCAAGATGGGGCGTGTTTCTGGTGACAGGTAATTCTATCTAAGAAATATTAGAACAGAGGATGGCAAGATGGACCGTTTCAGGGGTAACTTGTTGATTCAGTTTTCGATTACCAGTTTCTTGATAACGGCTTCCATCGCAGCGGTTGTCTCAGTGATCTTAAGCGCCAAACTCCGCGAAAATATTGAACTCATAGAAGATCACGAGGCCGCTATGATGGCAGGCACAATGATCTAAGCAGAGGACCCATTTCCCATTCCCAATCTCCGGGGAGAGGTGAGCAAGTTTCGTTGGCTGACTTTCGGCGCCGTTGGTGGCGGGTTTATCGTTCTTTATGGGGTCCTGCTCGCGATGGTCTGGAGAGCATCGAAGACGATCACTCAACAACAAGCGGTGATCGAAGAACACGCAACGTGACAAGGCGAAGCGCTGAATCGGCTTCTCCAAGACCGTAAAAATGTTCTCTTTAGCGAAGTTATGAGCGCATTGAGGGAAGCCAGAGCCGATGCAGCCTTTGAAAATTCGCGGGAATATCGCGAGCTAGTGGTTGGGCTGTCAGATATCGTATCGCCGGATTAAAACAGCTTCAACCAACCGTCACGCAGATCGTTGAGATTTATCAGCGTTCGATCTCCCATGGCGATGGGAAAACAGCCAGGATCACGCTAGGTCAGAAGCATGCACAGAGCCAAACCACTCGGCGAGCTTGTAGGCTATTTCGGCGTTTCCATCCAACTGAATGCGACCTCGTCGCTCCGAGCGTCGCACCGGCAATCTGCCCATGAGCACGAGTATGTAGTCGCTGACGCTGACTGCGAGAGTCACATCCGCATCGACTGAGGTCGAAGATTCCAGAGTGAACCCACCGGATTCCACAGAGAGGTCATAGCTATCCGAAGTGTTGAGACTGAATCGCACTCGGACTGGAGAATCCAGGCCATCTGCCTCTCGAAATGAAGTCCGCAGCCACTGTTCTAACCAGCCAATCAGAAACGGGATCGCTGAAGGGCTGAGCGACGCGTTACGGTCGAAGGCGTATTTCACATCCCATACATGGACGGCAAGCTCCAGCGTTCGATACTCGATGAGCCGAGCCACGCTTCGGACTCCGCTGACGTGCCATGCGTCGAAATCGTACTGATCAGATTCCAAGCCTACCAGCAGGCGGTTGAGGCGGAGGCATGAGGCGTTGAATTCGGGAAACATGTCTTCGTCGAACGCCGTGCGAAGCTCGATCAACTGCTCATCAGACTCTTCGGGCGTCAGTGGCCTGTAACCAGGCAGTGGCGCGGAGTTTCCTCGAATGGCGCGCTCAATGCTGAGAGTTGTGCGGCTGGCGTGGTCGATGAGGTGGGATATGACATCGCTCACCTTCCAGTCCTGGCAACCGCTGGCGAATCTCTCCGGGTCTCTCCAAACGTCGTCAGGTAGAGAGTGCAGGAACGCCGCTGTTTCGTTGGACAGGGCGCGAATGATGCCAATGTTTTCTTTGGCTCTGCTGGCGTCTGGCATCAGCGGGCGTTCCCGGAATTAACGGTGAATGGCATTGGCGCTAGTGACCTAGATGCCCTGGTCTGCGACGTAGGCGCACAGGTCGGCTGTTCGAGAGGAGTATCCCCACTCGTTGTCGTACCAACCCTGAACCTTGACCATTTTTTTACCCATCAACTTGGTCAGCTTGGCGTCGATGATGCAGCTATGGGGGTTGCCTCGGAAATCGGAGCTCACCAGTTCCTCCTCGGTGTACTCCATGATCCCCTTGAGGTCGGTTTCAGCGGCAGTTTTGTACGCCTGGTTGACATCATCGACCGAGACAGGGGTGGCCAAATTGGCAACCAGATCTGTCATGGATACGGTGTCCGTGGGCACTCGAAGGGCCATGCCGTCCAATTTGCCAAGCAGGTCAGGTATTACGATGCCCACCGACTTTGCGGCGCCGGTGGACGTTGGCACGATGTTTTGGGCCGCTGAACGCGCCCTGCGCCGGTCGCGGTGCCAGCCGTCCAGAAGCTTCTGGTCGCCGGTGTAGGAGTGGACTGTGGTCATGAACGCGTGCTCGATTTTGAAGTTGTCGTGCAGCACCTTCGCCATCGTCGCGATGCAACCCGTCGTGCAAGAGGAGCCGGATATCACGTTGTGACGATCAGGGTTGTAGTCTTTTTCGTTGACTCCCAAAACCACGGTGACGTCCTCGTTCTTGGCGGGAGCGGTAATAATGACCTTTTTTGCTCCGCCCTCCAGATGCCCAGCCGCCTGTTGAGCATCGGTATAAACACCTGATGAATCGACGATGATTTCGGCTCCCAGGTCGCCCCAGGGCAGGTCTGCGATATCCGAGGCAGACAGCATGCGAATTGTGGAGCCATCGACGATGATGCTGTCGCTGGTCGATTCCACCTCGCCTTGATACGCTCCGTAAGTGGTATCGTGCTTGAAAAGATGGGCGTAGTCTTCGGCGGCGACCCTGCGGTTGTTGATGCCTACCACCTCCAGCTTGCCGCGATAATCCTGCTGGATGGCCCTCAGAAGCTGGCGCCCGGTGCGACCGAATCCGTTAATGCCGATCTTTGTTGACATGGGATGTCCCTCCCTGGTGATGTGGACGTTCGCGCCTGTTGAGCGGTCGCGAGTTATGGTCAGATTAGATACTTGTCAATTACCGACATACCGGCGTACTTTGCGTTCTCTCCGAGTTCATCCTCGATGCGAAGGAGGCGGTTGTATTTGGCAGTGCGTTCTCCTCGTGCTGGCGCGCCAGCCTTGATCTGTCCTGCCGATGTTCCGACCGCCAGATCGGCTATCGACGAATCCTCGGTTTCTCCGGAGCGGTGGCTTATAACAACTCCCCAGCCCGCATCCTGCGTCATGCGTATTGCCTCAAGCGTTCTGGTCACCGTCCCGATCTGGTTGAGTTTCACGAGCACGGCATTGGAGGTCCCGTCCTGAATGCCCTTTCGGATGAGCGTCGGATTGGTGGTATAGACGTCGTCCGCCACCAATTGGACTCTGGAGCCGAATCGCTCTGTCATCACGCCCCAAGATTCCCAATCGTCCTCTCCGAGACCGTCCTCAATGGAGATCATTGGATACTCGTTCAACCAGGCGTCGTACACATCCAACAGTCCGCCAGACGTGAGGGACATGGCAGGCCTTTTCAGAACGTAACTGCCCTGGTCCGGAGAGAATTCCGAGGCTGCGACATCCATACCCAAAAACACTTCAACTCCGGGCTTGTAGCCTGCGCTCTCGATGGCCCCTAGAGCTAACTCCACGGCGTCTCTGTTGGCCGCCAAGGATGGCGCGAAGCCGCCCTCGTCGCCTACGTTGGTGCTGAGGCCTTTGTCGTGGATATTTTCTTTCAGGGTGTGGTAAATTTCGACACCTGCCTGGAGCGCTCGACGGAAGGTGTCGAACCCGGCAGGTATGACCATGAACTCCTGGAAGTCAGTGGAGTTGTCGGCATGCCGACCGCCGTTGATAATGTTGAACATTGGAACGGGCAGGGTCAACGGCCTTCCCTGGTTCAAATACTGATAAAGTGGCTGCTTTGCGCTCTGAGCGGCTGACCGGGCCAGGGCAAGAGACACTCCCAGAACGGCGTTGGCTCCCAGATTTTCCAGGAGGTCGGTGCCGTCCATCTGAATCATGAGGTTGTCGATTTCCTCTTGATTCGAGGCTTCGTGGCCCAGAATTTCGGGCGCGATTTTGTCGTGGACGTTGACTATGGCTTTGAGGACGCCACGGCCGAGGTAGCGATCTTCGCCGTCTCGAAGCTCCAGCGCTTCGTTGGCGCCGGTGGACGCGCCAGAAGGGACCAGGGCGCTGCCAACCGCGCCGTCAGATAGCAGAATGTCCACCTCGACGGTGGGGTTTCCTCGTGAGTCCAGTGCTTCCCGTGCTTTGATGTTTTCGATCTGTGCCAATTTGTTTGTGGCGCTCCTTCAAGCGTAGTTCGAGCATATCGGATGGCAGCGCCAGCCAATGAGAATTCGCACCTAAATCATAGCATTCCCGGATGAGCTGCGAAACTCTGGAATTGCTAGTGGCGAATCGGTTTTGATCCAGGATAATCTGAAACTCTTCATGGTTACTACAGCAAGACATTGCCAAGAAGGAATCCCGGTTTGATTTGCTCGTCCCGCGGCTTATATCAAAATCAATGCGAAGACAATGTTGGGCGTAAAATGCCGACTGGCTCAAACTCGTTTCACGAGAAGCCAAAAAGGCATGGATGTTGGAGTCAATCATCCGGTACGCTAAATGCTCGGGCAGATAAAATTAAGCGTATGCAAATAGCCTGAATTCAAAAACTTTATTACGGAATTGGCGATGGGGAAAATACGGACTGATCGGTGATATGTCCTCCGCCGCTCTGGATGGCGAGGATGAGGGAACCTTCACGCTGTTGAGTTTCTGGCTCATCGGCAACCTCATAGTCACAGGCCAGATAGAGAAGGCAGAAGAGCGATTCAAGCAGATCAGGGAGCACGCCAACCACGTAGGGTTGTTCTCCGAGATGATCGACCCTCGAACGGGAGGATTTCTAGGAAACTTCCCGCAGGCGTACAGCCATGTAGGCCTGATCCACACAGCGTTGAATCTGAATCGGGCCCTGACCGAAAACCCCGGAGGAGCCAACCTGATGGCCGCCGGTTAGGTCTATATTCTGATGGTCTGAGACGTCGAGTGGAATGTTGCAGCTACTCTCTCGCCTGTCGAACACTCCAAACGCGACACTCTATAATGTCATCAGATATAAAGCCGCGTTGTTCAGGAGATTCATATGGTCGCCAATCGCGAGGCTCAGACGGTGTTAATAACCGGAGCGTCGGCCGGTATCGGCAAGATTACGTGCCTGTATCTGGCGGAAAAAGGATACAACGTAATCGGCACCAGCCGGGCGTCGTCTCGATTGGGCGACCTGTACTCCGAAGCTGACCAGCGAGGAGTGACCGTTCATGGGCTGGAGCTGGACATTAACAGCGACGCCGAGGTGCAACGCGTAATGCCTGAGGTGTTCAACCAGTTCGGGGAAATTCACGCTCTGGTCAACAACGCGGGATACGGATTGTGGGGCCCGTTAGAAATCGTGTCGATCGACGAGATGAAGACCCTGTTCGAGACAAACGTTTTCGCCGTGTTACGCATGACGCAGGTGGTGTTGCCGGCGATGATCGAGCGCCGGGCCGGGAAGATCGTCAACATAAGCTCGGTGCTTGGAAGGCTGGCGACCCCATTCAATGGGGCATATGCTTCCAGCAAATATGCTCTAGAGGGTCTGAGTGAGTCGATGAATCATGAGGTTTCGCCCTTCGGCGTCCACGTCGCCCTCGTCGAGCCGGGTCTGTTCGAGACCGAATTTCAGCGCAACCAAGTCCGAGCGGAAAGAGCCGACGACCCCAATCTAGCTTACGCTCCATACGTCCAGCGTTACAACGACCGACATCAGACCTTCGACAAGCTGGCGTCGGACCCAGTGAAAGTGGCGAAGGTCATCCACAAGATCATGAGGTCGCGGCGTCCGGCGCTGAGGCATCCGGTGGGTATGGAGTCCCACGCAGGAATCATGGGAACTCGACTGCTTCCCGGCCGGCTATTCCAGTGGATGCTGGGCCGCGCCACCCTGAAGTAGCCTGTCTGCTAAACTGAGGACGGTCCAAGGTGGCCGGACGGCCGCTGCCTCAGCATTTGCTGAGAGAGAGGAAAGTCCGAGCTCCACCGGGCAGGATGCCCGCTAACAGCGGGGCGGGGTGACCCGACGGAAAGCGCCACAGAAAAATACCGCCTGCTTAGGCAGGTAAGGGTGAAAAGGCGAGGTAAGAGCTCACCGCCCTGGTGGTGACATCAGGGGCCAGGCAAGCCCCATCTGGAGCAAGGCCTAATAGGGGGACAAGGTTCGGCCCGGACCGTCCCCGGGTTGGCCGCTGGAGCCTGTCGGCAACGACAGGCCTAGATAGATGGTCGTCGTCCGCTCAACGCGGAACACAGAACTCGGCTTACAGGCCACCTTGGTCCTTCTTATCGGCGCGCCTCCTGCTGGTTGCGCTCGCCGCCCCCGATTGCTGAACATCTGGGCTTTCTGCCGATCTTCGCGGATGTATATGGAGGGTGAACGTAAAACAGACCCCTAGACGATACAAAAGCATTTGACCCGTGGATGCGGGGAGTATTAGAATTTATCAGCCCACCGTCGCCAGACGACGGTGCCAGCATAAACCTCCAGCATGTCATTGCATGCGAAACGCAGGAGCGTAGCTCAGTCTGGCTAGAGCATCGGTCTCCAAAACCGAGGGTCGCGGGTTCGAATCCTGCCGCTCCTGCCAACATTCTAGGCATGAAATAGGCCTCCGACGTTATGTCGGAGGCCTATGGTATTTACGGAATTGCCCTCTATTGCCCACTATGTGCATTTTCAGGCGTTGGATTCATCGGGCGGTTCGTAACCAATCTCATCCAAGATCTCGTCCGACGGCCGGAAATGGTAATGAAGGACACCATCATCCGCGGCCGAGAGCCCCGGTACATGAGAGTCCCGATGATCATCAGTGTGGTATTTGATCGATTGGTCATTGATCGCTAGTAGAATCTCACGGCGTCTGGGGATCGGCACCGAGTCCCATTTTCGACCATTGCGGTATATAGCCGACAACCACACCGCGCACACACTCACAGCGTCCCTCACCTGTTTAACTTTCTTCTCTAGTTCGTTATCCGTTAAGGCGTCGACGTCGCGAATAACACCTCGCCAGACTTCGTCA